>JAABUK010001817.1_pt1 | contig 39930 bp, 68 predicted proteins | sample 5559141 | NCBI WGS metagenome assembly JAABUK01 (sample SAMN10711869, study PRJNA513367) | rock metagenome | isolation source: Antarctica rocks | place: Antarctica: Victoria Land, Pudding Butte nord | collected 2016-01-03 | reverse complement strand
CAGGAACAGCTGAAAGCGCCATGGGAGTCAAAGAAATGGTGAGTACACAACCACATAGCACACCTTCTGATAAGCAGCCAGGTGACTCAGGACCAGATCTGCAGCATCTGTCAGCCTGTCATACTGCAAGTAAACAGAAAGCAAGGCAGCAGGGTCAGGGCCCCTGCCAGCCATCCCTGTCAGTGGTCCCTCAAGTGGTGCCTGCAAACCACACAGTCTTTTGCAGTGCAGCACTCTGGCAACCAACAGCAACGGAGCTCTGCAAACGGGCAACATGATGCCACGTAGTCTTTGGTACGCTGCAAGTGATACGCAGACAGCACACTGAAGCTGACAGACGCTGTCCCTTGTCAAAAGAGCCCAAAAAACAGGTGGGTCCTCAACAACATGTGCAGGTTGTGTGTCAGTTAGCTAGAAGCAGATCTTGAGCTCCACAGGAGAATGGCTCCTGCTGGGGTTGAAGCAGCACCTGGAACGGTGCAAGCAACGCAGCTGGCAGCTTGAGGCGGCGCTCCTTGCCAAGGGCAGCGCGCACAGCTGTGAGATGCAGGCAGTGCTTGTGGTGACACGTCTCATGCTGCCGCAGGCTGTCCATCACAGCGTGCCATGTTGCAGCAGCTGACAGATCCTCAAAGTCAGGCCGCAACTCCGCGTCGTCACCAAAATCTGCAGGGGCAACAGGGACTTGTCATGGAGGTAGTCTGTCTGTCCAGACAGTAGTTGTACCATCACAGGTATGGAATGGTGTGTCAGTGACAGGAACATGATGCACACTGCTGGGCGGGTCATGCATGCTTCAGTGTCAGGGAAACACTCGCTAGCCATGTCCATGAAAGCTTGTTATCCATTACCAACAAAATGCAATGTCAGTTGAGTGTATCTCTCAGGCAGGCTGACCATGCATGATTCTGTTCCTTGCTCCACATGCAAACGCCTGTGCATGATCACACGGTCATGGTGCATGGTCCAGGGAGGTCAAGCAGCACCTTGTGAGCTTGAAGCCTGTCCAAAGATGGGTGCCGAGGAAGGCAAAGCCAAGGAGTCTGACTGGCAACTGTCCATCTGCTTCTGGACACAGGCTGTGACCATGGCAAAGATGGCAGCCTGTAGTGCCGAGCTCAGGCGCCGGCCGTGGTATACCACAACTGCCAGAGAGAATGCCACCTGGAACAATCCTGAACCAAAGGAAGCAAAAGCAAAGTCATGTATGTATCCATCACAGCATGGCGTTTTCAACACTTACTTGGTTACTGAACAAATTGATGTTGTATGTGGTTTGAGTCAGGAAATGGGACAATGCAGGCCATGCAACAGTGATGCCTTTCATGAACAGAAATATGACCACTACCTGAAATATCAGGCACAACACAACATGCACCAGGAGATTCAATGCAATGCAATGCAAGGCAACTAGCCCTGACACACCCACAGCAGCCGCAAAGGCAGCCTGTTTCCTGGAACATAGACCGCTGATCCTTCTGCAGAGGAAGGCACATTCAGGGCCACTATCTGGAATCCTTTGCCAGCTTGAAAATACGTGTACGCACATGACGACCAGAGGACCATCCTTTCATTAGTGAATGAATCAATGATCTTCCATGTGCATACAAGCAGTCTCAAGCTGGCCAAGATTCCCCATGATATCAGCCCTTCAGATCCTCCAATGCAAGTTCTGAGTGTTTGCCATTTGTAGTTGCAGTACAGCAAGCAGCAGGAGTACTTACCAAGGGCCAGTGCCTGTTGAAAGACATCATCAGGAACAGTGGCTTTCTGCTCAGCATCTGGCTGAAGGCGTGCTAGCAGAGCATGAGCATGCGCAGCTGCATGCTCCCTAGTAAGGTCAGCGTACTGACACTTGCGGCTCAGGGCTTGGCTGCTGTCGCTTGTCAAGACCACGATGCTGTGGGCAATGCCTGCCTTGCATCTTGAGAGGGCTGTGGTGGAGGGGTCTGGGGAGGGGTTCTGGGGGACAATGAATGGTTGGGGCGCTCTGAGGGACTGAAGGAGGGGCGCTGAATTTAGTAGCCAGCGCTGTGAGGGCTCTACCATGCTGAGTGCTGTTGCTGAAAGCACTGTAGGCACAAGAATGGTGTCTTAGCAACAGTTTAGTGTTTGCCGAAGGGAGCATAGGCAGCAGACCCTATCTGTGATGTTGGAAGACCACAGTGTCTCTTGACGGACTGCCACACCAGCTGTCAGTGCAGACAACCTGCTCAAACTGCTGGGATTTGCATGTACAATGCACAAACTGCACAGACTGTGCATTAGCAGCAACGACTTGCACAAGGAATGCAGACAGCTGCTGACGGCACGCCAGCAGGTACACAATTTACACAGATTGTATCCCTGCTTTTGACAACCTAGCAGAACAAAATTCCGCGCCAATCCAACTGATGACCAGCGAGGTGGGGAAAAGAACAGAAAGGCTTACAAAGTGCAGCTGCTCGTTGATGCAGGCAGTGAGGCACATGCTTGGCTTCATCTCTCAAGCGGCAGGCCAGAGTGTACTGAGCTGCCGCCGCTGCCTTGAAGTTGGAGCGCATGCAGTAGAAGTCATACAGCACATCGTACAGCTGAGGCTGGCTGTTGAGGTCTGCTGAGGACGCCCGCTGCTCCAGCAAATCCTGTGTGACTTGCAGCAAGGACAGGATCTCAAACCTGCACAGGGACTGAACAGGTCACAGTGCTAGCTGACCCATGTATAGGGTGCGCAAGCGCAATACTGACATTGACTGCTGGTTTTGTGGCAATGGCAGATGTTAACAGATACCATGTGTTGTATCACTGCAAGCATCTGCCTTGAGTGGCATGCAGTATACAGGAGGCCTCTGACAACGTCTGCAATGTAAGGAGCCCAAAGCATCCCAATAAAACACTTGGTAGTCTACTAGCTGAAGGGTTCAGAGCAGTAGCTTCCAACTTATCTGGACAGAGGGCTCAATGGCAGAGAACTGGATGGTTTTTTAGCTGTAAAGTCGCAGCAGGCAAAGCAATTTTCAGCTCGGAAAAGATTTGTTGGCGCAGCTGTATCATCCTAGGTATCATCCTTACATGCACAGCACCGAAAGCAGCAAAAGCTGGCGTCATTCTGCAAGGGGAAAGGGGCTTGCCTGCCATCAGAGTGCCTGACAGTGTAGTCAGCAGCGTATGGCAGGCTGCAGAGAGTGACAATGTTGGAAGTGTTGATGAGGGTGTTGACCAGGCGCTGCAGGGTTCCCAGGGCAACATGTGCCACCGGATTGGCTTGGACTGCCGTGTAGGCATCCTGCAAAGGCCCGACAATCCACTTCAGTCACTCAGTCAGTTGTTTTGCATGTCTTGGGTCCAGTCTGCATCTGCAAGGGGAGCTTAGCAAATTGTAACTGGCAGTGAACGAGTCAGACAACCATAGGCTGATGGTGGGATGAGTTTGCCAACCTGCAATTGCACACTCAAGTTGGATGAAACATCTGTTAGCAATTGCTTGTAAGTGGACGAGCTGTGAGCTGACAGCAAGCCTGCAGGGAATGAGTAGGTCTCATCAAGTCCTGACTCAGCCCAGCTAGCACACGCAGTGCCTGATGCCTGTCCATTCCAGATTGTTCAGCAGTACACAGCCCCAAGCTTCCAGCTGCATGTGTCCTCCCAGAGCATGCCAGAAAACAATTGTCACCTGGTACTGCCCAGAGCATGCCTAAGAACAGGTCTCACCTGGTACTGACCCCCTTCCAGGGCATACACAAAGAGGTTGGCACAGAACATGCTCTCCTGGTTATGGCGCTGTGCCGTCCAGTCGGCCCTGTCTGCATCAGACGCAGGAGCGTTGTCCTGACTGTACACCACCTCGATCTGACGCATGGCTGCCTGGGCAAAGCTTGCAGCTGCCTGAGGCCATCCCCAGTGCTCACTTTGCATCATGAGAGCTGTCAGGTACTGCAACTCCTGCCCCTGCAGTTCATATATACTTGAGTCATACAGTCTGCACAGGCCATGACAGCTTTCAACAGCAGCATGTATGTACAGAGACAAGGAGAGCAGAGTTTAACAGCTACAAAGAGGCTGCAGTGAGGCTGTGAGACAGAGTTGCCTTTTGTATAGCTAGATGCAGTGGCTTGTTGGCAGTGACAGTGCTGCAATCCTGAGATGGCGAGGAGTGCATGGAGTGCAGAGTGTGCGACCTGTGGCCCAGGTCGGTTGCAGCTTCCCGTCAAGCCCACAAGGATGTCGTGAATGACATGCTTGATCATATTGCAGCTGTCTGTCAGGTCCTTCTGCTGCCCATACTGAGTTGGCTGATTGGCAGTGTGAAAGACTGCCATTGCCTGGAATAGGTTGCCCACAGCAATTTGAACAGCTTGTTTGCCCTGCTCAGCTGATGTGCTATTTTGAGCCTGGTGCAGTCCGGCATAGCCCTGCATGCATCGCAACCATCAGCCATATATATTGACGGCTGTCAAAAGCTGATGAGCAAGAAGTGCGGCGCTTATGCTGCCATTAGGATGCTGCCATTAGGATGCACAGCAAATCAAGCAGCTGGTGGCAGGTATGATGAGGGACAGCATGCGGCTGGTCAGAACTGTCAGGCCACCAGCATGAAAACACGCCTCATCATCTGAGCACAGCAATGCAGAGTCACACATCAGCCCAGCAGAGAAGCAATTGATGACAAGGTTGCGCATCTGCAGATCAATCACAGCTGTGCCCAGATTTGCGTAATGTCTGTATTCTGGCTGACCCAACAGCCACATGAGCACATGCACCCACCAAGGCAGGAAGAGCAAACGCACAGCAGTCCGGTGTCTGTCAAAGGAAGCAGAAAGCCTTCGTCTGTTGACAGAAGCAGTCAGCATCTGCTACTTGTACAGGTGCATTGCAGGGCTGGTGGTGGAGGCTGTGTGAGTCATGCAACCAGTTTCCATCATTAGGACTCATCAGGGGAGTCAACAGACAATGCCTGCGAAAATGCTGACAATGCTGAGTTTGAATGAAACAAGTCATTCAATGCTGTTCAATAGAGAGACAGGAGGCTGACCCTGAGGAAGGCTGCTCCCGGCGTGTCTGTGGCTTCACCTGCCAGGGCTAGCAGGTGATGCATGTGGGCCACCTGGTGTAGTTGTATGAGCTTCCGCCCCACTGCTACCACCTGCTGCACCACCGTGGAGCCTATCAAAGAGGACGGCACAGTTGGCTGGCTGCAGCCTGCTTGGAAGTAAGACGCCAAGGCTGACACGGCCACATGTGGCTCATGCCCCAGGCTCACCCCTGAATAGATCACACACCCATGCTCAGGGGGCTGAGCAGCTGCGACACAATGGCTTGACATGGCGATATAGCTGACAGGAGAGTTGCTATTTAATAAGTCATGGGACGTTGGGCAGTAGGTTTGGCAAAGGTGCAAAATAGCAGCATGGAGGTTAGTGGCGTTTGTGGTACCTGAATAGATAGTGCATGGTGCAGCAGTAAGAGGCTAGCAAAAGCATGCGGGAAGGAAAAGTCACAGGGAGGGTGACCGGACATACAGCGTGCAACTGAGAAAGCGGGCAGCCTTACCATAGAGCAATCACAATTGGCACAGCATTCTAGCATGCACAGTTGGTGGGTTGCTCAGCGCAGGTATCAGCGACCGTTGGTGCAAGCATGCTACATGCAGTATGCACATACAGTATGCTAGCCTGCACAGTCTGTCCACAGACAAAGCAGAGTGAGGCAGGCAGTGTCTCACCCCCACAGTGAGCAGCAAAGTCTGGCAGGAACAGCTCTGCAAGGCACTGCTGGTGGTGCGCCTGCTGCTTGCCGCCTGATACAAAATCCAGGCTCGCTAACTTGCTGCTCAGCTCAGAGTGCTTGAGGCGAGCAGCCTCATCATCAGCAAGAGCAGCAGCAGGCGCAGTGCACAGCCAAAGTGTGATGGAGGTGCAGCGTATGTGGGCTTGCAACTGTGGTGCAATTTCTTGCTTCAGGGCATTAGACACTGCAGCAGTGATGTGCAGGGCGCCTGCTGCTCGTAGACTGTCCAACCATGCTAGCAGCAGCATGCAGGATGCTGACTGCAGCTGCTGCGTGGCAGCTTGCCGTAGCATGATGGTCAGTGCATGGCCGGCACTGTGGGCAAGCTGTGCTACGCTCTGCGTCGACATGGCACCTGCTGAGGCAGCTGCTGGCGCAATGTGCGTGATGTAGTCACGCAGAGCTGGCACTGGCGTGCCTTGACTCATCTGACTGATCAGGAGACCCAGCTGTAGTATGGCTGCTGACCGCTGCCGCCTCCAGTGTCTCAGAGCATCATGTGTATCGGCTGCTTGTGGTTGGTCTGATGATCCTCCAAGCTGTGGGCCGGTGGATAGCACCTCAGTGAATGCGCAGCCTATGCTGTGCAGGCTGGCATTTGCTGGTGGGTGAGCACACAAGTGCACAAACAGATTCACCACATTTTGCCCAAGAAGCTGCTGCAGCAGCTCCACACACTGTAGTAGTAACCCTAGATCCCCAGCCTGACTGGCGTGGGCAGGGCTGACGTCTGCTGAGATGCCGGTACCTTGCTGTGAGACTGACAAGGGGTCAGCCTTCTGCAGTAGAGTCAGCATGTGACCGCTTCTGACAATGGCAATGGTTCCGTGAGGCAGCTCAACGAGGCCAACAGCACGGTGCAGCTCCCCCCAGTGCTTCCAATACGTTTGGACTACACGCCGCCAGCTGGTCAGCTGAGAACACTTTTCCCGTGCCACTATGCCCTATGCCACACACTTGTTTAAGATTGCAAGCCTGGGAGCAGCATAGCTTGGGCGTCAAATGTGAGTGCGCAAAACTGGCAACATGGTGATTTGAGCAGGAAAGATGCAAGACAAGCAGCATGTGTAGCAATGAGGTCTGCAACAGTTGGCACCTCACAGTAGACCTAGGGAGGAGTGGCAGCTGACATCACCGCTCTTTCACAGAACCACTGATGCAGTCATGACCAGCAAAGAGTTTGCAGGTCGTACTGACACCTAAGCTTGGGGCGTTTGGTGACTTGCTTACCTGTGCTGCAGCAGTAAGGTGCTGCTGCACTTCTGGCATGCTGGCATTGTATCTGGACAAGGGTTCCTCTAATTCCAGCAATGCATGCGACAGAGCCTGTTGGCTCAGAACGCCGGGAGCCAAAAGTTGCTGCATGAAATGGGTAGGAAGAACATCATCTTGTAAGCTGTGACCTGTTTGCTCTAAGAGGCTGTCCTGTATGCTCTGCCACAGGCCATCCTACAGCACATGACTCAGGTAAGCACATGACACCCAAGAAGTTCTGCTCACGCACATATATGGAGTTTGTTCTCAGGCAAGCACACACCATGCTTTTATGCACTGTCCAGCTAAGATCTATATGCTGCTTGGTCCTTTAAGGCTTAAAGTTTAAGCGCAGTTGTGCATCTGCATACAGACTGTGGCACATCACCGCTTGCAATGATGTATGGCACAGACCTGAAGCTTCTGCTGGCATGATCCTGTGTCCACTCCTTGCTTTTCCATCAGTATTGCCCTGCAGGACTCCTCATGTGGCGTTCCAGATACACTGCTGATGATGGCATGCAAGGAAGGTGCATCTGAAAGCAGCCAAGTCTGTGCTGACTCCGCATCTGCTGTGCTTGCATGTGTAAGGATGCTCTGGAATCTGAAGTGAGAGTGCTCCAGCATGCGCTCCCTCATGTTCAAAGCCAGCAGCTGACCACTTGCCTGCTCCAAGTCCATGCTGACAGCTACTGTCTGTGGCGGGACCCCTGTGTCTGCCTTTGGATCTAGGTGCACTACTAGCCTCAGGTGGCCCTGTGCACTGCATACTGATCCAACCGCTGTGGGAGTGACATGTCCTCTCTGCCCGGACTGCTGTAGCAGGTTCTCCACAAGAACTCGTTGCTGTGTTCTGGTGTTCCAGAAGCGCAAGGAACAGTCTGAATGTAGCGCACAGAGGAGCTCTGGAGCAAAGGGCTGAAGGGAAGCTGTCCAGGTCACTGCTGGAGTTGAGCTCTTGGAGAAGAAGCCAAGGTAGCCACTTGGAGTAAAGTGGAGCTCATGACAGCCAGATGCTGACTGGGTCTCAAAACAGTTGGCAGGCACAACAAGTATGGACCCTGTCTGGCCTCCAATACATATGCTGGCTTCGTCTGGCTTGCTTGCGGTGCCCAGAGCCAGGGTGGTTGGCCCTCCAAGCTTCTGTAATTCGCGTCTGAGGTTCACACTTGAGGTGGCGAGGCCGTCAAGCAAGCTGCCATGCCGAAGCTGATCACTCAAAGCTAGGCTATGCAGAAGGCCATCAGCCGTCAGTACGATGATACCCTTCGCTGGATGAAAAGCAGCGTGTGGAAACAGCTTGGCTCCAAACGATACTGTCAGTTTGCAGTTGCCGCGCTGCCCGTCGAGATACGTCTCCGTCAGCTGCAGATCGAGGGGCTCGGCCTCTGAAAAGGTCCAACTCAATACGCAGTCAGAATGGCTGGATGCTGATGCTGGGGCGATGCCGCCTCCGACATCTGCAGATTCAACGTGCAGGATGTCTGCCCCATCTGCATGCTGAGACACATGCACAGTATCAACCGAACGCCAGTGCAGGCATGACACCTCCTGCATGATGGAGGACATGCCGAACAGTAGGCTATGGTCGCATAGGACGTCCGCGGCCGGCCAGACATCCCGCAGGACGGTCTTACTGCTCATACCCAAGCGCACACACACGCTCAGCTTTCCGCTCTACGTATACTGTGGACGGGGCCCGCCCGTGTCTAACGACGACGACCAAGTTGTTGCAACAAAAGGGTATTTTTCTTGCAATCGCGATTCGCGGGGAAACTTACTGAGAACAATACAGCTTGCGCCCTGGTAAAGACACCTAGTAGGTAAGAGGTGAGATGTGCATTGTAATGAGACATCCTGACGATCCATGCATAGGGCACGATTGTGCTGGTGCTTGGTTGACAACGCTAGTGGGCGTCGCGATGCGATTATGCTGTGCGCAAAATCGTCACACAGTCCTGCAACGTTGATATTGTTCAATGCAGACAATACACCCGTTCAGACCAGCTCCCTTTTTGCATGGTTCAGCATTGACTGACAATCAACGGGTCTGTCAGCTGCACAGCTAGCCGGGCAGGATGGCGAACAGATATGTGGTAGTCCCTACGGTCACTGTACTGGCAGTGATGAAAGGCAGGCTGACCGGGGCTGTAAAGGGACACGCACTGCTAAAAAAGAAAGCTGATGCATTGACCATGAGATTCAGGCAAATTTTGAAAAAGATTGTACAGACCAAGCAGGACATGGGCAAGAACATGCGGCAGTCAGCCTTTGCTCTGACAGAGGCCAAGTATGCAGCAGGAGACTTTCGGCACACGGTCTTTGATAGTGTTGAGACAGCAACTGTGAGAGTTCATGCTCAGCAGGATAATGTTGCAGGTATGGCGTGCATGGTGTGCTTTTGCTTGCTGAGCTAGACGTTACATGTCTAAAACATGCCTCAGACATTGCATGATGAAGCCAACATGCTAGGTCTTGCAGTGGGGTTGGTTGCTGCAACCTTGGCAGAGCACTTGCTTACGATGCTTGACCACGCATGCAGGGGTCAAAATCCCTAAGTTTGAACAGCTCCACACCGGCGGTGAAGGAGGGACCAAGCTGAGCCTAACTGGTCTTGGCTCTGGGGGCCAGCAGATCCAGACCTGCCGCAAAGCCTTCATAAACTCCATAGAGTTACTTGTGCAGCTAGCATCCCTGCAGACTGCCTTTCTGACTCTTGATGTGGCCATCAAGACCACCAACAGGCGTGTGAATGCCCTGGACAATGTTGTGCGGCCCAAGCTTGAAAACACCATCAGCTACATCAAGGTACAGACTGTGTCCTCCCTCAGCTGTCATGAAATACTGCCTTTACGTGTTTGTGCTCATCTCATGCTTCAGGGAGACTAGCAATACCTTAATTGGGATATCTTGGGACTTGTGGATGCCTGACAGCAGTCTGTTGCTTATGCCTGGAAATGGTGTCCAAAAAATCATGCATATTTTCATGCATTCGTGCAGTCTGGACTGCTTGCTTAGACCATATTGTTTGTGGATCAACAGGGTGAGCTGGATGAGCTGGAGCGTGAGGAGTTCTTCAGGTTGAAGAAAGTGCAGGCCAAGAAGAAGCGTGATGCAGCAGACAAAGATGCTGCTGTCATTCAGGTCAGCTGCAAAGTCAAATTCATTGGTTCATGCATGTGTACTGCATCTCTCCACTGCCCAAGACCTGACAAAGTATCAACTTCTGGCCTTGCTGCATCAGGCATGCTGTATCGTGCTCAGACATTGACTGCAAGGGAAGACATGCATTACGTCTGATCAGTAGCTCTGATTTAAAAGAGGTGCTGTTGACCTGATGTGTGTGCTGCATTTATGCTGCTGAAGCTGCTACCAGACAGGGTATGAAACATTGGTGTTTGTGGCAGGACAATGTCAAAGCAGCGTCGTCCCTGAGTGATGTTTCAAGCAATGTATTGAAGACAGATGATCAAGATGAGGACATTGTATTCTGACAGCTTGTGTGTCAAACTGCATACATTTCCATGTTCTCCTGCCTGCTAGTTTGTTAGCAGGATGATGAGCTGATGCTACGTCTGACTTTGTTGTTCAACACATTTTTCTGGAAACCTAGATTACTAGAGTAGAAAAGCTGCCAGGCTGAATATGGAATGGGAGAAAGCCTCGCAGCAATGCACAAAAAGACAGCTGTTGAAAGCTTGGACACCGTGTGACACCACGCATGATGCAGCTGGGGCTTGCAATCTCCTCCTGGTAAGATATAAGTGTGTGCTGACCTGAGGACCAACTTGGTTGCTGTACCATCGAGCTCAGAGGTGGAATCACATCAATTGCAGGCAGTCCACAATGTGGATTCGCAGCATCCAAGCTGAACAGAAAGCATGCATATGGACATAGTGCGGGGCAGTTTCACTATCAAAGTGGGTAGCAGCACTGTTGTTTCACGCTCAACCGTTGCATGCAAAATTTTGCAGTCAAGGCTCATCACAAGGCAATCGACGCCCTAGTCCGGAGCACTGTGTTGTCACGCTTGCATTCAGGCGAACAATTACTTATTGTTGGATTCATACCACTAAGGAAACAATTACTTATAGAAAACACAGTCAACAGTAAACGATGAAAATAACACCTGATGCAAAAGCCGCGTGCGTCACTCACACAGCGCTGCTAGCACTACTGCTGGACTTGTCAGTTGACAGCTTTTCTACTCACAGCCCAACCAACATTGCAGCCAGACACAGATACACACTCTGACACTCTACACTCTATCAGCATCGCATTGCACTTTCAGGCATGGTTCACAAGCTTCTGCTCAGCACAATCCTTAGAAATTTTGCTACACAGTCTATTGAGCAATATCACTCATACAGCAGCTTTTGCTCCGAAAGCTTCAGCAAAGTCATATGCATCTCCTGATGATCTCTTTTGCTGTTTCTTTGCCTTCTTCTTCAAAGCCCTGGCTGCATGGGGATTGAATTGGCCTGATGCATTATACAGCTCTGCTGTTTGATCTGCATTGCCAGCAACTGTGTTACCACATGTCTTCAGTTGTGCAAAATCATGGCAACATACCTAGATTTACTGTGCTAAACAACTGCCATGTCCAAGGGCATTGTCAAATGCTGCAGATGCAGTCAAACATTTCGCCTTGAACAGCAGCTGGAATGGCATGATCATTTGACTGAGATGACTGACCTGAAGTAGGTTTGGGTGCTTTTGGCTCAGGCAGCTCAGTGTGGTCCATATCTTGAGCTTGCTCCTCGTCATCTGAGCTAGAGTCATGACTCAGGTGCGGCACAGCACCCTGCTGCATATCTTCCAGACTTGCAGTAGCAGGTCCATTTGACTGCGTCTGAAAATGATTGGAGGACTCTTCCAGCGAGGGAAGGCCATCAATGACAGCTGTGCGCTCATCACCAAACACCTGCAAGACACAATTCAAACAAGTCACATGTTTGACCCTTGAACTTGCAAGCCTGAAAAGCACAAAGAGTGCAAATTGGCACCAACATGGTGACACGTATTGTTTGTGACACTCAGGAAGAGCATGCACTATGTGTGTAGATGCCTGCCAGTATCACTGAAATGTCAGCACAGTAGTGTGCCAAAAGCTCTTTTCAATCCTGAAACGTCTGTTTTGATTCAGAAACGTTATCCCTACATTGGAAATCCAAATAGAGAAACGTCTGGGGACAGTTAAAACACGTTCCTACATTGTGGAGCTGTTTAAGCTCACATGACCTTGGGCAATCACCAAAAGTCACTTCTGCGCAGTGAGAGTCTGTGAGTGTGATACCTGATCAGCATCAAAGTCTGAGGCCCATTGGGTGACCACCTCAGCAGCTGCATGCCCCTCTTGGGCCTCCCGCTGGGGTGGCATGGTGTAGAAGGGAATCCGGCCATCGTTCCAGTCTTGAAGCACAACCTTGGCTGCAGCCTGCACATCTACAGTGCCCCCCTTCTTCAGCTTGCCCCTGACCAGGGCAATGTGCTGCAGGAACTGGTCTGTGTCATCAAAGGTGGGCACCTTGTAGATGGCCATCAGCTGCTTGGCAGGGCAGCGCTTCACAATCTCTGAGACAGGCAGCACTGCATCCTCCAGCTTCTCAATCTGCATAGGGACATATCACCGCAAGTCACATACAGTACAAGTGAAACAGCTGCTATGCACCTGCAGCATGTACAAACTAAGCAAAACAAGACGCTGCATAGGGAAACACTGTTGAGCACAAACAGTGCAAGTGGATCAGTTTCTATGCAGTTGCAGCCTATACAAACTAAGCAAGACAAGACAGTGCAACTCTGAACCAGTGACTCATGCTTACCAGCAGCTTTGCCAGCTACCTTTTACCAACACACAGATGCCAAGCAGCAGACGTCATGTCAATCACAGCTTGTCTGCTCTGCTGCAAAGCCAGGCATGCAAAGAGTGAGCTATGGTCCTGGTCAGCATATCTGCTGACCAGTATTGTTGCTCACATTGCTTGCACAAAACCGCTACCTTACCTTGACACAGTTCCTGAGGGCATGGGCAGCAGCATCAGCTCCTGTGCTGTCGCTGTCAGCAAACACAATGCCAGGGCTGTCCAGCAAGCGCAGGTGCTTGTCCAGGACCACTTCTTGGACTGCACGGGTCACCCCGGGGGTGTTACCCACTTGAGCCACCCGTGTCCGCTTCAGACTGTTCAGCAGGGAGCTCTTGCCCACATTGGGAAACCCAACAACTCCTGAGGACAAGTGTGAAGTGTTCAGACAGTGTGACCCAGGTTGGTTTTGTGCATTATGTGCCTCTTGCCATGAATTGCACCTTGCTTTGAGCTGCAGCAAAGATGCAACATATAAGCCAGGCATAGGAAACATGTGAATGGCCACTCATCAAACCATTTGCTTCTAGGTAACAGCAGCATGCTGGCTGATGTGCAAGTCAAGAGCCTTGCATGAATCACATGCAGCTGTTCTTACCCACTGTGATGGCTGTCTTGGTGTCAGAGTTGCGAGTGTAGTTCTTCAGCAACTGCAGAAGGGTGTTGGCGCCAAGGCACTCACTGCCTTGCAATGCTGAGTCTGATGACTGAGCCTTGGGCAGGGGACGCTGCCCAAGATTGCTGGCCTGCTTCTGAGTGGAGCACTTGAAAGCCACAGTTGGCAGCTCCTCCCTGAGGTACTTGAGCCAGGCTTCTGCCACCTCACGCGGTACCAGGTCTGCATGACAATGACCAGATGATGGAAATGAGTTCTCGCAATTGCAGGTTGTTGGGCGTGTAGCAGAAACAACTTGTTACACACAGGTTGTACAATAGCTGTACCACACACTTTGTAAACAGAGACTAAGCAGAAACCGACAGGGCTGTGCCAACACAAGTTTGCCCTGCAGAGAACTGATGAGGGCACTTCAGGTGGGACATTGTGACAGTGTTGATGAATGTGGTTGCTGTGCAAAAGAGCAAGAGAAAGATGCCATGATGGCCCCCTCAAAGGGTCTGTGTTACAGAACTGTCAGTGCATCACAGCAGTATCCACTGTTTGGCTCACCAATCTTGTTGAGCAGAAGGATGACTTTCTTGTCTGCTCCAGAGCGCCTGACAAGGCGCTCCACATCCAAGCAGCGACAGCTCAGAGGGTCTCTAGCATCCAGCACCTCAATCACCACATCAGCAGCATCAACTACCTTCATGAACTCCTTGTAGAAAGCCCGCTTACTGCTATCTGCAGACAAAGCCATAACCAATTCAGACACACACTTTGTTGTCATGAGATTGCAGTAGGATGTCTGCACGTGGCGGTAGTGTCTTTTCTGCAGCTTTTCTTTAGGAAAGAGTCACAGCTGGAATGTTCAGAAATATACCCAATCCCTAACATTGCCAGGAAGCTGCAATCGTTGTCATGACCGTGCAGCATGCAAGTATAGTGCTGGCTGAATGCACAGCAAAGCAGGAGCAGGTGGTATGCTTGCCTCTGTCTGATGAAACAGCCTGCAAAGACGTTTTCAGCCGCTTGTTGCTTTCATAAGCTTGTTGCTTATGTTCAGCCTTCTGTGCAACATCTCCCATACTTGCGCTGTCATTTGCCTGTTGCTCTGTCATCTCAGCATCTGCCTCATTGGTTTCTGCTTCAACCTACAGCAGTCACAGGCCAAAGAAGTGAGATGGGCTGATCCTCTTGACTATATAGATGGTGCTGGCTGGTACATGGGGTAAAAGGATGAGCTTGCTGATGTGCAATGCTCACTCTTGCTCTCTTTCTTTCTTCTTTCCTCTGCTTCTCTACAGCAACAGCACGCTGCTTCTCCCAGTCTAACTCCTTCAGCAAATCTGCCTTGAACGGCCAGGCGCCTGGAATGCCAGGATCCTTTGGCGCCTTCTGCTTCCTGCCTGTCTTCTTGTCCTCTTTGGCCTTCTTCTTGTGATGTTCCTTGACCTTTTTGACAATCTTGTATTTCTGCTTCAGCGACATACGCTTTGACTTGGACTTCTTACTCTTTTGCGCCATTGTAACTGATGCACGCCCACTCGACGCTCAGGATTTACAGGATGCAACGACCACACTAGTGCAGTGCAATTCAATGCAGCGGGCGGCTACCGGCATGACTAACCGGACTGCAGTGCCAGGGCGTTGAGCAGAACAGCCCTGCCCAAAAAGGTTCTATAGCTTTGCTCAACCCTTGGCAGGCCTGTGTGTCTGAGCGCCGCATCACCACAGGTCTGGTTTTGTGACATCAAAGCGCCTGTACACGCCAGACAGCGCCTGGAGCCGACCTTCACGAGCTCTCGGGTGCGCCTTGTGTCTGTTCGCTTTCTGCACACGTGTCGTGCGTAACCCTCGTCCGCTGTGACGTCAAGGTCGAGCAAGCCTGCAGTCTCTTTCACCCTGTTTGTCCTTGTAAGTTTGTGCCCGGACTCAGGTACCCAGTCGTCTGCAGGGTTGCTGACTGGAGAGTGGTGCAGGGCAACATGGCTTCGACTTACGAGCCTGAGTTCACCGGCGAGACCGTGGCTCCTTCTTCTGCAGACGCCAGTTATCACCCTGTAGCCATCCAGCTGTATGGTCATGCTAGCAAGTTCAACGGCACCACCACAAACCACGTACGTGACGACCTGCGACCTCGATTGTGGCCTGAGGAAGTGTCACTAGTGAAAACAGTACAATCGCCTCGTATATCAGCCAGTAAAAGACCATGTGACGGCTTGTTGACTTGTCAAGAGTATCTGTAGCGGTCGCTCATGAGCTTCGCTTGACCGGATATGATAGCATGCCGACCTCCTGGATATAGACGAAACACATGGCAGCAACAGCACCCTGTCTTTAGCCTTCTTGTAGGTGCTGCAAGCGTACGCAACAGCAAGCCAAGACGCTTCACCTCAGTTGTACCTTGTATGCAGTAATCCTTGTCCATCTGACACCCAAAGATACCTATGTGTTGTCAGAGTTGCTTCAGCTCACCACCAGCAAACAAACTGCAAGGCACACCAAGCTGCCAGACTTGTTGCATACAAACTACTCACAAAAGGCTTTGGCCTGATCTGGCAAGTTAATGCTTGCAGGATGACTACCGTGCCTGGGAGCTGCCCCATAGGGACGCCCCTCCCCCTGTTGCCCCTCGTGTGTCTGTGCCCTTTGACGCCGAGACCAGTTACCATGACACATACCATGCGCACCCCCTTGAGGCTCCCACACGCCATCATGCTGAGCCATGGAAAGGTATGCTTCACACACCTGTTAGAAAACGTAGGTCACCTTCTAATGTAGCTTATGGATAAATATTGAGCAGGTCAGGTCACTTGCATATCTTTTGTAGCTTATGCTCAGGCAGCGACGCTGTAACACGAAACATACGACGGAAACCCATGTCAAACCATGTGACATGACCCAGCATGTCAGCAAACGGCTCATCCGCCTCTGCAGGCCGTTTGTGTAGCTTGTTGTTCAAGACTGTACATTCTTGTTGGCATGTGTCCTCAGCTGTCTGTGGCTGTGCAGACAACGGAGTGAAGTTTGAGGGTCAGTCTGCCTATGACAGTGACTTCCATGCCCACCCCCTGGAGCGAAGGGCCCCCATGAACCCTGTGCCGGCTGCCCGCAACACTGCCAAGTTTGATGGCACCAGCACATACCATGTAAGCCAAACAAGCTTGCTTGCAGTCTGTCCCAGAGCATTTGCTCCTGTGAGTCACCTTAATTGTCCCCCCTCATCACTCATCTTCACTATTGAGTGTCTCAACCATGATGCTCGATGGTGGAGCCTGATGACAGCCCTTCACCCTTGCTTGTAGTTTCACTAGCGGCCTGTCTTTATCCTCTACAGCAAGTGTCAATAGGTCTGAGTTCTAATAGGCTGCATGAGCATGCGTGTGATGCCTGTTTTGTGTACAGTTCAATGACTGCCATCATGTTGGGTGCAGGACCAGTATCCTGCCCATCAGATACAAGCGCATGTGCCCCAGCATGGGCCCAGGTATGAGCACAAGAATGTGCCATTTGAGGGCACCACCACCAACCAGGATGCCTACAAGGCTTACGCTGTGGAGCCCCACAGGGCCATGCACGCCCCTGTTGTCGCCAGGCCCTACACCAAGTTTGAGGGTATGCCCTGCCAGTCTGTTCAGCATAAGTCCCTCCTGCAGCACCAGTGTGCCAGGCATATAGTTGTCCTTTAGCTTGTCATTTCCGAAACAAAGCAGAGGGTTTTAGAGCACAAGGCAATACTGACCTTCAACTCTAGTTCATCCCCTTGGTGTGAATTGCGCATGTCACCAAGTTGTGGTTGCTTAGCTTTGCAGGTTTCCAGTTGCTTGACCAATGCTCATTCAGTGTACAGCAAGGTGTATCAGACAATGGTGCATGGGTGTAGACAATGGTGCATGGGTGTAGACAATGGTGCATGGGTGTAGACAATTTGATGTGATGATGCTCAGGTACGACCACCAACCAGGATGCATACAAAGCGTATGATGTACACCCACGTGAGCAGCACCACGTGGACTACACCTACAACCCGACTCCCTTTGAGGGCAGCACCGAGTCACATGATGCCTTCAAGCAGTGGCAGCTGGAGAAGAGGGCGGCCCCTCCCAGCCCCCCAATGAGGATTTCCCTCCCCTTTGAGGGTAAGCTGAGTGACATAGCTCTGTTTTGATATTATAAAGTTGCATAGATGGAACTGGTGTCACTTTCTGTGCGTATCAATCTTGGCATGAAGATGTTCAGGACTGCATTTGAACAGATTTATGTGGTCTGACTTCATGCTGACTTAGACAGCCTTTTGGCGCTCCATACAGTGTCAGCAAGCACCCCCAGCTGCCTTGTCAAACAAGCTGCAGCCACAAACTTATACTCTAGGCTTGTGCAGATGCTTCTCTTGATGTCACGTCGCATACTGTCATGCTTGACAGGCTTGCAGCTATTTGCAACTGTGGGTGCAGTAGCTTGTGAACACAAGTGACATGGACTGGGGTCTTGCTCTGCAGCCTTGTGCTGCAAGTATTCTGCTTTGCTATTCTGCTTTGCTATTCTGCTTTGCTTGTGTCAGTCTTGTTGCCATATCATTACAGCAATGCATGCTGCACCCAGTATAGTGAAGCCTTGCAATGCAGATTATGCCGCCTGTGAGCAAAGCTAATTGATGCTCTAACACTCATCCTTTGCTACTGTTCATTGTCGTGCAATACATGCACGTGTTTCTCAAACACAACATTGCCCAACAATGCTGTGCTGCACCCAACAGCATGCCCATCAAGCAAAACCCATACACCAAGCCCTAGTTGCAACTGACCAACATAATGCTGTGCTTTGCCCAACAGGCACGACCACCAACAAGGACATGTTCAAGGGCTGGGAGCTGCCAAAGAAGAGGCCAACGGTGGGCATTGCCATGGTAGGAGACCAGCAACACGTGCTGATCCCCTCCACTCTGACAGTGCCTTGCCACGGCAAGCAGATCTTCACCACAGTGCATGACAACCAGCCCCACATGTCCTTTGTCATCTATGCTGGTGAGAGCCGGGTGGCCAGCAGCAACAGGCAGCTGGGTCAGTTCCAGCTCAAAGGGGTGCCCTCTGCTCCCTTTGGCGTGCCACAGATTGAGGTAACTACTGACCACTCCCTGCCTTCCAGCCCTAAATGCTACCCCATCCTCTTGCTCTTTGGTGTGTTTTGTTGCTTGTCTTGACTCTGTAGGAGCAAGCACTGTGTGGTTTAGTTGTATGGTCAGTTCACGGATTTGAATTGCATGAAGTTGTCATGCTGCAAGGTGCACGGCATGCTGACATGCAAGAGATGTTGTACGTCCTGTTGCAGTGTTTGTGCAGCATCATGTATTGTCATCTACAGAAGTATTGTTGGCATTTGCTACTGTAAGCTGCTTGCGTGTTCTGTGTCCGTTGCCTCTCCCTGCTATGCCCATGGCTTACAAACTCACAACAATGTGTGCCTGGGCAACCCGGTATAATACTTGATTTCTCATTAAATTGACGCCAAAAGGCGTAGTCTTTTCTTTTCTTTGTCTTTTCACCACAATGTGTATATGTCTGGGCTCGTGGCTGCAGGTGACTGCTCACTTGGATGCCAACAACATTCTGACGATAGAGGCGCAAGACTTGGACAGCGGCAGGCATCACTTGTGGAAGCATGGAGGGGGAGGTATTGTTGCTGATGGTATTCACGCTAGCCAGCTCAACACCAATGGACACTACGTGGTTGACTACACCCAGACCAGCCAGGCAATCAGGGCGTGATGGGCCTGACCCCCCTCACCTGTCCGTAACATAGTCTGTACAGCGTGTGCAAGTGTTTCACCTGATATCTGTGCCTGGGTAGTTTTGATTATTGGCAAGTAGCAACAAAGTAGTCCTGCAGCGGCAGTGCACTGTCCACTTGGACACTGGGCATGCTAGCTTCAGGCAGGCTAGATCGGGGGCACTCTGCAGCACAGTCTTCTGAATGACACCATGATTTTTTTGTACATTGATCTGCTCTGGAAGGGCTGCAGCGCAAAGACAGCCACAGCTGCCATGTGTGTCACAGTGCAGACAAGACTTTTGGAAGAAGTAGACTTGCAGGACTTTTGTCATTGTACTGTAGTTTTACCTTCGCTGCTGTGCATACAGCATAGCATATTAAACTATAAAGTTTTCTTAGTCATGAGGATGCATTGCAAGACATGTTGCTGGCGTTGTCATATAACGCTGCCCTGCCCTGCACATTATGCTGTGCTAATAGCACCAGGAGTGGTAACAGGCACGATCCGCGTGCAATGCTCACCAGCTGTGTATGTGAACCGAATATGCAGCTGCCAAGCACCTTGACCGCCTATGCTTCAAAGCACACTTGCGATCAACCTGCAAGCACATATGTGTGAGGCACACGGCTTGTGAGAGCCGGCGACATGAGCAGACCTACCAACAAGGCTCCGATGATTGTGTCAATCAGGGCAAAGCAGCGCCTAGAAGCGATCTATAGGCAACATAAGCCTGATCAGCCTGCCCTTGACGTCGGTCTTCATTTTGGTGCAGCAGCTGCCAAGGAGACTCCTCGTGAAACGCCATCTGCCATTCGTGCAGCTGTGCTTGACGAGCCAGTGAGCTGCACGGGAAGCTGTGCAGATATAGATGGGCATGACAGCTGGCTTACACATCGAGACGTGCATTCAGAAGTATACCTGACATGCAACACGCTGCGCAGCTTACAAATGCTGCATGGCACCATTGTTGAGGCAAGTCGAGCAGTCCTGAATCATGTCGTACAACGACACCTGATGGTGTTTGTTTGGTGGCAGAAGTGCACACTCGGCATGCAACACATGCAGGTTTTCATCGCTAAAGACAGCTCAGCTCCGGTGCATCTTGCTAGGTTGATTGCTATTGATGCGCAGCAGTACAATACCCACAGACCACCAGACCGACTCCAGCAGGGGTCCGGCAACTCTTTCATGACACCTCCTCCCAGCTTAGCACACCTGTCAGCACAGCACAGCAGTCTGACGCCATCACAGCCTGTCGCTGATCAGCAGGCTTGGGAGGATAATGTGGCATACCTCCCGCCAGCACTTGCTTTCAATCTTAGCTTGCAGCATGAGCTGTGGCCCCTCATGCCTCAGCTGAGGACACCCACGCACTCAGAGATGCAGCTTGTTACAGCTACTAAAGCGGGCAGCATGAGCAGTTCCCGATTTGAGGCAAAGGCGCAGCCATCGGCAGATGTTAACCTTTCCATACGTCCCCTCAGACAAGCCACAAACACACGCACCGCTGAGATGTTGCAGTCAGGTGTTGCACTCACAAATATGCCTGCTTCAAACATGACTGCAGTGCAATGTTTGTCTGTGCACAGCCATGCCTGAGCAGCCATGCATGCAACTATGCAATAAGTGTCTTGTCTTTCACGGCACGTCTCAGTCAGGCAACATGCTGTGCAATCATGCTGAGTGCCCAACGTCACAGATCCTAGTTGCAAATCTTGCGCGTCATTTCCAGATGTACAGCCTCAAGCACCACTGCACGCACTATCACACATCGTCATTGCAGATTGACACCCAGTGCAAGTGCCGGTTACCCTTACACAGGTGCACATTCCAAAGCTTGTGTGTCGGCCCCAGATGCATTGTCTCAAAGACCACTGCACACATCATCACAAATTGTTGTTGCAGGTTGCCACCCAGTGCAAGTGTCAGTGGCCACCAAGATGGTCATTGCCAGAATATGCATTCCTCAAATCGTACTGCTGACTATGCCTGCGTCAGCCAAAGAGAAGGACAAGGGTGACCCCCACTTTCCCCCAGCAAGCGCTGGGGACCCTGCTGAACATGTGCTGGACAGACTGGACAGGACAGCAGAGGCTGAAACATCTGGCACTTTTCTGGACGATGCACAGGAAGGTGAACAACTGGTCAGGCAGCTACAGGCTTACTTCCAAAAGCATACTAGGTACCTGTCATGACAGCAGGCTAGTTTTGCAGTGACATGATTTGCAGCATTTGGAGCTAAGTTTGGCTCATGAGCGCTGATGTCCCACATGTTTGCTTGTCGGATCAAGTCTGCTGGTCTGTGCTGAGTGTGTGCTGCCCCTGTAATGTAACTACATTGTACTTACCGTGTGTAGCATGTATGTTAGCATGTAGTAGCATGCGCTGTGACTACTATAGCACTGCAGTCTGCATGGAGCAATGCATTTGAAGCAAAGTCTATCATGCCCTGCCACACAAGACTGCAAAGTACTATTGTCTTGCAGTTTGTGGAAGCACGCAATGCACATGACATAACCCTTGATCAAGCATGTGTGGCCAAGTCGCCATGAGCAATGCTCAGGAAAGCTCCCAGACTATCATCCTGTCGATCAACATGATGTCAAGAGTCAGCTTTGGTGTGCTTAGGACAGCTCTCAGACTGTTATCCTTGCCATGAGCAATCCTTGGGAGAGCTCCCAGACTGTTATCCTTGCCATGAGCAATCCTTAGGACAGCTCCCAGACTGTGATCCTTGTAGTGAACAAAAAGTGGGGACTCAGCTTCAGTGTGCTGGTGCAGGCTGCTGGCCAAGGGAGATGTGTTTGCCATTCCTTCTGCCAGCACAGCAAGCACCGACAGCATCCTGCAAAGCCTTTATTCACTGCCCAACAATCCTCAGTCAACTGTAGACCTGGATCACTTCAAAGTCATTGGACTGGAGCCGTCTTGTGGCACAGCTTGTGCCATTGACTTCTCCAGAACCAATCTCATGCTTGAGGTAAAGCCCAAGTTGCGGCACAACCAACCAATGCCTCAGTAGCATGCCTCTCTGGTTGCCATGACGGTATGATGCTGTTTGTCAGTGAACTGTGCATTGACAAAAGCCCGTCAACTGCAGCAGGAATTTAGCCTGCATGATGGCCAAGGTTTTGAGATCCATTGTTGTACCTGCTGACATGTACAGGAATGCTGTTGGTTTCTGGGGATGCCAGACAATAGTAGATGCAGCCTGCACTTGCCTACCAGAACAAGCAGTCCACGCTGTCTGTTGTGAAGTGATACCTCGGCATCAGACTTGTGCATATGCTCTGGCATGCACGCCCCGCTTTAAAATTGTGGGCAACACTCAAACAGCAGTGTGCCCACTCTGTGAATTAAATCAGACTGATACTTACAGGTCTGTCTATTACATCACTGTCGCTGTAAACTTCAGGACTATTATGAAGGTCTTCCTGGATTTTGCAGGGTGACTGCAGTTCCCCTTTACCAGTCGGCCTGCCAGGGTACATAGCTTCAGAACATGCCCAACTCAAGTCCTCTTCTCAGACTCCTGCTCACACTCGCACCCCTGCTGAGCTGCATACACCGACGCTCAGCCACCCCAAGTCCCCGTCCCAGGGACTACCAGGCAGTGCAGAGGGGTCAGCTGGGGTTGCAGGGCAGCAGCGAGATGCGGCGCAGGCAAGCAGGGGTAGGCAGGTAGGGGTACATGCCCATGCAGCCTGGGACCCCAACCCTGAGCTGGCAGGGTGTGGGCCCCTGCTCCCTTCCTGGCGCCAGCTGGCAGACCTCTTCATGCCTCTTCTTCACAGGGTAGGCAGCTACTGATCTTCATTACGGCTGCTCTAGACAGATTGTCCTTGGCCTGGGCTTTGCAATGCTGCTGCTGCTCCTGTTGCTATGCGGTGCAGCATGATGCACAAGCATTGACCTTAGGCGGTGCCTGCAGCCATGGCTTACAATCCACACCATGGGTTGCAGACAGTGATTGCAGTAACATGCTGGTTCAGTGATAGCTGCTGGAAAGTAATGTGCACAGCCCTAGTTGCATACATGGCAGCAAATGGCGCTGCAGAAGGCTGTGACTTGAACACTTCACAAGGCGGCACGCTCATGGCAGATGTATGGCAGCAGGCCCCTCATTGCTGCTGGTGCTTTCACCGCATTTGTATCTCATGTACACTGCTCATGGCCACTCAGCACTGAAGCTCAGTCGACGGTGCTAACTGTGGACCATTGTGGCAGCAGGACTGCATTTGATGCAGTTACGGCACTTGCAGCTTGGCACCCGCAAAACTGAATGTCACACTTCATCACAGCTGTCCTTGCAAGTGACAAGCAGCAAGTTCTTGCAGCAAAGCCAGGGCAGTGGCAGCAGCAAAGCACAGCCGTCATGGCTGCCACAGTGGTTTCGGCGCTGTCTGAAGCCTCATCTGATCAGCCTTGCTGTTGGCTGCAGGACTCATCAGCCCTGGCACTGCAAGTAGCAGTGCTCTTACTGGGTCCGCGGGGCAGTGGCCGTGGCACAGCTGTCAGGGCTGCTGCAGCTGCCCTAGGCATCCACTTTGTGCCCTTCAGCTGCCATGACCTGAAGGGGCAAACGGACGCAGAGACAGCAACAGCCCTGAAAGCATCCCTGGAGGCTGCACAGGGGTATGCGCCTGTGGTGTTGATGCTGCGCCACTTTGAGGTGTTGGCAGAGTCACCTAATGGTGCCACTCCAGGTTAGAAGAGGAACATTACATGCAATGTTAATACCACAGTTCATACAGTCATGTTTCTGACTGAGATACTGCTGTTCTTCTGTGGACGGCATCTTGAAGCTTATAGCATCCTCCACTGAAGCTATACACCAAATTGGTACAGAAAGGCAACACAGCGTACTGCTGAAGAGTTTGCTATTGCACAGCAGGTCTTCATGCTGATGCCAGGAGCAATCATGAGCATGTGCTGTTTTGTCAGTCTGTTTGCCATAACCCTTGAAAAACTCACATTACTTTTGACATCTGCTTGCAGCTGAGAGGGCTGCAACCAACTCCAGGCTTGCCAGCACCCTGCGGGATTGCATCACACAAGGCGCCAACAAACACACCGGGGGGCAGCCACCAAGTGCACACCAAAGCAGAAGAGAACAAGGCACTGCCTCGCAGTCTCCAGATGCAGCACAGCAGCCGGTCATCATTGTTGCGTGTGTGGAGTCAGCTGAGGATGTGGCTCCAGGCTTGAGGCGGTGTTTCACTCATGAGCTGCAGCTGGAAGCTCCTGATGCGCCTGCCAGGAAGCGCCTCTTGCAGGTCTGCTTTGCCTCGGCTTGTGCCCTCATCTGAGCAAATGCCAGCCAGATTCAGAGCAGTGTTTGGTATTCTTGCTTGCGCATGCAAGACTTGCATGCACTTAGTGATGGCTGCGACAGATGGTGTCAAGTCATGCCCGTCAGCCTCACAGGATTTGTTGGCTTACTATCAGGGCCTGCCAAGGTTTGTATTCTACACAGACACACCTTTATTGTTGGTATTGGAGGTGGTCTTTGTGCAGCACACTCAACTGCGCTGTCAGTGGTAACTTTTAGTCTTGCAAACATTTCATGCTGATTGCCCAATTTGGCAACGGCGTGCACTTGAGGTTCAGGCATGTCAGCTGTGAAGATATGGCTGACATGGCTGCACCTATGAGATGGAGTGCTAGCTACTGCATCTGCATTGCCTCGGGGGTACAGCTCCCTCACCTATCGCAGTCTGCATAATTGTTTCATCATATGACTGGTCACACTGCCACAAGACTTGAAGTTGCCAGCAGCGCCTTTGGGTGCAGGGTTTGCTAGGGCCACAGATCTGTCAGCAGCTAGGGCAAGAAGCTATTGACAGTGCAGTCACTCAGACAGCAGGCCTGCTTCCCAGAGACCTTCAGGCCTTAGCAGCAGATGCATCTGCTGCAGCAAGTGCCAGGGGCCTCAACACATCTCACATGCTTCCCCGGGTGACAACCCTGCAAGCGCCAAATGTCAACAAGCTACTTCAGGAAGAGCCTCAGTCCCAGGCAGGGCCTGTGAGCATTTGGGGAAGGGAGGACGATAGGCAACTAGAGGGGCCCAAAAAGCAACTGGAAGGAGGCAAAGGGGATGCTGATGGGCAGCAAGCGGGATTTGATGGGCAGGGTGACAGCAAGGAGGTTGTGCAGGTGTCAGGAGCAGATATACAAGCCTCTCTGGATAGAGTGCGCTTGCGCACTGCTACTGTCATCGGTGCCCCAAAGGTCAGACTTGACATCACTTTGCAACCCACCATTGCATACCTGCTTGGCTCAGCTCCGTCTAGCTGTTTCATGCAAGATCATGCTGTTCTTCTGCCTGATTGTGATCACGCGTTGTGACCTGACTGAACAACAAGCATGCTGATGTTGCAATAAGTGGGCACAGATCAAAGCAGGAGCAGAAAGCTGCTGCAACTGAAAGTAAGCTGTCAGTCTCAGACCCGCCTGGCTATAGCTGGCTACGTCTACACTCACACAATCCGTCCTGCAGCCCTACTTACAAATCAGCAAGGAGGACAAGGAGAATTTTGCATCTTCAGCCAACCAACTAGGTTGAACAGATATGCCAGGGTTGTCAGTTATCTAGTCAAAAACATCAGTACTAGCAAAGCTGCTGATCATCAGCAGGGCACCATGGCGTCTGCTGACCATTGTTGCTTGTATGTCGCTGCTCTGACTGCTTGCATGGTCTATTGAAGGTGCCTGATGTGCGCTGGGATGATGTGGGGGGACTAGAGAACGTGAAACGTGCCATTCTAGATACAGTGGAGCTGCCACTGAAGCACCCCTCACTGTTTGCTGCTGGCCTGCGCCAGAGGTCAGGAGTTCTGCTATATGGCCCCCCTGGTAAGCTTGCTCAAAGCTAGAGATGGCAGGCAATGTACTGCATAGCCATACTGTTGCATGATGCAAGTGCAAGTGCATGCACACGGAGTGACACAGACTGCGGCACATGAAGTAGTACAGCATGTGACACCCAAGGTGGCATGAGCCCATGAAAGATGCTTGTGACTTCTGCTATATGTTATGGCAAGTCATATGTATCATCTCTTGCTGTACTGAAGCTGCAGAAGCGTTTTGCTGTAGCGTCTTGATGTGATTCTGGCAAACTTGGCCACAGAGTGCGCTCTGCCTGTTGAGTGCAGGTACTGGCAAAACGCTGGTGGCCAAAGCAGTTGCCACAGAGTGCAGCATCAACTTCTTGAGTGTGAAGGGCCCTGAGTTGATCAACATGTACATTGGAGAGTCGGAAAGACAGGTAGGAAAAGCACCCACACTCTGTCACTGCATTGACTCAAAGATCTGCCATCCCGCTGCTGTGCGTATGCAATCGGGCTTTCAGGCAAGCCAACATCTTCACTAGCGATCAGCTTAGTCATGAGGTCGCCCATGTTGAGTACAGTACTTTGCAACCATAATAAAGTCTTGTCTGTGGGCGCAGTCAGTTTGTGCAAGAGTTTGACCATGTTTGCAGGTACGTGAGATCTTTGCTAGAGCCCGGCGTGCAAAGCCATGTGTGCTGTTTTTTGATGAGCTAGACTCCCTGGCACCTGCCAGGGGGGCTGGGGCTGACTCAGGGGGGGTCATGGATCGTGTGGTCTCCCAGCTGCTGGCTGAAGTTGATGGGGTGCAAACTGGTGCCTCAGGCGCAGATCTGTTTGTGATTGGCGCCACCAACAGGTCAGCTTTCCGCGCACTGTACAGCATCTTAACTGAAAAAGCACATGGCAGCACCACTGCAGTCACATACCTGTTTCAGAGTGCATGTGAAGCAGCCAAGACACAAGCAGCAATGCTCTATTTCTAAACTGCTGTCAAGGACATACAGTATGTGCGTCGTTTACTTGGGGTAGGAGATCGTATCGTGAGTCATTTGCTGTCTGCATCTTCTCCTTTGAATACAGTTCAAGGTAGTTTGCTGATTTGAGTGAACTGCCTCCATCTGACCATATCAATGGTTGTGCATAGGCCAGACTTGATTGACCCTGCATTGCTGCGGCCGGGTCGTCTTGATGTGCTCCTGTATGTGGGAGTGGCAGAGGACTCACATTCCAAGCTCAAGGTTCTGCAAGCCCTCACACGCAAGTTCACGCTGAAAGATGATATCGACTTGCCCATCATAGCAGAGAAGTGCCCTCCCACATTCACTGGAGCTGATATGTATGCTCTGTCCTCAGACGCATGGATGACAGCCCTCAAGCGTACTGTTGCTCAGGTGAGCCGTCTGATGATGCCGTCTGGGAGTGCAGATATCAGCAGCAGCTAAATTGTCACGTTTTGTAGCTGACCTGGTGTACTCTAAAGCTGCTGTGACTTGTCACTTGTAGCAAGTGTGTATGCAGTCATATTCTGTATACGTTTCACATGACACAAGTTGTTTCACCTTGGCATTGAAGTATGACAGGGGACCATACCTTTCATCAACTGATACTGAATGTATAGTAACATGAATGTACAGCAACACAAATGTACAGTGACACCCAACAAACTGTCAGATTACAGTTGTGGTGTACACATGTGTGCAGGTTCCAGATGCAGAAACTGTGACAGTCATACAGGAGGACTTTTGGGATGCGCTCAGTGTGTTACAGCCATCCCTTAGTAATGCTGAGCTGCAAAGATACCAGAAGCTTAGGGACCATTATGAATCACGGGGCCGATAATGAACGGGGATGCAAACGCAAGCAGTTCTTTGCCTGTTCAGAGGCAGCGTTCAGCAATGATGTGATTCAGCTGCGCAGCCTGACAGATGATGTACATGCTGTTGTGCTGACAGGATTTGAGCAAGGTTGTGCCATACAACAGGATCACCTGCAGCAAGATTTGTAGGTCTTTAAGCACTCTTCTGACCATGGGACAAATGCACGAGGCAGCGGACTATGAAGGCGTTGAAGTGCATGCGTACAATCACTTGCATTGGCAGTATAAAAGTTCATGAAAGTGTAAAAGCGACAAATTAAAGGGCATCTTGTAAATAAAAGGGCATCTTGTGAAATCGAAGGGCATCTTGCCAATGTGATGCCAATTCGGCGATACGCAAAGTCAGGCGGTCAACTCCAAAACTTTGTGATCGCGTCGTCAAGGACGTGACAGCTTGCGACAACTTTCATCTTCTGCTACAATGGGTGCGGGAGGTGACGCACGGCCTTACGGCCAAAATAAGCTTGTCAAGCGCATTAGATCGTCAGATAAGCTGCGCAAGTTTGGGGGCGTCAAAGATGACTTGATCGTGCTTAAGTCTATATGGCTAAACAAAGCAAGCGGACAAGATCATGCAGCTCGACTGGAGTCTTTCTATGGGCCGCAAGCGCATGCCTGTAAGGTTCCAGGCGCTTTCTGCTTTCACATCCGGTGACCACCTGATGGCTAGGTCAACACGTGATCAGCTTGCTCTGCAGACGATAGGTTCAGAAGCAGCTTTCTGTGGGGCCGCAAACCGCTTCTTGCAGCATGCGCTGCGCGACTCCAGCATCACGGCAATGACTTGATCTGGGTAGACCTGGGGGGCGGCACTGGGGTAAGCATGCCTGATCTGCAGAGGTCGCCAGCGGCAACGGCGCTGATTGCACCATAAGTGTCGTTGCTCGTTGTAACTCAATGTCTTGGTGCTTCAGGAAAACATAGATTTGATGGCAGAGTACATGCCGTTGAAAAGATTCAAGGCTGTGTATGTGGTTGACCTATGTCATTCCCTATGTGAGCAGGCAAAGCAGAAAGTGAAACAGAAGGGCTGGAAGAATGTGCATGTTGTAGAGGGCGACGCCTGCACATTCCAACCGCCTGAGGGCATTGCAACCCTTGTCACCTTCTCCTACTCTTTGTCAAGTAGGTTGATATCTCTGTGTCAGCTCTTCTTCGCAATGCTTTCTCAGCCTAGGACAGACCTTGGCTTATCAGTTGATGACAGATGGTGAAGCCACTGTGTGCCAGTCTTGAGTGCACAGCTCTTGCAATCGATAAATCACAATTGCCTGCAGTGATTCCACCCTTCCATTCCGCCATTGACAGAGCCATCTCATACCTGGATCCCAATGATGGTTTCCTGGGAGTGTGTGATTTCTATGCATCTGGCCGATATGACCTGCCGTGCAGACAGCTTGGTTTTCTCAGACGCTTCTTCTGGAGGTCAGCCAAACTCAACATGCTTCTTGATTCCACCTTACTCTCTCACTCCTGCATTTCCTGCTGCATGCTTTATGTTGACCTGTCATCTTTGGTACATGGTTTCAAGGCAAAGCCTGACATGACAGCAACGACATGCAGGGCAACATTTGACACAGATAACATTGACATTGGACCTGAGAGGCGAGCATACCTGGATCACAGACTGTCCAGAGCATGGGAAATCAACTCTCAGGTATGCCATATGCCATTTGGGGACACCCCATTCCTCTTGCTAGTGTGCCTTGACCATCACAGATGTGCATGACCTGGTTGCCATCTGGCGACACTCATTCACTCTTACCTGAAGCAACTGTCAACAGATCATAGAGTGCTCCAGCCTTTCACACAGTCAGTCTTGCAGCATTGTATCATACCTCATCTGCTGATTCTGCTTTTGGTAGAGCTATCACATCTGAAAGTCACTGTGTTGATGTCTTTATGTGATGCACCTTGCAAATACTGAGCATCGTCACTTTTTGGCTGGTGTGGCTGGAGCAAGAACCCATGTATTCCTTGGAGGGTACCTAAGAGGTTACTCAGCTATGTGTGTCTGTGCGGTGGTGCAGGGGTCAATACCATATGTGCCTTTCTTGCGGGCGCCCTACTACATCTGGATAGGGCAGGTGCCACAGCTGGCCAGCATCATGGCTGAGACCAAGATTGAGGCCCCTTCTGGCTTCCCTGCCACCTTCCTGTACACTATGTCCTGGGAAGACCCACGCCCTGACATGGAGGTCACCGCCTCACCCCTCACTCACCCTGTTGCATATTCAACGGAAATGGGCCCATGATTTGAGCATCTACTTGCTGCGTGCAGCATTGCCATATTTACATGCATATGACTGACATGCCTATGTTGCGCTTGGTGCTTTGGCAACTGACATGATTGTAACAGCACTCCTTTATGTTTCACATTCCATGGCCGATGCCTCTCTCTGATTACAAGAGCTGTGTTGCGGTCTGCTGAAGCCAGCCTTGTACATCTACCACTGACTTGTTTCGGGTATCATGATGCAGGTCTTGAAGATCAACAAAAGGGATGAGGTTTTGACGCTGTCCAGCGGCGGCTGCAACTCCCTCAACCTGCTGCTGCATGGGGCCGGCCATGTTGTATCAGTGGACTGCAACCCAGCTCAGAGCGCTCTGCTAGAGCTCAAGGCTACTGCAATCAGGTCAGTACCTCCTGTTGTGTCTTTCCAAGCCTCCAATTCCAGTGTGGTGTGCCCCCTGCATCAGCACTGTCGTGCTGTTTGGTCTAGCTGGTTTGACATGTAAGTGATGTATCACGTCGGCCTGAGGCTCCTGCATGTCTTCTCAAAGTTTTGGGGCACTTCAAAGGCATAATAGCCAAGTGCTGCTGCGTCTCACAACAGCCAAGATGCTATTCTGCCTTGATTTCTTGGATTGGGAGACCACTTACAGCTGGCCAACCTTTGCTCTCAGCCTTTTGCGTGTGGCTACCTCACAGCACAAGGTAAATATTGGATGTGACCCAACATGGCTTCAGCACATCAGACGGTACGGCTAAAACCAAGGTCACCACATTTACCCGTTGTCCTGCATCACTCTAAGGCGTGTGAGGTGCACAGGGAGCTGGAGTACGAGGATGTGTGGGCCATGTTTGGTGAGGGCCGTCATCCTCACATTCAGTGCCTGTATGACACCAAGCTGGCACCATTCCTCAGCCAGAGTGCCAACCACTTCTGGCAGAACAGGCTCTGGTACTTCAAGCAGGGCTTGTACTACCAGGGAGGCATGGTAAATGCTCTGCCGCTGCTCCCCAGCTTTGGTTGCTGCCCATTTATGTGTTTCCTGGTCTGTGAACTCAATGTGCCTTTTGAGGTCTGTGGTTCCTCTGTGCTGATGGCTTGCAACCCACACCTCGACGGACGAAATTGGCCAGTATTGAGCAACTGGTCCCTGCTGATCATCACGGTCAGCATAGCAAAGTCTAACAGCAGCCACTTGCAGCCTGTACCTTTACACACTGCATGCTGAGTCAGATGTGGGTGCTGCAGGGGGGTGTCATCTGGCTGCTGCAGACCATTGCAACATTTCTAGGCATGAGCCACAGCTTGAAGCGGTTAGCGTATGCCCAGACGCTAGAGGAGCAACAGGCAGTCTGGAACAGCAACTGGTTTGTCCACTTCTGCAAGCAGGGCAATGCCTGGCTGGTGGACATCTTTGTCCGCATCCTGGCTGTCATCTTTCTGAACCGCTTTGTCCTCTGGTGAGTCCATTCTGCCTTGACATGTCAGGAACCTGTTGCTGCCTGGGTGCATAGCACAAGCTACAGTACAGATTTGAGCTAGCTGCTGTGACAAATTCAACCACAACACCATGAGTAACTTGAAGCGTCTTCAATGGCGCTGTTGACCAAATGTGTGGACAGTTGCTGCAAGTCTATCAGCAGCATGTGGCTCTGTTCTGGCCCCTGTGTGTGTGATGCGTGTCGCGTTATATATATAATGCTTGCTGGGCAGCTATACAAGCATAGCAATCAAGCACATCTACCAAGCATGTCTACCAAGCATGCTGATGGCATGGCATGCAGGTTTGGGGGTGGAGTGCCATGCAAGCAGTACAAGCTGATTCACAAGGATGGCCTGCGCATCAGCCAGTACATTGCACGCACACTGGATGGTGCAGCAATGCACAGTCACATGCGCAAGGACAACTACTTCTACTTCAACTGCTGCACTGGGCGCTTTGCTCGCGAGAGCTGCCCCAGCTACTTGAAGCAGGACAGCTTTGAGCAGCTGAAGGCTGGTGACATTGACAAGCTGGAGATCATGAATGGGGTCTTCATGCAGGCACTCATGTCCAGGAAGTACACCAAGGTGACATGCTGACATGTCACCTTGCGAACATAGCATTGCATACACTACCTATGCTCTTTCTCCCTGGAGTCGTGAACAGTCTTTGCTCCCATAGCCTAGCAAGCTAGATCTAGGACCTCCTTTCCTGAATGATTCTGAGTTACATCTTGCATTCAAGTTTCATGAGAGCCAACAAAACCAGGTCAGTTCAAGATCCTGTGCATGCAGTTGCAACAAGATTGGCTACCCATGACTGTGCATTGACAAGAAGACTGACTTGCATTGCCTTTGAGCATGCTGGATGCTGAGACGCTTCAAACCATTTGCTGACAAGTCAGTCATGGCTGTTGTAGGTCATCCTGATGGACCATGTGGACTGGCTAGATGAGGCAGCCGCATCCCTGTTGGCAGCAAGGCTGGCTGAGCAGGTACTTGTTCCTGCTGTATCAAGCCATGCCAACATGTGCCTTGTGGAGTCAGTTGACCTTCTAGTCTTGTGTTCATCAAAGCACATGCTCAGCTGCAAGCTTGCTTTGTGTTGTTGAGCCAGGAACTCCAACATGCATATGACATATAGCCTTCTCAAGGCATGATTACAATGCATTTCATGGGTAGTGCTGTGTTGCTTTTCAACCCCATGAGGTAACAGCTGGCATATCTGGTTCATGTGCTATTGAACGTACAAAAGCAGCTTCAGCAAGAATTAGATGTGCAAGATATGCCTCAAGGGGCTCAGGTGGTACACACATGATGACCTCTGTTGTAAGGAGAGACTGTGGACACTGCACGCTAGTCGATATCCTCATGCTGATGTGCTGTGTATTGCAGGTGCTGCCTGGTGGTCTTGTAATCTGGAGGTCTGCTGCCATTGTACCACCGTATGCTAAGCTCATTGAGAATGCCGGCTTCAACATCAAGTGCTTGCAGCAAGCCCAGGATGGTTACATGGACCGTGTCAACATGTACTGCAGTTTCTGGGTTGCTGAGAGGAGATGAACAGACGAGAGTAGTGCATAGGTCTAAAGTCGACAAAAATACAGCGTGTGTGCGATGACAGAGTTTAGTCTTCTTTTGAGTCAAACTGGTTACTATGTTCTGTTGACATTGAGCAGGTCAAGCTTTGGATGTGCAATGCAAGTGCAGCTGATAGGATGTCTGCCCGGCATATGGTCGCCTTCTGGTTATTGAAGGTGACGGCATCAATCATGGCAAGCTGATATTTTCAACATTAATGTGTCAGACTTTCGGTAATTGGCCTGACTGTAACACTACTTCAAGGCTGAATGCTGACTAGACAGTGGGACGGTTAAACAGCATATATGTAACAAAACCAGCTCTAGTTGCACATAGTGTTATGCATACCAGACAGCTCTGTCTGCATGCTTGACTGTCACAGCTAAACATGTCCAATTTCGAGCTTGTCTTACACTCAAGACACATTAACACTGTTCGTTTCGCTGTACTCTTCTTCGCGAGAAAAAAACCCGTATTCGTTTAAAGTCCCGGTTCTTCATGCCTATGAAGTCAGCAAGGCTTGCAGCTCTGGGCCAATGCGATCTTGCTCTACAGCTTGACATAAGCTGCGGAGCCTTTGCTGTTCATCTTCGCTCAATTTCAATGTGGCACACGTGTCATGCTGCTCTTCGAGCTGTCTAGCAAAGGAAGTTGCATGGTTGATAACCTCATCTGGCAAGCCAGCAAGACGTGCCACATTGACTCCATAGGATTTCGGGCAAGCACCGTTTGTCAAGTTATACAGAAAGGTTACCTGCAACAGGATCTTCATGAAGCATCATTCAATGACTGCAATGACATGCTGGATTTCACAGATCAGTCAACCCTGCAATGATTGGTTTGCAACATGTTCCATACTGTGGTGGTGGGTGCTGATGTGCAATCTTGTGCCAAACATGTGCAAACATTGTGTCTCCTGTCTTTTCACATTGTTGATTCAGCTGCAAATTTCTGGAGTAGATTAAAATCCAGCAATGAACCCATGGACACAATGATACAAGATACTATCATTAGTATACTTGAGGGAGCAATCATCAAGCTTGCAGCAGCAGCAAAATCACGTGCAGGAACAAATTCTGAACTTCACTTTCAGCGACAATGATCCTACCCAACAGCAGGTGACACCAACATGACGAGTGATACCTGTTCTGGGCCTCCAGCAGTGCCTGGCTCTACACTGCAGCCCATGTGGCAGATAGCAACCTTGGGATCCTGGTCATGAGCATCTGCCAGTCTGTGGTAATGTGTCGCAAACAAGCCTCTGCAATGCACAGCACATGGTGGGACATCCTTGTCTTGCTGCAGCTGGCAGAATCTTGCTTTACACCTCCCAATGGCAGCAACACCATAGCACAACGCCATGCTTACACCAGCACTGAGACTCGTCACATAAACATCAGCAGCGTTGCGCTCGGCAGAAGCAGCAGCAACAGCAGCAGCTAGTGACATGTGCAGCCGTGCAATGGGGGCTCAGATGAGCACCTGCAACAGGTCTTTGCAGAGAGGTGCTCCAGCACAGCGGCTGCAATTGCAGCTCCATCAGATGTTGCAGTGCCTCTCCCCAGCTCATCCAGGGCCACTAGGCTGGCAGGCGTGGCCCTGTTGAGGGCAGCTGCAGTCTCTGCCAGCTCCACAAAGAAAGTGGACTGGCCAGACATGACATCATCCTTGGCCCCCATGCGCACAAAGATTGCATCTACAGGGGTGAGGGTGAGGGAGTGGGCCGGCACCCATGCCCCAACTTGGGCCATGAGGGCTGCCAGGCACACCTGCACAACATGCACTCACTTTGTGACATTGCATCAGCCATATATATGCTGCAAGAAGTGCAAAGCATTGGTGCCACGGGCTGTAGCTGCAGAGCTGCATCTGCCGGACTACAGTTGCAGTGCAGTGTCTGTCTTCCCTGTCATTCTAACCGGCAGTCAAGTAGATCTGTAGGCTTGCACAGTTGCCCACCGCATCTGCAAATTATTTCCACACTTGCCCCATGCTTGAGCTCTGACGCATGACAGCATGCAGACGCAACAACTGGGTATCACAAAAACAGGGGAGACAGCATTGGCTTTGTGTGAAGGCGAACCTGGCGCAGAAGGGTGCTTTTGCCACCCATGTTGGGCCCAGTCAGCACAATGAAGCCAGGGGCCTCACCCCCCAGCTGAATGTCATTGGGGACAAAGGAACCCCCACTGGCTATCCCCATCCCTGCTGCTGGGTGTCGCAATGCCTTTGCCTCAAAGACCTGCCATCAGCACACAGCAAGAATCTCTCATTTTGCATCACCACCTGTGACCTTCTGTCACCTTTGACCTTGCTGGGTCCTGTTGTTGCATCATGACCCACAGTCTTCCTTGGGGCATTGGGGGGGCACTGTTGACCCTTACAAAGCATGTCTGAATAGGTGTGCATGTCATGAAGTGTTGTGTCTAAACTACCCCAGGCATGGCTGGTGCAGAAGTGTAAGCTCCATGGCACTGGTCGTGACAGCTGGCTGTGGACAATATCATTTAATGAAGCAGTACCATGTGAGACAATCCTGCACGAGCCACTCTCGAGACTGAATACTGCAGAATCACGACGAGAGTGTGAATAGTTCTTGTTCAGAATGACAGCACACATGGTCTGAACGCTCATGTACCACATGAGGCTCAACAAATGCGGAGGCACATACAACCATGGACAGCTTTGGCTTCTTCAACTGGCATGCTTACATGAGCAGGCTGACTAGCGCCAAGGGCTTGGGGGTCCAGGAAGGTGGGTCTGCACATGGGGGCCCCATCCCCTCCAAACTGGGCAGCATAGCCTAGAGCCATCAGAGCATCCAGCTCAGACATTGCTCTAACTGCCTTCTGCCATAGTCCTGCCTGGCTGGCAAATCGAGCCAACAACCCCTGCGTCGACACAAACATGAGTACACACTGAACAAGGGTGAGTGTCTGACGGGTGAAAAGAGGGGTTAATGTCAAAAACCACATGCATCTGACGGGTGAAAAGAGGGGCCAATGTCAAAAACCACATGCACAGAGGTTGAAGGAGGAGTTGAAGTCAAAACGCACAAGTAGACAGTGAGAAAACAAGGCCTGTATTTTCAAGGTTGGCGCACACCGTCATGAAAAGGATGACCACTCTGGTTGCATCTTCTCGACAAACATGTGCATTGCAGTGATGCATGGCGCCTTTGCACAGAAGGCATGCAGCTCACATCACACTTTGCTACTGAAGATCTTGGTGCCTGGTGTAACACTAGCCTTGGACAGGAATCCATGTAACAAAATGCATTACAAAGCTTTCAGTTGTCATTGTCATTGCTTGCGCAGCAGTGCTTTTCATGCGCTGATTCTCAGAGACCAGTCTGAATATGATACATCACAGCAGAGGGCAAACATCTGCGAACTGGCCAACTCCTGTAGGTTCCTTTGCCTCAGGCAGGGTATTCTAACAGGCAGGGTATTCTAACAGGCAGGATGTTTTTACAGGCAGCACAGGCAGGGAGTGACCTGCAGGATGCCTGTCAAGGCAAGTTCTCGGGTCTCCAGGGCATCAGCATGCTGCTTCACCAGCAGACGGAGCCTGGGGTTCATGTACCGCACAAACCCCTTCCGCTGACCCATCAGCTCAAAGTCCTGCGGAACTGCCTTCTGTAGAGCCTGCACGTGCATCACATGCAACTCATGCATATCCACAGCCGTACACTGTATGTGCTGTTTTGAAGGGTCGGATCTGATGCAAACACTTTATGTGTCTGTTGATCCAGCTATGTGCAGCAAGCAGATCATTCTGGAGAGTGGGTAAAGCATCAGCAAATGCTATGAGGTGTACCTGGGGGATCTCCAAGAGATTGACATCCTTGTTGACAGTGACATAGCACAGGTCCTTGCCAGCACCCAGCTGCTCCCGAATCTGGGCCAGGTACTCTGCTAGGTCTGCCTCCTTGTCCTTCACTCTGCCTTCAGCATCATCATACTCCTTGTCCACTCCCTGCATCATGAGTTGATGCGAGCACTCAGCAGGCTCACAATTGTACTCTTCTGCCATTTGTTAGAGGAAGTGAACATCACTAGCTGACTCTGCTGCACCCTTTGCCCACGGCCTGCACTAGCGTGTCAGCTCTCACAACTGCCAGTCCTGGTATGTGCATCACGCATCATGTGAATTTCTTACAACACCTGGGTCACATGTACCTTTCACAGCTGCATCTCTGCTTTTGCCAGCCTGAAGCAGGCCCAAAAGTCTTTTGCAAGCCAGCCACTGCGGTGGGCAGTCCTGCATATGCTTGCTTTGCAACAATGTTGTGCCTGCCAAAGACAGTGCACTGTGCATCACAGCAAGCCAGCAGTACCAAACCCTAGTGTGTGATGTGGTATTTTGAAGGATTTTGCTATCTCTCAACAAGAGCACAACAGGCATAAAATCGATTCTCCTTTTGCACCCAAAGTATAGTAAAGGATGAAGCGTGACTGGCATGGCCATCAGGGGAAACAGACACTGGCTGCAAGGTGACATGCACACCGGTCTTGGGGTTGCTCTCCCACTAGTGGCCGCCTCATGCCAGTCAGTAGCCCCTTCAAGGACATCCAAAGGGCCATCCAGCTCAGGAAAGCCCTTGCCAGGTGTCAACAGCTGCTGCAGCAGGCCGCTTGCCAAAGCAGGCAACACTGCGTGGAAACCCTTGAAGGCTTCGTTCAGGGTCTGCAGGCCTCTGAGTCCAGCTATCATGGCCGCCACTCGTCTTTTGGCATTGTCTTCATACAGAACTACCTTCATTGCGTCCCGACCCATACCCCCTCCCAGGCCAGCTGCGTTGAGCCTAGCAAGGCTGCGCTCCAGGTCACCCACACCTGCACAACATCTTGGGTCTCTCATGCTTCTGGTGTGTAGTGCTGGACCTGTGTACACTGTTGCATGGTGTCTTCTGAAATCAAGCATGTAATTGGACCTGGCAGGATCGCTGGCACAAGGTTGCAGCCAATCTTACCAGGCTGCTTTACATGTGAAACAGTTACGTCTGTGCTCAAGATGCTTTGCAAGAGCATGAATTGACAGGAGCATGTGCAGTCAACCTTATGAAACTGACCCAATCTGACCTGAGAAGGCTTTCCTGGCAGCACCCACAACCTCGGCACATTCAGGGCTGATGAGATCCTGAACAGCATCTTGGCGGGCAGCAATGTCAGCGATGTGCAACAGCGGGCGGCACAGCCACTGGCTGAGCAGGCGCTTGCCAGCAGGGGTGGTGCAATTGTCCAGGGCTCCCATCAGGCTACCTGCCCTGCCCCCCTGGCTGCTCTCTAGTACCTGCAGCATTCCCAAAGCCACTTTGCTGCTTCACACAGTGCAATGGCATTTCTCACGAGCCAAGATTGCGGCAGGCAGTGTTTATTGTGTTTGGGATCTGACCTTTCAGGGGTGTTGTCAATGCAAGCAAATGGACATAGCTGGTGAGGGTGTTGACAGAGCATAGCACAGCCAACTGGCACTTAGACTGCGCAGTAGTGGATCACACAGAGACGCAGAGTGCATACATAACACACTGCCAGATCAGCAGTGGGTTTGGTTGGAACACAACCATTGCTGATGTGTGTTGGCATATGATGTACCTCCAGGTTTTGCAGAGCAGCTCCATCCAATGCCATGAAACGTGGACCAGTGTTGGAAGCCACAGGAGCATCTTGCGACACACCTTCACACCCTGGCAGCAACTCCAGCTGCCCAACAGGCAAAATGGATCTGCACAAATGCTGTCAGATGAGCTTGCAAACTGAGATATCTTTTCAACTGCTGGGCAACCCTTTGCTGATGCTCTGCTGTAATTGCTTCATCAACTGGAGCTTTTGGTGAGCTGAAGTGCAAAGCATTGTTGAATTGCTGTCAGGGACCAGATGCACTCACTTGTCTAGTAGGATCGTGCGCAGGTGGCTGATGCATCCTCCAAGGGCGCTTACAGCAGCTTCACAGCCAGCACCACTGTCCACCAATGCCTGCACAACCTTGCCTTCTTTGGCACTCAAGTGCTTGTAAACGGTCACTGTATTGCGCTAGACAGCAGATGTAACAGCGCCAACATCACATCACTCAATGTCATGGGAACTGTATTCAGCATATAAGAACAATAAATAAGAATAATAAAACATAACAATAATAAAAGTAATAATGATAATGATAATCATCATCATAATTGAAACACTTTCCAGCTCATGACGAGCTAGCCTCAGCAGATGTCCACATGAGATGTCCACTGCAGATTTCAGCAAAGTGAGGCTGTGTCATCATTGGCTTGCAGACACCATCTTGAAAGCATGCAGTTGCAAGCCTATGATGTGCATGCAGACAAGGGATGTGACTGCATGTCAGTGTGTATATAGCTTGCTTTGAATGCATGTGATGTCTGGGCAAGCCAAACATATGGGTTTCAAGTCACACCATGCATCCACTGCAGAACCTAGAGTGAGAGAAAAGCAATAGCATCACCTGCAGTGCTGGTGGCAAGGATCCTTGCTGCCCTTGTGAAGCTTTGAAGTAGCCAGCCTGTTCAATTTCTCGCAGAGTGCTTGCGGCATCCCAGAAGCTGTCCCCAGGCGCCAGCTGATGCTGCCTGGGATTGCGCAGGGATGCCCTCAGAACCTTGGAGGTGGTGCTGCTGAGTTTGCCCTTGGGTAGAATGATCTC
>JAABUK010001816.1_pt1 | contig 39933 bp, 62 predicted proteins | sample 5559141 | NCBI WGS metagenome assembly JAABUK01 (sample SAMN10711869, study PRJNA513367) | rock metagenome | isolation source: Antarctica rocks | place: Antarctica: Victoria Land, Pudding Butte nord | collected 2016-01-03 | reverse complement strand
AGGCATTGAGGCATTGAGGCATCGAGTGCTGTGGCGGGCTGGAATGCTGCGTTCACTGGTGCAAGATTCATGACACGTGTCCCGTCTGTGACACCAATGGTGAACAGGCGCGGACTGATACCATCAGTTCTACATAGCGCTGTGAAATATTGGTGAGCCCATGACAAACCTTGTTAAAATTTGAAACAAATCTATCAGGTTCACGCTGATATGTGTCTGTGGCAAAATGGTGTGCACACAAGCTGCAGAGGTGTGCTTTGTTTCAGTGCTTGATGCTGCGATGTCATCCTTGAACTTGCATGTGACAGAACACTCTTGTCCACTCTATATGCAAAGCAGGTGATAGCCCCACTCAGGCCCATCAAGACTTTGCACCTCAGCGACATTTCCTTCAATATGAGTCATGGGGAGGTACCTTGCGAGCAGCAATGACAAGGACGCCGACATCTGCTTGCGCAGCTCCACCAATCATGTTGGGAACATAGTTCTTGTGGCCGGGGGCGTCCAGAACCGTATACCTCTTCTTCTTAGTCTCGAAATGCGCTCTGCCTACCTCAACAGTCTTTCCCTTAGCTCGCTCCTCCTCGTTGGTGTCCATGATGTAAGCCATGTACCAACTCTCCCTGTTCTTTTCCTTAGCTTCCCTGCAGGCACAGGCTGAGTGCGTGGGTATACACCCTTTTGGGCTCTTGACCAAAAGTTTGCTTGCTGGGGAGTCAGCAATGGATGAGCTGTCATAATTTGATGCCATATGTTGCCAGGTGGATTGAGGGAGCTTGCTGTGTATTCATGTGTGAAGGCTCCATTCTTGCATGCTATGCTGGAAGTAGGGCATGTCATTACAGACACTGCACTGCCTATACTTCCCCTTCTCAGCATGCTGCAGTAATTGACAGCCCAGTTTTGAGATACGCTCCTTGCAGACCTGAGGCTGTGCAGCTAATTGCAACAACGTGTGAATAGCAACTTGGCAATGCAGATGATGAGCACAGCAATTCTGCAGTCAGAACATCTCAATGCAAACACTGCTCAAGGACTGTACACATTTGCCTGATGAGACAAGCCTGAAGGCAAACTGGTTGATGTAGATTGTTTCAGGCCAGGCATGCAAAGTAGTAACAGTAAAGAACTCACTTCTCATACTTCTGTATCGTTCGCTCGTCTACACCACCCTGCATCATGACATCAAAAGGACATCAGTGTGTGTGCAACTGGACATCCTGCTGCATGCAAAGCATCAGTTTGTCTCCAGTACCGGATCACAGCTGCATGGCCTATGCAATGATCTCAGTGTGATAGACACATGCATGCAGCCTGTCCTGAAAAGCTGGCTGAGAAGTGCTGACCGTTAGGTACAAGATCTGTCCTCCAATAGTGGATTTGCCAGCATCAACATGACCTATGAAGACAACGTTCATGTGCTCCCTGCAGCAGTGTCAGCCTCCGTCAGCAACTTTCAATTTCATGCCTATGATGGGCACAGCTGGCATACAGTATACCTAGCATATTGCATGACACTGGCCATTAGCATGTGCTTAGCATGTGCCATTGATGTGTGATTGGTGAGAAATGAGCAGGTGCAGGTGCAAGCGTTGAGATCCTCACACACCTGTCATCCTCTTTCGCAAGGTCTGCATAGATCTTTGACAACTCTGCCTCCCGCTTTGCCCTGTCCTCTGCTGTTTCTGTTTCCTCCTCCTGCTCCATGTCATCATGCTTGTGTGCAGGAGCAGCAGCTGCTGATGTGGACGTGTCAGGCGCTGGGTTGTTTGGAGGCGGGCTGGGTTTGGAGACTTTCAAGTCTGCCACATCTGCTGTGACTGACTCAACACTTGACTCTGCATGTTGCATCAGAGCGACTGAGGTGCTGCAATTTATCTGATAGCAGACAGAGGTAGAAGTTGCTCTCTCGTGTATGAAATACAATCAAACCTGCTGTTCCTGAAGGTGCATCAGCTTCCTGCATGTGTTCGTCAGCATGCTGAGCTGGAGTGCTTGCAGAAGTCACAGGGGTGTCCCTTTCGCTGGGAGGATCCACCTGCATCGGCTGTGCATCCTGTTTGTGATCAGCAAAGCCGTTTGTATCTGCATGGTGGGGCTGCTGTTGTTCGTGAGACTGAGCGCCAGAAGGCGCTGAACTTTCTTGAATAGGTTGTGCGGGGGCTGTGGTTGCCTGTGGCTTGGGAGCAAAGGACGGTGTGAATGTGCTGGCCGACGGGTTAAAGTTGAAGCTTGACGCGTTGGGATTGAGGCCTCCTGCAGGAGCTTTGCGCTCAGCTGAGGCTTGTGCATGCGGCTGTTCGTCAATATCCTCCCAGGAGTCAGCCATGGCGTTGAGGCTAAACCTCCTTGGCTGCACCAATCAAGCGGATTACAGCTTCCTCGGCAGGTGAGTTCTGAGTCGCGGTCTTCTATATGCTCCTGCTTCCAACCGAGTCTGTGCGGCCCTTTGTATAGGTTTCCTTCGCATGGACAGACAAAGACCTAACTCCGGGAGCTTCGCACGGACAGACTATGCGGCACCAGAGCTGGCACCAAAGTCAACGGTAACTTGATCAGTCGGATCGGGCTGTGCGGCAATGGCAAACATGGCTAACGCATTTCTGGGTGCTTTCCCAGCTGGTGGTGCACATCGCGTGATGTCACAGAGACAAAAGTTACCGTCTCACCGCAGATCCCATGGCGTTACCACTTTCTGCAGTTCTGTCCGCGGTAGCGCAGACGATGTTTTCCTGCTTGACTACGGTGCCGGCAACGTACGCAGCGTGAGGAATGCGGTCAAAAGGCTTGGGTATAACCTGAGAGACGTGAGCCATCGCTTCCTCAAGTCTCGTACCTGCTCGTTAAGTCTCGTGTACCACACAGCGTCAACGTTTTCTCAGGTGCAACACGTTGATGATATTTCCAAAGCATCCCGCCTCATCTTCCCCGGCGTTGGAGCGTACGGTCAAGCTATGGAGCGACTGAAGCACCTGGGATACGTAGAGGCCCTGAGGGACTACATACAGGTAGCTGCAAGCGGTATCAAGGCAGTGTGACTTAATGCATGCACTGTGCACCACCCACCTACTGTCTGCAGCTGGCAGCATGGCGCAGCATCAGTTGAGTTAGACATCTAAAGCCACCATGCTGCTTCAGGCGTGCATTTTGTCCATGCTCTTTGTGAATGCAGTCTGGAAAGCCATTCCTGGGTATCTGCCTTGGGCTTCAGCTCATGTTTGAAGGCAGCACAGAGAGCGGTGGGGTGGAAGGTCTTGGCATTGTACCTGGCGCTGTCAGCGAGTTTGATCGCCTAAAGGGGTTGCCAGTTCCTCACATTGGCTGGAATAGCTTGCAAGAAAGGTAGACCCGGCTGTTCAATGCTACCATGGTTTTGCTGTAGTTACATTGTGATGATGCTCGTTGTGCGGACAGCAATCTGCAGCAGACAGGCTGTTGACATGTGCTGCACCGTTGACAAAAGCTGGAGTGCGCGTCGTATGATGCAGATGCATAGCTTATGATCTGTATGCCTGTGGACTTACTGTGCCTGCTTACTTGCACAGCATCTGCTAAGAACTCACATCAGCTATACAGATCTGCAATGGTGGTGCAGGCAACAGTCTAGGCTGCTAGCAGATAACAAAGGTCAGCGATTCTATTTTGTACACTCCTACAGAGCGACACCCTCTGAGCACAACAAAGATTGGGTGCTTGCATCCTCCCATTATGGAGAGGACTTTGTAGCAGCACTGCAGAAGGGTGACACCTATGCGACCCAGTTCCACCCTGAAAAGAGTGGAGCAGCAGGGCTGACCCTGCTGAAGAACTTCTTTGAGTCATACACAGAAGAAGAAGCAGATCCTGCCCCTGTTGTGCGTCAGCTTGAACAGCAACATGTCAATGGTAACCTGATGCTGTCTTCCTGCGTTGTATTTTCTTGATCATAGCAATCAGTACTGCAGCATGCACTGCTGCTTGATGTGACAATGCATGCCTTTCTCTCAGAGCAGTGACAGAGATACAGCCATATTGCATACCAGCTCATGTGATGAGAGAGAGGGTAACCTCCCGTTTTGCTAACAGCAACACATGAGCTGGATTGTGCAAATCAGCTTGCTAACCTGGTCGAGTGCATGCAACACAAAATCCATGATACCTTGCAGTGATTTGAGTTGCATGCTGCTGCATATGCAGGCACAAGTCAAGGTCTTGCAAAACGTGTCATAGCGTGTCTTGATGTGAGAGCCAACGATGCTGGGGATCTCATAGTCACCAAAGGGGACCAGTATGATGTAAGAGATAAGGGCACAGCTGCTAATGATGTGCGCAACCTGGGTCTACCTGTCCAGCTGGCTGGGCGCTACTTTGTGGAAGGAGCAGACGAAGTCACATTCCTGAACATCACTGGCTTTAGAGACTTCCCCTTAGGGGACCTGCCCATGCTTGAGGTGAGTTCATTTCATTCATCTAATCAAAACCTTACAGTGTGGGGTGTGGAGCCAGTTGTGACTCATCAGACATCCTGGCTTGAAAGCACAGGTGTATGTGATGTGCGACAAATCCTAGCTGGTGGAGATTCAGCGTCCACAAAGTAGCTTGCGATCATACGGCTGCATAAATGCGAGCTTGATGTCAGTGCCTGGGAGGTGCCTTGTGATTGCATCTATAAGCATCACCCAGTCAGCACCATCATCATGTTTCACTGCTGCTTGACTGCAAATGGCAATGTTAGGATGTTTCACTGCTGCTTGACTGCAAGCCTGCAAATGGCAATGTCATGATGTTTAAATGCTGCTTGATTGCAAGCCTGCAATGCATTGAGTGCAATGTGTTCAGTTGTGATTGTATCATGTAAGCATCACGCAGTCAAATCAGTTGTGACACAGACTGGGACAGTCACCAGCATATTTACCTGCTGCATTGCATCACCTCAACGACAGGTCTCTAATAGTCAGAGTCCTATTTGCATGTCATGAAGCAAGCCAGTGACAATAGCCTTAGCTTCAAGTGACATGTTGATGTCGGGCATGGCTTATCCAAGCTCTACTTGGGTGCAGGTTGTGAGACAGGCTAGTGAGGGGGTGTTTGTGCCATTGACAGTTGGCGGTGGGATCAGGGAGTTCACAGATGCAGATGGCAAGCATTGGTCTGCTCTGGAGGTAGCTTCAGAGTACTTCAGGTCTGGGGCAGACAAGGTATCCATAGGCGGGGATGCAGTGTTTGCTGCTGAGGAGTACAGACGCACTGGCCAAAAGACAGGCACCAGCAGCATAGAGCAGATCTCCTGGGTAAGCCCAAGTCAGCTTTTTGTTCTGCTGTTATGAGCCTGCTCGAACCTGGATTGTGCCAGCTGATTGGATCTTGATCTGCAGTGTTGACCACATCTTGTTGCAGACAGCTCAATGCAGCTTGATGTACCTTATGGTGGTGCCATTTCAGAGTCAGCATGTGTAAAGGGCAAAGCCCATGCTGACAAGTCATGCTGTATTTGCAGCATTACGGAGCTCAGGCACTCGTGGTCTCAATTGACCCAAAGAGGGTATATGTAGCTGACCCAGCACAGTGCTCTCACAACACAGTGAAAGCAAAACAGCAAGGCCCAAACGGTGAGGAGTATTGCTGGTATCAGTGCACGGTCAAGGGAGGTCGCGAAGGTCGAGACATTGATGCAGTCCAGTTAGCACAAGCAGTTGAAGCACTTGGAGCTGGAGAAATTCTGTTAAATTCCATTGATGCTGATGGCGCATGCAGCGGCTTTGATTTGGAACTCATACGAGCTGTGTCAGAAGCTGTTACAATACCTGTCATTGCCAGTAGTGGTGCTGGGTCCCCTGAACACTTCAGTCAAGTGTTCAATAACACCAAGGCATCAGCTGCTTTGGCAGCTGGCATATTTCACAGACAGGAGGTTGCTATCAGTGATGTGAAGAGTCACATGGCAGCTGATGGCCTGCCCACAAGAACTTGACACTGACTTAGTTGGTGGCAAATGTGCAAATGTGCTTCAGGCCATTGGTTTCTGCTGTGTTTCTTTGGTTTATTGTTGCAGTTTGAGCAACACAGAGCCCCCAAGGATTGAACTTCCTGTGCACACACATGTTAACAGTGCAACAGTGCAGTCTTGGTCATATGTTGCTGTGCTCAGCCAGTCTTCGTGTGTTCTTTCCTGTGGAACCTCACAGGAGAGTAAAGTCTCATGTCATATTTGCGTTTGGCATGCTTGCAAGCATATCTGCCTAGCTGATGGGTAACAGCATGATGATAACAGAATCGAGCTATTTGCAAGGCAATTTTGGGATCTTCCCATTCTCAAATTGCAGCTCATCTGAGCTGCTCACTCGTTTCATTTTATACCTTACAGTCTGGGGCGTGGAGCCAGTTCTGACTCATCATGATCAGACACCCTGGCTTGCTAGCACAGGTGTAAGAGAGAGAGAGATTTGATAAGTCCAAGATCTGGTCTGGTCCAGAATTTCGAGTGACAACGCAGAAGTCGTGGTCAACGCGCTCTCAATCGGTAATCTGAATGAGGTATTTCAAAGAGACTTTGGCACCAGATTTCACCGATACAGGCGTTACGTTTGCTTTTGCGGTACAGCGCGCAAGCGCAGCGCGTCTGCACGTCTCGTTTGTCGTACCGAACTAGTGCACTGCAGTGCGGTACGGCAAATATGCAAAAGCCTTGACCGGAAAAGGCAGCAGTTGCGCTGCAGACGAGGAAGTCTCAGGAAGCTCGCTTGAGAGCGGACTGGCGTTGTGCACCAGTTCGGCTGTCGTACACCCTTGGTTGCGGCTTGGGCTCGCAGTCGGTGCAATCGTTCTTCGTGGCTGAATCAAGTAGGGCATACTGCCAGACGTGAGTCTGAAAGCAAAGGTCATACTGTGTCTGTACATGATACGTACGACGCAGTAAACGCATACCTTACGTACGAAGAAAGCGAATCTTGAGTTCTGTGTCAACCTCGCAATAGTGCACTACAGTCTGTACCGTACCTTGAGGCGATGTGCTTCAGGCCAAAGAGAGGGATCTCGAGCCCGCGGCTATCAGGGACGACTTGCTGCCTCAAGCTCTTCCTGCCGTGTTTGCACTGAGAAGTAGTATTCCAGCCAGTGAAAAATGGCACAGTGGTATGCTTTGGGGCAGCAGTACTTCCAGTCACAGCAGCAGCTGGGCCAGCTGCCAGATATGCCATATGGCGCCTTGCCCCATCCTGCTTACTTGGCAACTGCATACTGCCATGCACCTTATGCGTACGCGGGTGTTCCTATGGCTGTCAATGGCATGCCGCAGTTGTGGATGCCAGTCAAACTCAATGCTGCAGCAGCACCCTACCCTCAAACCTTTGGCCAGATGCAAGCACAGCAAGCCTTGAACCTTGGTCAGCAGATCCCCTTTCGAGAAGCACCTCAGCGCCGCGCTCCAAGCAGGCGCACTCCTGATCATGATCCCTTACAGATGGCTTGGCCTGACAGCCCTGCGGACCCTCAACCCAGCGGTCGAGCCCACGGCACCTCTGCAGGCTGGGATGCACAAGCTCAAAGCAGACACAACAGTTGGCGCACAGTCTCACACAGCAATCCCAGTCCGCCTCAAACCCCGGCTGCCGGAGACTGCAGCAGACAGTTTGAACAGATGTCCCTCTCAGATGAAGCAGCATCCTCACACACTCCTGCCTTGCCAGCAAGGTCGGACACCTCAGTCATCAGCTCTGCCCCAGCAGGCACAGCTGCCGCTTCAGAAGCAGCTGAGTCATCGGATCATGATGCAGCTGATAACCTGGATGGGCAGTATGGCAGCATTCCAGCACAGCAGGCTCAACAGTCTGTTGTGGCTAGGATCTATGAGAATGATGCAGTGATGGGGGAAGCAGCATGGCAGTGGTTGACAGAGGGCCTGCTGAAAGATGTCATCTCCAAGCTACCGCAGCACTGCCGCAAGCGCTGCCGCCTGACGTGCAAGCGATGGCGCAACACACTGGACCTACACATACAGGTACACCTGCCCAGAACGCCATTTCTGCACAAAAACCCTCAATGATGCGTCGGTCACCCAAGGCACCGAGGGTTCTGTCAGGAGTGCAAGCTTGCTTGCTGCTGTCTTCCACGTGGCAAGTGCAGCAAGCTCCAGCATGTGTATTGGCCTGGAGGGCTGTCAGCCCGCTCATTCACCACCATCCTTGTCTCCCCATGCTGTGCCTGTCACAGCAGCAATGACATCACACAAAACCTGCCTGAGAGCTGCAGTGATGCCCGTGTTGCAGGAGCTAGCGCCAAGCCATGCTCAGATACATGCTACCCTGGACCTGTTTCCAGGCCTCACCGCTTTGGACCTGTCAGGTCTGCATTTCTGCGCCAGACTCCTTTTGCTGCAAGCTGAATCCATACGCCTTGCCTTCTTTTGAGCACAGTGTTTTGCTGACTTTGCAGCAGCAACTGCATACTGCTAGAGAAGCATACACTACATACTGTGGACAGCTGCTACATTGCCTGCCCTGTGAGCTGCGCAGTCTTGTACGTCTCAGCCATGCATGTGACGTGTTGCTGCTGTGTGAGTGTGGCCATGCCCAGCTGAGCAGTGCAGTATGGGTGACTGCACAGGTTGCCAGAATGTGCGCAACAGGAACCTGGCTATTCTGAGCAAGAGTGGGCTGAATCTGAAGAGGCTGGCGATTGGGCACGCCTTCCCCATCTCCTATGGCAAGCCCCGCATCACTAACCAGGTCTGTGCTCCCTGCTCTGCTTCCTCTTCCTTGCTACCTATGTTTGCTCAGCAATGGCAAAGTACAAGGTGGATGTCCACCTTCCAGCGCAACAGAGGGAACCACAACTGCTCATGCGTTGCCGCCAGTGACTGCTGCTTGTGATGCCCTTGCTGGGCAGCAACATCATGCATAGCATCACAACTGTCTAGCGATGGTACTTGCGAACGCAGATGCCTCGGCCTGCACCATGAAGTGTGCAGTTCATGCCATGTCACAAACAAGCACCGTAGGCATAGGTCATAGGTCATAGGTCTGCCTTCAATCTGCCTTCAGCTGACAGCCTGTTATCTGCCAGAGCAGCAATAGACCTCTGAAATCTACCACTGCACCAGTTTGCATTTCGCCACTACAGCTCAACATCTCTGTGCATGTTGACTGGGTCACCGCTGTGTCACGGTTGAAGCTCATCTGTGTCATGACTGGACCAGCAAGCTGAAGTGCTGCTGTGTTGCCTGCAGGCGCTGCAGAGCATTGCAGAGTTCAGGGGCCTGCGGCAGCTGGTGCTGGCAGACTGCAGCGCAGTGACAACAGGGGGCCTGGAGCAGCTGAGTGGGCTGCAGGGCCTGCACTCCCTGGCTCTGCTGCGCTGCCCCAGGGTGGGCGACAAGGGCATGACTGTGCTGCACTCCCTCACCTGCCTCACCTACCTCGCCCTCACTGGCTGCACCAAGGTCATCACCTCCCTGTCTGTGCAATCTGCCCACTGCCTGCCTGAACATCACACACTGCCTGCCTGCCAGCATGCCTGCTTGACCACTCTACACACTGCCTGCCTGAACATTACACACTGCCTGCCTGCCAGCATGCCTGCCTGCTTGACCAATACACACGGCCTGCCTGCCTGCCTTCCTGCCTGTCTGACTATTGCACAATTCTGGCCTGGCTACCATCAATTGTCAGCGCATTAGGGCCTCCCTCATGGTGTCTTTGGCTTTGCACATCACTTGCAGCCAAGAGGCTGTCAGGCAATGCTATGAATGGCAGGGTTTGTTCCAAGCAATGTGATGGCTGGTTGGCTTCAATGTGCCTTGCCCTGAGTCCTTTGCCAAACATGTTGTTACATTGTAAGCTTGCATGATGCAATACCTGGCAGCAACACAGAAGCACACTTATTCTGTGTATCAGTTGATTCTCAATGGTTGTGCCTGACGGCTTGTGTGGATGATGTTCAGACTGAGCAGATCATGCAGGACTCTAGCCTGGCAAGCAGACACAGACATATAGAATTTGTTTGCAAACACAGAGCTGACTGTATGCAGACTGAGCATACGCAGACTCGTTTTCAAACCCACAGCATTGTATGGGCATATCGCACTGTGCCATGAGGTAGCCATGATTGATACACACATCCTGACTGTCAGACCAGAAGCAAGTGGCAACATACCCTGGGATGACTGCAGGTGGGAGATGGCAGCATGAGGTGTGTGAGTGCAGTAACCAGCCTGCAGTCCTTGGTGCTGGGTTCCACCAGGGTGCAGGATGCTGGCCTGGCGCTGCTAACAGCCCTGCCTGCCCTCACCAGCCTGTCCCTCTTGGCTGAGGGCATCACGCAAGCTGGCCTCCTGGTAAGGCCCCCACCTGTAAGGCAGTGCAAAAGCAGAGCTTGAGCATCAGCATCATGTTACAGTCAGCGCGGATGTGTCAGTGCAACTCCAGCGCAGGTCCTCACATAAAAGCATCAAAGGCTTCAAAGATCACGTTGTGTGTGCAGGCATTGAGCAGCATGAGAGGGCTGCGGGGTCTGGGTGTGAGCCAGTGCAGTGGGGTCACCGGGGAGGCCCTGGGGCAGCTTCTTCCCAGCTTACCTGCCTGCACCCGCCTCACCCTCAACTGCCTCCATCTCACAGACGATCACATGGACATGCTAGTCAAGGTGCTGCCCCACGCTACACCCTCTGGCTTTTGTGCAGCTTTTCCAGCAAAGAAAAGAAAAGAAAAGCTTACGCTTTTCAGCGATCATAACAGGAGCCTCCTAAGGCGGCAGCCTGGAGCCAACTTTCCCAGCCTGCAACTCAGCTCTTGTTTCATTGTTTGTCTGGAAGCTGCATACTTGCTGCATTTGGACATAATTGTGCGTGTGGCATGGTTAACGAGTCAGGCTGCATGCTGCTGTCTCTTCGCAAGCATGTAAACATGGTTGTGAAGGTGCTGCTTGCCTGAAAAACACAGGGGGTGTCTGCACAGCAAAGGTTTGGCAAGTTTTGTATGTGTTACAAGACTGGTAAGTTTGCTGCTGCTTGCCTGAAAACACATTGGATGTCTGCAGAGCAAAGGTCGTGCCCTGCATGCATGTGGCTCAACCACACTCAACATGGTCCAGCTGCAAAGGTCAAATCAATGGCTTTCAGCGCTTGCAGGCCTCTCTCGCAGAGGCATTGCATGTATCCACCCTGTCATCATTTACAGCCAGCTTGTGCTGTTACAGGCATGACAGTTGTGAACCAGCATTTGGCATGGCTGCACAATATGTTCTCACCTCTGGCAGTCTTACATTTGATTCATGTATGTACTTGTTTTCCAGCATTGGCAGTCCTACATGCAGCTTGACTCGTCTCATGTCTGTGAACCATTTTATGACTGGCAGTTTTGCATGCAACCTGACTGCCCCCTTGCAGGTCGCGCCTCAGCTAGGGCACCTGGGAGTGCAGGGCTGCCTGCTTGGGGCATCTGGCCTAACAGCCCTGGCAGCTCTGTCAGGCCTGCAGTGCCTGTCTCTCTCCATCTCCTCTAACACGCCTCACACCTTGACAGCAATCACATGCCTTTCACACCTCACAGCTCTGCAGGTGGGCACAACGCTGAACACACTCAGGCAATGCACTCTTTGTCCACTAATATGGTGGTTTTTGTCCACTCAGATGGTGGACATGGGCTCTGACACAATGCCATGTCAAAGCCATTGGTGCATGTTTTGTGCCTGATGCGTACATGTTTGCTTCTGTGTTTGCTTTGTGTCAAGTGACTGTCTTGCAACCAGTATTGTATCCTTCCTTCCCTACTGTTTAGCGGGCACTGTCACCATGCGTTCCACTTACTCTGCACCAAGCCTCAACGTTCCAGGAGATTCTACCATCACAACATCAAGGCTTTGTTGCTCAACAACACAGGTGCTCACATGTGATTCCGCAAGTAGTGCTGCATGTGGTGTCATGCGGCACTGCTTGCCACACATGATGAGGATCTAATCACTTGATGCACTTGACTGCTTGGGGAGATGTGCATGCATGAGATCATCCACATATGTCGCCTGTCAGTTTGAAGTTCAACCCAGGGTAAAAGACCAGACAGAGAAGTCATCGAGGCATGGTCCTGCATGGACCTAGCTTGTCATGAGCTGGAAAAGCATAACACTGTTGTTATTGATATTGTTATGGTGGTGCACAGGTGCTGGAAAGCATCACACTGTTGTCATTATTATCAGTTTGGTGGTGCACAGGTGCAAGGCATTGGCATGGCTCCAGGTTTGATGCATCATCTGGGACAGCTGTCAGCCTTGCAGGGCCTGGATGTGCACGGCTTTGAGGGGGTGGTGTCAGGCTATGGCATGCACAGGGCCGCCCCACCCCCCCTGCTACCCCTCTCCTGCTGCCGCCAGCTCAGGTGGCTGGACATCTCCCACTGGACTGTCAAAGGAGCAGAGGTGTGACTCTCATTGCATGCCCTCCACAAGCTGATGCATGTTGCATTAATCACTGGCCAACCACACACTCAGTAGTATTTTGTTTTCCAACTACACCACACCTCACCAACCACACACTCAGTAGTGTTTTGTTTTTTTGGCTGTGGCCCTAATGCTGGAACAATGCCTGACTGTAGTGTTCTGTGATGTGTACTTTTTACACCATTTCAAGCATATGGTCAGGCATAAGGTTGCCAAGTTTGCACCAGACCTTCTGTCTTGAGCCAGCTTAGCGTTGGAGGGTGCTGGTGCTACCACTTGAATTCCCATGTCAGCATCGAACATCTGTAGCTGCTGGCCCAACAGACAGTCTCTGCCATATGAATAAGCTTTGTGCTGCATCGAGGCATGTAGTATTGGTGCATGCTCACACAACCCCCTGGGTGGGTGAATGACCTGGAACCTAGTGCAGCTGTGTCAGTGTCAATGACAGCGTCACTGCTGAAACTAACCATGCCCCTGAGTATTCTGAGCGGCAATAAACAAGGTTGCAGTGCAATGACTGGCAGCGTAACTGCTCCTTGGTGTGTGCAGGTGAGCACAGTGCTGACTCAGGTACCCACATTGCAGCACGTCTGTATCCTAGGCAGTCCTGTGGAAGCTGAACTGAGATCTCTTGAGGCCAAGCATCCCAAAGTCAGCTTCCAGAAGCTTCCCAAGAGCGTCATGTGGGAGACTCACACGGCCACTCAAACGTAAATGAATCTGTGATCCACAAGAAAATGACTCCAATACAGAAATGCATCACAGTGACTTTTTTGGTAGCGAATGTCCCCTTGCTTCTTCGTGTAGGCCTAGTCTCATATGATCATGCAGTGTTGTAGTTGTATCATCACCTGTATTTAGTATTCTCTCAAGTCATTTTATTTTCCGAGAGTAAGCTTGTCTTGTACAAGATACCATTTTGTTTTGGTCACAGTGCCAGGTAGCTGAGGCGCATTTTGTTCTGTCAAGCATGTTTTGTTACATTACTGCTGGCTTGCTTGGAGCCATGCTTGAGTTGTATATTGTTGCTGTGGAGTCCAAATGCTACACAGCAAACCAAGACCATGTAAAGGCAGACAATCCCTATGGCCTGCATGTCTGGAACAAGCAATGAATCCAACATCAAATTCGCAGCACCCGTCATTAGGTTTGCTAACAGAAACAAAGGCAGCATGTTGCTGCTGCATGCTGACATCAATTCGAGAGGTGCACTAACTCTTGAAAGCAGGCTGCCACAGACAAACAACACAAGCATGGTCCAATTCAATGTCAATGACCAGACAACATAAGGTAAATTGCAAGCTCTTCGTGACACTGGCTGCACCCAGTGCAACACTACGAACAGAGAGCCCCAGAGCACAGCAGCCACCATGAGAAGCCTTCCAAGCCATAGCCAGGCCTGCCTGCACAGTCACAAAACATCAACTAAAACTTGACACGCACTCAACACGAATTCCATGCGTGCTGTTGCTTGCATCGCCACAACACTCATGCGCACTCTGCCTGCTGCTCACATCCTGCTGCTTGTCCCCTGGTGAGAGCAAAGAAATGCTGATAGGCGATTCAATGTAGAGAGGCTTGTGGTGATCCTGAGTCAGATGCAAGCTTCCGTTGGCCTTTCAGCATTTCCCTGGGGCTACCACAGCTCAGCCCATGCAGATGAGCAGCAAGGAACCCACTATGAAGGATAGCATTGCACAGAGTTGCGGCATGCAGGAGGCAGCACAAGTGAGCTGGCACCATCTCACCTGCCGGACACTCTGGTCGCATGTGTGGCTGGGTTCTGAGCCTGCAGCTGTGGGTGCAGATGTCTGCTGAGACCGGTGCTGAGCAAGGAGAGCGCCCAATAGCCCGGCACTGAAAGGAGGCCCTCTTTGTTGAGGTGCCACAGCTGGGGTCCTCGCTCATCAGCATGGACAATGTCTATCAGACCCCAGGATAGGGCAAGCTGGTGGATCGCACTTATGAGACACCCTGCATGTATCAGCATCCATGATAGCTATCACACTTCAGGACAAGAATGATGGGTGGATTTCAGTTACAACAGTCTGCTATGTCAATGTGGGTTGCAAAGCTCCTGAAGCTATACAGGCTTCAGCAAGGTGACATCATGCAGACTCTTACTTTTCAGCTGTATGTGACCAACATGGTACATACATGCGGAGTTGCAAAGTTGCTCAGGCCACTTTCAAACTGAACAGACAAAAGACAGGAACAGCAAGCATTATTAGGATGAAGCTAGGTGGGAAACACAGTGTGCAAGATCACGAGAGCATGTGCTTCATTGAAGTTGCCTACCTGCCGCAAATGAGTATGATTTTGGGATGGGGGCAATGGTCGTGAGAGTGGACACAGCAGCCACCGTCAAGAAGAAGTTCCAGTGAACTCCATATTCACTAGCATGTTCCTGATAGTCCAGTGACTTCACACTGAGCAAACGAGCCAACCCTGCAGCATTGGCAGTCTCAGTGTTGCTTGGCGGCGTTGCTGCAAACAAAGCACACTGAAAGTGTCATCAGTCTTGGGCATTTGCACACAGCAGGAATGCATTTGCATGTGAGGAGACTGTCAGGTTGCTGTACATGTGTATTGCGGTATAAAGTGCCTTCTATGTTTCAGCATTCATGCAGATGGCCATGGTCATTACGCCATCTTACAACAAGATATCAGGCTAGAAACACACCTAGCACCAGCAGCAAGACATTATTTTGCATGCTTCGGGAGTTGGTCTGTAGGGAGCTTTGTTGATCACCAGGTCTTGAAGCGATGCTGCTGCTGAAAATAAAAGAGCCAACCCCTAAGTCCATCAGTCCTGGAGCAGGAGTAAACAATGCAGCTGTGAAGCCTTATTGCTGGAGAAAGCTGTGCATGTAAGGGCTGAGAGTAACAATCAGCGTTTTGCACGGTCTCACCATGTCCAAACTTTTCTGCCTTGCAGTAGCGTCTGGGAAAGGCCTGGAAGTCCACAGCCAATATGCATATGGCTGTGCAAATTAGAGTGCATCCACGAATGGACGTGATGTAGCTGCATTGGCCAATCGCTAAAATGTGATAAGCAAGACCTGATATGCCAATGATATCTGCAACTGGACCAACCTTTTCCGGTGCTGCTCAGCAAGTCGCTGCAAAGACTTTGTCAATCCTGACAAGTGCTCCTGGCGAATCGTCCAGCAAACTAGCAGCATGGTAATAACACACAACATACAAGTGAGTGGCCAGAGAGCCGACTCCGACATGACCGCAAGGATAGTTGGAATGACCACCCAAGTGATCTGGCCGAAGGCTTGAAGCCACGAACAACTGATGGTCAGATGTGTGCAACGCTGCTGTCTCGCGCAAAAGCATTGCAACGTGAATGCCAGTATAGGAACAAGCGCAATCAAGGCACATAGCTCTGTCAAGTCGGTTCCGGAATGGTGGCTGACGAAATTCTCCCTTTCAAGCTTTTTTGTCGAGAGACCACCATTGTGCGCTTGGTATGGGGCAAACATTGCTTGCACAGCCGTGGGCGGCAGTGCAAGTCAGTTCGGCCGCGCCTCGTCATGGTGATGGAATAGGCAGGCTTTGGTCAAACGGTTTTTCACATCTGGGATTCAAAATGCTGCAATTGGCAGCCTGGCATGTCCACTTTGGTAGTGCTGTTACCATAGCACATTCTGTTGGATGATAAACACTCCTCTTGATGGTGTGCAGCCCAGGCAGTGGCATGGAATGAACTGAGTACGGGTTAAGAGCATGTGGCCTGATTCTACGCCAGGCTGTTTATATACACTGCATTCAAAGGAACAGAAACACCTGCTATGCCAACTTTATTGATACTGCGTCAGGAGCAATACTGCCGTAATGGCTGATGGTTGAACAAAAAACACAATTCTGGACAGTCTGAAGGTTGCAGATGTCCCAGCGACAGAATTAGCAACCCTATATTTACTTCAATTCCATACACCTCAGCTGCAGCACATGCATATACACCAATTGCTTGTACATACACGCCAGCTGCTAGCTGGAGGGCACCCCGATCAACTTTGACCTGCCCATGTTACTGATGTACTGTACAGCAAAACACAAAGCTCAGGTCATGATTGCAACAACCGATCCCTCAACATGGTCACCATGTGCTCAATCTTATGGAAGATTGGCTGATTGCTAGCAGCATGTGGCTGCAGCATCTTGAGCGAGTTTGCCAGGGCCGCATTGACAGCGTGCCCGGTCACAGGCTGCTCTGCGCACCTCTGCATGGTCAGCAGCATGGACACACACCCAGACATCATCTCAGACAGCCAAGCACCCTCAGGCTTAGGTCCAGCAGATTGGCTCGGCGACTCTTGCTTGACAATTGCCATGCTCTGAGTAGCATCAACACTGTGCAGATGATCAGCAGTGCCTGCAGCAGGCTGCTGTGCATCACCAGCAGCAACATTGGCTTCTTGCGGCTGATCAGGAGCCTGCTGTTGTTGCTGCGGTGGGAGCTGCGCGGATGGTCTGTCTGAGGTCTTGATCTCATCTGCTAGTTGACCCTGGTGGCGCTGCACCATGGCTTGAGCAGCAGCTAGAATGTTGTGCCATTCAGCACCACCAGCCTGCCCCACCATCTTCAAGCTCTGCACACACCACTGGACAAGTCAGGACCAGAGATCTGTCTCAACGGTGGAGGATTCAGCATGTGCAGGTTTCCATTGTTGGTATGCACAATGTGTATGCGTCAGCACAGAAGCCTTACTACTCAGAGTTATGGCAACACAGCCTCCACACAAATTTGGACACATTGCGAGTCAGCACAACAAAAGCTGTTCAGCTGGCAGCTTGTGTCTATGCTGATGTGGTGGGCGTGTGTGTGTGAATCGAGGGAGCTGACTGACGGCAAGGTTTGCATGCAATGTGACGCTAGCGTGACTGCATGCCATGACTGCTGCTTCTCATACTGAGGCTTCAAGCAATGCAAAACCTAGACCAAGAATCCAGGACATCGTCTGATTCTTCACGTTCTAGGCATATCAGTCCACTGCCTCATACATGCAAGTAAATGAAGAAAGACATAGCACAAAAGAGTGCTTATATATGCAGACAACTGCAATGCAGATAACAGAATGCAGAAGGGGGGGGGGGGGGGTGACCTGAGAGGCATACAGGCCCTTCTGGCCTTGGGGGGCGGCCCCAGCCAGGTTGATGGCAGCCTGCACTGCTCCAGCATGTGGGTGATTGTGCGCCTGCAGCTGCTGCAACAAAGTCTCCAGCACCTCATTCACCTGCATTGCCGTACTGCTCATGAGCTAAAACATCTCCACAATGCAGACACGCGTTGTTACTGCCCCCAGACATTTCCGAGTATAGATTTTTGGTGTGGGAATGATGTTTCTGAATTAAAATAGACGTTTCGGGATTGAGAAGAGCTGATGAGCCTCCATGAACCTGAGCCTCTTGCAACACATGGTGCAATACAGTCACCAATGCAACTGCAGTGACAAAGCAGTCTGGTAAGCGGTGATTGTTTTGAAAATGCAAGGCACCCATGATTGTACCCAGCAAAGCCTCATCAACAGTGGTGACAGCTTGCACATGCTTGACAGCTGATGCCTGTATCAAGGTGCTATGGCAGGGTATCAGCAAAAGCTGTGGCGGGGCACAGCTTGCATGGATTCACTGCTGCAGCAGAAGATTCTGAAGCAGTATGTGCCGTCCTGGTGCAAATCAAGCAGTCTTTGAATGCAGGAGTGCTACACAAAGTTCAGAAAAGCAAGTGCAAACCTGCTTTCAATGCACAAGTGCTACACAAAGTTCAGAAAGGCAAGTGCAAACCTCTGATGGCGTGAATGGCAACACCAACCCCACATTGCAAATAGCACACAGACACTGGTGAGAGCATGTAGGCAGCAGAGACAGGCAAGCACCTGCTTGAGCTGCATGACCACATCAGCATAGGCTTGGCGGAAGGTGTCAGAAGGTTGTGTCTTGCGGGCGTCAGGCCCTGCCTTCTCTGCCTCATCATTCATGCTGCGTAGCTGACTCAACAGCCGCTCCTTCCTGTCCAAAGCACCTGCCACCTGCAGACACCCAGTATCGCCTGTTCAGCATAATGATAATGATAATGAGAATGATGGTTAGAATGAGACTAAGAAATATGATGATGATAATGATAATGATAATGATAATGATAAAGATAAAGATGAAGATAATGACAATGATAGTGATAATGTTAGAATCGCTTTGCAGCCCTTGATGAGCTGGGTATGTGCGTGACAAGTCTTGTTGCTGTTCAGCATGAGACCAGCACACACTCTCAAATGAGTGTAAAAGCACCCATGGTGCACTGATAACTCCTGCTGCTGTACAATGCAATCATGCATTTTAGAGCAGCCTCCTGGCCAGGGTCGAGCTAAAATTGCGATGGCATCCTGAGATGATTTGAGCGCAGCACTTCCAACACAGAGTGTGTGCTGCATGATTCAGGTTGAGGACAAGGCAACAGCTTCCTGGTGCATTATGTTCTACATCTGGTGCTGAAATATAGCTGTGTTGTTGAAGCAGACACATTGGCCATGCCCAGCTGAGTAACATGCAGTGCCAGTCAAGGTGTCGGTGTGAGCATGCTGGCAGTGTCATGGCACCTCTGACAAGGTGTGCATGTCACTTTCTTGAGACTGTGCCTGCGCTGCAGCAGCTGCTGCTCTGGCTTCTTGCTGCGCCCGCCCTGCAGCAGGGCCCCGGGCCGGGGGGCCATCCCTGAGGCTGCCCCTGTGGTGCTGCACTGCCTGCCCCTCCACCATGGCATGCCCATTCATCAGGATGTGGGAATGGGATTCTATGAAGGAAGCTGGCAGGTTCTCTGTAGGGTTGATGGGCATCACATCCACATCACGCACTCTCTCCACACCCATCTCCCGTCTATCAAACTGCACCCTAAACAATCAAAATACTTGTCATTTGCTAGAGCTGGACCCTGAACAATCAAAATATATGTCACTTGCCAAAACTGCACCCTAAACAATCAAAATACTTGTCACTTACCAAAATTGAGAGGCTGTTAAGCAATTCCAAGCTTTGGGACGCTGGAACAACATTCCCAAATTTGTCTGCGTGCACAGTAGTCCCAGGCTCACTGATAGGATTGCAGGCTACATGGCAAGTGTAGCTGTAGCACACAGCTTCATGGGAATTGTGATTCATTGAGCATCATCCACATTGTGCCAGTGAGTCTGGCAAACCACTCAGCATGGCAGCCACAAAGCGCTAGCACTGCACAACCTGTGCTTTTATCATGATAACCACCACATATTGTTACATCTCCAGAGCGCTGCTAGGCAGCATGCAGATGACACCAATCTGGCTGTCAGTGCGAGGCGCACGAGTGCTTGCTTGCTACCATAACGACTGTGGATGTGACCAAGCACTCGACTTGCAGCCATACTGGACTTGTCCAATAGCAACATAGGGCAGGCTGTGCACACAGCTTACCTGTAGTACTTGGGTGCTGTAGTAAGGACATCCCCATCATGAATTTGGCGGGTAACAGGGTGGCGGGCTGTGACTCGCTGGCCTACTCGCAGCTGACGTGGCAGGTCATCAGGAATCTGGGCGCCATAGCCCACCTCCTCGTACTTAGCCCTCACCTGCTCCCTCCATGCCTCTAACTCAGCCCTCTCCTGCAAGAGGGCGCCACGCTGTTCAGATGTGCGGTTTGTAATGGGTACATGTGCACAACACACCATTGGCCCTTGCACGTGCAAGATGTGCACAGAGTGAAGCCATGTCGGAGTAGTTTGTTGCTGAGTAGACAACACGAATGTGCAGGAAGCTCAAGCCCATCCAAGAGTGCACCTGCAGCAAAGAGTCTGCAAGCCCAGCCAAACAGCCTAGGTATGCAGGAGCAGAAGCAGAAGCAGAAGCCCATCCAAGCCTTACCGCTACCCGCTGGCTAGTACTTCAGAAGCCCTCTACAAAATGCACAACTTGGATAGGCTTTGTTTTGAGCATGAGCATGTGACTCAAGTGAGTACAGTGCACGGCATGACTGTACACCTGACGCAAGAAGGCCAGAGACAGCCTGCGGGGCCGGCCCAGTGATCTGCGTATACATGTCCACTCAGTGCGGCTGAGCCTGGCCAGCTGGCCCTTCTTCAGACCAAAGTGGTTGCACAGCTGCTGCACTCCATTGTTAGCCAGCCAGGGCCGGTCCAGTGCACTGCAGAAGAACTCTGCACGAGCCCAGCGGCGGGTGCGTGGGTCCAAAGCATGCCTCAGACGCAGCTCATTGTGACCCTGGACCTCATCCCCACCCTCTCCTTCCATACCTGCAGCAGCATCATTGATACTGAGTTTAGCTTGTGTGGATGCTATGCATCGCAGAGACGCTACCAGTCCTGATTGTGCTGGGGAGGGGTGGGAGGGGTGGGATGGGGTGGGGGGGATAAGACAAGTCCAGGATGGTGGACAAGACCCATGAGGTTTCTGTGCTGGCATGCAAATGAAGGCAGGTGACATGAGCACTTAGGTACAGGTGCAGCAGCGTGCAGAAGGGGGGACTGAAGCAATGGAACGAGGCAGCAAGCTTCATGACAGGGCAGATGTCATACAGCTGTAGGCTAAAGTTTTGTGCATGGCGACTCAATCGACCATGACAACACAAGCAGGTTGTACTCTGCCCGCTTAGGAGTCTCAACCAGCGGTTAGAGCAACAGCCTGTGGAGAACAACAGTAGCAGTGTTGCTTCTCACTAGAAGCGTTTGATAGCATTGACAGTGTAGGAGTATGAAGTGCAGACCTGGAAGAAGAAAGGATGAGGCAGAGTTGGGCAGGAAGCCACAGCCGGAGACAGAGGGGATGTTGATGATGCCAGCAGTGGTGCGCCGGCCATACAGGCTCTTGATGGGGGACATCATTGGGGGTACCCTCTCGGGTGCTGCCTTCCTGCGCCGCTGCCTAGGCACTGGCTCTGATGCCTCGGCCTGCAGCCAAACACTCAATGTCTACAAAAGAATAGAAAAGAGTACACAGTTTGGCGTCAATTTAATGAGAAGCCGAGTGTCGTACTGGGCTGCCCAGGACTCAACGTCTACAGCGTCTTTCCTTGAAGCGTGGTCGGTAAGACTGCCTAGCATTTTGTTGCTGAACACCTTTATGGCAGCACCTAGGCGCACTGGCTCTGACACCAAAGCCTGTAAGCAGGTCAGTAATGTGCATAAGCCACCCGCAGCACGTCATTAAATTCTCAAACACAAGCTTGTGTTCTTGAACCGGTTACTGAGCTTATTCACATGATGTGACACTGGATGTTGCCTTCGATGCTGCATCATGAGCTCTTCCTGGGTACGCATGTCAGCCTCTTCATCGTCTTCATGCATGTCCAGCTCCTCCCCGCTGCCCTCCCAGTACTCTTGCTCTTCAAAATCTAGATGCCGGGAGTCTCCCGCATTGCGCTCTGCACATCACGTCGCAACTGCCAATCTGGATCCAACAATGCACTGAGAACGCAATGCACACAGACTGGAAAATATGACCACAAAGGATGACAGATTGCAACTGGCACATTTGAATGGGGAGAAATTCAAGGTATGAAGTGTAGTCAGCAGATGAGATGACAACGGCGCAAAGATGCGTAACAGGACTCGAAAAGCATGTTGTCATCAAGCAGCAGCTATTGCAGATGACAGTTGTGATAGCTGACTGAAGACATTGCCAGATGGCAACTGACAGACACACGTCCTTGCGTGTGTGCTTGGAATGTGCAAGGCAGGTGTGCTTACAGCACTGCTACAGCATGGTCCCTACAGGCTGACTCACTGACCTGCTGTTGCATGCCTGGTACGTCTACCAGAGGAGTGGACACCACCAGAGCGGCGCTCCCCATCCTGCAGTGCAGCCTGGCGTCCAGTCCTGCGTGGTGTGTGATGGGCAGCAGAGTTGCGGCCCTTCCTAGGAGTGACATGAGGGGAGGAGCCATGACGGTGGTAGTAGTTCTGCTGAGGGGACTGTGCGTAGCGCCTGGACTGCTGGCGAGGGGTATGGCTACCTGCCCTGCCTGACCGCCGCCCACTCACTTCTTCTGCAGTTGCAAGGCACAGTTACAAGGCTGCTGCAGTAGGAACAGATGACTGCATGCCCAAGAGAGCAGTGAACCAGCCAGTGTGAGCAAAAGCGGTGATGCAATACATAGTAAGCTGCTATGCCTGTGTGCTGTGTATGCTGCTGCTGTGCTGTACGCCTTCTGGCAACAAGTTGACTTTGCTCCTGGTCACAACCTTGTGTGACATGCCATGATTTGTTTCTGTCTTGCCTATGTGACAGGCTTCTGCTGAAAGTGCAATCTTGGCCTGCCTGGCTACCGACGGATTTTTGTGAGCTGGATTGGTCCAGCGAGCAATGCTGAGAATGTATTCATGCTGTGGCTCATCCCTTTGCAAAGTTGCATATGCTGTTTATGGTTTGGGGCTGCTGAGCTGAGCTGAGCTGTGCTGTGCTGTGCTGTGCTGAGCTGTGCTGTGCTGTGCTGCAAAAATCAAGGCATTACTGACTTGACGTACTTGACATCAAATTGCATCACTTCTGCCTGAAGATGTATGACATGACACAGCCCCTTTCTGCAGTCACAGCAATAAGGACATGTTGACCACACACATCAGCCAAGGCTTCTTCATTCCTTCAGCAGATTCCCACCTTCATCGGCTGACTGTGTGTCCCCACTGTCAGCTTCTGCCAAGGCAGCCAGGGACAGCAGGGCGTCGGCCCCCTGAGCCTCATCAGGGCCCCCTGGCTCCATGACCTTGCGGCGGCGGGCCCCCTTGCCGGGCCTCAGGTCATCCCTCACAAAGTCGTCACCAAACAGCTTGGTCTGCACCCGTTTACGCTTGTGCCCCACTGGAAGCATTTCTGCAGCACAGCAGACTAACCCACTTGCTGCTATAACTCGATGATGCTCTAAGCAGCATCAGGCTGTGCTGAGCAAATGAGAGTGCAATTTGCAGCAGGATGGAAGGCCTGCAGCAGAGAGCATGCAGGACAGCTCCAGCTAGATGAAGCATGCTTCTGAGCACAAGCTTGAGTTCGACCAAGCACACCTATTCTTAACTATTCAATTCTCATGTGTGGAGCATTGTCTTCACAGCATCATGCATATCACCGCATGCTGCAACCAGACCAAAACTTGCTAACAGGTATGTACAACGCATGCTGAAGACTCATGCAGCAACGTGCAGTGACTATTGTTGGCGTTTGGTTACGCACCAAAGCTGTGGTGTCAGCAACGTCAACCCGAATAGCAACAACGCCAAGAGAAGGGCAGGATGCATGTCAACACATAGCAGGATTGCATGTTTTGTGAACAGGTCAAGGCCGGCATGCGTCAGTCACACTCTGAGTGTCTTGATTTATTGACCAGGCTTCCGTCGCTGATCCAGCACTTCAGCAAACAGAAACACTGGGCACACAGGGGCAAAGAGGGTGACCTGCAGGGGATACCCCAGTTGTGCGGCGAGCTCTCATTCCCCAAGCAGGCTCTGTATCCGGCACCTTCCTCATGTGTCTCTGTGCAGAAGTTGGTGTGCGGACTGCACCCTGCAGGATAACAATCGCTGTAAAAGAAAGGAAACAGATTAAATCTCACGCATTTACTGCAGACAACTCACATGCTTGGCTGCTTTGCACTGACTGTCTTGAGGCAAGGAGTGGAGCCAAAGAGTGATGTGACAGAGAGAGCAAGCCAGGCTGTGAAAGCAGGTGAGATGATGGGCTTGAGTGGGTGGGTTGCCAAGGACAGCTTCAATGTGGATTTTATGTTACCTTTGGTACAGAAGCAGGCTCTCGGGACTTGATGTGAGGCCTGGGGGTATGTTGCAGGCTATCAAGACGTGGGGAGTACGGCAGATGGCCCCCAGTAGAGCCGCTGAAGGCAGCACGCCCTCGAGCATCTTCATTGAAGTTTGCACTATCAGCTGCCTGAAGATTCTGCAGATGACAAGGGGAACTGCAAGACTGCTCACGTGTGATGCAGAGCTTGAGTGGGGCAAGAAGCCAGTCATTGCAATGCTCAAACAGATATGGACCACTGCAGGAGGAAAGGCACAAAATCTGTGGTATGCTGGGGACAAGAGTAAGACAGGGCTCTGCTTACCTGTGAATTGTGTTCTTGAAAGCCCCTCACCATGCCCATGAAAGCCTCCTTTTGAATGAGCTGACTTGCAAGATTCAAATACAAAGAATGCTGCTTGTACAATGCCTCACATTGCTGAAAAGTATTGCCAACCTCCTCTGACACCTGCACGCAGGGGCTCATGAGACATACTGTCAAGCAGCTGACAGACTTGCAAAATGGCTGACGTGCCTTTGCCCAGTCCTGTCCGTACTGCTGGAAAGCGTCAAAAAATCTGGATACTTGGTCGCTGCTCCAGCTTGTACCATCACTTGCGCCTTCCGCGGAGTCTTCGTAAGCTTCCTGCACAGTCGACATGACATGTCCCTTGTTGCAATTCTGGATGAACTGTTGTTGCGTGTTGAAGGGTGCCGACGCACTGTACAGTGAGCACTGTGCAAAATAGCAGCTTAAACGACAAGCGAGTATGCACTAGTGAATCTGCAGTACCATGTCTTGACTGTTTGATGCTGTGAGTTCATCCTTGATGTCATCGGTTTGTGTACTCACGCCACTTGGTCGGCCTCGCTTGACAACCATGCTCTACCCACAACGACCGAAGCGCACAACGTTTCTATTAGACACTGCTTGTCCCTTCAGATGGGTCAAGCTGGCCTCTGCGCATGACTCACGAGCTCAGTGGCAGTTCTGGCGCACGATGCGGCAGCGAAAAAAGGGCTATGCCATCTCTTGCCTCAAGCCTATGTTACGCCGTATATTGAATTTGCAAATTTCAGTATGCCATTGCAAAACCCTCAGGCTGACAAGACTAGAGACGGCACTTTGGCAGCGCAACAAACTCATTTCTCATATTGGTCCAGTTGACATCTACGCAGCTTGATCCTGTAGCTGTGGCAGTTTGATTGCACTCAGAAAGTGTTTGGTGCTTCCTCGGACCTTAGCTAGTCTACATTCTGCTTGTAGCTTGTAGTTTGCACTCGTCTGACTGGTTTGGTCAACGCGTTGCTCCATGAGCTTGTATTTCTCCCAGCAGCACAATCATGACGTTTGTTGCCTTTGTAAATGCACATCATAAGTATGTCCGTGGCTGTTGAAGCTGTCCGGATCCATATCAGCCGATCAGCCTCCGTCGGCGTAGGTTCGCTCATCAGTAGTCTGATGCCTACCAGTCTAGTCGGTGGGCCTCAGCCCTTGCATGCGCGACAAGGAAGGGAGATGCAGCGTTATAGTCAAGACGGTGCTCGACTTGTTGCTGGGTAAGATGTAACAACTGGTTGCGCCCAGTGTGGCTGCGTAGTTGACCTGTACAGGCTGTTGTTACACCGAAGCTCTATCAACACAAAACATTAGCTGGAGCACGAGTGACAGCAAGGCACTGGCAAATATAAACAAGCCGTTTGCGGTATGCGCAGTTGTATTCCAGTGAGAGTGTCGGAGGTAAACGGAAAGGTTGATGTCAGTGTGCTGATGATTACAAGCAGAGGCGGCAAGGGCTTGGTGTTTCCCAAGGTGGCCATAGCATAACATGTTCATCATGACACCGGCTTTCGTATAGTTACTGTGCGTCTCTGCTTGCTTGTATTACCCTGCCAGAAACAGATGGAGATATGTGCAGGGAGGCTGGGAAGCTGATGAGACTGTTGAGGCAGCTGCTGCTCGCGAGACTGTAGAAGAGGCGGGCGTGAGAGGGGCATTAGAGGTGCACTCTGCAGCAGTGCATGCTGCTGTATTGTGCTTGAATTGTGCAACAGATTGTGTAGTGAGTTGTTCTGAATTGTGTCCAAGCCTTCTGATGTGCATGGCAGTTGACTGATGGCCGATGACAGGCTGACTCAGAATGTGAAGCCAGATTGCCTCTTTGTAGGACGACATGGTTGGGGCGTTTCCATTCAAGAGCAATAAGGCAGCACGTAAGCACACAGCAGAGCAAGGCAGATGTGTAGCACACATGTTTGTGATGCATGTAGCTGAAGAGTTACCCACATGGCCAGAAGGTGCTGAGCGCAAGAGGATCTGGGTGAGCTTGCAGTTTTGCTGTGCATTTTGTCTCCTTTATATGTTTGTCATGTCTTTGCATGCTTGTCAATTTCACATGGCCCTTCCACAGACAGTTTGATGTGACTGCAGTGCTCAGCAGAGAAGGCTGTGGAGCTGTGTCGCCATGATTGGATGAGGGATGCCCTCAAGGTTTGGCTGCAGAAGCAAAAGACATCAGTGTAGTCTGCGGATGTTTGTGTGTGATTGCGGAGCAGCTTAGAGTCCCTATGTGTGAATAGTTGTTTTGCACTTGTCCAGTCATCAGTTGGTGTGCCGCTAGGTGTCAGAGAGTGTGTGTACATTAACTAGCTGTTGTTTTTTGAAACAGAACTTTTGAAAGCTGTGTTGTACAGCAGAATTGGGAGCCCTGCTTTCACCAGGCATGTGCAATGCCATCAAACAGTCTTTGACAAAGACATCAACGTGGCTTGATCTTCACATTGTTGGTGCAACTTTTCAGCAAGGTGTCTATTTTTATTTGCAGAGACAAGGGTGACGCCTTGTAGCTCAAGTTGAATGCTTGCAACAGTGCTGAAGCAGCAATCTAAATTGAAGTACTGTTCTTATGCAAGGTTAGCTTGTCTAGCCACATGCTGACCAGAATTGAAGCTTCCAAGACCATAACAGAACGTGCCCGTGCATAAACATGCATATTTTGGTCATAGCTTCAGTAGTCCTCACACGTGCTGCATGACGTACAGTCAGACTGCATCAACAATGCCTGTTACTTACAGCCTTGCGAATCTTGGCTGTTTCACAGAGTGACTGAGCTTTGCGCGAGGCAGCATTCTGCAGCTTTCTCCATCTGACCTCATCTGCCTTTTGGTTTAGCTGAACTGCCGTTTGGAGCTGACACGCGGGGTAAACGGCAACAGGATTACAACTCAGTGCTGCACATAACGGCCTGCGACAGCCGTCACGATACCTGTATTTACAAGCGCTGGTACAGTCCAGAAGACTTGCCCTCTTGATGCACTGAGTTGTTGCAATGGTGTAAGTTATAAAATGAAAATGGAAAAAAATTGAAAGTGTGTACTTGCTCATTCATCCCTGAGCCTCAGGGCAAACGCCCTATTTGAATCATGTGATGCCCTTGAACCGGACCTCGTGCATGCAGAGCGGTCTCGACTTATCCTGGATCCGCTGCTAAACATCACTGTCAACACAGACCCAATCGACAAGGCTAGTCGACAAAATACGCATGATGCTGTCCGCAATCAAAGCCCCCTGCTTCGCTGGACAATGCTTGAGCAACAGGAAGCTGCACCAGCGCACTGCCACACAAGTACGATGTTGTTGCTGATCTCGTGCTCAACTTACAACGTACCTCTACATAACATTTTGCCGCAATGCAGAAACTTCGTTTGGCCCCATGCGCAGCAATTCAACTGGATGATCTGCCATACTCTCTGGTGCGCCGCGGCTGTTGACTGGCACCTGATGCTTTTGCACATCGTCTGCATACAGAGCGTCAAGCTTGCGAAGAACAGCAACACGTTGCATGCACAAAAAAATAGCTCGTGGTGCACCCTGTTCTGCAATGCATTCACTTGAACGCAACTCGCTTCCCCTGTGCAGGATGCCCTAGAGCCCCATATGTCGAAGGTAGGTGACTTTCGTCAATTGCCCTGTATTCGCTTCCACAGATGGGCAAGCGCGCATTAGTGAGGTGTGATATGCAGAGCACCTTCGAGGTTCACTGGGGCAAGCATCATAGGACCTATGTCAACAACCTGAACAACCAGATACAGGGCAAAGACTTGGAGAGCAAAAGCCTTGAAGAGGTGTGCTGAAACAGAGCCATGCACGATTGCGTTTAGTCACGACTTTTGCAAGCAGGTTCTTCACAAAATCAGCAACATACTGTCTAAGCATATGAAGGTGATGCACAATTGTTTATGCAGATTGTAAAGGCCACCTGGAATGGCGGTAGCCCCTCACCAGAGTTCAACAACGCTGCACAATCATGGAACCACAAGTTCTTCTGGCACTCAATGAAGCCTGGAGGTGGTGGTAAGTTGCAGGCTTCCAGTTGCACATCAATATGCCAAATGGTGTGAATGCCGCAGCAATGACCTGTGTATTTACATGGTTTCAGCTGCAAAATCTTGCTGTCAGGTGAGCCATCTGGTGAGCTGAAGTCTGCTATTGAGAAGGACTTTGGTTCATTTGAAGACTTCAAAAAGGAGTTCTCAACTGCTGGAGCCACACAGTTTGGCTCTGGCTGGGCATGGCTTGTTAAGGATGGCGGCAAGTTGAAGGTTGGCAGCTTCACCTGATGCTACATTCTGCTTAGCTTGTGCTGAGTCACACTGCTGATGCGCGAATTGAGTCTGAATAGGCAGTGACATTGCGCTAATGGCTGCTGATGGGTTGCTGAAGCTGAACAGCATTTTGGCACAGGTCATCAAGACGCCCAATGCTGAGACACCTCTAGCATCAGGAGCAGGGGTTCCTTTGCTAACCATGGATGTCTGGGAGCATGCATACTACCTGGACGTGCAGAACAGGCGACCAGACTACATCAAGACCTTCCTGGGAGAGCTTGTGAACTGGGATGCAGTTGCAGAACGCTTTGCATCTGCTTGAGATTGAGTAGTCAAGCTGCACCAATCAGTCATCATGTTGAACATTCATGCATTAAATACACTTATATGCTTAATGTGCTAACAGTGTCAAAATGTCGAATCTACCTGTAAGAATTGCTCGAACTTTGTAATCACGCCAACCTGACCAAGCAGCTGGCTTGTTTGTGCTGGTCACACAAGTACACGATTGATTGTCCATAAAGTGTGCCTGTAAAGTTCAAGCTGTCACAACACTATTGACGCCAGCAGACTACACTGCATGCTAGGTTGACTCAACTGGGAGATTTGTTGAGCTGTTCCGCATGCAACAAGTGCTTGTGAACTGTCTACAGTCTCACTGTATATGCAGCATGTGTCTCAACTTGGTCCGCATAAACCAAGCTGTGAAAAGACCTTGCATGTTACAATAATTACCTATGTGACAGGACACATGTGTGTTAACAGACTGTTACTCAATGAACAGCAGATGCAGCATCCGTCGATGCAGCATCACCAGATGTCTCTTGCTGCATAATGTGAAGCAACTCCTCCAGCTTGTGCACAGCCTTCTTGCGAAATGCAAAAGATGCCAGCTTGGGAGCCTTGCTGATGTCATTTGATGCATTTGCAGCATCACCATCATTTTCATCTGACTTGACATGGTTAATGCATGGAAACGTGACCCCCTGCAGTCAGGCATGTACCACAGGTCGTGACCAGAGCCTTGACAAGAGCCTTCACAATAAGGATCAGAACAGAAAAGGAAGCAGCGATGCAGAATGGAAGAAAAGAAAACACTATGCCATTTGTGCAATAGCGTTTGATATCCCCTTCTGGCAGAATAGAGCATTCAAGCCAGTCACAGAATGAGCAATGAGGTCTGCATGGGAAAGAAAGCAGACAGCTTGCCTTGCCACCATCCATCATGCTGACCGGCATGTGAGGCCACAAGTTGGCATTGAGCAGCAGCCTGAAGTTGCCCCGTTGCCGCATCACAAGCCTGGCTTGACCTACATCACACACCTCAGCCCCTCAGGTACTGGGTTCCTCACATGTGCAAAAGCAATCCCAAATCAGGATCTGCCGAAGTGTGGTTATTGTCTTTCTGAAAGCACTGGTGCGACAGGCACATATCACATGCACACAATGACATCCTAGCAAGGCTGCTGTGCAAACACAGGCACTTTACCCACTTGCATTTTAGTTCTGGCAGACCAGATTTTGGCAGACAGCGCCAGACACGCAGGCGAACACACTGGACAGCAAGAGCTTCCACCGTTAGGGGCTTTATTGACTCTGAGCTCGCCACGGCCACGCTCTCGCCAAGTCTTGGTTTCCTGGTCATCGAACTGAAACAATGTGCCTTCTGCATCATACAGCACTGTTTCGCCCTCCTCTCCAGTATGGGGGGCCTGCTCTTCAGCCAGCCCTGCCTGAGCAGGTGATGTAGATGGAGAAGCTGCTGCTGAAGCTGCTCCCTCTGCGCCCTCACTGCTTCCTGTGACAACACATCTGCCGCAGTTTGATGGCGAACTTTCAGGACTGCAGAAGTCACCAGACCACTGTGACTAATTCTACTGCCTGCGAGCCAGTCTCTTGAGTGGTTAGCTGAATACATCAGCAGCAAGCAATGAGGAACAGCCATGTCTATGACATGAGTGATGACGCAAGAGTACAATGAGAACCTCCAACACCCCTTGCAACAAAGCTTCCACATGTGAGGTGACAAACTGTAGTTGGATGCTACCTATAGTGTGCTTATCTCCAAACCTTTGAGTCAGTGTGCTGTGTTTTGCTAGGAGGCTTGCACAGCGGTCAGACGTGAGCTACTAAGCAAGCATGCCAATGCATACCCCTCACAGACCACCACCATATGCAGTGCATTGCAGCAGGACAAGTTGCACACCTGCTGGGCTTGTTTGAGCAGGCTTGAACGTGAACCCTCCATTGTCGTTCTGCTGGCTGGCGGCGCCGAAACCACCACCTGAGTTGTGGCCTGCAGCAACACCAAGCAAACTGCAGGCCCAACTTGTTTGCATAAGTGGGTTTGGGCTGACCTTACCAGCGAGAACCTGTTGTTGCAAACTGTCTACATGCTTGTTTTCAGTATAAGCAATGATGATATCACAAAGTGCAGGCAGAAGGAAGCTGACCTAGGGACCCGAAACCACCAGTTGTTGACCCAAACGACAGGGCGTTGCTGCCGCCACCAAATGCTGAAGATTCTCCAACAGCCTTGACAGCAAAAGGTGACTGCTCCTTGTTGGCAGAGAGGAATGAGGAGAAGTCTGCAGGGGCTGCTGCAGTCGAGGCAACACCCTCAGCATCAGACTTGTTGCCCTCCAGATTTGCAGCTGATGCAGCATCTGGCTGTTTGTCTGTAGACTGAGCCATATTGGTGCTGGCCTCAGCAGTACTCAGCGCTGCTGTAGGTGCAGAACTAGCGACATCAACTGTGTTGGCTGTGCCTGCCACAGCACCTCCTGTTGATGCAGGCTGTGGCCTGGCGCTTTCTGAGGGTTTGCTGGCATCCCGGGTTGCAGCGTCTGGTTCTGGCACCTGTCACAGGGACAATTAGCGTTAAACCAGCTTGCAAGGCACCCGTTAGGCCATATGTCTGCTTGATGCAACTCACAGACTTACCGGCTTCTGCAATGTCACTTGTGCAAAGGGGTTTGGTTGAGGTGCTGCTGTCAGGTTGACCCCACCAAAAGGATTGGCAGCAGCACTTGTCAAGCTGACACCAGCAAAGGGGTTTGCAGAAGCAGGTGCAGCAGCGGCAGGCGTGCTGCCCGCAAGGGACCCTCCACCACGTTTGGGTCGCACAATCCTTCGCTTTTTCATCACCTCCTCAGAAGCTTTCGCAAATTCTCCTTGTTGCTCAGGCTGCAACAAGCGATAATAACCTAGCATACGAGGCCACGCCATAGTACTGACCGAGCAATAGTGTCCGCACCTCGTCTTCATCGGACGCATCATCCTTTGTCAACTGGCGGTCGTCGCCTCGCTTTTTGGCTGCAGGCTCGAGGTGATCAGTTGGTCTCTTCGACATAAGGAAGACTGTAAGCAAGCGTAGACGACGGTGATAAGTTATGTACAGCGCTGCGATGCAGCCTTGGCTAAGATTGCAGAGGCTTGGCTTATGTTTCGAATGCGATGCTGCCAAGAGGTTACATCCGCAGCAAGCAACTCTCGCGAGATTGGGGACCCCGTCGTGTGACCCCAGTCACGAGAAGGCTTCCCATGCTGTAGCACCTTTCCCACAAGTGCAATCGGTGATAGCCTGGCCATCTTTGTGTCTGCATGTACGGCAGCATTTGAAATGGATTGGCAAGGCTCAAGCTGTCTCCCCTTAGCAGAAAAACATAACAGTTCACGCTGCATGGCTATGCCCACAATTGTCTGAAGCAGAGGCACTGCTGATACAAGCTGGTGATACATACAAGGAAATGCGTCAATGGGCTTCACTACTGTTGCGTATACTTCTGTTGCTCCACAATGAATACCAACGAGCTGGGAAAAAACATGCAATTTTGCTCTACTTGCCGTATTACTACATAACATTGATTCACAGAAATCCCCATAAAATAAGAAGGATGTGTCATCAAATTGTGTACAGCGCAGGCCCATACTATACTTGTGACATTCACAGGACACTAAAATAGGCACACATCAAGTTAGCTATAGCCACATGTCAAATGCCATAGTACTCCAGACTATACCGTAGACCTAAAGCAATGACACCCACTGCACCTACTACTGCTGAACTGAGCAAAGCAGCTCTGCTGTCAAAGACTTGGGGCACAGCCTTGCCACCATGCACTTTGTGTTTCAGGAACAGCTGATCCTCGTCATCAAACATGCTGCTGTCTGTGCCCTTGCCCTTTGCGCTGCTACGCTGGTGCAAGCCATTGAAGATGGCGTCTGCATCAAACCCATTTGACTTGTGACCACCATTGAATCCACTGCTGCTGGGTGATGACAAGGCTTGCAAGCTGTCGACTGTCTCAGTCAACGACTGCTGAGGCTGATCATTTGCAGGCAGGGTCTGCACAGGTACGAGTGTTGAAGATATGTTCAATGAGGCGACGGGGAGGACTGGAGTATCAGCAGCCTTGATTACAGATGTGGGTGTTTCCCTTTCTGCAGGCTCTGCGATATCATCCTCCAGCCATTCTCCTGTCTCTGGGTCAAACTGGTAGGGCTGGTCTTGCAGGCCAGATGAGTACCCTTCAAGCTTGCGCTCGATCATGGCATTGATTCTCTGGCCGCCGGACTTAGCTGCTAGATCAGCAGCTGTGCTGCCGTCTGCAGCCTTCAAGGAATCCCACCCGCTCAATGCCCCAGCACATGCATCTGCAAGCACACACAGAATACTGTAGCCATCACGATACTTATGATCCAGGCATTTCACCGGGTTCTGCAGATCAGTGCATCCTTGGGGACGTGTATCTGAGGTCCAATCTATCAAGGAAGCACACACAGCATTCCACGTACTGATGTTGCATGCTCTGCTAGTCAGTGATCAGGACTGATACGTCTGGGGGTCGTGAGAACTGTCAGGACATGTTACGCCTGATAAGCACTGGGAACACTGCAGTGACCGAAGCAAACAGCTGATCACACAACATGCAGTACAGCAAAGCATTGTTTGGCATAGGAAACCTCCCAGGCTGTATGCAAGTGTCATGAGGCATTAATCAATGTCTGAAGGAGGCTGTAGGCTCTTCACCAGTGTAGTCACAACAGCAGCTTGCACGCAAAAGCAAAAAGAAAAGAAGCTGTGCAAATCATGTTGGGTCGCCATACTGCACGGGCTCCATGGGTTTGGCAGGGGATCGAGAATTTGCGCGATTTCCAGGGCGCACGTGGAACCCCCGGGGGGCGAGCAAACGGGGTATGGCGACCAAAGAATTTTGCGGTGCTGCTTAGGGTTGTGCCAGGCAGTGCTATGACAGACCTGTCAGTTCATCAGCAATCCTGCCTCCATCATCAAGCAGTGCAGCCAGGTGTAGGGGAGTGAGGCCAGCAGGGCCGGCTGCAGCACAGTCCCAGACATGCCCGTTGTTGATGCCCCATGTCAGCACCAGACTGACCTGCAAAACCAGAAAAATGCAAGCTTCTCAAATCAAGCTCTGGATCTTGCTGCACGTAGGCACTCGATGAACAAAGCGACTCTCTGCTGCTGACGTGGAGACCTGGCAACTTGTGCGCAGCTCAGCATTTGCAGTTACCAGTATCTGCAGACAGCGTTCAGATGGCATACAGTAGCGTGTACACTTGCAATGATGTCTCATGCCAGACTGAGAGCATTGAAATTGATGGCCGAATACGAGAAGCCTGTACTGGGGGTAACAGATGGTGTGTGACTGTACTATAAAACTCCGATCCCATCAAAAGCAGTGTGTCTGTTTGAGAGCAGCAGGTCCATCAGAAGGTGCCATGGGCATCATGACCCAGACCACACAAGTCAGCAGAATGTTCAGATAGCAGGACAGGCATGCTTACCAAGCTGGCGTTTCTAGACCGCACCACGTGATGCAGCAGTGTGAGCCCCTCATCACAGATTCTCTCCAGATCAGCCACAAGCTCAGAAGCAGTAGCAGCCATGGCTGATACTATGGGTAGCAACAACTCTGGAACTGCGGCCCACCCAACTTGACAGGAGAACGATAGCAGCCGGAGCGCTGTGGCTGCAATGGACGTTTCCTCAGTGCCAACTTGCCTTGCATGCTGCTGCCCATTTGTGACTGCAGCTTGCTTGTTGTTGCTGAACTCTAGCACACGCCCCAGGTCACGCAACATACTGCTCACATTCATGCCTGCAGTTGTTACGCACATGGTGGGCTTCAGAACCTTGTCAGCAGCTGTCACACGATCAAGAGCAGCAGGGCAGTCTCTGTGTGCTTCCTGAATCAGTGCAGAGTTTGCTAAACTCCGGACCCCGGCTCAGCCTTTTGTTGACAGAGCCAAGCAGCAGAGCAGTCAAGCATCAGCAACTGAATCAGAGCCTGGCAACAGAACAGGATGCAAAGCTCATACGGCTATGTAACCTACATAGCCGTCTGAGCTGTCGTATAACATAGCCGTATGAGTCTGCAGAGCGAAGCGCTCACTAGACGTCAAAGATATGGCAACGTGGCCAAAAGAAAACACACCTGGAATTGGCATAGAGCTCAACTGAAGGACCTCAGCCACAGCATCTTCATTGTCCAATATCAAGACAGGCTGCATGCACACAGAGTGTCAGCCAGCTGACTACACCAACGCCTGCCAATGGCCAGACACAGTCTGAAGAGCATCAACAGGTTCAATGAGCATCCTCTTAATCCAGTGCATATAGGCAAGCTGAGCAAGCGTGACGTCAGTCACAACACTGAGGTGCTTGCCTGCACTATCACACTGTCTACAAACACATGTCCTGTTGATCAAGCAACAGTGAACAGTGAGTGACCCTGCAAGGCAAAGGCATCCTAGTACCTTAGAACGGCTGATGAATCCTCCACGCACAACTTCCACTTGCACAGAGCCTCTGCTCAAACCAGCCGGCAACTGCATGTGAAGCTGTTGCTTCAAAACATTAGAACTGGTCCCAGCAACAGGTGACACCTCCACTGGCACATATGACCCTGCAATCAGTGAAGTTGCTCAGTTTCATTTTGTGAAGTTCGTGAGTGTACATCTAATCCTGAGACAGCTGCTCTGATTGAGGAGAGAGCTAGTGAGCCAAACAGTGTCGCTTGGCAGTACATTAAATGCAAAGCTTGCAATGTATGGAAAAGCAAGGAATTCAGAGACCTGCTGCTGCCTCATGATGGAGGTGACATGAAGCAATGTGGCTTGTGCGATGCAGGTGATGATTGCATACCTTGTGAGCGGCACAGAACTGTCTGACCCTCCCCTGCAATGTTTGCCCCGGAGATGCTGACTGCACCCATGTAGTCATTGGAGATGCACACAGGCGACATGCTGTGAATCTCAGGCAGCAAGCCAGTACTGCTGGCTCCTGACACCACATTCTGCACAGCTCCGTTCTTCACCAGGACCAGCTCATCTTGCCATTGCACCTGCAAGAAAAGGGAAGTCTCACAAGCAGCACTGCTGCCAGAGCCTGTCACACTACGCCATTACTGCTGTATGTATGTATCATTACTGCCGTATGCATGCCCCTTGGGATCGCAGGCATTCTTTGCACACAGGATGTGAGTGTTGCCGCACATGTGCCCCAGGAAAGTAAGTGAAATCAGCTGCTGACAAGGTCTGGCACGCTGCTTCTGCGCTAAACCTGATGGTGTCACAGATGCTTTGATGTTGTGCTGGAGCTTGCGCAAACGCAGCAGAGTGCATGCATAGTGAGATGTGCAACATACAGCCCTTGCTTACCAGCATTGCGTCAGAGCCCCAGAAGGCCTTGTTGTGTCCCTGCAGCAGCTGCTCAACTGCCTGACGGGCACTCATGTCCTGCATTGCCTCCATCTGCTCACTGCCCACTAGAGCCTCTACAGTCAGTTGCAAGCAGCCAGGCATGATGTAGCCCTCAATGCTGTTCACACCACAGCTCAGGAGGCCAACCAGGTTCTGCTTGAGATCATGTGGAAGGTGCTCTGGGGTGCAGTTGAACAGCTTGGCTGACATGCGTGTGAACTGCTCCTCCGGAATGTACTTGGGCTGATTGTGGTTCAACTTCAGCAGGTCCCGAGCCTGATCCAGGACTGCTGATGGCTGGGATGAGGGAGCAGTTGGTCGCACTGATGGCCTGTCATCAGCTGGTTCAAGCTTGGGGGTGAAGTGCTTTTGGCCATGTGGAGGTGGCTGCTGTGACTGTGAGAAAGAGAGCAGACGCCGCTGTCTGTGCCCGACATCAGGGGGTGCGGGTTGGTGCATGCTTGGGAACTCATCAAAGCCTATGTTCATGGTTTGGGGTACCATATCAGGTGGCCTGCACCATGACGACAGCGGCTGTTGAGGCTGCTGCTGTTGCAGGCCAGTGTGATAGCCTCTGTCTCTTGCTGCTTGCAGCGCCTGTTGATGCATCAGGTACGTGGGGGAGGTGCCATGGTCACTGTGTTGCATGGCGGGCTGATGTAGGTAGCCTGGCTGATGTCCAGGCTTGAAGGCTGGATTGGTGGGTGGACAAAGCATTTCGGGTAGGTACTGCATGCCCATTTCACATGATGAGGGCGCTGGATCACTTGTGGAACAGTCTGCAAGCAAATCCTCCATGACCATCTGCAAATATGCACAAGTGTCTTAGGATGAGGCCACGAAACTTTGCGTAGAAGGCAACAGGCTGCTAGTGATTATGTGGGATGCGATGCATGCACAGCAAGAGCAGCGACTGCTGGATTTGACGCAATGTCAAGAGCTGCACAATGTCGTAGTTCAAGATGTGCTTGCCTGCTGAGTCAGAGTGGATCCATGATCACCATCTGCAAAGAATGCCGGCATGTGCATGTTGGACTGCATTGCCTGTGCATTCTCTTGCTTCAAGAAGTCTGTGAAGGCTGTTTCCAGCACACTGCCAGTGCTGGGAGCTGCCCAGTCTTGTGGCTGGACATCTGCTGGTCTGTCCAGGTCATGCTGCCATGGGTTATGATCTGAAGCCTGATGGAGATGTCCCTCCTGTTGGAAGTGACCATCAGCCATGGGTGACTCAGAGGACGCCTTGGCAACATCTGACATTGGGCTTCCACTTCTGGATGGGGCTGCCTGAGCCTGCTCCTTGTGCTGCCTGTTGGTTGAGGGCTTCTTTGTTGCCTTCACCAGCTCAGATTCACCCTTCTTCCTTCTGCGCGCATTGTGACGCTGCAGACGCGCTCTGCAGCTTCTTTTGTCTCCATCAAATTCGCCTAGGTTATGAAATCTGCCGCACTGCTGACAGAAGCGCTGCCTGACACCCTCCCTGATGATGCTGGGGATTTTGAGGTGGTATTCACATATCTTGTACCGATTGTGATACTCCTTCAAGCCACTGAGGTCAGTGACACAGCCTTCCACTTGGCAGGTTGGAGGTCCCCTTGACCGGCCGATGGCTTTGGCTGGATGCTCTCCAGAAGATGTTGGTGAGCTTGAACTGGACAGCTCAACACCTGACTCCACCTGCTTTTGCTGCAGGCCAGGCTTTTCGCCTGCTGGAGCTGCAACAAGCTTATAAGGATCCCACTGCCAGCTCTCTACCGACCACGCTTGCTTCTGGGGCATTACAGTTGTCTGACAGCCGACGGGTTGGCAGGCTGAACACCAGTGGTCTGCAGCAGAACTTATGCCATTTGATCAAAAGGCACAGAGCCAGCTCGTTCAGCAACTGTTGCACATACTGTCTGCTCGGTAAATACCCGGCAGCCACTTGACATACCGTTCAACGGGGTGCCGGGTTAGGACATGTGATCTTGCACACAGAACCAAAGAACTCGTTGCCGGCTGCGCAGAGCGGCACACCTGCTGCAAGATTCGAATGAACGACCGAACTTGTTTCGGTCTATCGCAAATGCAGCTCAGAAAATTTTCGCCAACGATATGCTTTGACACAGAGGTTTGTGCATTATGCCAGGTTCTGCCACATTCCTGCTGCTCGAGTTATGGCAGCCTTTTCGAGGCCATCAATCATCCCCGTTCAGCAACACCATCTTGTCCAACATTGAGCTTAACCCTTAAGCTCATGAGCTGTAGGGCGCCTAATCCATCCAACCCAGTCAGTCAGGGAGTTGACAGATGCTAGGGGCCAGCTAGCCCACATAACTAAAGACTGATGAAAGACTTTAGGTATTTAAATAAAGTCTTTCATGAGAAAACGAAACAGGCAAAGAAGGATACAAACAAACAAAGCCATATCAGGAAACTGTTAGGAAAAATGTCACCGTGCGCAGAACGAACTTAGCAAGCAATCGAATGCCAGATACAACTGTCATGATCAGTGCAGTATGACGACGTGGAATGTGACACACTGCTATAGACCAGTGAAGCTCTGCAGGAGGCTTACTACACTACATGTGTATGAAGAGTTCCATACTGCATAGGCAGTAGGCCTGTGCGTGTGCAAAGCTGCAACCTGGTGTCCTCAGCACAATTGACCCTGCTTCCCTGTTGTGCATGAGCACATACACCTTGTGAGCACACACTCTTCCAGCAGTGGGGTCAGACCAACGAAAACACTAATGTGCCAAAATCCCACTGACGTTGCTACACAGGTATGTTCAGCCTGACTTCAACAACTTTTGTTGTCTCAGGCTAGCCTCACCTGTGTTTGCAATAGTGCTATTTCATTGCCAGGACCTTAGATCATAGGTCATATACAGACACCATGTGATGCCAGCATGTGTTTGCTCTGCCGTGGCTGTCAAACATCTGTCATAGTCCAGCAGTGCCTGTCACAGTATGTAACCTCGAAAGCCTGCTGGTATTGGAAATGAGCATGCATGTTTCCCATGTCACAACCTGGGGAAATGCATACTATACAACACAGGCCCTTGTCCATTTGTTCCACGCTACTAAAAGAACAGCACAGTACAGCCCATCACAAAGCAGCTGATCCCGACCCAGGGACTTAGACGTTCTCCTGCATGCACAGGTCAGGTGGATGGCTTGCATGAATTGAGGTTGGTGAGTATGCTCGAGCGCCCCACCTATGCGAGCGCCCTTCCAAAACAAGCCTCTGAACCTGCAGTGACAAACGTCGGTCAGTTTTACCTGTACCTGTGACCTCTACGCTGCCCAGGGGCCGCTGTGCCAAAAGCTTACCCAGTCTTTTCAGCAAGAATGCTCGGAGCTTTCAGTTTCACGTAGGTACATGTGCATATTGTGAGCAGAACAACAGTAAGGAACGCTTTGAAGTCGAATAGA
>JAABUK010001815.1_pt1 | contig 39939 bp, 25 predicted proteins | sample 5559141 | NCBI WGS metagenome assembly JAABUK01 (sample SAMN10711869, study PRJNA513367) | rock metagenome | isolation source: Antarctica rocks | place: Antarctica: Victoria Land, Pudding Butte nord | collected 2016-01-03 | reverse complement strand
GATCATCTGCGCGGCATGTTCGCCTTCGCGTTGTGGGACGCGCGCGCACGAAAACTTTTCATCGCACGCGACCGCGTCGGCAAAAAGCCGCTTTACTACACGCTGACGTCGCGCGGTACGCTCGTCTTCGGCTCCGAACTAAAGTCTCTACTCGAACACAAGGAAGTCACGCGCGAGACGAATCCGCAGGCGCTCGATTCATATCTTTCCTTCGGCTACGTCGTTGATCCGCTGACGATTTTTCGCGGCATACACAAACTTCCGCCCGGACATTTTCTTGAATTCGTGGACGGGCGCGTGACGATTCGCCAGTATTGGGATTTTACATACGACGGAGACGCCATTGATGAGCACAAACCGGAGGATGATTACCTAGAAGAACTGCGCGCATTACTTGATGAAGCCGTGCGCGTGCGTTTGATCTCGGATGTTCCTTTGGGAGCGTTTCTCTCCGGCGGCGTTGATTCGAGCACCGTCGTCGGCTTGATGTCACGCCACATGGATCAGCCCGTCAAAACTTTCTCCATAGGCTTTCACGAAGATAGTTACGACGAACTGAAATACGCGCGCGTCGTCGCCGAACATTTCAAAACGGATCACCACGAATTCATCGTCACGCCGGACGTGTGCCACGTCGTTGATGAACTCGTCTGGCACTTCGATGAACCATTCGCCGACTCTTCCGCGATTCCGACTTACATGGTCTCGAAGTTGGCGCGCGAACACGTTACAGTCGCGCTCTCCGGCGACGGCGGCGACGAACTCTTCGCGGGCTACACGCGCTACGGCGTCGATAAAAAGCGCGGCAACTTCGCGCGCCTGCCGCGTGTCCTGCGTGAAAACGCGATGCAGTCTTTGAGCCGCCGTTTGCCGCACGGCGCATGGGGGCGAAACTATCTTCATAACGTCGCGCTCGATCCGCTTGATCGCTACATAGACAGCGTCTCCACCTTTACGAGTCTCAATCAGCATTCGCTTTACAGCGACGGATTTCAACGTCAATTAAGCGATGGCGACGACAGAGCGAGCGAGATTTTTCGCCGCTTCGCCGCGCATGTCAATACGGGTGCGCCGCTCGACTCTCTGCTTTATCTCGACAGCAAAACTTATTTGCCGGGCGACATACTGACCAAAGTTGACCGCATGAGCATGGCCGTCTCGCTTGAAACGCGCGTGCCTTTGCTCGATCATAAATTAATCGAATTTGTCACACGCATTCCTGCCTCGATGAAAATGCGCGGCCTTACTTCCAAGTATATCTTTAAGCGTGCCATTGGTGATCTTGTGCCGCCCGCGCTCCTTGATCGTCCCAAGCAAGGCTTTGGCGTTCCCGTCCAGCAGTGGATTAATCAAGAGCTTCGTTCCTACATACGCGACGTGCTGACGGATGAAAAAATGCGTGCGCGCGGCTACTTCAATTGGAAATACATAGACGTGTTGTTTGACGAGCACGAACGCGGGCGACGCGATCATTCGATGCAATTGTGGTCGCTCTTCATGCTCGAATTATGGCACCGCACGTTTGTCGATCAAGCGCCTGCTGTTCATGCCGTTGATGCCTTTGTGCCTGACGAATCGAACTCTGCCATTATCGGCGCGGCATAAAGCAACGCGTACGTTCCTCCATTCATTGAGAACATTTTGAAACGCAACGTACTTCATTTAATAGACAGCTTTCATCAAGGCGGCACGGAGCGGCAGGCCGTGCAGGTTGTGCGCCATTTGTCTGAAAGCGGGCGCTATAAAGTTCGCGTCGCGTGTCTTCACAAAGAAGGAATGTTGCGCGATGAAATCGAAAAGCTGAACTTGGGAGAAATGCCCGAATACCGCTTGACGAGTTTTTACGATCAGAACATGTGGCGGCAGCTTCGGCGCTTCGCACGCTTTTTGCGCAAGCAGGAAATAGACGTTGTGCATACGCACGACTTTTACACGAACATTTTCGGCATGGCGGGCGCAAGACTCGCGGGAACACGGGCGCGCATCGCTTCACGTCGTGAAACGAACGGCGTGCGCACGCGGGCGCAAAAATTTGCCGAACGCGCAGCTTACAAATTCGCCGATGCAATCATCACCAATGCCGAAGCGGTGCGCCGCCAATTAATTGCAGAAGGAGTGCCGGAGCGAAAAACAAAAGTGATTTACAACGGCTTGGATGTGTCTCGCGTCGCTCCGCAAAGGAATCTAACGCGCGATGAAATGCTTGCGATACTGAACGTTCCGCGCGGCGATGAAGGGCGACGCTTTGTCACGATTGTTGCCAATTTGCGGCTCGCGGTGAAAGATCATCCGATGTTTTTGCGCGCCGCGAAACGCGTTTGCGAAAGCATCCCGGAAGCGAATTTTCTGCTCGCCGGAGAAGGCGATTTAACCGGAACACTGCAAGCGCTCGCCGCCGAATTAGGCTTAACGGAAAAAGCGTTTTTTCTCGGGCGTTGCGAGAACGTCGCAGAGCTTTTGGCTGTTTCCGACGTGTGCGTATTGAGTTCAAAGGCCGAAGGCTTTTCAAATTCCATTCTCGAATACATGGCCGCCGCGCGTCCGGTTGTCGCAACGAACGTCGGCGGCGCAAGCGAAGCCGTCATCGAGAATGAAACGGGCTATCTAGTGCAGGCCGGAGACGACGAAGCACTTGCCGCGCGCATCATCAGTTTGCTTCGTGATCCAGAGCGGGCGCGGCGAATGGGCGAGCGTGGACAAAGCATTGTCGAGCAGAACTTTTCGTGCGCCGCCCAACTCGCGCGCACCGAAGAATTGTACGATCAATTACTCGCTAAGAAACACGCGACAGCGAATGAAAGCATTCAAACTGTGCCGCGCGAAAGCTTATCGAAATAGCGAATGTCGAAACGGACATTATCCAAACAAAGTTATTAAAACGAATCATCGAACGAGTTGAAAGATTGATGTCACGAAGCGAAGCGAAAACTGAATCGGCAAAGAATCGCGAAAGCGGCTCACGAACGCGCGTGCTGATCGTCGCCGCGTCGCTCGATATTCTTGGCGGGCAGGCGGTGCAGGCCGCGCGCTTGCTTGAAGAGTTACGCCAAGAGCCGTCAATTGAAATTTCGTTTCTGCCAATCAATCCGCGTCTTCCCGGACTTTTGCGCGGCCTGCAAGCAATCATGTTTGTGCGTACCATCCTCACCTCCATTGCCTATGTCTGGCTGCTTTTGTGGCGCGTCCCGCGTTACGACGTGATACACGTTTACTCTGCATCTTATTTTTCTTTTGTGCTCGCGCCGACGCCCGCAATTCTCGTCGCGAAACTCTTCGGCAAAAAAGCGATTCTCAATTACCACAGCGGCGAGGCAGAAGATCATCTGGCGCGCTGGCGGCGCACGGCCATTCCCGTAATGCGCCTTGCCGATAGCATCATCGTGCCGTCGAAATATCTGGTGGGTGTTTTCGCGCGCTTCAATCTCCACGCGAGTGCCGTTTTCAATACAATCGAGACGGATAGCTTTCGCTTCCGCGAGCGTTCCAACTTGCGTCCCGTCTTTCTCGCTAACCGCAATCTAGAATCGCTCTACAACGTCCGTATGGTGCTGCGCGCATTTGCCATTATCCAGCATCGCTTTCCCGAAGCGCGCTTGACTATCGCGGGCGAGGGAAGCGAGCGCGCTGCCTTGGAAGCGCTGGCGCATGAATTGAATTTGCGCCACACGGAATTCGTCGGGCGCGTTCCCCCTGAACGAATGCCGGAATTGTACGGTGCGGCAGACATTTATCTGAACGGCTCTGATATAGACAACATGCCGCTCTCGATTCTCGAAGCGTTTGCGGCGGGCGTGCCTGTGGTAACAACGAACGCGGGCGGCATTCCATACATCGTGGGCGACGGCGAAACCGGATTGCTCGTCGAGCGCGGCGATTATGAAGCGATGGCCGCGCGCGCAATACGCCTTCTCGAAGACAATGCATTTGCGACGAAGCTTGTCCGGGCGGCGCATCAAGAATGTCGCAAATATAGTTGGGTTACGGTGCGCGATGGATGGCTGAAGATTTATCACAAGCTCGGCGCGCGTGCCGAAAAGTCAGCTTCGCCGGATAAACAAATGTTGACGGATGAGGCGCAGGCGAGGACGCGCGGATGAACGGAACCTTCGAGAAATTGAGAAAGCTTCGTGGCCGCAGTTTGAAGGAACTGCGCGTGCGTGCTGCGCAGTTGATCGCCGCCCGCGCCGAACAGCACGATTTATCGAAGGCCGCGCGCTTGCCGGACGACGCAGAGTTATTCGCGCTCTTTGATTCGTCGCGTCTCAGTCATGCTGCGCTTTCCGGCGCGGGCTTGCTCGATCATTTCCGCGCGCGAACGTCGCCGCATTTCTTCGCTTCGTTTGCTGGTAAACAAGCGACAAGGCGCGAATTAGATTTACGTTTCGGAGGAAGTGCAAAGGCGGAATTGCTCCGGCGCGCGAATCGTATTTGCGAAGGGCGCTTTGATCTGCTCGGTTTGAGTAATTTGAGTTTCGGCGATCCGATTGATTGGCATCTCGAACCCGTTTCCGGCAAAGAAGCGCCGCGCGAGCATTGGAGTAAAATCAATTTTCTTGATCCTGAGATTGCGGGCGATAAAAAGATTACATGGGAATTGAATCGCCACCAATATTTTCAGACGCTCGGACGCGCTTACCTGCACACGGGTGAAGAGGTTTATGCACAGACGTTCGCCGCGCACTTGAGCGCATGGATGGACGCGAATCCGCCGAAAGCGGGAATCAACTGGGCGAGCAGTCTGGAAGTCGCTTTCCGCGTGTTATCGTGGCTGTGGGCGCTTTATTTTTTCAAAGACTCGCCGCATCTTTCGCCCGCGCTATTCTCTCGCGCGCTGAAATTCCTGATTGTTCACGCGCGTCATCTCGAAACATATCTTTCGACTTATTTTAGTCCGAACACGCATCTGACGGGCGAAGCGCTGGGGCTTTATTACATCGGCACGTTGTTGCCGGAACTGCGCGACGCAAGCCGCTGGCGCGCAACCGGCGAGCGTATTCTGCTGGACGAACTCGAACGCCACGTTCGTCCAGACGGCGTTTACTTCGAGCAGTCGAGTTATTACCACAAATACACGACAGACTTTTACATACATTTTTTTCTTCTCTCGCAAGCGAACAATGTTTCACACGGCGCGCAGCTTGAAAAGAAATTAACGCAACTGCTCGATCATTTGATGTGGATTACGAAGCCGGACGGCACGACTCCGTTCTACGGCGATGATGACGGTGGCCGCCTCGCAATGCTTGACGAACGCGCCGCCAACGACTTTCGTTCGGCGCTTGCAACCGCCGCGAGTCTCTTTGCTCGCGCGGACTATAAATATGTCGCGCGGGAGGCGACGGAAGAAACGCTCTGGCTCGTCGGGGCGTGCGGCTTGCGGGATTTCGATGAACTCGAAGCGCGCCCGCCCGCATCGGAATCCGTCGCATTCCAAGACGGCGGCTATTACGTTATGCGCGACGGATGGAAGGCAAACGCAAACTATCTCTTGATTGATTGCGGCCTGCACGGTTCTTTGAATTACGGGCACGCGCACGCCGACGCGCTCGGTTTTGAACTCGCCGCGCGCGGGCGCACGCTGCTCGTTGATCCGGGCACTTACACTTACACAGGGTCTGCGCAGATGCGCGATCACTTTCGCCATTCCGCAACGCACAACACTTTGAGCGTTGACGGCGAGTCGTCGTCCGTATCCGACGGCGCATTCAAATGGAAAAGCGTCGCGCAGGCAAAGACACAAGCATGGATAAATTGCCAGCGCTTCGATTTGTTTGAAGGCACGCATGACGGGTACGCGCGGCTCGCTTCGCCCGTCATGCACGCGCGCGGTCTGTTGTTTCTCAAAAACGATTACTGGATTATGCGCGACCAAGTTCAAAGCGCGGGCGTGCATCAATACGATTTGAACTTTCATTTCGATGCAAGCTCCGCGCCCGTGCTCGACATTGATAGCGATGATTTACATGCGGGCGGCGCGGCGGCGGCGTTGCGCGAGCGGCCTGCCGACGCGCCCGGCCTCGAAATGTTTGCGTTCGGAAAAGGCGGCGCATGGATCGCAAAGAAAGACGGCGCGGTTTCAAACGCCTATGGAACGCTCCTGCCCGCGCCCGTTTATGTTTTTTCCGCGCGGGCTGAGGGCGCGCAAAGTTTCGTCACGTTTCTTGTGCCGCGCAGCGCGCGTGAAAGCCGCGTGCGCGTGCGGGAAATCGAAGCGAGCAGCGGGCAAGCATTCCAGTTGCGAAGCGATGAAGCGAGCGATGAGGTATTGATCGGCGACGACGGAATGATTACGACGGCGCGCCTCGCCTCTGATTTTCGTTGGACGTGGGCGAGGTATGCACAAAGAGGAGCGGGACAAACTGCGCTCCTGGATGAGTTCGTCTTGATTGACGGCGCGAGCTTTTCTTTCGCGGGCGAGGAAATTGTCAGGGCGGCACAGCACATTAATTATCTTGCGGCGCGTCGCGTCGGCGATGAGTTGCACGTTAAGACAAACGCCGATGCAGAATTGTTCATCGCGCCCTGTGGCGCAAGTCGTGTCAGTATCAATGGCAAAGTGACGGCGGAATCATGGAAGGGCATAGACCGCCGCAAGGAATACGAAACGGTTTGAGCGGCGTTGTCGTTAAGCAAGCCTTGCGGTGTGCTATACGACAATGCTGATGGTGAATCTGTTATGTGTGGAATCAACGGAATAGCTTTGTCGAGCCGCTCCGGGCAAACAATCAACGAGCGTGAGTTGGAACGTATGCGCGACGTGTTGGCGCATCGCGGCCCGGACGATTACGGCATCTTCAATGACGGCAAAATCGGTTTGGGACATCGGCGTTTGAGCATCGTTGACGTTGCGGCGGGGCATCAGCCGATGACGAATGAAGACGATTCGCTCTACATTATTTTTAACGGCGAGATTTATAACCACGCGGATTTCCGCGAGCGCCTCGAAGCGCGCGGCCACGTTTATCGCACGCACTGCGACACGGAAACGATTCTGCATCTTTATGAAGAAGAAGGCGCGAGCTGCGTCGAATCTTTGCGCGGGATGTTTGCCTTCGCAATTTGGGATGCGCGCAAGCGTGAACTCTTCATTGCGCGCGACAGGCTCGGCGTCAAACCGCTTTACTATGCGCAGACTAATGACGGCTCGCTGTACTTTGCTTCAGAGATCAAAGCGTTGCTCGCATGTGACGGCGTCAAACCGGAAATAAACTTTCGCGCGCTGCCGGATTACCTTGCCAATCACGGCACGTCTGCGGAAGAAACTTTGTTCGCGGGCGTCAAGCGGCTGCTTCCGGGCCATACTTTGCGTTGGCGTGATGGGCACATCGAGATTGAAAAATACTGGGACGTGTCATTTGAGCGAAGCGGTGATGACAACGGGCGTCGCGCGGACAAGGATTACATTGCGGAGTGGTCGGAGCTTTTCCGCGATTCTGTGCGAATGCGTTTGATGGCGGATGTGCCGCTCGGCATGTTTCTTTCGGGCGGCATTGATTCGTCTGCTATCGCCGCAGTGATGAGCGGGATGGTGGATGAGCCGATCAAAACCTTCTCGGTTGCGTTCAATGAACGTGAAGCCAATGAACTCGAATACGCGCGCCTCGTCGCCGGTGCCTTCAAGACGGATCATCATGAAGTTATCGTTAGCCCGGAAGATTTTTTCGCGGCGCTGCCGAAACTCGTCTGGCACGAAGACGAACCGCTCGCCCATCCCAGCAGCGTCGCGCTTTATTTTGTTTCGCGCCTTGCCGCGCAGCATGTCAAGGTTGTTTTGACGGGCGAGGGCAGCGACGAAATGATGGGCGGCTACGAGCGCTATCGAAAGACGATTCATAACCTCGCGCTCGGCAATCGTTATCATCGAATGACGCCGGAAATTTTTCGGGCGACGCTGCAACGCTCGATTGCTTCAATGTCGCCCGGCTCGAAAGTTCGTCAAAAATTATCGCGCACTTTTCTGTATCTTCAGCCCGACATCGAAACGCTTTACTTCGATAACTTCGCCGTCTTTACGCGCCGTATGCAGCAAGAGCTTTTGACGGATGACGCGAGGGAGCGCGCCGGTGTGATTGACCCTTACGCAGACATGCGCCGCTACTTTGAAACAGCAGACGGCGATTCGTTGCTCAACCGAATGTTGTATGCCGACACGAAAACTTATTTGCAAGAGCTGTTGATGAAGCAGGATCAAATGAGCATGGCGGCGTCCATCGAAAGCCGCGTGCCGTTTCTCGATCATAAGCTTGTCGAATACACAGCGCGCCTTCCAGACGAGATGAAACTGCGGCACAAGTGGACGACGAAATACATTTTGCGCGAGAGCATGAAAAACCTTTTGCCCGCGCCGATTTTGTCGCGCAAGAAAATGGGATTCCCAGTGCCCATCGGCGCATGGTTTCGCGGCGCATTCAGTTCGGTAATAGATGAATACGTTTTGAGCGAACGCGCTCTCAGTCGCGGCCTCTTCGATGAAACATTCGTGCGCAATCTGGTTGCGAGACACCAAAGGGACGGCGAGAATCATGCGGAGCGTTTGTGGTCGCTCGTCAATGTCGAAATGTGGCTGCGGCAATTTATGGACGGCGAAAAGGCGGGCGAATTTCATAACGCACAAACAGAAATTGCTGCGGCATCCGTTTAGCCGGATTAGCCGAAATTTTTGTAGACTTACCGGTTCGCGTGGAAGCGATTCGCTTCGCGACAAAAAGGGAAAAGGTAAAGACGTTGCGCATACTCTGGCTTAAAACTGAACTGCTTCATCCGATTGATAAGGGCGGCAAAATTCGCACCTATCACATGTTGAAGGAGTTGAAGCGGGCCGGACATCGCATCACATATTTGACGCTTGACGACGGCACGGCGGCGGACGATGCGCGTGAAAGGGCAACGGAGTATTGCGAGGAGTTGGTTGTCGTTCCGCACCACACGCGTGCGAAATTCTCCGCTGGATTTTACGCAGAACTCGCGGGCAATCTCGTTTCGCCGCTGCCGTATTTTATGAAGAAGTATGAATCAAAGGGAATGCGGCGCGAGATTGCAGAACGTGTGAAGCCGGATGCTTTCGATGTGCTCGTGTGCGACTTTTTGCAGCCGAGCATCAACGTGCCTGACGGCGTGCCGTGCGCGACGGTAATGTTTCAGCACAACGTCGAGGCGATGATCTGGAAGCGGCATTATGAAGTGCAAGCGCATCCGTTAAAGAAAGCTTATCTGCGCGGGCAATGGCTCAAGAGCCGCGCTTACGAACATGCCGCGTGTCGTCGCTTCGATGCGGTGATCGCCGTCTCGGTTGAGGATCGCGAAACGATGCGCAGGGAGTACGGCGTCAAGCGCATCTGGGATGTGCCGACGGGAGTTGACACGGAGTTTTTTCGCCCGCGTGGAACAATCGGGAGAAAGCCGCACAACCTAGTCTTCACGGGTTCGATGGACTGGCTGCCGAACGAAGATGCGATTCAATTTTTCACGAAGGATATTTTCCCGCGCATCAGGCAACAGGTGCCGGACGCGACGCTCACAGTCGTCGGGCGCAATCCGTACCCGAGTCTGATTGAACTGGGCAAGCGCGATCCGTCCGTGATTGTGACCGGGCGCGTCGAAGACGTGCGTCCCTTTATGGAAGAGGCCGGAGCGTACATTGTACCGATACGCATCGGCGGCGGCACGCGTTTGAAAATTTATGAAGCAATGGCAATGGAAAAGCCGATCATTTCAACCACCATCGGCGCGGAAGGCTTGCCGGTGCGCGACGGCGAAGATTTGCTGCTCGCAGACACGCCCGAAGCTTTTAGTGACGCGGTGGTGCGCGTCGTCACGAATGAAAACGTCGCGCGTGAATTAGGCGCGCGTGCGGCGCGGATTGTCAGAGAACAATTCGGTTGGGATAAAGTGTCTGCCAGCTTCGCGGAGATTTGCGAGCGTGCGCGCGCGATGCACAGTAACGCAAGCGACGCGGCGAATGTCCGCGAAGATTTGCGCGCAGTAGTGTAAAGGAATTTTTTTATTTTTATTGGCTCTTATAGAAAGCAGAGGATTAAGCAATGAAACTAAGCGTTTTCGGACTTGGATACGTCGGGTGCGTTTCGGCAGCGTGTTTCGCGAAGGAAGGCCACGAAGTGATCGGCGTGGACGTTAGCCAAACCAAGATAGACATCATCAACGCGGGCAAAAGCCCGATTGTCGAGGCTGGCATCAGCGAGTTGACGAATGAAGTCGTCACGGCAAAGCGCCTGCGCGCGACGACGAACGCAGCCGAAGCAGTGCGTGATTCCGAAGTGTCGCTTGTTTGCGTCGGCACGCCGAGCAACACAAACGGCAGCCTTAATCTGGATTACATTAAGCGCGTGTGTCAGGAGATTGGCGCGGCGCTCGAAGCAAAACAGGAGCGCCACGTCGTCGTCATTCGCAGCACGATGCTGCCGGGAACAATCGAGAGCGTGGTCGTGCCGACGCTCGAAGTTTATTCCGGGAAAAAAGCCGGACAGGATTTCGGCGTGTGCATCAACCCGGAATTCTTGCGCGAAGGAACATCCATCAAAGATTTTTATGCGCCGCCGTTCACTCTTATCGGCGCGGACGAGGAAGAAGTGGCGATGAGCGTGCGCCGTTTGTACAGCAAGATAGATGCGCCGCTTTACGTCGTGCCGGTGAAGGCAGCGGAGATGGTCAAGTACGCGTGCAACTGTTTCCACGCGTTGAAGGTCAGCTTCGCCAACGAGATCGGCAACATCGCCGCAGGGATGGGCATTGACAGTCATCAAGTCATGGACGTGTTTTGCCAAGACACGAAGCTCAATCTTTCGCCGTATTATCTGAAGCCCGGCTTTGCGTTCGGCGGTTCGTGTTTGCCGAAGGATTTGCGCGCGCTTTCTTACAAAGCGAAAGAGTTGGATGTCGATGTGCCGGTGCTGACAGCCGTTTTGCAAAGCAATCGCAAGCAGATCGAACGCGCGACGGAGATGGTTTTGCGCACGGGCAAGAAGAAGATTGGCGTGCTGGGTTTCAGTTTCAAGGCAGGAACGGATGATCTGCGCGAATCGCCGATGGTCACGCTTATCGAAACTTTGATCGGCAAGGGATTGCAACTCGCGATTTATGATCGGGACGTTTCGCTCGCGCGTCTCGTCGGAGCCAACAAGGAATACATCGAGCGCGAGATTCCGCATATTTCGCAGTTGATGCGCGACAGCGTGAAGGACGTGCTCGACCATGCGGAAGTTTTAGTGATCGGCAACAAGGCCGCAGAGTTTAAGGAGATCGAGACGCAATTGCGCGCGGATCAAACCGTTATTGATCTGGTGCGTTTGTTCGACGGTAAGACGAGCGATAAAGAGGGCGCGTATCAGGGAATCTGCTGGTAGCGTTTCGTGCGCGCGCGGCTTTTTATGTTTCCATCTCAACAGAAAAGCGCGCGGCGTTTGTGCTCGAAACGCTGGCTCTATGTAGTTGTAATTCTACTGATTGGCTGGCCGTTTCTCGCCTGGGGCGCGGCGCAATTCCTCATCGTGCGAACGGAAACCGTCGCGCAGGCCGATGCGATTGCGGTGCTCGGTGGTTCGTCCGCTTACGTCGAGCGAACGCGCCGTGCGGCAGAGTTGTTTCACGCAGGCCGCGCGCCGAAAATTATTTTGACGAACGACAACGGGCGTAGCGGTTGGTCGAGCGCGGAACAGCGCAATCCTTTTTTTGTGGAGCGCGCGATGATGGAATTGGAACGCGCGGGCGTGCCTGCCGAAAACATAGAACAATTGCCGCAGCCCGTCCACAGCACGCATGACGAAGCAGTGCTGCTGCGCGAATACGCCGAAGCAAATCATCTGCGTTCGCTGCTCGTCGTTACGTCTGCTTACCATTCGCGCCGCGCGTTGTGGACGCTACGCCACGTTTTCAATAACGGCGACAAGTTGATTGCGCTCGATCCGGCTGCCACAGGGCAAGAGCTTGAACAATCACCATCACCTTTAACGTGGTGGTGGAAATCGCGCGGTTGGCGCGCGGTGGCGCTCGAGTATCCGAAACTCGTTTACTACTGGCTACGCTATTAACAACTAATTGCTGACGGCAATCAATTGCTTACGACAAAAGCGCGTATGGCGTCGAAACGGACGGTGAAGATTTATGAGAAATTCAGTAGAGCAAGGGCGACGAAGAAACGGCAGACGTTTGTGGGCGGCGTTTGCGTTGCTTCTACTTTCGGCGTGTCTGATCGCAGTGGTCTTTGCACAGCAGCAGCGTCGTCGTCGCGTCGTCGCAGGATCGGAGCGCGCTTCGTCGAATGCAGGCTCGTCCGTCATCAATGTAAAAGCCGGGAGCGATTTGCAGAAGGCTCTCAAGAATGCGCGTCCGGGCGACACTCTTTTGCTTGAGCCGGGTGCGGAGTTCATCGGCTCTTTCACGTTGCCCGCCAAAACGGGCGACGCGTACATCACTGTGCGCAGCGCCGCTTCCGACGCAAGTCTGCCTGTGCCGGGTGAACGAATCACTCCCGCTTATGCGGCTATGCTGCCTAAAATAGTTTCGCCCGGACAGGGCGCGGCGGCGCTCAAGACGGAAAAGGGCGCGCATCACTATCGCTTCATCGGCGTCGAGTTCAAGCCTGCGAATGCGTCTGCGCTTGTCTACGATTTAATTCAACTCGGCGATGGTTCAAAAGCGCAAAATTCTTTGGACGGCGTGCCGCATCATTTGATTCTTGATCGCTGCTACGTTCACGGCGTGCCGGACGCGTATCTCAAACGCGGCGTCGCCTTGAACAGCGCGGAAACAGAAATCATCAACTCGTACATCTCCGATTGCAAAGCCAAAGGACAAGACTCGCAGTCGATCATGGGCTTCAACGGCCCCGGCCCCTTTAAGATAATCAATAATTATTTGGAAGGCGCGGGCGAAAATATTATGTTCGGCGGAGCCGAGCCGTCTATCCCTAACCTTGTGCCGTCGGACATAGAAGTGCGCGGAAATTTTTTGACGAAACCGCTGGCATGGCGCGGCGTATGGTCTGTCAAGAATCTGTTTGAACTCAAGAACGCACGCCGCGTTGTGGTTGACGGCAATCTGATGGAGCACAATTGGAGCGACGGGCAGGACGGCACGGCTGTGCTTTTTACGGTGCGCGCCGAAGATGGCAGAACGCCCTGGGCGACAGTTGAAGACGTGGAGTTTGTGAACAACAGAGTGCGCGGCGCGGGCGGCATTTTTAACTTTTACGGAGATGAAGGGCGCGGCGGTCATCGCGTCACAGTGCGCAATAATGTGTTCGACGATATAGACGCGCAGAAGTGGAAGGGCGGCGGGCAATTTATGACGGCGACGCAATGGGACGGAATCGTGGTTGAGCACAATACGATTTTGAACAGTGGTAATATCACTAAATCTTACGGGCGTCCCGTGACGGGATTTGTATTTCGCAATAACGTTGTGATGTACAACGTCTACGGTTTTCACGGTGATAACCATGCGCCCGGTAGCGATTCCCTCAACACATACTTTCCCAAAAACATCGTCAGCCACAATGCGATCATCGGCGGCGATGCGAGCATCAGCAAAGACCGCAATATGTTTCCCATCTCGCTCAAGGCTTTGAAGTTCGTCAATATGGATGCGGGAGATTATCGTTTGCGCCCCGACAGCCCGCTCAAGAAAGCCGCCTCGGACGGCACGGACATCGGCGCGAATTCGGACTCGCAGGCACTAGCGGTTCGCTAAATTGAAAAGTTGAACGCGTTTGAGGAAGCGAGAGAATGTTATTGTCAGCGGTTTTCAGTGGAGTTCTTCTTTATACCCGTACACATAATCGCGGACGTAATCGCGCGGATCGTCTGCGCGCGTTCGCGTTGAGAATCCGTTGGCATGAAGGAAATCAATCACTTCTTCGCGCGTCTCGAAATCTCCAACGTCTCCGCGACGGCTGCGAAAATCGTGACACGCGATGCAAACGTTGACGACGCGCCGCATTGTCTCTCTCGCTCCGCGTATCGCTAAACGCTCCGCACCTTCGATATTCATCTTCAAAAAATCTATGCGTGGAAAATCGGCGCATAGATCATCCAGTGTTACGCCGCGAACGCTGAAAGCTCCGTCTTCGGATATTCGATTGCCGACCCATGTATCTGTGTCTTCGATTTTAACTTCACAGGCCACGTCCATCACGGCAGCGTTGATTGTTTGCACTTGCGCGAGATGATTATGTTTGACCATCGCCGCGAGCCACTTGAAAGAGTTGGGGTGAGCTTCAATGGCGACAACGCGACCCGTTAACCCGACGGCTTTCGCCATCGGCAACAAATCTTCGCCCTGTCCAGCGCCGACATCTATGATCGTATCTCCGGCCTTCGGCTCGTAAGCGAAAAACCAGATGTCCGCTACGTCTCGGAAACTTCGCCCTGAAACGTCGTCTGCCAGCGTGTCTTTCGTGTATTCAAATCTTGTCCCGTCCGGGAGCCAGTAACCATTGGACTTGTGCAGCCAGAGTTCGCCGTTGTGCATAATCTCTGCGTCAGGTGAAAAGCGCCGTGCGTAAAGAGTCCCCAGTCGAGCCAGCGCGTTGCGCAGACCGGGTCGATCAAGCAAATGTACAAACGAGCGTTTCATGCGCCGAAGTTTAAGAGCACCGTTTCCGCCCAGTCAAGTTTCGCCAAGAGCATCTTTACTTCTATGAAATAGTTGTTCAGTTCCCAGCCGAAGAATATGCGCATTGAAACTGCTAGCTGCTTAGCGGCGCATGTAAACCCTGTAAGAGGCTTGATTGTAAACTTCTTGAAACTCTTCCGTGAGAAGATGGTTTATGTGTTGGTAAAGCTCCGGCGCAAACTCTCTGTAGCCCGCGAATGCTTCTTCGTATGATTCATCAACAACGATAATGTCCGGTTTCTTCCCGCTATGGAAACCGAGCCGCATGTCGTCTATTAGATTATCTCGAAAGCCCAACTCGAAGCCTAACTCGGCGCTGCCCATAATCAGCGAATCTTTGTTCGCATGAGTCCTCACAAATTCAGCGGCGGGCGCAAAGCTTTTCGCATAAGTGTTCAAACGTATCCGGTAGATAACTCCGCCAAGTTGCAGGCATAGCAAGCCGCAAACACAGAGCGCGATGATGGGGCGCGGGGCAACGCGTCTGCTCCAGCACCACTGAATCCAGATGGCAAGCACGGCTGTGTAAAGTGGCACGAGATGCACCAGATAGTAAGACAATTTCTGACCGTCGAGAATTGATAAAATCACAAAATTGAGTGTGATTAAAATCAGCAATGCGCGGTAACCCTTGTGCTGGCGTATGTCACGAACGCAGAGAGCGCCGACGAGAGCAATCAAGTAGGCGACCAGCACAAGCGCCTTAAGTTTAATCGGCCCGGAGTGCTCTGCTGCGTGCCCGCCAAAGCCGTATGCGACCATGTATCTGCGCGTGATCTCATCGGCAAAACCTTTCCAAGGCGCAGCGAAGCCCGTTAACCTATGACCGGTTCGGATATTTCCCGCAAACTGTTCGATAAACAAAGCGGGCGCTTTCATAATATAAAGTCCCCAGCCAATTGCGCCGATTAAATATGGAATCGCAGCGACACCCAGCAAGCGAAATTTCAGCCGCGTGCGGTCAAAGTAAAGTGTGAGAAAAAGCAGACCCGCAAACTCGAGAATGCCAATCGGATGCGTTAGCCCTGCGGCAGCGACGAGGCTTTGACTGAGCAGCACGGCGAGCGTTAAATTGCGCTCGCGCAAGTGTAGATAAACCGCGTAGCCCGCAAACCCGAGTGCCGCACACATCATGTCCATGCGCCCGAACGAAGCGCCTTCGATAAAAGCATAATCAAGAGCCAGCAGCGCAAAGGTGAGAAGCGCCACCGTTTCATTCTTCGCAAGACGCTTCATGATGAGAAACCATGAAATCAAAGCCACCAGTCCCCACATGGCCGAGTAAATTCGCATCTGCAATAAGCCGAAGCCGAAGATAAAATACCAACCCGCTTGCGTCACAAGATACAAAGGCATTATCCAGTAGGTGTATAGGTTGATGCCCTTAACGGCGAGCGGTTCCAACACACTTGTGCCCATTGAACCCTTTGTCAAAAGATTTAATGCAGGACTTGCAAACCATGCCTCATCGCTCCAAGGGCGCTTGGTCAAAGCGCTACCGATAGCGAGCAAAATAAAGATGATGCTTAAGCCGATAATAACTTTGAGTCGTTTGTCGTCGAGCGCGTCCATTAAATTTGTCCGCATTGTTCTTTTCTCGAAGCACTAAGATTATGTTTGCTAGCAGTTATAGCACATCGTAAGTATGGCGAAAGCAACACTTATATCATAGCGCGTATTGACTTCAAATTTTGCGGAAGAGAGTTGATGTTTCACCTTAAAGCGGCACTCTTCAAAGACATTGTCCGACTATGGTTGGCGACAGCAACTCGGCTGAATCTGGGTGCTAGTGTTTTGCTTCGCGGTAATAAGGCTAAGGGGATAGGCTTGCTTAAGATTGCTCGGCTTTCGACTTCAGTGCGCTATGCTATATCTCATGCTTTAGCTTGCTTTCCCAAATCCCGTATCACTGTCGCGCACTAAACCAAACAACGAAAGAGGTTACGACGATAAATACGTTACCGCCGTATTTATTATGATAACCCTTGACAAGCATTTATAAATATTGTTTAATAACAGAGTTGGTTGACGCCGATTTAGGCAGCAATCAGTGCTGATCTTTCAAAGCGACGATTGCACACGATAAGGGCAAACCTGCCGCGAGGCAGCGACGCAAAGCCGTGAATCTCGAAAATCGTGCCGTTCCTTCACAAAGGTTGCGGCGTGGGCGCGAGATAGTCTGGTTGCCGAAAGCAGTCGGAGAAAGCTTGAACCGGAATTTTCTGTAAGCGACAAGCAAGACGCATCGGCGGGCGAGGTTTTGATACTTTGCCGGTGTGAGAAATTTCTCGCTGCACAAAATCTTTAAGCTCAAGCCGGAACCACTACCCACGCGCCATGTCCTTTGGTCTTTCGTGTGGTTCCTCAATCCTCCGCTTCTTCTATCCTTTCCTTTTCGTTCCAGACAAACAATCACACGCGACGTACAGGCTTCTTAAAGTTGCTCCGCACGACGCGCGTTATCGCGTTAACGCTCCCCCATTCATTCGCGTTCTTCTGAATTAACAGAAGGGCGCGGCCATCACCGACTAAAGGCACCCCCGCAGCGATGCGGGTTCGCAAAGCCAGGAGTCTCATGGTTTCCACCGTGAGATCGTCCGGTTACCGAAGTGAGGACACACATGACAACCCGCCGCAGGCTCACGCAGCCTATCGCACCCCTTTCTCTTCGTTGGAATTTCTTCCTCCCGACCATCTTCATAATCGCGCTGCTCTTCGTTACGGGCGCATCATCTGCTACGCAGGCCGCAACATTGACAATCCCGGAAGGCGGCGATTTCCAACGGGCGCTTAACGATGCGCAACCCGGCGATACAATCGAACTCGCCGCCGGAGCAAGTTACCTCGGCACGTTCACGTTGCCCGTGAAGTCCGGCAGCAGTTTCATTACCATTCAATCTTCCGCGCTTTCCAGCTTGCCCGCCGCAGGCACACGCGTTAAGCCGCAGGACGCCGCGAACATGCCGAAGATCGTTTCTCCCGGTTCCGGCAACCCGGCGCTCAAGACAGATGCTTCAGCGCACCACTTTCGCTTCGTCGGCATTGAGTTCAAGCCGCAGGACGCGAATGCCTTTGCCTACGATTTAATCCAGTTTGGTGATGGCACATCGGCGCAGAATACTTTAGACAAAGTGCCGCATGACTTGGCTCTGGATCGCTGCTACATCCACGCTTACGATGCGCAGGAAATCAAACGCGGCGTGGCTCTTAACAGCGCGGCAACGGACATCACCAATTGCTACATCTCCAGCCTCAAAGTTCGCGGGCAAGAGGCGCAGGCGATTATGGGCTACAACGGCCCCGGCCCCTACCGTATCATCAACAATTATCTGGAGGCTGCTGGCGAAAACATTTTATTTGGCGGCGCGACTGCTTCGATCAATAACCTGATCCCATCGGACATCGAAATACGCCGAAATTATATGACGAAACCGCTCTCATGGCGCGGCGTCTATACCGTGAAGAACATCTTTGAGCTTAAAAATGCGCAGCGCGTTAAGATTGATGGAAATATCTTTGAGAACTGCTGGGTGAACGCGCAAGTTGGCTATGCGATCTTGTTTACAGTGAGAAATGAAGATGGCGCAATGCCGTGGGCGACCGTCGCTGATGTGCAATTCACCAACAACATCGTGCGCCATGCGAGCGCTGGCGTGAACATTCTAGGCCACGACAGCAATCCTGCGCCGAGCGTAACAGCGCACAATATCGCTATCCGAAACAATTTGTTCGAGGACCTTAACGGCGCGACGTGGGACGGCGACGGAGCGTTCCTGAAAATCTGCGAATCGATTGATGTAACCGTCGATCACAACACGATCTTTCAAACAGGGAATGCGATTTTCGCCTACGGAAACGCGAACACGAACTTTGCTTTCACCAATAATATAATCGCGCACAATTCGTATGGCATCATCGGCGACGGTCACGCGTCGGGCAAAGATGCCATCAACTTTTATTTTCCGGGCAGCACAGTTACAGGCAACGCGCTCGTCGCCGCCGGGCCGCCGCCGAATGGTCCTTTCCTCGATCCGACGGGTTGGTATCCAACGGGCAACTATTATCCGCTCTCTTTCGATGCCGTTGGTTTCGCCAATCGCGCGGGAGGCGACTATCACCTGACATCCGGCAGCGCATACAAAAATCGCGGCACGGATGGCCAAGACGTAGGATGTGACTTTAATGTTCTTAGCGCTATCGTCGGTTCGGTAATTTCAAATGCGACGACTCCGGTGGCAGCACCTGTGCCTGCTCCAACAGTTGCCCCAACACCGAACCCGACGCCTGTTCCGACTCCCGCACCGGCACCCATCGTTGCGCCCGCACCGCAGACTTCCGTTGCCGTATTCTCCGACGACTTTAACGACAACGCGCGCGACGCTGCGAAGTGGAATTTCGGCTTGGTTAGTGAAGTGGCGAGCAATTACGATCCGGCAGTTCTGGTTGTCGAGCGAAATCAACGCTTAGAGATTACGCCACTGGTGAACACCGCCGGTCAACACAACAACGGTTACACCTCGGCAGCAGTTTTGAATATGACGAATGCGCGCGCTGTGGTCGAAGTTGTGAAAACAACTGTCGGCGCAAGTGCCGCCACAACCTTTGCCGTCGGAATGGATAGCGACAATTGGTATCGCACACTCGTTTTTGACGGCAGATTATACTTTCAAGATAAAGTGAACGGCGTCAAGAGCAGCGCCGATCTGGCATACGACGCTTCGCTTCATCACTTCTGGCGCATACGCCACGATGCAGCAAGCGATGCGATAGTGTTCGAGACAAGCGGCGACGGACAAGCGTGGACGGCGCAACGCACAATTGCGCGGAAGATGCCTATTACCAATCTGCGCGTCGAACTTGACGCCGGAACTTATGCGGCGATGAGCGCGCCGGGCACGGCTATTTTCGACAACTTTCGTTTAGAGTCGAATGTCGCGCTCCCGACGGGCAGCGCCCCGACGATCTTTCTCGCGAGCGGAAGCCAAAACGCGGGCGCGATTCTAAATGCTGGCAACGGCAAATTCGGAAGCATCAGCATCACTACGCAGGAAGCCCTCAGTGCCGACAAGCGCACTCGTTTGATGCTCTTTGCGACGGGCATCAGTGCCGCTACGACAGCAAACGTCGCGGGCCTTTCTTCCGCCAATGAAGTCAGCGCGAACAACGTCGTGCTGTCGAATCTGGCCGATACAGTTACGGTTGAAGCACGCACAAGCGGCGGGCAGGTCTTTCAACTTCCGGTAGAGTTTGCCGGAGCGCAGAATACGGGTAGCACGCTCGATCAAGTGGACGTAGTGCTCATTTCAGAACTACAGGGCGCGGGCAACGTACAATTGACGCTCATCAAAAACGGCCAACGCAGCAACAGCGCGACGGTCACGATTCAGTAACGCGAGCGACTTGAAACTCTCGCTCACCTTAACTTTACGCAAAGGGCAACACTTCTCCGCGCGGTTGCCCTTTGCGTATTCCCGCCTTCAAACACGAACAAGAACTTCTACCCGAAAGCTTCGGGCGTGCCGTCGCATTTGCCGCACGTTCTTTTGAACCAAAGCGGGTTTTTAACTTTTTGGTTGTTCTGCGCGTGGTATTGCGTTAAACTTCAGGAAGTACGTGCGGTCAACGTTCTTTTCGGAACGCGCGCACGCTGCCCTAGCTGCCACATACAGCTTTCGCGTTTGTGAGTTTGCCCCTCCCGCGCGAAGGCATTTCCCAAAACGGAAAACAAATTTCCCAAAGCGGAAAACGACATGAGTGCCTTGACCATCAAGAATCCCTGGAAGCCTTTGGCGCTGTTCGCCGTCATCTGTTTTCTTTACGCTTCTGTGCTCGCAAAGCTCGGCACGGATTGGTGGACGGATGAAAACTATTCGCACGGGCTGCTGATTCCTTTTATCATCGGTTACATTCTGTGGACGGAGCGCGAGTGGCTGTCACGCGCGCCGCAACAGGCCAATGTTTTGTCGGGCGGAGTGGGTGTGGCGTGCGCGGTGTTGGCTTTGTGGGCGGGCACGGCGGGCGCGGAACTTTACATACAGCGTTTATCGCTTGTATTGATGCTCGGAAGCATCGTCGTTTACTTTTTTGGGCGACGCTTGCTGCGGCTTTTGTTTGTGCCGCTCCTGCTGCTTTTTCTGGCGCTGCCTATTCCTGCCATTGTTTTCAACAAAATCGCTTTCCCGCTGCAACTCTTCGCTTCGAGGTGCGCCGTGTGGTCGATGCAGTTGCTCGACATTCCTGTTTTGCGGCTGGGCAACGTTATCGAATTGATGCCGCTCGGCTCTAGGGAAACCAAACGGCTCGAAGTCGTCGAAGCGTGCAGCGGCATTCGTTCATTGATGACGCTTATCACGCTGGCCGTCGTCTTCGCTTATTTCACTTATCCACAGCCGCCGGGCGATACAGGCAATACGGGAGCTGCCGGAAAAGATTCGCGTCGCTTGTCGCGACTCCACCACTTCGGTTTCTGGCGATCCATAATTATCGTGTTGGCGGCAGTGCCGATTGCTATTTTGACAAACGCGATGCGCGTCAGCGGCACAGGCATTCTTTCGCGTTATTATGGAACGAAAATCGCCGACGGTTTCTTTCATTCGTTTTCCGGGTGGGTCGTTTACATCGCCGCCTTTCTGCTCTTGTTCGCTGTCGGCTGGCTCATTGACCGCATCGGTGCGCTGCTGAAAATCAGTAATCAAGAAAACGACCATCGAACGACGCACTCGGCAAAGGAAGCGCGGGTCTCCCTTGCGGAGAGTGATGAACAGGGAACTGCGGTGACTCCGCCCATCGAAGCAATTTCAATGAAGGGATTAAAGTAGCCTGTTGAAAGCCATGCACACGGAATCGGAAATTCAATCGAACAAATCGCGGCGCTTTGTCGTGCTGCTCGTTGCGCTTGTCGCGAGCGGCATCATTATTAATATCTGGAACAGCGTCGGCGAAGCGCATGTTGATCGTCGTCCGCTAAAAAACTTTCCCGCGCAACTCGGCGCATGGAGACAAGTCGGCGCGGACGAGCGTTTCGATAAAGAGACTGAAGAAGTTTTACGCGCGGACGATTATGTGGCGCGCAACTACGCTTTGCCGGACAAGCGCACGGCAGGCTTTTACGTCGGTTACTATGCCACGCAGCGCAACGGCGCGACTTATCATAGCCCGCTGAATTGTTTGCCCGGTTCGGGCTGGACGATGTCCGATCCGGCGAAAATTTTGATTACGCCCGCAAACGGCGCACAGCCTTTTGAAGCCAATCGTTACATTATCCAGAACGGCGCCAGCAAGCAGCTTTTGATTTACTGGTATCAGGGACGCGGGCGCGCCGTGGCGAGCGAGTATTGGGGCAAGGTTTACACTGTGCTCGATAGCGTCGAGCGGCGGCGCTCGGACGGCGCAATGGTGCGCGTGATGATGCCGCTCGGCAACTCTGAAGAAGCGGCTTTGCAGGCCGCCACCGATTTAGCCGCGCAATCCGCGCCCGCACTGCCTACCTATGTGCCGAACTAAGGGCAGGAAGGACGGCAGTATCGGCGGCCTTGCATCCGGCGGGCGGCCAATTTTCGGGAAACATCCTTCGATTGATCGTTTCCTTACGTTGTTTGTCCGGCATACATTCCGGGCGCGCAAACGACAACAGCGGCCATGCCCGTCGCTGAAGCAGTAAACAAGCGCAAGGCAGAAAGTTGACAAGTAAATAAACTTAGGAAGCGCAGATTGCTTTCGGCGAGATTGCTTGCTCCAATCTTCCGATACTCTTCACGAGAAACGGCAAATTGCGCGAAAAGGAGTGCTACCTTAAATGAATCCATCAAACCGCACGCGCTGCCGACGGTGTCGCCTGACAGCATTTGTGCCCGCGTTACTCGTCGCCGCGCTGTTATTGACGACAGCCGCCTGCTCGAATCCCGCCAAAGCGAAAGCCGAACATCTTAGTCGCGGCGAAGCTTACCTGAAGGACAAAAAATATCAGGAAGCCTCGCTCGAATTTCGCAGCGCCATACAGCTCGACGACAATCTCGCGCAGGGGCATTGGGGACTCGCCCAAGCTTATGAAGGCCAACAGCGTTTCACGGAAATGTTCGATGAACTAAAGCGCACCATTGCGCTTGACGCGAACAATCTGGACGCGCGCGCCAAACTCGGCAACTATTATCTGCTCGGCAGCAAGCAATCTGCCGAGAATATTGCCGAAGCAGAACGGCTCGCCAACGAAGTTCTGCAAAAAAACCCGAACCACATCGAAGGCCACATACTGAAGGCTGGTGTGCTCTTTGCGCAGGGCAAGCGCGATGAATCGCTCGCCGAACTCAACCGCGCCGTCGAGATTGATCCCAAGCGCGTCGAATCCTATCTGAGCCTCGCGCGTTATTACACGCAGACTAATGATCTGGCGAAAGCCGACGAAACATTCAAGCGCGCCATCAGCGTCAACGGCGCGTCAGCTCTGGCGCATACGGAATATGGACGCTTCCTCGCCATATTGAAGCGTCTGGATGCGGCGGAAGCAGAATTCAAAAAAGCCATCGAAGTCGATCCGACAAACGGCACGCCGCGCCGCGTGCTCGCCGAATTTTATCGCTTCGTCACAAAGCAAAACGATAAGGCCGAAGAAGCCTACAAAGCCTTTGCCGATCTCGATAAAGAAACCCCCGATGGACGCGCGCTGCTCGCAGATTTCTACGCGGGCACAGGACGATATGATGATGCGGCGAATGTTTATCAAAGCATCATCGCCAAATCGCCCGACTACTCGCGCGCCCGCTATGGCTTGAGCGAAGTTTTGTTGCAGCGCGGCGACACTGGCGGCGCGATTGCGCAGGCCAACGAAATTCTGAAAAAGGACGAACATGACCGGCAGGCGCTCTTGCTTCGCGCGCGCGTCAGCACGCAGAGCACTGATCCGAAAGGTGTCGAGAAGGCCATCGAAGATTTGAAGGAAGTCTTAAAGCAGGAGCCGACTTCCAAGCCCGGCCTATACTTTATGGCTGACGCCCAACTGCGCTCCGGCCAGCTCGAACAGGCGCGCACCTTCGCCGCCGAACTTGAAAGAAGTTATCCGAATTATCTTCCCGCAAAATTGATGCAGGTGCAGGTTAATTTAGCGGGAAATGATCCGAAGCAGGCTTTGCGTCTGGCAAGCGATTTAATTGACCGTCTCGACAAAGCCAGCCCCGACGCCGCAACTTCGCCGCAACTTCTGGCCGAACTTCGCGCCAAAGCTTTAACCGCGCGCGGCTCCGCACAGTTGCGTCTCGGCAACACACAGGGCGCGCGTCAGGATATGTCGGCGGCGCGTGACATGGCACCGAACGTGCCCGGTTCTTATGTGAATCTGGCCGCCGTCGCAATGGCCGAAAACAAATCGGACGAAGCGAGCGGGCTTTATGATCGCGCGTTGGCGATTGACAAGACGAACTTCGATGCGTTAAATGGTCTGATAAATGTTTACAGTAAACAGAACCGGCTCGATCAAGCGCACGCGCGCCTCGATCAAGCCATAAACGGGCAGCCTAACAACGCCTCGCTCCATTTTCTAAAGGCGCAAATATACGGCTACCAGAGAAATTCGCAGGGAGCGGAAGCGGAACTGCGGCGCACCATTGAACTTGACGGCAATTATTTGCCAGCTTATTCATCGCTCGCCGCGCTCTTTGTCAACACGAATCAGCAGGAACAGGCCATCGCCGAGTATCGCCGGATTCTGGAGAAAAAGCCGGACAGCGCCGCTGTTTACACTTTGATCGGACTTTTGGAAGATAGTCGCCGGAATTACGACGAAGCAATAAAAAATTATCGCAAAACTCTGGAACTCGATCCGAATTCGACGTTTGCTGCTAATAACCTAGCTTGGGATTACGCCGCATACGATAAGGGAAATCTGGACGAAGCCATGCGACTCGCGCAGGGCAACGTACAGAAATTTCCCGATATTTCCGGTTTTGTGGATACGCTCGGCTGGGTCTACTATAAAAAGAGTTTGCACGCGGCAGCCGTCGAACAACTGCAAAAGGCCGTTAATTTAGATGCCGCCAGCGCGCAAAAAACGAAAACGACGCCGAGTCCCGTTTATCGCTATCATTTAGGTATGGCGCTCGCCGGTAAAGGCGATAAAGCCGGGGCACGACGCGAAATTGAACAAGCGCTCGTTCTGTCGAAGAACAAACCCTTCGCTGAAGCAGACGATGCGCGCAGAGCTTTGATAACACTGTGAGAGACCTTCATCAGGTCTTCCGGCCTTTGGTAGCCGAAAAGCTACCGGAAGCTCAACGGGATTCGGCTCCAAAATCCTCGTTCGTAGACAGGGAAGATTGATGAAGGTGCGTTTGGTGTCGCCTTTTTCAGTAACGCAAAGCGGTAGGCAGCTACTCTTTGCGGAATGGAAACAAGCGGCACGCAAACACTCTTTCAACACTCAACCAACGGTTTACACGAAAAAGGATTCACGGAGGATTTATGAGAAATATCTTGACGGCGACGGCAAAAACACTTGCCTTGACCATCGCGACTATCGCTCTTTTGACGCTCAGCCAAAGTACAGCGAAAGCTGACCCGTTTACTTTCACGACGCAGGGAGCATTCGGTAGTCAGACTTCTGCTACAACTAACACCATTACGTTCGGCAGCGGTGCGAACACCACGACGCTGACGTTCAATGGAACGGCAAATTCGCTTAACACGCCCACCGGCGCAAACTTTGGGGATATTCTATCGTCATCGACAGGAACCGGCGCGACCATTGATTCGCATTTTACCTTAACGTTTCTGCAAACCGCTCCGTCAATGGGAACTGGTTCATTGGCAGCTACTTTGTCTGGAACGCTTTCCAATAATGGTGGTATTACAACGTTAAGTTTCACACAAACTTCTGTCACGATTGGCGGTTTTACTTATACGGTCAATCCGACTTATACGATTGTTCCTCCGACTTCCGGCGGCGGTGGCGGTGCTGTGGCGGGTGACACAACCATTCAGGGAACTGTCACGGGTTCTGCCGCTCCTGTTCCTGAACCGGCGACGCTTTTGCTGCTCGGCACAGGCTTGACCGGACTTGCGGGCGCGGCTCGTCGCAAACTTAAACGCGGACGCATCGAAGAAGTTTAACCTTTGCGTTCCTTGACACGGTAAAACATCGCGGCATCTCCTCTCCCCGCCGCGTGTTTTCTACCAACTTTTGAAAACTTGCCGGTGACGCTTCGATTGATTCGCGTGGACGCTTGCCCCGTTTGCAGATCAGTTCAAGAGGCGATGAACAGAACCGGACGAAGAGAAGTCGCAGATTCGGCGCGCGCGGTCATTGACCGTGTACGCCAAACGAATGCGACTTATATGCTCTTGGCTTTGCGCGTTGAAAATGTTTTTGTGGCTTTCGCCGTTGCCCGGTGAAGTCGCAGAAACGAAAGCGCGGCGGGTCAGGGGTTTTGCCAGAGAAAATAGGAGTGCCGAAACATGAGTGTCGAATTCCGCCAGCGCACGCCCGGCGAATACGCCCGTATCGTCTGGAAGCGCAAGTGGCTCATCATCCTGCCTGCATTGGCTATCGCCTCGGCGGTTGCCATCGTCGTCTGGAAACTGCCGGACGTTTACCAATCCACCACACTTCTTGTCGTCAAGCCGCCGACCTTTGCCCAGAACTTTGTTCCGACGGTATCCGACGACGCGCTTTCGTCGCGCCTTCAGAGCATCACGCAGATTGTCACCAGCCGCTCCAAGCTTGAGCCGCTCATCCTGAAATATAATCTGTATAACTTGGAGCGCGTGCGCGGTGAATCAATGGACGGCATCGTTGCGTTAATGCGCACAAGAGACATTACAGTTGATCTCGACAAAAGCGCCCGCGACAACATTCCTGCGTTCAGAATCTCCTACAAAGAGCGCGATCCGAAAGCGACGCAGGCTGTAACGGGCGAACTGGCGAGCCTCTACGTTTCCGCCAATAAGAACGAGGCCATCAACAACGGCACGACGGCGAAGAATTTTTTCCAGCAGCAACTCGACCAAGCCAAAAGCGAACTCGACGCCATCGACCATCAGCGCATAGCCTACATGACGGCGCATGTGGACAGTATGCCGACGACTGTGCAATCTCTGCTCGGTCAATTGACGGGTCTGCGCGAGCAGCAAAAAACGCTCACCTCTGAAATTGGACGCCTGCGCGATTCACGCACTGCCTTGAGTAATTCACTCAACGAGCTGATGAGCCAATCCCGAAACGAAAAGCAGTACATTATCGAAGACCAGACCGATCCTAAATCAACTCCTGCTTACGGCCAGCTTATTCAGCGCAAAGTGCAACTCGATGCCGAGTTGCAAAACATGAAAACCACGCTCAGGCCAAAGAATCCTGAGGTCATCGCCAAACAAACCGAACTCGATACCTTGCAGCGCCAAATGGATCAAATGATTGAAGATCATAAGATCAAGAGCGAGCAAATCAGAAAAAGAATCGAATCGATTCCCGACGGGCGCATCGGTGGACTGAAAACCAATCTGCAGCTTACGACCGGCGAACTCGCGCGCGAAGAACAGCAACTCGATCAGGCTACCGCGCAGATTGCCGTGATTGAATCGCGCATCAACAGCGTGCCCGGTTCCGAAGTCGCGCTCCAAGCTTTGGATAACGACTACAAAACGAAAAAGACCGCTTACGATTCACTGCTTGAAAAGAAATCAAAGATAGACCTTTCCTCCGACGCCTCGACCAACGAGCAGGGCGAAACGATTCAGGTGATTGACCCTGCCAGCCTGCCGCAGACACCCATTGCGCCGAAGCGCCCGATGTTGATTGCGCTCGGCCTCGCGCTCGGTCTCGGCTTCGGCTTTGCACTCGCCGCTCTCTTTGAAGTGCCGCGCCTCCTGACGATTCAAACAACGGAGGATGCCGCACATTACACAGGACTACCCGTGCTTGCTTCCGTGCCGGAACTTTTAACCGCACAGGAAGCGCGCCGCATTCCGCAGCGCCGCCTGTTGCTGCTCGTTGCCGGAATCGCCATCACGATCCTGAGCATCCCCGCGCTCGCCCTCGCCTTGAAAGCGACTCACATCTTCGACCGCTTCGTGTCGTAAGAGCAGAAGTCAGCAGACAGGAGCCAGAAGTCAGAATGGAGAAACGATAGCAATTGCTTTGTTCTAAATCGCTCACACGTTTTTGCTTTTATTCTGTCTACTGACTCCTGCAATACTGCGTTACCGAGGTTAAAAACTTGTATAGAGAATTCTACGGCTTAAAAGAACTGCCTTTCGCGCTGACGCCCGATCCGCGTTTTATTTACTTCACTCCGTCGCACACGGAAGTAATGGCAAATCTGCACTACGGCATCGAGAGCGGCAAGGGTCTTGTCGTCGTCACGGGCGAAGTCGGCACAGGCAAAACGACTATCCTGCGCTGGATGCTTGATCGCCTAGACCGCACGGTGCTCGTCGCATACATCTTTAATCCGCGCTTGACCGTGCCGGAGTTTTACCAGCATCTCGCATCCCTGCTCGACGTGCAGCAATGGGAATCGAAATCGGAACTTCTGCTCGCGCTCGGCAGAACTCTCGAATCACGCCATGCGCGCGGGCTGCGCACAGTGCTTATCGTTGACGAAGCGCAAGGATTATCGCCTTACGTATTAGAGGAAATTCGACTGCTTTCAAACTTTGAATCCAATACGGCGAAGCAATTGCAAATTATTCTGACGGGACAGCCGGAGCTACGCGACGTGCTTAATGATCCAAATTTGCGGCAACTGAAACAACGCGTCGCACTGCGCTGCCAGATCAAGCCTTTGCCGAACGTCGAAGAAACGGAGCGCTACATTACTTCGCGTCTCTTGAACGCGGGAGCCGAGCGCACGGACATCTTTTCGCCCGGCGCAATTGATTACATTTTTCGCTGCTCCGACGGCATTCCGCGCAACGTCAATAATCTTTGCGACAATGCTTTACTGACAGGCTTCGCCGCGCAGCAAGCGACGATTGGCCGCCAGATCATCGAAGAAGTCGCGGACACGTTCGATATGCTGCCGCGTTCTGATCGTGGCAGGCAAACAGGCGAAGAACGCGAGGCTCCGGCGCGTATCTTTACCGCCGCCGGACGCGCCGAGTTGTGGGCAGCCGGAACAGGCGAAAGCGGCAATGGCAGCGATCACAGTGCTGATTCAACTGCCGCCGCTGACTTTCATCATCCGGCTTCTTCAAATCTCGCAGCCGCCTCGCCGCTTGCGATGCGCGAAGACGTTGACGGCGGATCGTCACAGGAGCCGCCGCTCGATGCAGGAGATGTCGGCGCGGCATTTAATCGTTCAGGTTTGACGGGAGGCAGCCGCTAATGGGCAGAGTTTACGAAGCGCTGAAACGCGCCAGCAACAACAATAACGGTAACGGCGTCGATGCAAACGGCGCGAAACCACAGGAATCCGATTCTTCAACTTCAAGCCGCCGCAATGGAAATGATGCAGCGAACACGAACGCGGAACAAACGCAGCCGTGGGATCGCTCGTCGCTCTTTGCCAAAAAAGAGCCGAACACCTTTGCGCCGCAAACTTCAGCGCCCACTGCGCACACCGAGGAACGCGTCGGGTCGGCACTCTCCGACGCTCACGCTTCGCGTGCTGCTGGGGCAACTTTGGGCGCTGTCGGGTCGGCGCGCGTCGCACGAGAGTTTGTCTCCATAGACATCTCTCCGGCGCGCGTCGAGCCACATCTTGTCGCCGTCACGCAACCGCGCTCGGCCTACTGCGAACAATTTCGCTCTCTGCGCACGCGTCTCTTGCAAGCGGGCGAGCGAAGGAAAATGCAAGCCTTCGTTATTACAAGCTCCGGCATCGCCGAAGGCAAAACTTTAACGGCGCTTAACCTTGCTTGGCTGCTGGCGCAAACCGACGGCGTGCGCGCGCTGCTCATCGACAGCGATTTGCGCCAGCCGTGCGCGAATGATTATCTGGGCATTGACGCGCCCGTTGGACTCTCCGAAGTTCTCGCGGGCGAAGCAACGCTTGACGAGTGTATTCTTCGTCTCGAACCGTCGGGGCTTCATTTGTTGCCGGGCGGGTCGGCGCGTGATGATGTCGCAGAGCTTTTATCCGGCCCGCGCTTCGGCGCAGTGCTGACGGAAGTTCGTCGCATGTTCGATTACATTATTATAGACGCGCCGCCGCTCGGCATTTTCACAGACGCCAACGTGCTCATTAATCGCGCCGATGGAGCGCTTCTTGTCGTGCGCGCCGGAAAAACTCGTTACGCGGATGTCGAACGCCTGCTGGAACAACTGCCGCGCGAAAGAATGCTCGGCGTCGTGTTGAATCGCACGGAAGAGCAATTAAACGAAAGCGATTATTATTACCAGCGGCGTTATCAAAAACATGACGCCGCTCCTGCGTCAACATCATCTGCGCCGCCGAATGTTGCCGCCGTTGAAACGCAGGAAAGCAGAGAAACAAAGGAGGCCGCTGTCGTTTCTTGAAACCTTCGCGCCTCAATGCACGGACAGTATTATTGCTTCTCGCCGAAGCGTGGTTGATCTTCGGCGGTATTATTGTCGCCGTGTATCTGCGGCTCGGAAGCCTCGACGCCGAAGACGAATTAATACGGCATCACGGTTTTTACAAAGCCGCGCTCGCCACAGTCTTTTGTCTCTCCGCCTTTTATCTTTACGATCTTTACGATTTCGTCATCATGCACGACCGCCGCGAGCTTGTGCTGCGGCTGGCGCAGGCACTCGGCCTCGCGTGGGTGGCGCTCGCGCTCGCCTTTTATGCCGTGCCGCGTTTGATGATCGGGCGCGGCGTGTCTCTCATCGCGCTTCCCCTCGCGCTCGCCTTGATGGTCGGCTGGCGCGTTTCGATTCACTGGTTTCTGGGACACCCTGACATCGGCGAACGCATCTTAATTGTCGGCTCCGGCACGCAGGCCATCGAAGTCGCGCGTGAAGCATTGGAGCGACGAGACGCGGGCTTTCGCATCATCGGTTTCACGGACAGTTCGCCGGAGCTTTTGGGTAAGAGTTTGATTAATCCGCGCGTGATCGGTTTGACGAGCGAGCTTGACCAGATCGTGCGCCGCGAAAACATAGACCGTGTTGTTGTCGCAATGGGCGAGCGGCGCGGCACCTTTCCGACGGATCAACTTTTGAACTTGAGTCTTTCAGGCAACGTCACCATCGAAGAATGCGCGTCGTTTTACGAGCGGCTGACGGGACGCGTTCACTTGGATATGCTGCGCCCGTCGTGGCTGATTTTTTCAGGGCGCGGAAGACAGGCGCGCTTGAGCGGATTGACGCGCACAGTGTTTCATCGCACAGTCGCCTTTGTCGGCGCGATTCTTTCGCTGCCGATTGCGATTGCGACGGCGATCATTATCAAACTCGAATCGCCCGGCCCCGTGCTCTACAAGCAAGAGCGCGTCGGTGAAGCAGGGCGCACATTTATGGTGATGAAATTTCGCTCGATGCGCACGGACGCGGAAAAGGACGGCCCCGTATGGGCGCGCACCGGCGATAATCGCGTGACGCGCACCGGGCGCATCATACGCAAGATTCGCATTGACGAGATTCCGCAGTTCTGGAACATCCTGAAAGGCGATATGAGTTTTGTCGGGCCTCGTCCAGAACGCCCGCACTTCGTCAAACAACTTGCCGAAGAGATTCCATTTTACGAGCAGCGCCACTTGATCGCGCCGGGACTGACGGGCTGGGCGCAAATCAAATATCCATACGGCGCTTCGATCGAGGATGCCAGACAGAAATTGCAGTACGACCTTTACTACATCAAGAATCAAAGTTTGATGCTCGATGCAATTATTATTTTCGAGACGGTAAAGACGATCCTTTTCGGGCGCGGCGCAGTTTGATTCAATCACACGCGCGCCCTCACATGCTTTAACGGAGGATTTCAGAAGCTATGAATTACATAAAAACAATCGGCGCTCTCGCGCTCGCCTTCGCGCTCGTCTGCGGCATCCGTGTCGCAGCTTCGGCGCAAAGCGTTACCAACACGTCGTCGCCAAACAAAGATGCGGCGCAGAAGAAATCGGGCGGCGTACTCGGCAAGATTTTCGGCCAGAACGCAGCCCAGAAAAAAAGCGCATCGAAGACCGTTGCCTCGCCGTCGTCGGGCGCTTCATCTGCCTCGCCCGCAGCAACGGCGGCAAACTCTTCAAACGCTCCTGAAAGATTAGAGCCGGACGACGCGGCAACAGCCGCGCCCACCGGCCTCTCCAATGAAGCCATTGCGAACCGTCGCGAGCAAATGTCCGAAGAGGTTGCGGCGATCACGCCTTACTACAATAATTTCTTCAAGGATTATCGCATCGGCCCTGAAGACGTTATCTCCATACGCGTCTTCGGTCAGGAGCGCTATTCTGTTCCCAGCGCAGTTGTTCCGCCCGACGGCGTCGTGTCGCATCCACTGATTCCCGAAGGTGTGCGCGTCGTCGGTAAAACAAGAGAGCAAGTGCAGGCGGAGCTGACGAAACGGCTCGACGAATACATCATCGACCCGAAGGTAACCGTGTCGATTGATAAATCTATGTCGTATCGTTACAGTGTCGTCGGCGCAGTCGCGCAGCCCGGCATTCATTTAATGGGACGACGCTTGACGGCCTACGAAGCGATTATGGAAGCGGGCGGCGTCACGAATCTGGCCGACAAAAAGAAGGTCTTTGTTTTGCGCCGCACTGCCAACGGCACGCTTGCGCCGACTATCGTTGACATCGCCGCCATCGAGCGCGGCAAAAAGCCCGACGACTATTACCTTTCGCCCGGCGATCAAGTCTTTGTGCCGAACAACAAATTCAAATACGGCATCGAGCAAGTAACGAAGTATCTTCCGATCATCAGCTTCGCGCGCGTCTTCGGATTTTAATCAAAGTAGGGAGGCGAAGGGCAAAAGCGTGACGCGGAAGCAATTGATTTATTAAATCGGCTTTCGCCAGACTTTCTATTTTCGCCTTTCTGGTCTTTACTGAATACTGCTTTTTCGCTAAAGAGCATTGCCCGCTCCAGCGCGAATGAGTCACTTAACAATCGGAGTGTCGCCTCTAATATATGAAGTATTGAAAGGCGAAAAAAAATGGCGAAAAGAGCGCACACGACAACACCGCTGGCGCAATTCATCAGCGATAAACTACACGAACTCGGTCTCAAGCAGGTGGACTTCTGCCGTCAGACGGGCTTCGATCAGGGCTTGCTGTCAAAGCTGCAAACCTCTGTTATCACGACCATCAATCTGGAGAGCGCGCTCAAACTCGCCGAAGGCTTGCAGGTTCCGCCCGGCGACGTGTTGACGCTGCTCGGCAAAGACGACGCGCATCGCTTGCTCGAAAAACTTTACGGCAACAACCTTTGCACCAAGTGCGCCGGAGAACCCGTCGCGCCCGAACCCGTTCGCTGGATTACCAACGCCGCGCAGCAGGCATACACGCTTGGCCGCGACGTGTCGCCCGTTCTCATGCTGCTGCGCCACTTGAGCGCCGCACGCCGCGCCGCACGCTCCGACGGTGAACGCCCGCCGCGCGACGCCGCCGCCCACTAAAGGAACAAACGGCGAATATGGAAGAATGAACGTCGAAAACATCGCGCTCATTTTTTCGCATTCACGTCCCGACGCTTTCATGCTCAAAGCTTTTCTTTCACAGTCTCGCCTGCGCACTTCCGGCGCGCTGCCAATCATCATGCTGCTTCTTGTCGCCGCCGCCGTAGCATTCGCCGACTCTCCGGCGAGTGCCGGAAGCGCGCAATGGACGAAACAAAAGTCCAATACGCTGGCATGGCTGCACGCGATTTATTTTCTCGACGGAGATATCGGCTGGGCAGTCGGCGGAAACGGCGCGTTGCTTTCGACGCATGACGGCGGCGCGACATGGCGCACCAGCCCGCGCCCGACCGAAGACGCTTTGCGCGATCTTTATTTTTCGGACACACAGAACGGCTGGCTCGTTTGCGACCGCAGCATTTATAAATTAAAGACGAACGACGAACCGCGCACGTATCTGCTGCGCACGACAAACGGCGGCGCGGCGTGGCAGCGCGTCGAGGTGACAAGCGCCGATCCTGCGGAGCGATTGGTGCGCGTCGTCTTTGCGGACAACAAAACGGGTTGGGCTTTCGGCGAAGCGGGCGCGGTTTACACGACGCGCGACGGCGGCGAAAGTTGGGCGCGGCAACTTATTCCGACACGCCGCCTGCTGCTCGGCGGCTCATTCATCGGCCAGAATCAAGGCTGGCTCGTCGGCGCGGGCGCAACCATTCTACAAACATCCGACGGCGGCGAAACATGGCGCGCGGCCTTCGCTGGTGGCGCTTTGAACGCGCGCCTAAACGCTGTCTCTTTTGTTGACAAGATGCACGGCTGGGCAGTCGGCGCAGAAGGGATTATTTTGTCCACAAGGAACGGTGGCAACGTGTGGCGCAAGCAAATTTCCAATGTGGCGACAGACCTCAACGACGTGAAATTTATAGACGAAGCGGAAGGCTGGGCGGTGGGCGCGGAAGGCGTTTTGCTTCACACGACGAACGGCGGCGGGAGCTGGACGATTGAACATAGCGGCACGACGCATCCGCTCGAACGCCTTTACCTCATCGGGCGCGCGCGCGGTTGGGCAGTCGGCTTCGGCGGCACGATTATCAACTACGGCGTCGCCGGTAATTTGTCCGCGCCGCGCGCGCCGCAACTCAAGACCATCCCGACTCATTAAATTTCATTGACAAGTTTTGTTGACCGAAGCTTTTCGTTCATGGAGAAAAATCATGCGGAACTCTCGCCCGAACGTCGTTCAATCATTGCTTCGCACGCGCACGGTAGCGGCGCTGAATTTTGCAGCCATGCTATTCCTTTGCGCGGCGACGGCACTTTCGCAAACGCCGTCTAAGACTGAAGCGCGTTCTGTTCCGGCGACGAAAACTGACGCTGTTGTATCCGCTTCTCCCGTCGAACAAACTCGCGTCCGCCGCGCTGCGCCGCAATCCGAACGGGCAGCAAGCGCCTCTCCCGACGCAGCACAGCAGAGCGCCGTCACCAAAGATTCTCCGCGCCTTGTCCAACTGCGCGAGCAAATCAATTCTACTAACTCCGCGACAGAGCGCGCACGTCTACAGCGCACGCTCGTAGATTATCTTACGGCGCTCAATCGCAACAGCGAGGCCGTCGCGGAACTACGCTCCATGATGCGCGAAGACCGCTTTGATCCGACGGGCTTCTACAACATCGGCAACGCCCTCGCGCGCCTGGATGATTCCAACACCGCCGTTGACGCTTACCGCAAAGCCATCGAACAAAGGCACGGCAATTATTCGCGCGCCCTGAATAACTTGGGCAGCGTGCTTTTACGTTTGGGACGTTGGGATGAAGCGCACGACACGCTGCTTGCGGCGCTCGCGCAGGAAAGCTTTCGGTACAGCGAAGCGAGTTACAATCTGGGACGCCTTTATGCGAAACGCGGCGACGCGGACGCGGCGATACGCGAATGGACACGCACCCTACGCATCGAGCCTGCCCATACAGATGCCGCCCTTGCTCTCGCACGCGCCTACGCCGAAGACGGAGCTTCCGAACGAGGTCTCGCCGTGCTCGATAATTTCAGCGCGCGAAACGGAGCACGCGCCGAATTCTCCGCCACTCGCCGCGAAATCTTAGCGGCGAGAGAACTCGAAGCCGTCGAAGCAAAGAGCGCGAACGCCAAACCAATCGCGGATACAAAAATCAAAACAGGAGCGGAAGAATCGCGCCCGCAAGCTGCCGCGAACGGCCTGCGCCCGCTGGCGGTTGATCGTGACACTTACGATGTTTTGCAGCGGGCGAGACGCGCGCGTGAAGCAGGGCGCAACGAAGAGGCCATCGCATATTATCGCCGCGTGCTATCCAGCCGCGATAACTTTTTCCCGCCCGCGAATCTCGAATTAAGCTACGCCCTAATTAATCTTCACCGCATGGACGAAGCCATTGCGACGCTGCTGCCGCTGGCGACGAAGGCGGGCGCGCGTTACCCGGAAGCCAACTATCATCTGGCGCGTCTCTATGAACAGCGCGGCGATTTGCATCTGGCGGGTGACGCATACGAGCGCGCGGCGGCGGCTGACAAAATGAACCCGCAATTTCTTTTGGACGTCAGCCGCGTGCGCGAAAAAGAAGGCAACCACGCGGGCGCGCTCACAGCCTTTGAAGCATACTTGAGCCGCAGCGAACAAATGGGGCGCGTTCCCGAATGGTCAACCGCGCGCCTCGCAGAACTGCGCCGGAAAGCATCTTCAACAACGCAAAGCACCGCGACGCCAAAGCCCTGACCTGTTGAGATGCGGCGCGCAAGAAAATTTAAGCCTGTGCGGTGACAGTGAAAATCGCAACACTTGCGAATCCGAGCGAGATTGTAGGGGCAGGGCTTGTCCCTACCCGCGTGTTTGCACAAGAAACGGGCAGGGACAAGCCTTGCCCCTACAGTTACTCCGGTTTTCTTTGTTGTTCTTGGTCGCGCTCTTGCGGCGTTTCTTCCTGTTCATCGGTCTTGCGCTCCGGGCGCATGTGCGGGAACAGAATCACGTCGCGGATCGAACGCTTGCCCGCAAGAATCATTACGAGCCGATCAATGCCGATGCCGATGCCAGCGGCGGGCGGCATTCCGTAAGACAGCGCGCGAATGTAATCCTCGTCCAACACCATCGCCTCTTCATCGCCACGCTCGCGCTGCCCTTGCTGCTCAAGAAAACGCTCGCGCTGTTCCACAGGATCATTCAACTCCGAAAATCCATTCGCCACTTCCATGCCCGCAATGAATAACTCGAAGCGTTCGGCGATTGACGAATCAGCAGGCGACGCTTTCGAGAGAGGGGAAACTACCTTCGGGAAATCTTTTATAAAAGACGGTTGGATTAATTGCGGCTCTATAATTTTCTCAAAGATTCCTATTATCAATCGCGCTGTTTGAATCTCTTCAGGTTCATTGGATTCCTTATTTAATCTTTCGATGAAAGCTTGGGTAATTTTCTCTGCTGCATCTGGATATTCTCTAGCTGGATAAAATGGCTCAAACGGTCTTCCAGCAACATTAAAAACTGCTTTGTTAGGCAAGAAATGGAGGTAATCATGTCCCAAGTCATTAACCAATGCCGCGAGATAGCGTACTTGGTTCGGATCGTCAAGCCAATCAGGATTAAATATGCCTCTAGTAGTTACTCTAAAATCGCTAGGAATAGGATCGGTGATCGTGCCACCTTTAGGCCAATATTTACTGATAGCTTCTTTCATTGTGAGCCGGTCGAAAGAGCACTCGAAGTTAATCTCATGGTCATGTAAGAAAACTTTTGTGCCACCGTCTACTTTCTGCAAAGTCATTCGTAACATCTCTTCGCAGAAGTCCATCATGCCGTTCACGTCCATGTAGGCCGCGTAGAATTCTAGCATTGTGAATTCGGGATTGTGTGTGCGGTCAATGCCTTCGTTGCGAAAGTTGCGGTTGAGTTCGTAAACTTTCTCGAAGCCGCCGACGACAAGGCGCTTGAGATAAAGTTCGGGCGCGATGCGGGCGTAGAGCGGAATGCCGAGCGCACTGTGATATGTCTCAAAAGGCTTGGCTGCCGCGCCCGTCGCCTTCGGTGTGAGCATCGGCGTTTCGACTTCGAGATAGCCGTCATCGTCCAGATAGCGGCGCATCTCGCGTATGAGCTTCGAGCGTAGTTCAAAAGTCTCGCGCGGGGAAAGCTCTTTGTGCTTGCCTTCCTTCAACGCCTGTTCTTCCTCTTCGGTCGTGACCTTAAGGCTTCCGGCGATGAGGTCTGCGTAGCGTTGACGTTGGCGAATTTCAGGGTCGGAGATGCCGTGCATTTTGTCCGGCATCGGCAACAGGGCTTTAGCGAGAAAGTAAAGTTCGCGGACGTGTACGGAAAGCTCGCCGGTCTTGGTGATGAAGAGATAGCCCGCGACGCCTATGAAGTCGCCGTGATCGAGCAGATTGAAGAGTTGCCAGCCCGCGTCCGCCGGGTCGTCAACGGGCACGCCCGTGTCGTTGTGGACGGCTTTTGCGTCGGCCTTGCGAACGTAAATTTGAAGGCGCGAAACGCCGTCGGAGAGATGCACGAAGGCGGCTTTGCCCATCACGCGCGGCGGCGTCGCAATGCGCCCGCTCAAGCGTACTTCCGTTTTGTTTAGTTCAGCGTTGGCCTGTGCGACGGCTTCGGGCGCGGGGCGTTCGTCGCCGCTTGTGTGCGGTGCGAGTGGTAAAAACTTTTCGAGGATCGCGGTGATCGTGTCTTCGTTGCCGGACGCTTGGCTGCGCGCGAACTTATTCGGGTAAACATTGCCGATGAGTGCGCGCAAGCCGTCTAAGTGTTCGCGGCGGGCGCGTGTCTGGTCGTTGTCTTCGATAAATGAATTGTTCACTTTTGTCTCCGTAAAGGGAAACGCGGATTATAGGAGTCCGCGCGCGGCAGCGCAAATTCGGCGCGTCAACGTAACAAACGAAAGTATATGCGGGCGGGTGGTGCGGGCGCATCGCGGCGTGGTAAATTCCTTTCTGTTCAATTCTTTATTCAGATGAGCGGAAAAATAGTTTCGGGCGAAAACTTGCGTGTTGTGCGCGCCGCTCTGCGTGCGTCCGGGCAGACGCTTGTCTTCACCAACGGCTGCTTCGACGTTTTGCACGTCGGGCATGTGCGTTATCTGGCGGCGGCGCGTGCCCTCGGCGATGCGTTGCTCGTGGCGATTAACAGTGATCGTTCGGTGCGCAAGTTAAAGGGCGCGGGGCGGCCTGTGGTAAGCGAAGACGAACGCGCGGAGATGCTCGCGGCCTTGAGCGCAGTGACGTATGTGTGCGTTTTTGACGATGTGAGTCCGCGCCGCCTTATCGCGGAAGTTTTGCCGGACGTGTTGGTTAAGGGCGGCGATTACAGCATTGAGGAAATTCACGGGCGCGAGGAAGTCGAAGCGGCGGGCGGGCGCGTGCTCGCGCTGCCGTTTGTCGAAGGCGCATCGACGAGCAGCATTATCGAGCGCATAAAGAAGTTGTAAAGCATGATGAATGCGGCGAACGATTGGTTCTGTTGACATAAGTTGCCACTAGCTTTAGCTAGTGGACAAATGCTTGATAAATTGATCGGCTTTAGCCAAAGCGATTCGGCTAAAGCCGGTAATCTAATAGCTTCATCAATCCACTAGCTAAAGCTAGTGGCAATTGAAAAATTTCACCACTGATCCCAACAGAATCTAGGTGATAACGCAGATTGAAAGAATTGAAAAGAAGTTCGAGAAGAGGCAGGCGGCTATCAACCGTGAGCTATGAATTATGAGTTGTGAACTATGAGCAGTGCGATTGAATCAACAACGGTTTTGGGAAACGTGCTGCGTCGCGTCGCGTTGAGCGCGGAGTACCGTCGGCTCGTCGAAGAGATCAAACGGGGTGCGCGTGTGGTTTCCGTGAGCGGGTTGGTGGGCGCGTCGTCGCGCGCGCTGGTGCTGGCGGCGTTGCAGCAGGAAACAGGGAAATGTTTTGCGTTGGTGGCGGAAGCGAACCGTGATCTGGAATCATGGGAGCGCGATGTGCGTTTCTGGTACTGCCAATTGCGCGGGCAGCAGGAATGTGCGGAGACTGTTTTGATGTTGCCCGCCTCGGAGAATGACCCGTATTCGGGCGCGTCGCCGCATGTGGAGACTTTGGAACAACGCGCGCTCACGTTGTGGCGTTTGGCGACGAAGGGCGCGGCGACAGATTTTGTGTTGCTAACGGCGCGCTCTCTGGCGAGGCGAACGCTTGCGCCGCAGTCCATTGCAGAAAGCGGCGCGATTCTCAAACGCGATGAAGATTATGCGCCGGAAGAGTTAATGAGGAAACTCGTCGCGTCAGGTTACGTGCGCGAAGACCCTGTCGGCGCAGTCGGCGAGTTTTCGATGCGCGGCGGAATTCTGGATGTGTGGTCGCCGGGCATGAGCGTGCCTGTGCGTGTGGAATTTTTCGGCGACACGATTGATTCGATTCGCGAGTTTGACCCGGAGACACAGCTTTCGACAAGGCAGTTAAAGGAAGCGCGTGTTGCGCCGATGCGTGAGCTTGCGGTGACGGCGGAAGATTTCCGTGAGTGGGCTTTTTTCGCGCGCGAGCGTTGGGCGGACGAGCGGTTCGGCCGTGCGCTCGGTGACCGCACGAATTTTGCGGACGAGGGCGAATCGTTTCCCGGCTGGGAATGGCTGATCGGGCTGGCGCATGAAGAAAAGAAAAGCGCATTCGATTATTTGAAGGACGCTATATTTGTCATTGACGAGCCGGGCGGGATCGAATCGTATCTCGGCGAGGTTTATGAAACGCTCGGCGCGCGTTATGCGGAAACAAATGCGACGGATGAATTAGGTTTGC
>JAABUK010001814.1_pt1 | contig 39961 bp, 6 predicted proteins | sample 5559141 | NCBI WGS metagenome assembly JAABUK01 (sample SAMN10711869, study PRJNA513367) | rock metagenome | isolation source: Antarctica rocks | place: Antarctica: Victoria Land, Pudding Butte nord | collected 2016-01-03 | reverse complement strand
GTATCTATGGCAGCAGTAATGGCCATGTATGCGCGTATATCTATAGTAGTAGTAATGGCCATGTAAACAAATAATCCTGAGCGGCCCTGAGAATATTAAGCCGGTATTGAGAATCCTAAATAATCCTAAGCGAGCCTGAGCGAGCCTGAGCGGGCCTAAGCGGGCCTGAGAATTCTTACCTAGCTCTGAGCTATTTTAGCGCTCGCGAGCGGGCCTGAGCGCTCCGAGTAAACCAGGATTCTCAGAGTCGCTTGCACTTTTATAGATGTATTTAATTAATCCTCCCTCTACGAGATTAGAGTATATAAATATACCCTTTATTATTTCCCGTTTATTAAGGTTCTAGCGATAAGGTTAACGAGACGGTTCCTTAGAATATTTCCTTATTATATATAGTTCATATAGTTTATAATCTGGAATTAATTTCTAAAAACGTTTTACTTCGTTAATATTAATTCTCTTACTTATAGTAGCTAGCTTCTTTATATCCTATATATTTAAATATACTAGATACTAGTGCTATTTATCCTAGGAGTAATAATTTATAGGGTAGTTATATAACGATTTTAGTATATATAATATTTTCGAATACTTTAAATCTAGTAGATAGTTAGTATTAATACGCGTTTTTAATAGTACCTTCTTATTATTAGAATCTATAATATCGAATCTATTATTTATAATAGTAGTAGAATATCCCTTCTATTCGAGAGTAGTAACTAAGAGTAGATTATAGTCCATTCTAGGTATATAGTATATATTAATAAGGATAATTTAATCTAGCTTACTATCGATAATTATTAGATACCGTATAGATCCTATACCTTCTATATAAAGATATTAACTATTAATCCTATTTAGGGAATCGTTATACGGCTTATAGGAAATAAACTTGGTTCTATCCTATAGTATATATACGTTAGAGGCGGTATCTATATAGACTACGTCCTCCTTAACATTATATACGATATCGGTATTAATAGATTTCTACTTAGTTATAAATGATTTAATTTATATACCCTTAGAACTATTATTATCCTAGTTTTAAACTATAGCCTTATTCGACTTTTTACCGATATTCTCTTTTATATAACTTTCTTTACCTTTAAATAACTTCTAGTCCGGTAGGCGTATATTAGAGTAAAGATAATAATACTTATTCTTACTATAGTAGAGCGATTTATAGTAGGAATAGGGAGGCTTCCCCCTATCCTTCTTATTTTTATCGTCTTTACTATTATTATTATTAGTAGTAGGAGGCTTCTCTTTTCTAGGTTTATCCTATTTACTAAATCTAGCTATATAAATATATTAATTTTCTTCTTCACCTCTAATTATCCGATTATATTAACCGAGAGTAGTAGTTATATTATTAATACTAGGTTCTTGTTTCTCTTTAATACTCTAAATTAAACTAAATAATAGGGGAGCTAGACTCTCTTCTAAACCTATACGAAAAAAGGTACTAAATATCTATTTAGGTAGTAATAGTCCTATTTTAACTAAGATTTAATATACTACCTTAATTACTAAGGTATAGGCCTCGATAGTAGTATATTTTAACGAGTCGACTTTTAAGATTTTAAATATTACTTTATCCCTAGTACCTAGATTACTCTCGTTATATAACTTTATAAATACCGCCTATTAATTAATAATATTCTCGATACTTTTTATATACCTTTATGGGCCTTCTTTAATAAAAAATATTAATTTAATTATAGCCCTAGTATTCTTTCTATCCTAGGCCTTTACCCCCTTTTATTATTCTACTAACTCTTTTTTATAATCCTCCTTTTCCTCTTTAGTAGGGGGTTTTTCTATTTCCTAGATAAGTTTTATAGGAGTAATAAGTCGAAGCTCTTTATTTAATATTATTTAGTCGACGTTATCGAGGACGTATTTATCTATTATTTCGCGCTTGAATTTAGGCTAGTTCTTCGGCCTACTTAACTTCTTAATTTTAAATTCCTAGTAATCCGTTATAGTTACTATTTATTATTATATAGACTAGGATCTAGGGGTAGATCTAGGGGTAGTATTAAGATCGTTATATATACGGTTTAAAGACTTCTTTAAACGTGTTTATTAAAGAGTAGTAATCGTCGCACCTGACTAAGCCAAGCTTAGTAGTGGCCACCCGAGTATCGCGACTAGCCGAGTGTCGCGGGAAATCATGAATCTGTATATAAATAGTTACTGTGAGACGATTATATACCGATTAGGTTTTAAAATCTAAATGGCCCTAGAATTAACTATTATTTATACCCCTAAAAAATATAAATAAGTATTAGGCCCTTGTTATTAAGTGATCTCTATTAAAGTAGTATAATTTTCGTCGAAATCTGACCGTAAAGTACGTTAATAACGGAATAAAGAAATAACTACGATTTATTATATATCTTTCTAAAAATCTAAACTTGAATTCTAAATATATACTACTATCTATATTTATATATCGATGAGTGATTTTTTTATTAGTATTAATTTTATAAATTAATTAAAAGATGGCTCGTACTAAAAAACTACTACTTTTCGTAAGTCTTACTATTAAACCTGCTAGTAAATGAGAATAAAATTAGAATCCTTATCGTTTCTTATCGAAATAGGTTCGAATTTACTAGAACGTAGTAGTGTTGATGTACTAATTACTAGAATACTTGGTTTTTGCGGTAAAAACCGGGCGTCACTCGGCTAGTCGCGACACTCGGGTGGCCACTACTAAGCTTGGCTTAGTCAGGTGCGACGATTAGATATTAAACCCGGGTTTATAACCCTTTGGAATATACGTTTAATTATAGATAGTAGTAGAGGTTAAATAGTTAATTATTATCTATAGTATTATAGTTACTATATATATAGTACGTAAGGCTGGCTTACTAAGTAGCGCTAAACCTAACTAAGTTAGACTATAGTAGAGATTCTACCCAAATACTAATAAAATAACCTATAGGAGCGAGCCTAAACTTACTAGTATATAAGTTTAAAAGAGCCTTATATAGGCTAAAATAATCCCTTAAAGTATAGTATAAAATCTTTATTAAATTCCTTCGCTCTCTAGGTTTCGAATTAATTAATACCGACTCTAATATCTTTATTAACCCTAGGATAAATATTATTATCGTTATTTATATAAATAATCTCTTTATTATCGGCCTAAAGATCGCCGATATTACTTCTATTAAATCAAAATTAGATAATCGTTTTTAGATAAAAAACCTCGGCCTATATACTTTCTATCTAGGGATAATTATTTTATACGACCGCCTTAATAGGACCCTACGGTTTAATTAAGCTAAATACGTTAAATAGGTCCTAAGGAGATTTAATATATAAGAGTATAAACTATAACTTCCTTCTATAAATACCTCTACTAAGCTTTATAAGATAGAGGATAGTTATATTACTCCTACGGTATTCCGCCTTAAGTACTAATCCGTAGTAGGATCCCTTATATATACTATACTAGGTACTCGCCCTAATATAGTATATACGGTATTAGTAGTTAATCGGTATGGATTAAATTTAATCGATATTTATTAGATTATTATTAAAAGGATCTTTCGGTACCTAAAGATTATAGGTTACCGCTTTATATATAAAGGGCCCCTAAATCAGGTGTCTAGATATATTGATACCGACTAGGTAGGTGATTATAATACCCGCCGTTCTACTTTAGGATATATATTTAATACTAGGAGTAGTGTTATTAGCTAGTCTTTAAAGTGTTAGTTTACGGTCGCGTTATCGACCTATAAAGCTAAATATATTAGGTAGATTTAGGCTTCTAAGGAAATTATCTAGCTACGTAATTTATTTACTTAATTATCCGAAACTACTATATAAGCTATGGTTATCTATTATTATAATTAGGGGGTTATAGCCCTCGTAAAGAACCCCTAGTTTCATACCCGAACAGAGTATATTAATATTAATTAGTACTTTATTCGGGAAAAGATTATAAATAGTTAAATCGTCTAAGAATACGTCCCGACTAATGAATAAATAACCGACGGCCTTATAAAGGTTTTAAATAAGAATAAATTTAATATATTTCGTTAAGCCCTAGGCCTAGAGGCCCCTTAGGAGTTTATTTAGCTACTATAATATAATAAAAATAGCGGGTACCTGGCCTAGCTCCCGTTTCCGCTATACTTTATTCTTAGCCGTATTAAAATTAGGTAGTAGGTCCCTAGCTACTACCTATTCACTATTATTACTCTATATTTAATATATAGTATAAAATTCTAAGTATCCTACCTTTTTCGCAGGCTTAATTTTTATTATTACTACTATAAAAGTTTAAAATTTAACCGCCGGTATTAAAAGTTATAATAACTTTAAGTTTATTTGTACCTAGTATAGGCCCAGATCCTTTTAAACTTTATAATAATATCTTAATAACTAAGCTATCTAAATTCCTAGTATATATATAATCCTTTATATCGGTATATATATATCCTCGTCCTTTATTATTCCCTATAAGGGATAATAAAGCTATCTAGTTTAAGGACCTATTAAATTTTAAAGGGCGCGACTATTATAATAAACTCCGTAGGTAGGTACCCTAAACTATTAATCGCTTAACTCTTTTTACTACCTAGACCAAGTTATAGGTCGGTACCGGTACCTAGCCTATAAATATATAGTATTATTAAGGTACCGCTATCTTTATTAACCCTAAAGGATACGGTAAATACTTTATTATCTATAATTATAAGGCTGAAATAGGTTAAGATTTCGACTAATTACGCCCTAGGTAGTTTATATTTCTAACCTAACTTATATTTATTTAAATATACTATAGGGTAGATAGTTTATAGTATAATAACGGCGGCTATATAACCCCGGAGCTATACTATTGTATTGTTTATACTATCCTACCTACTCGCTAGGTTTTGAAACCGTTTTAAAACCGTTTTAAAACCGTTTATAAACGGTTAATAATAATTTCCAACGTTGAGTAGCTAGCTATTTTCTTCGAACGATTAAATGACCGTTTTTTAACTAGAATTAAAAAGATTAACGGTTTTAATAGGTTTTAAGCGGTATATTAATAGTTTTTCACCCGTGAATATATCGTTCAAAACTTAATACCGTTAAAATACTGTAAGAAAACTAGATAAATACGGTTAAATAACGAGATTAAAACTTATTAGAGGGCCTATACTATATTATTATCTAGATTTAATTATTCTTTAGGTATTTAAAGTCTTTATTTTAAAGTCCCTAGGACTAGCGTATCTAAAGATTCGCTCGTATTACTTGTAAATAAGTGTTATAATACTTTATTCGTAGAGGCGCTTAGCGCCTATAACTACCCCCTATAATAAAATTTCTCGTAATATTATTATCGAGACTTAACTATATCCCGCTTAATTATAATAATTTATTTATAGTATTATATTCGCCCTATATAGTCTATTCGACTATGTTCTAACTTATGAATAGTATATACTATAAAGAAGAGGAAGAAAATGAAGAAGCCGCCGGCCGGAGGACCGTAGGTATCGACCGTTTAATAAATTTATAATAAAGCGGCCTATAGGCCTACAAGATAGGTAAATAGAGTCTAAAGCTAAAGTAAAAGAGAAACGGAGAGAAGGATAAATAATATTTTAAAATAATTATAGTTATCGGCTACTAACTAGTAAAAAGGGGAAATAAGTTATTAATAAATTAGAGTTTTTAACCGACGAGGTTTCTTTAACGACTAGTAGGCGCCGCTAGTAGCCCTACTAGGAGAGTATTCGCGGAACTCCCTTATTAGTAAAGTAGTTTTACTAGAGTAGGTATATAAATTAATCAATTAATCAATAGTATATACATATTATATACTAAATAAAAATTTCAAATAACCGTATTTTGTTAAAATCAGGAATGTTTTGTATAGGTAGACGGGATTTTCATTATATAGGAGCTACTTACTATAACTACCCGGCGTTCACTTTTCTATAGTAATAGCGTTCGAGTAGGAGTATTAAAATATACTAAGGCTCAATATATTACGTGACTCAGTCACGTGATCTAGGATCTATATATAGATCCTTTATAGTATATAGTCTTGCGTATTCTCATAGTTCCGTAGAATAATCAAGTATTCTTCTATAATTTTAATATATAGTAGCCATTTAACCCGGGAGGTACTAGAGTTCTACGAAAATAACTAGATCTAGCTATTCTATTTATTACTATATTCGTCGTATCTAACGCAGCCATTAGATATGAGCGTTTTCTAGTTATTTAAGTATTAGTATATTAAGGCTATTAATCTAGCGATGCGCTAAACCGGGGGCGATTATTTAAGATTCGATTTTTTAGCCAATTTTCAAGCTATCCGGGATAAAGTATTTAAATAAACTATAGTAGTATTAGCTTAGCGGAAATCGGGCTTAGTTCTAGATATTATAATACGCCGATTAATCAAATTTTAATGTACTTTTACTCCGATAAAAGTTATTACCCCGGAAGACGCTCTACCCCTAGATCTTAACGAATAGCCTACGCTATATACGTACCGGTAAATTACGTAGTATAGGAAGGAGCTCCGGGATCTGGATTTATCCCTAGTATTTAATAGATATATTCGTAGAGTAGAAGCGAAATTACTTTCCGGCCTATTTATAGAGTAAAAGTTAGTAAAGTTATATAAAGAAGTAGTAGTCTAGGGAACGCGTAAAGTATAGCTAAATATACTTATTTAAAAAAGTAGTACGGTTTGTTCCTATCAGGCACGCTCTAAGGTAAAGAAATTACAGGAAATAAAACTTAAAAGGGTATAAAAGGCCTTAGAATAAACTATAATTTAAAAATAACGGGCAGCTTCTACGCTTAGGAATAAAAGAATCCGGTATTCTAAATAAGTAACTATAAAGGTAAAACTATAAAAAAAGACTAACTAAATCGGGAAATATATAGTAGACTTTCCTATATTATTATTTCTATAGTTAGTGGGGGTAGTTGAAATAATTGGCGTTAAGGCGTAATTCGTGTTAGGGCTAACCGTACCGAGTATAGCGAAGTACCCGTACAGTTATAGGTTAACAAATTTGTAGGTTATATCTAATAATAACGGTAAGATTTATTTATACTTAGATATAATAATTAAGGTTATATTAAATTAGTATTAATATAGAATAGCGGAATCTAACCCGCGCCTATTATATCTTTTTATAGAATCGAATATATATTTATTAAATATAGGATAGGTAGAAATACTTCTTGATTAATTATCTATAGAGGATAAGAGCGAATATGTATATAAGACCCTAATACTAAATATTACTAAGTATCTATTTACTAAATAGTTACTAAATAGTCCTATACTTCTATATTCTAATACTTTTACTCGAACGAAATCCTTTATTAAAAAGTCTTGATAATAGCCCCGTATTCCCCCTATTTTAGGGTAGTTATAATAAGTTATAGAGACTAAAACTATAATTTATAGAGGTTAAACTATAGGCTTAAGTTATAATTAGTAGGGGCTAAGTTATAGGCCTAAGTTATAATTAATAGAGGCTAAGTTATAAGGCTAAACTATATCGGTAGAGGCTAAGTTATAGAGTTAAATTACGTTAATAGAAACTAAAGGAGAAAAATTCTATTTTTTAATAAAATATAGTATTTTAAAAAATTTATTTGATAGTTAACCTATACACGCCAAATTTGGGTAGTAACTAGGTCGGAATATTAATAAACGATATAAATACTATAAAAAGATAATTAGAAATACTCGGATATTATAGGGTTTTATAGAGAAGTAACCGCTAAGGGCGTAGAGACCGTTTAGGATACTATAGAGACCGCGTTAAATACTACGAGTATAACGATATATAACTATAATTATTGAATATAGTGTTGAACTATAGTAGGTAGAAATACTTCTTGATTAATTATTTATAGAGGATAAGAGCGAATATACGTATAAGACCCTAATACTAAGTATTACTAAATATTTATTTACTAAATAGTTATTAAATAGTCCTATACTCCTATATTCTAATACTCCTACTCGAACGAAATTCTTTATTAAGAAGTCTCTAAAATAACCCCGTATTCCCCCTATTTTAGGGTCGTTATAATAGGTTATAGGGGCCAAAACTATAGTTTATAGAGGTTAAATTATGGGTTTAAGTTATAATTAATAGGGGCTAAACTATAGGGCCGAGTTATAACGGTAAAGGCTAAGTTATAAGGTTAAACTACGTCGGTAGAGGCTAAGGGAGCAAAATTCCGTTTTATAATAAAAATACGGTATTTTAAAAAATTTATTTAATAGTTAACCTATATACGCTAAATTTGGGTAGTAACTAAGTCGGAGTATTAATAAGTAATATAAATACCACGAGAAGATTATTAGAAATAGTCGGATATTATAGAGTTTATAGGGAGGCGATTATTAAAGGTATAAAAACCGCCTAGGATACTATAAGGACCGCGTTAAATACTATAGGTATAACGATATATAATTATAACGGATACTTAAGGGATATTCTAGCGACGTATATATTTATTAATAAAGATTATAAAAGGGCTAAATAAGAATAATAAATTATAAAGTAGTTTTATCGTCGCCGTATATAACCTAAAAATATTTAGAGCGAGTTAGGATATACTATTATATATACAGACGCGATTTAGTCAAAACTTAGAGAGTATATTTTATAAAGGCCTTAAATAAGGCCTTAAAGATTTAACGGTAATTTATAAAATAGTTATTAATTAGTATTAAATCGTATATTAATTTTTAATTTACGGGGAAGGCGCTAAATATATATTAAACTCTAAATATAACTCTTCGGGTATACCCGTAGAGCCGTATTTTTAATATATAAAGATTTAAAATTCTTTTATAAAAGTATTAATAAGCTCTTATATAAATTATTAAAGACCTAGAATAATTCGAAAAATATCGAACTTAACCTTAGGAAGGGCTTTAATAAGTTTATTAATAATTTAATTTATGATAGAAATATAGCGGAACTTAATTTCGTTTAATATAATCTTTTCGCGTTAAAAGTAATATTATAGGTTAATATATTTAATATAATTATAATTTTAGGGGTTTTTAACTAGGGCTATAATACTCTAATTATTATAAAAAATAACTATAATAAATACGAAGTATATAGGTATCACTAAAAAGGTAATAAATATATATAACATATTAGCGAGTAGTACTAACGTATAATCTTTAGATTTCCCTCTAGTATAAGGTATAAGGGTAATAAATATTAATTATTTTAATAACCGTTTAAACTAAATAGTTTCCTTAGTAGTTTATATTTAATTAATATATTCGGCTTCATAAAATAATAGTATAATAATTAATTAACGTTTAGATTACTAGTTAATAACTATATTACCGAGATTAAATATATAATTAAAGGTAGAGTATCGCGTATTATAGTCGCTAGCCTAATTAATATTAATATAGCCCTTTAATAAAGCGAGTTAACCCTAGAATATAAACTTTAGGTATAATATACCGCGTAGGTAATAAAATATATATTTAATTACGACCTAATAAATCTTATCGGGGTTAAAAATATAACGGCTTATTATTAATACCGCGAATACGATATTAGGCCGTATACCCATTATTATATATATAAATAATCCGATAGTTAATTAATATACGGTTAAAGAGGTAGGTTTAGCCTAATAATCTTTATCCGTAAAAATAAATTTAATTATTAGATTTATTAGAACTCCTATAATTTTAGCTTTAAGATTCTATATATTATAATTCTTAAATACTCTTTCTAGGTAAACCTCCTAGTTAAGGGATAATATATAATTAAGGCGATCGCGCGCGACTTTAAAACCTAAATAATAAATAATAGGCCCGAGATTAATTATCTTATATTTATCGCTTAGTTATTATTTAAACTAAATAATAACGACCTTCCTAATACTAATAATTAATATATCATCGATATATAAAGTAATAATTAGCTAGGTATTATAATTAAAGAAAATATTAAAGTCCGTATTTAAGGATATAAAACCTAGCTTAATAAGGAAAGTAATAAAAATAATATATTATATATAAGGGGATTATTTAAACCTATATAGGGTATATTTTAATAAATATATATAACCTAAATTATTACTAAAACCGGTAGGTTATTTAATATAGATTTTATCGTTATCGATCTCGCTATAAAGAAACGCAGTTTATACGTTTATTTATTCGAGCTCTAGGTCGAACGCCGTTATAATTACGAATAATATTTTATAATTTATAGGTTTAATTATAGAGGTAAACGTCTTATTAAAATCGATTCTTTAGTATTATTTAAAGCTACGTACTACCTAACGGGCTTTATAGCGAGTAATCTCGCTAATAACGCTACGCTTAAATTTATAAACTTGTTTACCGCGAAGGATTTTTCGATTATAAGGTAGGTTAGTTAATATCTAGGTACTATTAATTAAAAGTAAATTAATTCCGGCCTTTATACCGAGTTATTAATATATTTTATTTAGGGTATTAATTATAGCCTCCTTATATATTTTAAATTTATATAATTTATATAATAATACCTTAATTAATAATATTATTAGGTCGGGGGAGAGGGTAGGTTCGCGTAACTCTAAATATTTATTAAATACCCTTATTAATATTACGGGCGAGGCGGAGGCGGGGGAATATTAAACCGGATTTATATTATTTAATAATTTAGAGCCCGAGGACTCTAGTATTATTACTCGCGATAATATATCGTTTATAATTAATAGCGGTTATGGCGCCTAACTAGGGCTAGGTATATTAATTCTTAATTTTAATAATCGTAATAAGATAATATATTTAATAGGTCGTTATAAAGGGGCTATAATAAACTTAGAGCTACTACTACTATATCCGTAGTTATCGATATTTGATTTTATATTAATAGGAGGTTTATATAGATTTAAGATATTTTTATATTTTACTATAATATCGCCCCCTTAACGGGGAATTATTCTAGAGATCTTATTAACTAACGGTACCTATATTATAGTATATTTATTTTTAATATAATACTCCTCGGTTTATTAAATTTAAATAAAGCGGAGTACTTTACCCGTAAATATTAATATTCGATAAAAATAATTACGTTTATACCTAACGAGGGCGCCTTTAATATTATATTAAATAAACTTCTATTAATTTTTACCTATAATATAACGATCCTAATATAGGCCGATTTAGTTAATATTATATAAATATAATAAATTAGGACGTATTCTAATAGAGTCTTTATAAGGCGTAATATTTATTATAATAATAAAAGACCGATTTCGGAGCTAGTTTATAATCGAGATAAACTCTAGAATTAATATCTTATTAAGATTATTATTATTTAGTAAGGTATATACCTTCTAGAGTAAAATTTAACTAATATATTTTAATATATTATTTATTTAAGGGTTCCTAAGGATAGAGTAACTCTAGATAATATTATATTTATACCGGTAATTAACGAACGCCTTATCGGTATAAAGGTAATAAATATAGTAATTATTATATTCTTTAACGGATCTATAGCTACGAAAGGCGCTAAATATATTTATTTATTAGGTATAAAGTAATAATAACTATATTTAAATTTATTATTAATATAGGTAACTATAAAGCCGAAGCTATAAACCCTAAAATTAATAATATTATTATAAATAATATTATATTCGAAACGGCCTTTTCGTAGGCTGCGTTTATACGAATAAGTATATATCTTTATAACGTTATAGATTTTATAGCCGTTATCGCCTTTAACCTTTAATAAATCGATATTATTAATTATTTTGGATAATTATACTACGTTATCTTTCCTTAAATAACCGAGTCTCTCGTATTATTAGGTTAGGGCTTTAGTATTAATAATAATTAATATTAATTACTATTAATTCATATATAGAATATAGAGGTTATAATTTTATAGGATTATAATAATTCCTTTAGATTTAATAGAGATCCCTCTAAAAATAAAGTTTAGGGGGTAACTAGCTCGTTAAAACTTAATATAAAAAATAAGATTAAAACCGCTATTAGGAACATATATAACGTTATTAACTTTAAAATATTATACGCCTTTATCGCCTAAATATAGTGGCCGAATAACGTTATTATTATATAGTATTAGGCCGCCCTTAAAGCTATTAATATTATCGGCGCCCTTAAGTTTATTATACTTTATAAAAATAAAGCGATCGTAGTTAATATAGACGGTAGTACCGGTATCTAAAACCTAAAGTTTAGAAGTATTAACTATAATACTTATAAGGACGTAGTAGTATTTTATATTTCCTAAATTAGAATTACCTTCGGTATTAAACCTCTAGCGCTTATTTAATTTATCGGATTTATCGTCTTTACTTTTATTATTTTAGTTTCTATTATTACTATTATTATTTTTAATAATAACGTTATTATTACCTTTATCGCCGTTTTTAGCGCGGTTACCTCGACCGCGCCGGCTACGGTCGCGTTAGTTATTATAATTAAGATTATTATATTAGGGCTTATTATAAATAGTATAGTACCGTACCCGCCTAATAAAGTTAATATAGTAGAGGTACGATCGAATAATTCCTTCCTAATTAGGCCCTTAAATATACTATAGTATTAAAATATATACCGTAAATACTAACTAGTTATAACTAGCGCCACTAGCCTATAAATATAATATATTACGGAAACGAGAGATCGCTATATTTAAAGTAATCTTAATAGTACTATTAATATTAAATAAATCGTATTGTTTAGCGAATATTTTATAATAACGCTAGTAATTAATATTAAGATTACGGTAGAACTACTAAACTATAAAATTATTATTAAATTTAAGGTAGTTAAAATTATAAAGCTTATTATAAACTTTTTAAAACTTACTAATATAATCGCTAAGACTATTATACTAACTAGTAGTAAATTAATTAAATTTAATTAATACCTTATATAAATAGCTAGAGTTATAAGGTTTAAATTCGTTTATAATAATCGTCTAAATTATAATAACGACCTTATTATTCTTAATTTTAGCGTAGGTTATAAGGGCGATAATATAACGAAGGATATTATAAATTATCTTATTATTAGTAAACTATTAATACGTAGTATCGATATTATAGTTAGGTTTACCTACGTCTAGTTCTAAGACTATAATAAATAAATCTTCGAGGTATTCCTATAAATTTATTATATTAAAATTATTATATATATTAAAATTATTATATATATCTTACTTTTATTTAACGAAGCCTTCTATTAAATTTAAAATTTCGATTTTAATAAATACCTAAATAATCTTTATAAATACCGATATACTAGTAATAACATAGGTATAAGGCCGAATAATTTAATAATACTAAACGGTTCTAGTATTAATTTAAAGTAACTAAAACTAACTAAAGAGTCGGATTAATAATAATATATATATATTATATTAACGTCTCTTTTATCGTCGTATATATATACTTTATTACGGAGGTAGTTAATTATTTATTTAATTTATTAAAAAGTACGGAGCTAAAGTCTTTAAAGGGTATATTACTATTTAATAATTAAATAAAAAGGTTTGGCCTTAAGATACTTTAGGTTTTATTTTCGTTTTAATAGTCGTTATTATCGTAATTATTCTAAATAACGAGGCTGAAAATTTAGAAAATAATATATTTAGGGTTTAACTCGCTATTACTTTATATAAAGGAATAAAAATAAATAGCTTTAATAATTATTTTAATAATAAAAGTTATAATCGTAACTACGACCTATAGTTATAATTATAGTGTTTTTTCCCCCGACTACGGAGTTATAAATTTATTCTTAGTTATTAACTCTATTAACGCTATTAATACTTATTTTTTTAAGGCGGTAAACGAGCTATTATCGGCAAATCTTAAAAGTAAATGTTAGTATACTCTAAGCGCTATCAGCCCTACTAGAAAGCCGTCTACGGGTTTACGCTGAAACTCTATATTAAATACCGACCCGAGGTTTAGTAGGATCAGTAAGTCGGGGCTTCGGGTAGTAAATCAGGGTTCCGGGAAAATTACTTTCAGCAAGTAGTACTAACTGTTAGTAGGTTCAGTAGGTTCAGTAACTCGATAAATCGTCAGTAACTTAAATATCAGACGAATAGGCCCATTATATGCCCTATAGCATGCGCATTTGCATGCGCATTGGCATGCGCCATAGTATGGGCCATAGTATGGGCCATAGTATGCCCCATGGCATGCGCAATGGCGTGCGCAAAGGTATCCTGAATAGCATGCGATGTGCGCCCCCCGCAGCAGCCCCTAAAACATCAGACGAAAGCCCCCCATGGTATGCGCAATCATGGCATGCGCAATCATGGTATGCGCAATCATGGCATGCGCCAAGGCATGCGCCAAGGCATGCGCCAAGGCATGCGACATGCCATGGTGTTTATGTGCGCATACTCCCCGGATGTGCCTAGGTAATGCCCGCGCGAGAACTTTCGCCAAAACTTATTATTCCGGGCCCGGTAGGTCGCTGGCGTTGGTAGTCGTCGCTAAGGGTCGCTGCCGTTAATGGCGTCGATTATAGAACTTTATTTATTTCAGCCCTATTATAGGGCTGAGCTACTATTAATATATTAACGATATATATAAGTTATTAAAGTTATTAATCCGGCTAAAATTAACCCGGAGTTATTAAACCTATTAAAAGTAACCTACCTAGACCCTTAATTTACTAAACTTACTAATAGGACGCTGGTAGCCCTATCCGTAAATTAGGGCTACTAGTAGTATCCTATCCGTAATTAGGGTTAAAAAACCTACTGATAGGACGCTACTAGCCTTATCCGTAACTTAGGGCTACTAGTAGGACGCTGCCAGCCCTATCCGCGCGGTCGGTAACTAGGGTTTTGGCAGGAGTTTTTGAGATTTACCGATAATAATAATACTTATTCTAAACTTTAAAAAGACTTTATAAACTTAAAGTTATAATACGCCGGTAGTTATAATAAATTATATAGAGGTATTAATAATAATAAATAGTTATTATATATAACTACCCTTAAGGTATTTATTTAGGTATATATAAAATACGTTAATATTAGCCGATTACGGCGATTAACTACTCTTTAGTATAATAATTAACTACTTTCTAACTATAATAAAACTACTAGCGATTAGGTTATTTTCTAGCGGTATATAAACTCTATATAAACGATTAGCTATTTTCTAGCGTATACTATATAGTATAATTAACTATTTTCTAGTAATTACGTATATAGTTTATTAGGTTATTCCCTAGTAGAGGCGGGGCCGGCGGAACTATATTCTATATATTAAGGCCCTACTTTAAAAAAAATTTATAGGCGTAATTAATACGCCTTAAATATAATTACGATAACGTAATAACGTAATAGCGCCGTGTTACTACTATTAATACTATAATGATATAGTGAGTATATAACGGATATATACGTAGAGCCCGGGCTCATAACCTATTAAACTATAATAAGTAGAAATACTTCTTAATTAATTATTTATAAAGGATAAAAGCGAATATATATATAAAACCCTAATACTAAGTATTACCAAGTATCTATTTATTAAATAGTTACTAAGTAGTTCTATACTCCTACATTCTAATATATAGGATAGGTAGAAATACTTCTTAATTAATTATCTATAAAGGATGAGAGCGAATATACGTGCAAGACCCTAATATTAAATATTACTAAATATCTATTTACTAAATAGTCCTATACTCCTATATTCTAATATTTTTACTCGAACGAAATCCTTTATTAAGAAGTCTCTAAAATAGCCCCGTATTCCCCCTATTTTGGGGTCGTTATAATGAGTTATAGAGGCTAAAATTATAATTTATAGAGGTTAAATTATAGGCCTAAATTATAATTAATAGAGGTTAAGCTATAGGGCTAAGCCAAGTCGATAGAGGCTAAGTTATAAAGTTGAATTATATTAGTAGAGGCTAAGCTATAAAATTAAACCACGTTAGTAGAGGCTAAATTATAAAGCTAAACTACGTTAATAGAGGCTAAGCTTTAGGGCTAAACTACGTCGATAGAGGTTAAGGGAGAAAAATTCCGTTTTTTAATAAAATATAGTATTTTAAAAAATTTATTTAATAGTTAACCTATATACGCTAAATTTAGGTAGTAACTAGGTCGGGATATTAATAAGCGATACGAATACTACGAGAAGATTATTAGAAATAATCGGATATTATAAGGTTCTACGGGGAAGCGATTATTAAAAGTATAAAGACCGCCTACGATATCATAGGGACCTTTAGATACTACAGATATTCTAGCGATATATAAATTTATTAATAAAGATTATAGGAGGGCTAAGTAAGAATAATAAATTAAAAGACGATTTTATTATCGCCGCGTATAACTTAAAAGTACCTAGAGCAATTTACGATATATCGTTATACGTACGGACGCGATTTAGCTAAAATTAGGAGAGTATATTTTATAAAGGCCTTAGATAGGGCCCTAAAAGTTTAGTAGTATTTGATACAATAGTTATTAATTAATAATGATTTAAATATTAATATTTATTACTAGTTAGGTTATTAAAATATAGCCTATAAAGCCTCCGGATAAACCCGTAGAGCCTCTAGATAAACTCGTAGAGCCGCGTTTTAGTATTTATAAATATAGCATAACTCCTATATTGAAATACAGGAGTATAGGACTACTTAGTTACTATTAACTAAGTAGATACTTAGTAATACTTGGTATTAAGGTCTTATACGCATATTCGCTCTTATCCTTTATAAATAATTAATTAAAAAGTGTTTCTATTTATCCTATATTCAATAGGTTATAAACCCGGGCTCTACGTATATATCCGCTATATACTCGCTATATTATCATAGTATTAATGGTAGTAACACGGCGTTATCGCGTTATTATAACTGCGCTTAGGACGTACTAGATTACGCCCGTAAGAATTTTTTAAATAAGGGCCTTAGTACCTAGAATATAGTTCCGCCGGCCCCGCCTCTACTAGGGAATAGCCCGAAGACCGTATATAACTACTAGAAAGTAGTTAATCGTACTATATAATATAGGCTAGAGAGTAGCTAAATCGCTTATAAAGAGTTTATATACCGCTAGAAAATAACTAATAAGCGAAGTACGGTACTAGAAAGTAACTAATTACTATACTAGGAAATAACTAATCGCCGTAATCGGTTAATATTAACGTACTTTATATATACCTTAATAAATACCTTAGGGGTATTTATATATAATAATTATTTATTATCGTTAATACCTCTATATAACTTATTATAATCGTTATTAGTATATTATAACTTTAAGTTTATTAAGTCTTCTCTAAATCTAGAATAATCTTAAATAATTATTATTATAGCTCGCTTACCGCCTTAAAAAATAAATGTTAATAGTATTAATAGTATTAGTAACTAAAAATAGACCTATAACTCCGTAGTTAAGGGGAAAAACATTATAAACTATAACTATAAATCGTAGCTACGACTATAACTCTTATTATTAAAGTAATTACTAAAGTTATTTACCTCTATTTTCTTATATAAAGTAATAACGAGTTAAATTTTAAATATATTATTCTCTAAGCTGTTAACCTCGTCGTTTAGAATAATTATAATAATAACGATTATTAAAATAAAAATAAAATCTAGAGTAACTTAAAACTAAACCTCTTTATTTAATTACTAAATAGTAATATATTTTTTAAAGACTTTAGCTCCGTATCTTTTAATAGATTAAATAAATAGTCGACTACCTCCGTAATGAAGTATATACGTATAACGATAAAAAAGATATTAATATAATATATATATACTATTATTAATCCGATTCCCTAGCTAGTTTTAGTTATTTTAAATTAATATTAGAATTATTTAATAATATTAAATTATTCGGCCTTATACCTAGGTTACCGCTAGTATATCGGTATTCGTAAAGACTATTTAGGTATTTATTAAAATCGAAATCTTAAATTTAATAAAAGACTTCGTTAAATAAAAGTAGGATATATATAATAATTTCAATATAATAAATTTATAGGAATACCTCGAAGATCTATTTATTATAGCTCTAGAACTAGACGTAGGTAAACCTAACTATAATATCGATACTACGTATTAATAGTTTACCGATAGTAAGATAATTTATAATATCCTCCGTTATACCGTCGCCCCTATAACCTACGTTAAAATTAAGAATAATAAGGTCGTTATTATAGCCTAGACGATTATTATAAATAAATTTAAACCTCGTAGCTCCGGCTACCTATATAAGGTACTAATTAAATTTAATTAATTTATTATTAATTAGTACGATAGTCCTAGCGACTACGCTAGTAAATTTTAAAAGACTTATAACGGGCTCTATAATTTTAACTACTTTAAGTTTAATAATAATTTTATAGTTTAATAATTCTACTATAACCTTAGCTCTAATTATTAACGTTATTATAAAATATTCGCTAAAGACCACGATTTATTTAATATCGATAATACTACTAAGACTACTTTAAATATAGTAATCTCTCGCTTCCGTAATATATTATACCTATAGGTTAATAGTACTAGTTATAGGTAACTAGTACTTATTATATATATTTTAATATTATGGCGTATTTAAGGATTTAATTAGGAAGGAATTATTCGATTATACCTCTACTACGCTAATTTTATTAGGCGGGTACGGTACTATATTATTTATAATAAACCCTAATATAATAATTTTAGTTATAATAACCAGCGCGACCGTAGCCGGCGCGATTAAGGTAACCGCGATAGAGGCGGTGGTAGGGGTAATAATAGCGTTAAAGATAATAACGATAATAATAGAAGTTAAAATAATAAGAGTAAAGACGATAAATCCGATAAATTAAATAAACGCTAGAGGTTTAATACCGAAGGTAATTTTAATTTAAGAAATATAAAACGTTACTACGCCTTTAGAGGTATTATAATTAATATTTCTAAATTTTAAATCTTAGATACCGGTATTATTATTTATATTAACTACGATCGCTTTACTTTTATAAAGTATAATAAACTTTAAGGCGCCGATAATATTAATAGTTTTAAAGGCGGCCTAATACTATATAATAATAATATTACTCGGTTACTATATTTAGGCGATAAAGGTATATAGTACCTTAAGGTTAATAACGTTATATATATTCTTAATAACGGTTTTAACTTTATTTTTTATATTAAATTTTAACGAGCTAGCTACCCTCTAGGTTTTATTTCTAAAGAAATCTTTATCGGATTTAAAGGAATTACTATAATCTTATAAAACTATAACCTCTACGTTCTATATATAAATTAATAGTAGTTAATATTAATTATTATTAATACTAAAGCCCTAACCTAATAATATAAGAGACTCGGTTATTTAGGGAAAGATAATATAATACGGTTATTTAAAATAATTAACGGTATCGATTTATTAAAGGTTAAGGGCGATAACGGCTATAAAACCTATAATATTATAAAGATATATGTTTATTCGTATAAACGTAACCTACGAAAGGGCCGTTTCGAATACGATATTATTTATAATAATATTATTAATTTTAGAGTTTATAACTTCGGCTTTATAGTTACCTATATCAATAATGAATTTAAATATAGTTACTATTATTTTATACTTAATAAAATAAGTATATTTAGCGCCTTTTATAGTTATAGGTCCGTTAAAGAATATAACGATTATTATATCCATTACCTTTATACCGATAAGGATTTTATATACGTTAATAGGGTATTCGCCGATTATTAATATAAATATAATATTATTTAGAGTTACTTTATCCCTAAGAACCCCTAAATAAATAATATATTAAAATATATTAATTAAGTTTTATTTTAGAAGGTATACGCCCTACTAAATAATAACGGCCTTAATAAAATATTAATTCTATAGTTTATCTCGATTATAAACTAGCTCCGAAATCGGTTTTTTATTATTATAATAAATATTATACCCTATAAAGACTTTATTAGAATACGTCCTAATTTATTATATTTATATAATATTAACTAAATCGGCCTATGTTAAGACCGTTATATTATAAATAAAAACTAATAGAAGTTTATTTAATATAGTATTAAGGGCGCCCTTATTAGGTACGAGGGTAATTATTTTTATCGAATATTAATACCTATAGGTAAAGTACTCTACTTTACCTAAATTTAATAAACCGAGGATCGTTATATTAGAAATAAATATACTATAATATAGGTATTATTAGTTAATAAAATCTTTAGAATAGTTCCCCGTTAAGGGGGCGATATTATAGTAAAACGTAAAGATATTTTAAATTTATATAAAGCTCCCATTAATATAGAATTAAATATCGACGACTACGGGTATAATAATAGTAGTTTTAAGTTTATTATAGCCCCCCTATAACGACCTATTAAACGCGTTATTTTATTATAGTTATTAAAGTTAAGAGTTAATATACCTAATTTTAACCTATAAACGCTATAACCGCTATTAATTATAAACGATATATTATCGCGAGTAATAATACTAGAATCCTCGAGCTTTAATTTATTAGATAATATAAATCCGGCCTAATATTCCCCCGCCTCCGCCTCGCCCGCGATATTAATAAAAGTATTTAATAGGTATTTAGAGCTACGCGAACCTACTCTCTCCCCCGACCTAATAATACTACTAGTTAAAATATTATTATATAAATTATATAAACCTAAAATATATAAAGAAGCTATAATTAATACCTTAAATAAAATATACTAATAATTTAATATAAAGGCCGAAATTAATTTATTCTTAATTAATAATATTTAGATACTAGTTAACCTACCTTATAATCGAAAAATCCTTCGCGGTAAATAGGTCTATAAATTTAAATATAATATTACTAACGAGGTAACTCGTTATAAAGCCCGTTAAATTATATATAGTTTTAAATAACGTTAAGGAATCGATTTTAACGAGATATTTATTTTTATAATTAAACCTATAAGTTATAAAGTATTATTCGTTATTATTATAATATTCGACCTAGAGCTCGAATAAATAAATATATAAACTACATTTCTTAATAACGAGATCGATAACGATAAAATCTATATTAGATAACCTACCGGTTTTAGTAATAGTTTAGGCTATATATATTTATTAAAACGTACTTTATATAGGCTTAAATAATCCCCTCGAGTATAATATACTATCTTTACTACTTTTTTTATTAAGCTAGGTTTTATACCTCTAAATACAGATTTTAATATCTTCTTTAATTATAATACCTAGTTAATTATTATTTTATACGTCGATAATATATTAATTATTAATATTAGGAAGGCCGTTATTATTTAGTTTAAATAATAACTAAACGATAAGTATAAGATAATTAATTTTAGATCTATTATTTATTATTTAGGTCTTAAAATCGCGCGCGATCGCTTTAATTATATATTATTTTTTAATTAGGAGGTTTACCTAGAAAGAGTATTTAAAGATTATAATATATAAAATATTAAAATTAAGGCTATAGGAGTTTTAATAAACCTAATAATTAGGTTTATCTCTACGAATAAAGGCTACTAGGCTAAACCTACTTTTTTAACTATATATTAATTAATTATCGGATTATTTATATATATAATAATAGGTATACGACCTAATATCGCCTTCGCGGTATTAATAATAAGCCGTTATACTTTTAACCCCGATAAGATTTATTAGGTTATAATTAAACGTATATTCCGTTACCTATATAATATACTATATTCAAAGTTTATATTCTAGGGTTAACTCGCCTTATTATAGGGCTATATTAATATTAATTAAGTTAATAATTTTAATACGCGATACTCTACCTCTAGTTATACGTTTAATCTCGGTAATACGATTCTTAACTAGTAATCTAAGTATTAACTAATTATTATATTATTATTTTATAAAGCCGAATATACTAGCTAAATATAAATTATTAAAGTAACTATTTAGTTTAAATAGTTATTAAAATAATTAATATTTATTACCCCTATACCCTATACTAGAGGGAAATCTAAAGACTATATATTAATACTACTCGTTAATATATTATATATATTTATTAACTTTTCAGCGATACCTATATATTTCGCGCTTATTATAGTTATTTTTTATAATAATTAGGGTATTATAGCCCTAGCTAAAAACCCTTAAAATTACGGTCGTACTAAATATATTAATTTATAATACTACTTTTAACCCGAAAAGATCGTATTAAGCGAAATTAAATTCCGTTATATTTTTATAGTAGATTAAATCGTTAATAAGTTTATTAAAGCCCTTCCTAAAATTAAATTCAATATCTTTCGGGCTACTCTAAACCTTTAATAATTTATATAAAAATTTATTAATACTTTTATAAAAGGATTTTTAAGTCTTTATATACTAAAAATACGACTCTACGGGCGTACCCGAAGAGTTATATTTAAAATTTAATATATATTTAGCGCCTTCCCCGTAAATTAAAAATTAATATATAATTTAATACTAATTAATAATTATCCTATAGATTATTATTAAATCTTTAAGGCCTTATCTAAGGCCTTTATAAAGTATTCTCTCTAAATTTTAATTAAATCGCGTCCGTATATATAACGGTATATCCTAACTCGCTCTAAATATTTTTAGGCTATACGCGGCGACGATAAAATCGCTTTATAATTTATAATTTTTATTTAACCCTCCTATAACTCTTATTAATAAATATATACGTCGCTAGAATATCTTTTAAATATCCGTTATAGTTATTTATCGTTATACCCGTAGTATTTAACGCGGTCTTTATAATATCCTAGGCGGTTTTTATACCTTTAATAATCGCTTCCCCGTAGAACTTTATAATATCCGACTATTTCTAATAATCTTCTTATAGTATTTATATCGTTTATTAATACTCCGACCTAGTTACTACCTAAATTTAGCGTATATAAGTTAACTATTAAATAAAAATTTTAAAATACTATATTTTATTAAAAAACGGAATCTTGCTCCTTTAGCCTCTACCGACGTAACTTAACCCTATAATTTAGCCTCTACCGACGTAGCTTAACCCTATAGTTTAGCCTCTACCGACGTAGCTTGGCCCTATAGCTTGGCCTCTACTAATTATAACTTAGGCCTATAACTTAGCCCCTACTAATTATGGCTTAAGCCTATAGTTTAGCCTCTATAAACTATAGTTTTAGCCTCTATAACTTATTATAACGACCCTAAAATAGGGGGAATACGGGGCTATTTTAGAGACTTCTTAATAAAGGATTTCGTTCGAGTAGGAGTATTAAAATATAGAAGTATAGGACTATTTAGTCACTACTAACTAAGTAGATACTTAGTAATACTTAGTATTAGGGTCTTATACGTATATTCGCTCTTATCCTCCATAGACAATTAATTAAAAAGTGTTTCTACTTATCCTATATTCAATATCCTATAAGAGTATAAATAGGCTTTTATAGGAGTATTAATAAATTTTAATAAAATTATATTTATTATAGGCCTAAAGTTATATGAAAGATATTAAATTTAACTTTAGGAAGAGCTTTAATTAGGCCGTCGACGATCTACTTTATAATCGGAATATAACGGAACTTGATTTCGCTTACTACGATTTTTTCGCGCTAGAAGTAGTACTAAATCGTAATATATTTAGTACGGTTATAGTCCTAGGGGTTCTTGGTTAGTACTATAATATTTTAATTATTATAGAAAATAATTATCGTAAGTGTGAAATAGGCTAGTAGAGCGGAGTAGGAGGTTAATATAAATAATATAATAACGAGTACTATTAACGTATACTAGTTTAAATCTCTACCGGAATAAAGTATATATATAATAAATATTAGTTATCTAAATAACTTTTTAAACTAGATAATTTTTTTAATAATTTAAATCTAGCCCGCGTATTCGGCTTTATAAAATAATAATATAATAATCGGTTAATATTTAGACTGTTGGAATATAGGAGTATAGAACTACTTAGTGACAACTTAGTAAGTAGATACTTGGCAATACTTAGTATTAGGGTCTTATACGTATATTCGCTCTTATCCTTTATAGATAATTAATTAAGAAGTATTTCTACTTATTATAGTTTAATAGGTTATAAGCCCGGGCTCTATATATATATCCGCTATATATTTATTATATTATTATAGTATTAATAGTAGTAATACAGCGCTATTACGTTATTACGTTATTATAACTACGTTTAAGGCGTACTAATTACGCCCGTAAGAAATTTTTAAAGTAGGGCCTTAATATATAGAATATAGTTCCGCCGGCCCCGCCTCTACTAGGGAATGACTTAATAAACTATATATATAACTACTAGAAAGTGGCTAATTATATTATATAATATACGCTAGAAAATAGCTAATCGCTTATATAGAGTTTATATACCGCTAGAAAATGGCCTAATCGCTAGTAGTTTTACTATAGTTAGAAAGTAGTTAATTATTATACTAGGGAGTAATTAATCGCCGTAATTAATTAATATTAGCGTATTTTATATATACCTAAATAAATACCTTAGGGGTAGTTATATACGATAGTTATTTATTATTATTAATACCTTTATATAATTTATTATAATCGTTATTAGTATACTATAACTTTAAGTTTATAAAGTCTTTTTAAAATTTAAAATAATCGTAATTAATTACCGCTATAACTCGCTCACCACCTTAAAAAAATAAGCGTTAATAGCGTTAACAGCGTTAATAATTAAAAATAGATTTATAACTCCGTAATCGGGGGAAAAAACATTATAACTATAATTATAGGTCGTAGTTACGATTATAACTCTTATTATTAAAGTAATTACTAAAGCTATTTACCTTTATTCTTTTATATAAAGTAATAGCGAGTTAAACCCTAAATATACTATCCTTTAAGTTTTTAACCTCGTCGTTTAGAACGATTATAATAGTAATAATTATTAAAACGAAAGTAAAATCTAGAGTATCTTAAGGCTAAACCTTTTTATTTAATTACTAAATAATAATATACTCTTTAAAGACTCTAGCTCCGTACCTTTTAATAAATTAAATAAATAATCGACTACCTCCGTAATAAAGTATATATATATAACGATAAAAGAGACGTTAATATAATATATATATATTATTATCGATCCGACTCTTTAGTTAGTTTTAGTTACTTTAAATTAATATTAGAACTACCTAATAATATTAAGTTATTCGGCCTTATACCTAGGTTACCGCTAATATATCGGTATTCGTAAAGATTATTTAGGTATTTATTAAAATCGAAATTTTAAATTTAATAGAAGGCTTCGTTAAATAAAAATAGGATATATATAATAATTTTAATATAATAGACCTATAGGAATACCTCGAAGATCTATTTATTATAGTTTTAGAACTAGACGTAGGTAAACCTAACTATAATATTAATACTACGTATTAATAGTTTACTAATAATAAGATAATTTATAATATCCTCCGTTATATTATCGCCCCTATAACCTACGCTAAAATTAAGAATAATAAGGTCGTTATTATAACCTAGACGATTATTATAAACGAATTTAAACCTCGTAGCTCCGGCTACCTATATAAGGTACTAATTAAATTTAATTAATTTACTACTAGTTAGTATAATAGTCCTAACGATTATACTAGTAAGTTTTAAGAGGCTTATAACGAGCTTTATAACTTTAACTATTTTAAATTTAATAATAATTTTATAATCTAGTAGTTCCACCGTAATCTTAGCGTTAATTATTAGCGCTATTATAAAATATTCGCTAAAGACTATAATTTATTTAATATTAATAATACTATTAAGACTACCTTAAATATAGCGATCTCTCGCTTCCGTAATATATTATATTTATAGGTTAGTAGCGCTAGTTATAACTAACTAGTATTTACGGTATATACCTTAACGCTATAACGTATCTAAAGGTTTAATTAAAAAGGAACTATTCGATTATACCCCTACTACGCTAACTTTATTAGGCGGGTATAGTATTATATTATTTATAATAAACCCTAGCACGATAATCTTAGTTATAATAATTAACACGACCGTAGCCGGCGCGGTCGAGGTAGCCGCGGTAAAAACGGCGGTAGAAGTAATAATAACGCTACTATTAAAAATAATAATAATAATAATAAAAGCTAAAATAATAAAAGTAAAGATAATAAATCCGATAAATCAAATAAACGTTAGAGGTTTAATACCGAAGGTAATTTTGATTTAAGAAATATAGAACGCTACTACGCCCTTATAGGTATTATAGTTAATATTTCTAAACTTTAGGTCTTAAATACCGGTATTATTATTTATATTAATTACGATCGCTTTATTTTTATAGAGTACGATAAGTTTAAGGGCGCCGATAATATTAATAACTTTAAAGGCGGCCTAACGTTATATAATAATAACGTTATTCGGCTACTATATTTAGGCGATAAAAGCGTATAATACCTTAAGATTAATAACGTTATACATATTCTTAATAGCGGTTTTAATTTTATTTTTTATATTAAATTTTAACGAGCTAGCTACCCTTTAAGCTTTATTTTTAAAGAGATCTTTATCGGATTTAAAGAAATTACTATAATCCTATAAGACTATAACCTCTACGTTCTATATATAAATTAATAGTAATTAGTATTAGTTATTATTAATACTAAAGCCCTAACCTAATAATACGAGAGACTCGGTTATTTAGGGAAAGATAACGTAGTACGGTTATCTAAAATAATTAACGATATCGATTTATTAAAGATTAAAGGCGATAACGGCTATAAAACCTATAACGTTATAAAGATATATATTTATTCGTATAAACGCAGCCTACGAAAGGGCCGTTTCGAATATAACGTTATTTATAATAATATTATTAATCTTAGGGCCTATGACTTCGGCTTTATAATTACCTATATTAAGGGGACGGATAGAGGGAGACCCTATTTTACTAACGGGAGACCCTTTACAGAGACCCTATAGATATCAATAATAATAACGTCGTCGACGCCTATACTTGACGCCATTATCACCGCCGTTATTATAAATATATCTACCGTACTAGTTACCCTACTCGCCGTCGCTAGCCCGCGCCCCTAAAGTTATCTCTATGCCCCGAGTAAGCGGGAACTATATTATAAATAGTAGAAACTAAAGCCTAGAAGGAGTATAGAATATAGCTATAAAGTATATAGCTACGTTATCGCTTATTTAGTATAATATCGGTTAATATAACTTATTTTATTATAGGTCCTGATATAGAGACACCCTCTTTCCTTAGAAAAATACCCTCTATTTCCTTATATAAACACCCCCCTATATCCGGTTAGTGGCCGCGGGCACCGGAGTAATGTAGCCGCGAATTATTCAAGCGACGTAGGCGCATAGTAGCAATTAGGGGGGGCAGCGATAGGGTATCTATAGAGGGATCTATAGAGGTATCTATAGAGGTAGTAACGGCCATATATACGCACATATATAGGGGCAGCAATGGGCCATATATAAAAGTAGTAATAAGTATATATATAAGAGTAGTAGTAGGCTATATATAAGGGTAGTAATAGAGTATATATAGCCTATTACTACCTCTATATACGCTGCGGAATAGAGTAGGGAATCTCTTTCCTTCCTTAGATAGAGAAGGGAACCGGGGAAGGAAAGAGAAGAGAATAAAGACTCGGTAATTCCCTTCCCCGGAGTAAAGAAGGGAAGAGAATAATAGGGAATCCCTTCCCTACCCTCCCTATAGGGCTGCCCCATCTATGGCTATATATACGCGCATATATACTCATAGTGTGAAAAATTCCAGAATAGTCGACTACTTTTACTTCGTATTCTATAGTCGACTAGATTACTCAGCTAGTAGTCATAGTCCGACTATATTCCGGAATACGTAGTCGACTTATAGTCGACTATTTGTTACTATTTTTAGTAACTCTCTAGACTAGTAATAAATACGATTTTTTTCTATTTATAAAATATTACTACTATTTTTAATATACTATTACTATTTATAGTATATAATTACTATTTATAGTATTCTAGTATATAATATTATTTATTTATTTATAGATTATTTTCTAGAATTTTCTAGAATCTTCTACTAGAATCTCGTAGAATTCTATAAAATTTAAATAAATTATACTAATAATAAGAAGTTACTAATAATAGACGAATAGTATAAGTTACTTTAAAAGGATTAATATAACTAATTATTACTTAATATTAATAATTAATAATTAATATAAAGAGAGAAAAACGTATCTCGAGAGATAGATCGAGTTTTATATATTCGTTTTATTAATTCTAGTACCTTCTATATTATAAATCAATATTATAAATCAATATTATAAATTAATATTATAAATTAATATTATAAATCCGATTATTAATCCCGAATATATTATTAATAATTATTAAAAGAGAGAAGATTCGAGAATCTTCTAGAATTTTAAAGAACTAGATTATTAATTATTCTATTACTAATTTTAATAACTAATTTTGATAACTAATCTTAATAACTAATCTTGATTTATAACCTTGATTTATAACCTTGATTTATAACCTTGATTTATAACCTTGATTTATAACCTTGATTTATAACCTTGATTTATAACCTTGATTTATAATCTTAATTTATAATATAGAAGGTTCTAGAATTAATAAGACGAATATATAAGACTCGATCTCTCCCTCGAAGTTCTTTCTTCTCTCTCTATCTTAAATCAATACTATATTATATATTATTATATTATATACTATATTAAGATATTAACTTATTATATTATCTATTCTATCGTCTATTTTATTATCTATACTATAAGTTTTATTATGGAATATTTTAGTAATTCTTTATAAAAATGTCTTCTCAAAGAAATATCGAACGATACGGCCCGAATTACGAACTACTTTCTCTTGAAAATCAAGTTTATTTATTTAAGAATAAATACTATAAATAAGAGCTTCTACCCTACGAAGAAAATAAAGAACGATAAGTAAATTATTATTATTCTATTAATAATTCTATATTATTAATAATATACTAATTAATAATAGAGAAAGATAATCTGTTTATAAAAAAATTGTCGATATTCGAAAATCGAACTCGTTTCTCAAACTCGACTAAGTAATTTTTATAATTACTATAGAAATATACATAAGAATATCTCTATAAAAAACGAAAAATACGAAGAAATATCTCAAAGTTCAGGTACGTTGTTATATATATTTATATATATATTATTATATTTATTAACTATTTATATATAGAATCTTAATCTTAATCTCAATTATATATCGATCCGAGAGAGTCTTTTTCTAATAATAGAAGACTCGCTAAGCGACTTTCCGAAAATACTCTAAATAAGGATTATAATCAAACTACTATAAAAGAGAAGATTTTATATTTTTTCCTCGAAAATAATATATCTTTTCGAGCTATTACTAGTAATTCTTTTAAAGATTTATTATTCTATACTCGAAAGTAAGTACTTTCTACTAAAAATTAAAAATTAAAAATATTTATTATTTATTATTTATTATAGAGATATACCGGATCTATACTATAATAGTATTAAAAATCAATTAATACTATTATATCAAACGAACGTTAATAAGATAAAAGACGAAATTCTACTATTATATAATAAATATAATAGTAAATTCTCTCTTACTTTCGACGGCTGGACGGCTTTAAATCAAGACGAATATCTCGGAATTACTCTTTACTATTTTAATTCTTAATGGGAATTAAAATCAGTATTAATCGGAATGGAAAATCTAAACGATCGACATAACGCCTAATATATCTATTCAATTTTACAAAATTGTTTATCAGAATTCGAAATCCAAGATAATATACTATCGTAAGTCTAATAATTCATGAATTATTTTTTCTAAATACTAATTATTTTAATAGAATTACTAGTGATAAAGCTTTAGAAAATATATCACTATTAAAATTATTTCGACAGAATTATAAAACGAATTATAATATCGAAATATCGACTATTGAGTGCGTTTCTCATACTATTAATAATATTGTTCAAGATATTTTATCGTGGATACTTTGGGAGAATAAAGATAGAAGAGTTATTCATAATACTATAAATGAAACTCTTATAGAGGAAGAAGAACTAAGAGATTCTCATAAAGGTAAATTAATATTTATTCACTTTAAAATTTATTATTTATTAATTTTTATTATAGATCTACATCCGATACGGAGAATTCGAAAAATCGTTACGTTATTTAAATATTCACATATTAATAAACGTATACTCGATAATCAAATCAACTTAATGAATATTCCGACGCCTCACGCTATAAGAATAGGTATTTATTACTTTGTTTATTTATTAGTTATTTACTAATCTATTTATAGATCAAGCTACTCGCTAGAATTCGACGTACGAGATATTAGATCGATTTCTACATCTTTATAAAGCTATAAAAAGCTCTATCGATATATCGGATAATATTAAAAATAAAGATCAACTTTTGTTTTCGGACGAAGATCTCGAATTTTCAAACGATTGTCTCGATATTTTTAAGATTTTTATTAAAGCTTCGACGAAACTTCAAGCTAATAAATATCCTACTATCGTTTATATATATCCTTATATATAGGAAATTCGACAACGATTAGAAGCAAAATTTGCTCAAAATACTCTAGTAAGTTTTTTGTTTTTTTATTATTAATTTATTTATTAATTTATTTATTCGTTAAATAGTTAATAATATACTAATAATATATAGAATTCAAATCTACGAAACGGCTATCGACGAGGAATTCAAAAACTGGATACATGGTTTCCAAAATTTAATAGAAGAAATTAGAATGTTACGATCAAGGTTCGATGAGAACCTTAGTAGACTTAGTATACTTAGTACACTAAGGGTTTATTTACTACTCGATATAATATATGAATTAATAAATAGGTAAGCGCTTAACCGTTTATTTACTCGATACTAGAATAAACGAGTAAATAAATAAATAACGTAGTTTCTTTCTTTTATCTAGACTACGTACTTTCCTAGTAGATAAAAACTTCGTATTTAACTTCCTTTAGAACTTTTAATTATAGATTCTAAATATAGACGTTTATTAAACTAATAATTAAGTTTATTAAATTTATTTAGTTTTATTTTATATTAATACGAAGTTTATTATTCTTTAATCCTTCATACTCCTTTTTACGAGTATTAACCTAGGTCCTATTAATATTATATTAAGATATTAAACGGAGAGCCTTAATACTTTAAATATCTTTAAGATAAATATTTTAAAATTAATAAAAACCCTAGCCCTAAATACCTAGGACGGTACTAGAAGATATAATATTATAGAAAAAAGGGACCGTATTAAAATTACTCGACTAGACTATTACTATAAAGAGCGCGAGAAGCTTAATAATTAATTATTATAACTTTAACTATTCTTTATATTTAACGAGAATATTATACTAGTTATTAAATAGATAATCTTTATAATAACCTATATAAAAGGTAATATTTAGAAATAAATTAAACTATTCTTAAAGCGTTATATAGAAATAGTATATAATAGCGATAATTTATTAATAAAGCTTTAGATAAAGAACTTCTTTAGGTTTAAAACCGAGATTCGCTATATATTTAAATTATCTAACGAAAGTAGTATAATAGTTCGTATTATTTAATATTTAGTATAACGAAGGTCTATATCCGATTACTCGGTATAGTTTTAATATTATATAATATTTACGGACTAGGACGATACCGCTTTTTTAATAATATATCGACGAGGACTAAAAAATAATATAAAAAACGAATTTATACAAGTAAAAACCATTATAAAAAACCTCGATATATTTATAAAATAAATAATTAAAATTAACGATAAACTATACGAACGTATAATAAAGAAATATTATAACGGAGGAGTTAACGGATAAAGATATTTAGGAGTTTATAATAACGGATATAATTCGGCTAATTATTACCGCTATAAGAAACTTAACCCGTATAATTATATATTAATAAAACTCGATTTTATTAAGAAGGGACCTACGAGAGGATTTTAAAAAAAGGGTAAATAATAATAAAAAGGTAAAAAAGTAATAAATTATTATAATTATAATAAGCCGGGCTATATCGCTAAGAATTATTATTCGAAAAATATAATAAATCGATAATAATTAAATATATTTAAGAAGGAGATACCGGATAATATAACCGGGTCCCCTAAAACTCTAGTATAAAATAATATTATATTTAATAATTTATTTAAGAAGTAAGGAGAGATTAAAAAAGAAATCGCCTAAAGAATTCGAGGGCTCGAAGAATTAAATAATAATAACGATAAAACTTTAAAGAAAGATTTAGAGGAAGGATAAAAATAAAAATAAAATATAATAAATTCTAAAGAATAACTTTAGGTAATAGACTACCTCGATAATTTTAGAACCTAATTTATCGTATTAAAAGAAAAACCCGAAGACGAGAAAAAAAAAAAAAAAAAAACCTTTAGAATTAACTATATTTATAATAAATATTACTTAAGATATAAGGAGATATACTAATTAATATATATAAACGAATATTATAAATACTATTATAATAATTTAGGAGAGCGAAAGTATATTATAAAACTAAAATATAATTATAATTAATAGAATAACTATATTAAAAATAATTATTCGTAGTACCTAATTAAGAAAAGGGAGAATTAAATCTTCCTAGGCTACGATAAGGAATAGTAGTTATAATTACGAAACTAGATAGGATATAGTAAGAAAACGAAATATTATAATTAGGATAAATAGTACTATTATTTAATTAAAGATTACGAGAGGTACTTCGAGTCTAAAAAGTACTACGAATTCCTATCTTCGTCGGGAAAAGATTAGTCCCTTATATTAAAAGGAAATATAAAGAGATTAATATATAAACCCTAAAATAATATCTATATTTAGTTTAGTACGGTATATATATACGAATACTAGTAAAAGTTAACGGATATAGGGTCGTTACGATAATAGATTTAAAAGTAACTAGTAATTTTATATCTCGAATAATAATTTAGGTAATTAACCTACTAACTCGAGAAAAGAAGAAATAATATAAATTTTAATTAACCGACGGGTCGAAGCTATTAATAGGAAGAGTAGATAAGGAAATATTCCCGTTATTAATTATTATTTAACGTTATTATAAAGAAATTACCTTTAATATAATAAAAATAATTATTTATTATATTATTCTAGGAATACCTTAATTAAAGAAATATAATCTAATAATAAATTAAATAAGAGGAGTATTTATATTTCTATATATTAAAGACGTCGCTAGTATAATATTTATATACTTATAAAGAATAATTATAAATAAGAAGTCGAACTATAACCCGGTCGAAACCTATAATACTTTATCTTCGTATAAGGATAACTTTATAAAAAGATCCGACTTAATATATATTAACTAAAGAGGTTAGTAGGGCGAAAAAATTATATTTTAAAAAGTAAAAACGAACCTCTTAATATCCCTAAAGAGTATTAATAATAAAAGTATCTTTTTTAAAAAAAGATAACTATAAAAGTATTACCTAAATATTAGTTATAGGATTATAAAATCGAACTCGAATTAAATAAAATACCGATATTTAAACCTATTTACGCTTTATCGGAAAAAGAACTCGGAGTATTTCGCGGGTATATCGACGAGAATCTTAAAAAGGAATTTATTCGAGAATCTTAATTACTAGTAGGTTATTTAATCCTCTTTATAATAAAGAAGGATAGGAGTCTATAACTATATATAGATTACCGGAAATTAAACGATATTACGATAAAGAATCGGTACTCTTTATTAAATATTAGCGAGTTATAGGATCGGCTTATAATAATAAAAATCTTTATATAACTAAATCTTCGAGGCGCGTATAATTTAATTCGAATAAAAAAAGACGAGGAGTAAAAGATTATTTTTAGAACTAAATACGGTTATTACGAATATTTAGTAATACCCTTCGGATTTATTAATATACTAGTAACCTACTAAGTATTAATTAATAATATTATACGAGTATACCTAGATATAACGGTGATTATATACCTCGATAATATATTAATTTACTCTACTAATAAAGAAGAATATATTTAATATATATAGGATATCTTAATTTATTTATTACTAGCTAGACTTCTCTTTAAATTAAAAAAATATAAGTTTTATAAAAAATCGGTTAAATTCTTTAAATTTATAATTAATACTAGAGGTATTTATATAAGCCCTAAAAAGATTAGGAGTATTAAAGAATAACCTATATTATATAATATTAAAACGATATAGAGTTTTTTAAGATTTATAAATTTTAATAAAAGATTTATTAAGGACTATTTTAAGAAGGCTTTACCGCTAATAAATATTAGAAAAAAGAATATCGCTTTCTAGTAGGGGAAAGAATAATAATAATTTTTTAAGGCGTTTAAAGAGGTTTATAAAAAACCGCCGGTATTATCTTCCTTTCGAAGTAATAAACTAGCTCGAATCGAAACCGATATTTTAAATTTAATAATAAGCGCTTATATACTTTAATAAAGAGATAATAAATAGTACCCTATTATATATTATTCTAGGAAAATATTATTAATAAAATAAAACTATAATATTTATAATAAAGAATTACTAATAGTAGTATCCGTATTAGAATAATAAAGGGTATATATAGAGAGTTATTTAAACCTTATTATCTTTATAAATTATAAAAATCTTCTTAATTTTACGACGATAAAATAATTAAACCGAAGGTAAATTAGATAATTAGAGTTATTAGGATAATATAAGTTTAAGATCTTCTATACCCTAGGAAAGAATAACGGTCGCGCCGATATATTTAATAAACGAGAGGACTATATAAAGGATAAGAATATAATAATATAATTAATTCTTATTTAATAATAGGATAGATCGCTAGTTCTAATATAATAACTAGTAGCGACGTTATATATCTTTATTCCTAGAATTATTAATAGTATCTAGAAGGAATATAAAAACGATATCTTATTTATAATACTGAAAAGTTAATAACTATAAATTAAGTTATTAGAGTATAATAAAAGAATATACCTTCCTAAAAAATATCTTAAAGAAATTATTCGCGATTATTATAATAATCTAGTTTAAGAATACTTTAGAGTTATTAAAACTATAGAATTTATCTATAGAGAATATAACGCGCTAGGACTAAGATCACACGTCGAGAAATATATTAAAGAATATATCGAATACTAGTAGAATAAATTTATAAGGTATATTAAATATAGTTAAATCTAATTCGCCCTAAGACCGGAAATATTATAGGACGATATTATAATAGATTTCGTTATTAAATTACTAAAATTAAAGGACCCTATTATATCGGAAATCTTTAACTTTATAATAATAATTTATAATAAACTTAATAAATATATAATAATAATACTAATTAAGGAAACTTATAAGGCCGAATAAATCGTCTTTATACTATTAAATCGATTTATTAGAGATTATAGGATACCTAGGTCGATTATCTCTAACCGAGATAAATAATTTACCTCTAACTATTAAAAAATATTAATTAATACTATCGGAACTAAACTACGAATATTAACCGTATATTACTTATAAACGGATAAGTAGATAGAGCGGACGAACTAAATAATAGAAATATATTTACGATATTATATAAATAAGAAATAAAATAATTAGGTAAAACTTCTACCTATAACTTAACTAACGTTTAATAATATATAATTTAATATAACGAAACTTACGTTATTCTTCGTAAATTATAGTAAATATATTAATATATTTCTAGACCTAAAATAAGGACTTAACGCGTATAGGGCGCTAGTCTATATAATTAATATAAAGATATTATATAAAGAAATATAAACCTAGATTAAATTAATAAATATTTAGACTAAATTAATAATAAATAAGTATTAAAAAGAGTATCTTTAGTTAAAAGAGGGGGATAAAGTATACTTTTTAATAAAAAATATAATAAATAAAAGACCGAGTAAAAAACTAGATTATATTAAAATCGGATTATTTTCGATTAAGAAAAGTAAAGAACTAGTTAATTATAAATTAAATCTTCCCGCTAACGTTAAAGTATATTTAATATTTTATATCTCTCGATTAAAGTTAGTAGATTTTAAGATACCTTTATAAAATACCTTTTATTTCTAGATTAAAGAAGAAACGGAGTTCGAGGTAAAGGAGATTCTAGGTTAAAAGGGTTAAAACTACCTCGTTAAATAAAAGGATTACGACAAATCGGAAAATATTTAAAAATTATTAATAAACCTAGTTAACTATCGGGAAGTTCTAAAAAAGTTCTAGGAATAACGATATAAAAAAATTAATCGAGGGTCCCTAGCGAAAGAGATCTTAAAGATATAAAATTATCGAAGTATAGAACCGCGGCTATTATATATTTTATTTTACCGAATTTTTTAAATTCTTTTAGACGCTCTAACTCCTTTATATCTATAAAATCTTTATTAAATATCTTCTATTTACGCTCCTTTAGGAATTTCTTTTATTAACGAAGTCTCTTTAACTTCGTATTCTTTAGGTTAACGACTTTATTCGCCGTTTCCTATATAATCTTAATCTTTTCTTCTTTACGTTTTAAGCGCTTTAAAGCTTTATTAATTTTTAAAAAATTAATAATAAACTCGGAGGGCTCGTATTTTTTCCCGGTTTTAATATACTCCCCGTATTTCGATATTAACGAGGATAGTCGATATTCGGTTTAACGTATCGCGTAACGTATATATATAACTATAACTATAAGACCTTTAGAGATAACCTATTTTTATAATTTATTACGTTACTTTATTTAACGAGAAGATATAAAATTATTTTTAAAAATAAAAAAGGTTAGAAGGGAGGGGGTAATATTACGATTAAAGTTTAATAAAAACCTTAATAGACTTAATATATTTAGTATATTAAGGGTCTATTTACTACTCGACGTAATATATAGATTAATAAATAGGTAAATATTTAACCGTTTATTCATTTACTCGATATTAGAATAAGCGAGTAAACGAATAAATAACGTAGTTTCTTTCTTTTATCTAGACTACGTACTTTCCTAGTAGATAAAAGCTTCGTATTTAACTTCCTTTAAAACTTTTAATTATAAATTCTAAATATAAACGTTTATTAAATTATTAATTAAGTTTATTAAATTTATTTAGTTTTATCTTATATTAATACGAAGCTTATTATCCTTTAATCCTTAATACTCTTCTCTACGAGTATTAACCTAGGTCCTATCGACGTTATACTAAGGTATTGAACGGAGAGCCTTAACATAGAAGTCCGTTTATATAAATATCGTATTCGGAATTATTTTTAATCCTCGATTTAAAATTATAGCTTTAAGTCGGTAGGGGCTAGAAAATTCGGATATAAATATTATTATCGAAGAGTTTAAAGATATTTATTTTAGATAAGTTATTTTTATCTAATTATATTTATTAATTATTTAATTAATAAATATTATAGATATAAAAGAGATATTAATATCTTGACGACTATATCTCAGCCCGATTCTTAAAGTTTTACGAATACGAATAAAAATAATAATTCGGACGACGAAATATTATTTAGAAATTCAGATAATAATATATCTAACGAAGAAGAATTTAAGATAAATCTTCGAGAATTGTTATTTTATCGAACGGTACGTTATTAAATCTTATTCTAAATATAGAATATATATTAATATTAATAGTAAAAATCATCCGAATATTGGAAATTAAATAAAGATAAATTTCCGATATTATCTATACTAGCTAGGTAATATCTAGTTATTCCCGCTACTTCGGCGCCTTCGGAACGAATTTTCTCGCAGGCCTCCGATATAATTACTAAAAAACGTAATCGACTATCTAAAGATATATTTAAAATGATTATATTATTAAAGAACTGGGGGGTTTTTAGTAATATCGAGGAGGAAAATATCGAAAACGAGGACGAAAATTGATTTTTTATTTATATATCTATAATTCTATTTAATTATAAATAAAATAATAGATTTCATATAATATTATTAGGTTTTTATATTATTATAATAATAATTTTTATTTAAAACGCGTGATATTATTTAAAAACACGATAAAACGCGAAAAATACGTATTTCTACTATTTTTAGGAAATAATCCGACTATAGTCGGACTATATATTTTATATAGTCATAGTCGACTATTTCTTTCTCGTAATCGTATTCCGGAATATAGTCGGAATATAGTCGACTATATAGTCGACTATGACTACTTTTATAAATATACTATATACCTATTACTACCCCTATATATAGTTATATATATATATATACATACCCCATTACTGCCCCTATATATGGCTATATATACGCGTATATATACCCTATTACTACTCCTATAGGGCCTATATATACCCCTAGATATAGTTATATATACGTGTATATATACCCTATTACTGCTCCTATATAGTTTATATATACGCGTATATATACCCCATTAAGTAGTACAAAGATTAAGATAATTAGGAAAACGGTTAAGAAACGCCAAGCTTTATATCTAATTTAGACTAGTCTCTTGGCACTAGCTATATATAGCTTATAGAGGTAAGAATAAGTTATATATAAAAGTAGTAACGGGCCATATATAGGGGCAGGAATAAATTATATATATAAATAATAACGGGCTATATATGGGGGCAGGAATAGGCCCTATATAAAAGTAATAATAAGTTATATATACGCGTATATATACTCCATTGATACTCTCATATATGGTTTATATATATACTTATTACTACTCCTAAATATAGTTTATTACTACTCTAAAACATGGCCTATTACTGCGCTAGTCCAAATTAGGTATAAGGCTTGGCGTTTTACCACTTTCCTAATTGTCCTAATCTTTGTACTATTTAATAGGGTATGTATACGCGTATATATAAACTATATAAAAGTAGTAATAGGGTATATATACGCGTATATATAGTTATATATAGGGGTATATATAGGCCCCATAGGAGTAGCAATAGGGTATATATACGCGTATATATAACTATATATAGGGGCAGTAATGGGGTATATATATATATATATATAACTATACTAGAGGGTCGCTATCTCTATAAGGAGATTACGGGGGCGGTAAAGCTAAATAAAGAATATATAATAAAATTATAAAATTTATTAATTATATATATAATTATATATTCGTTAAATATACTATAATATTAATATCTTTTAAGAATTAAAAATATATAAATATAATATATTTTATTTCTATTAACTTTTTACCTAAATTATTTAATTATTTATTTCGAAGTTTATTTTAAGATTATTTATAGAATTTATTAGAATTTATATTAATTATAATTATTATTATTTTAATAACTTAAAGATTATTTTATTTTATTTTTTATAATACTCGTTAATATAATAATTATATTTATAATATAAATTTATTTTAATATTTACTTTTAATATAGTAGATTTTGATATCTCTATATATTTTTATAATTTTTTATAATAATAATTATTCTTTCTTATCTATATAAAAAATAGAAAGATTTAAAGATTTTATTCTTATAAATTTATATAGTACTATTATTTATAAATTAATTTTTAGTATATAAAGTCGTTATATTCGTAGAGAGATTACGGGAGCGATAAGGGTAAATTTTATATAAATAATAAAATCAAATATTAGAAACGATAATAAATTTAAAATAAAATCAAAATATATTTATTTAGTTATTTATCTATTTTTTTTATCTATTTATTTATTTATTTATTTATTTATTTATTTATTTATTTATTTATTTATTTATTTATTTATTTATTTATTTATTTATTTATTTATTTATTTATTTATTTATTTATTTATTTATTTATTTATTTA
>JAABUK010001813.1_pt1 | contig 39976 bp, 62 predicted proteins | sample 5559141 | NCBI WGS metagenome assembly JAABUK01 (sample SAMN10711869, study PRJNA513367) | rock metagenome | isolation source: Antarctica rocks | place: Antarctica: Victoria Land, Pudding Butte nord | collected 2016-01-03 | reverse complement strand
AGCTTGATCCTCTGTCCGCAAATGCGTCAGCCTCAACCCTGTACATACCATACTGAAGCATGCCTACTTCTGTCAGACAAAGCCCATAGGCACCTTGTGTCCATAGATTCATCTCACACATGCAATACCACTGCACAACTGACTAAATCTTGGCACCTATTGCTTTCCAATACCAGCAAGCCCTCACAGGTGCCTCTGTAATTGATAGACGTGCTCCTGTATCTGAAAGTGCAAGTTACATTGCTGCAGGGAGTTGGAGGTAACATATCACATGCTGGTCACCTGGGTGGCGCAGCTGTTGGCGCTGCATACTTCCTTGCTCTACGGCGTGGAAGGACAAGATGGTGACAGGGTCAGCCGCTATATAACTTGGACTGCAGCCGGTCATGTTGATGCAATGAGTTTGTTACACAGTTGCCTCCCCTTGTTGCCTTGACTGAACTGTCGCAAAACAGTCGGCTTTTGCAGTTATCATCTCCACAGCAGCATCATCTATGTCATCTAAGAATTTTCGCCATGTCACTTCAGACCCGTCAAAAATCCTGGGAAGTCTATGTAAGCGTTCTTTATCAAAGCGCATGTCCCACAACGCAGTGTAAAATGCTCCTCACAATGCAAAGCAGGCAAGGCTGCTGATATAGGTATAAACACTGCCTCATCTTGCGAGAACTCTACATGCTTTGTGCCTGAGCTCGTGGCCGGCAGCTTGCATCAGCTTGACCAAGGCTCAGCCTCAGATCCTTTGACAACTGACAGCCTAGAGTATGTCAGCACTCAGCCAGCCCTTCCTACATGCATATGACCCCTTCATGCCTACCGATACAATTTGCAGTGACACTCTCTATGTAAGCACTGATCCCGGCAGTTTACCGAGCTTTGCTGAAGAGTGCAGTTTCGGGAACTTGTCATCGGATTTACACCACTAAGGAAACAGCAGGCAAGGTATACGTCAGCCCTGTCCCACGTGACTCTGAGATTACTCACGGAGCTATACGAAACAATCTGAGCTGATAGCAGTTGAGGCACACGAAGAGAACTGAACTGAACGGGCCACACGAGGCTGTTGCAGTTCATCAGAAATTAATAGGCATTTTGCAACGGCACTTTGTAACAGAGCACCCCCCTACAGCGGCATGAAGGCACTGACTGATCTTGTCCTGAACGACCTGTGGAAATAAGGGAAACTTCTTGCGCAGCCTCTGAGTTGCTGACAGACTAGCGCTCTGGCGAGTATGAAGCCCGAATATGCGGCTGAAATGCCTCGTGGTATCCAACTGGTCAGAGCTGGCCCCTCTCAAACTTTTCACGACCTTGAAGTTGGTCACGACAGAAGTACTCCTGGTGTCAAGGCTCGCTCTGGGCCCAAAAACGAGCTCAGACGACTGACATCATTGCGCAAGGTTATCACCAGCGGAGAGTTTTGGGAGTCTTTGCCACTGTTGTCCAAGGCCTTCCTTGCAGCAAGTTGCATAGATGCTTTGCTGGTTATTGCATTTTCTATTCAACAAACGGCTGCGGTATGTTCTCTTACACCTCTGTATGCACTTCCAGTGACCTATCAGGAGTTGTTTCTGCATGTGCATAACATAGTTTGACTTCAGGGGCTCAACTGCCTGCAGGGCACTACTGGGGAGCTTCTGCACATAAGCCTTGTCATGCTTCTCACGTCCATCTTCTTCTTGTGGTTTGCTTGGGACGCCATTGTCTGTGAAAACGCTTTTGAGCTGATAGCATCAGCGGTGTTAGGCCTTGCTGTGTGCGCAAGGATCATATTCTTTGTGGTAGGCTCCAGGCATCTGACGCACTACACCCCATATTCAACGTGTGTTTGCTGCCTGTATAGCCTGCATGGCCAAGCTGTCATCACACCTCAGATTGGAGAGCATGCTGCACAGTGTCACATAAGTCCTGCATTTCCTTTCACTTTCATCATCCAGCTTTGTAGCCGAGGCATGGTTCAGCACACACCCTACTGTTAACAGCAGCTGCATTGCATACGAGCAGTCCATCCACCACATGTGTTCTGTTCACAGGCTGAAAGAGGGCACAATGCAGCTGATATTTCCGTTGTCACCATAGCGCTGGTTCTGCAAATTTTGGTGCTGCTGTTTGGCTACATTACTTGGGGGCAGTTTGGCTGGCGTACATACAGCAAGCTGGCAGCTGACATGCGTATCAAGAACGCTGACGAGCAGCGAACCTCCTTTGTACTGGTGAACTGTTTTATGACACTGCTGAAGCTTGATGTACAGGTACATTCTCAAAGCTATTGTACACTGTCCTTATGGAAGAAAACATAACAATGAAGTGCATAGATGCTGCAACACGCAGAGGGCATCCAGCAGAAGGAGTTGTTCATGTGTATGGCCTACACTGAAAGCATCAGCCCTGCACACACAGAGCATACATGAACTTCACATGTCAGCTGCAGTGTTAGTCATATATTGCACTGCAGTTGCTTTGTGCTAAGCAAAGTGAATGTTGTATGTTTGTGAGGGAAGGCAATCTGCGTGGCATCAGCCCAATGGTTCTGGGTCCCCTTGCCTGTTTCTGGGACACACATGATTGTCCAGATGAACAATGGCAAGCCCTTGGGCTGTCAGACTTGCTGTGCCGGTGGTCAACAGTGCATACAAGCAGCTCCAAGTGACTCACTCACTGTACGTGCTGCAGTTCCTGATCATTCTCTGCATGGTGGGGCTTGATGTGGGCATCCAGACCGGCCCTGGGCAGCCCAACAACAAGCCCTTGATCATTGTCAACTCAGTTGGGCTGATCGTCATGGCGGTCTGGTCTTGGTTGGCTTATCGGGCTGTGAAGCACGAAGACAGGGTGCTAGCTTGGGTGCTCACAGTCTTGCTGCCCATCATGTACATCCTGCCCATTGTGGACATCGTGCTAGGTACGGCGGTCCCTTCCTCTTGTCTGCACATGTTTGACATGCACAATGGCACATGCACATCTAGTCAGCTTGGGACATGAAATGCTGTCCTGTCACGCAAGTACATTGTGTTGATTGCCACTTATTGTGCCAGGCATGCCTTGGCTTTGCCTATGCAAACCTCTGTGGCATGCCTGTATGCATGCGCCCTATGCATTGTGATCTTTCTGCCACACATGTGCAGCCTGCATTCCATAAATGTTGGGGCTTTGCTCTGGCTTCTGCACATTTGGACTGCTGCTGCATGGATGCTACCAGTGAGCCTGCACCAGGCGCACATTTGAGCCTTCGAGTTCAAGCTGTGTTTGCAATGCCTCCAGCTGTGTCACGCTTTGGCATGTGCCAATGAGACCAAAATCATCTTTTGGGTTTGTTCCATGTTGCGCCTGCCATCAGGCAGTGCACTACCATAGCGGCAACGCTGCTGTGCTATTTGCTATTGCTGTTGTGGCCTGCCACACAGAGCAGACACCTTTGCAGATGCGCCTGGCAAAACTTCATGACAATCCCCTCTACCAGCCCTCGATGACCTGTTGGGGTACTCACAGAGCTCCTGCAAACTGCAAGTACTTGCATTTTGCCAACTGCAGCCAAAATGGACACTTCCTTGCAGGTTACGCATACGGGAACACGGCAGCCAATGCAAAAGAGACCCTCATCTTTTCCGCAATACTGGTAATGGTTGTGCGCACAGCCGTGTGGGCATTCATGCACGTCCTGCAGAAGCGCTTTGAGTATGTGGCGCTGCAGCGGCAGCTCATGATGGGCAAAAACTCCACAGCCAATGGCCTCACGCCCGCTCCTACACCCCACATTGAGCTTACGCCCCTGATGAGGGGTGCATGGATTGTGAGTCTGCCCTCTTTGCTTCCTGCTGATTCACTGGTCATGTGTGCGTTGTGCTGTAGCAAATGGGCTCTCACCTGCTCGTCCACGTTACATAAAAGTTGCTGCTCTCATGAGAGGCTTGTGGATGCATTGTGGGTCTGCTCTTTTTGCTCCTGACATACTGAAGCTCATGCATGCATGCATGCATGGCACATGCCTGATCAGACTAGGCTTGCCCTGTGGAAGAGGGATGCTGTAACTGCAGCCCCCTTCCTCCCATGCAGAATGTGCAGTCCTTGCATCTGATCAGGAAACTCTTGCAAGTCAGCCTTGGTTGTGCCCACACTCAATGCATTTGCTCCTATGTTTTGAGGTCCGTTTGCTTGCATGTGCTTTGTTGCTCCTTCTTTCAAACGAGCCCATCTGTTCAAACTTCAAATGTCAGAGTACAGCAAAGCATGCAGTGCCCAAACATGCCTTGATTCCACACATAACATGTGTGTGCTGGCATGCAGGGCAAGCCCTCCTCAAAAGCCCCGAAGAAGAGGCGCTTCTTCCAGTTGAGCCATGATGGCAGCACTCTGCGCTGGTCTTGGAACAAGTATGTAGTCATGTACTATGTTGAGGTGCGTCTCCATCTTTCCTCACCGCATGCTATGCGGCTCGACCTCCATGTCATGGAGTGAGAATGGTCAGTATTACACAGCAGGCCACACCTCCTTGCAACATGAGGATATGCAGTTACATTAATGATATGTCACCATAATGATGATATGTCACAATGCCTCAACAGGCCAGACCTTGTTGTAGTGTCACACTCAGTGCCTGCATCTACCAGATGCTCTCAATGCTGATTTGCTGTCGAAAAGAGACGAAAAGACCATCAGCTGTTTCAATATCTCAACCTGTCGCAACACATTCCTGTCTGTTGTGAAATGCTGTGTGTTTAGCCAGATTGTCCATCATGCAACTGCGTGCCCTGACTACTTGCACGATGCATTGTGACTGCAGGACATTGAGGCTGAGGAAGATTGCCTGCACCTGCACATAAAGTGCTGTCCTCTCAACTAGATGGTCCTCCATGCAATTGCAGGCTAGCTTGCTTGCTTGTGTCTGGTCACCTCAAATGATCTTGTCCCGCAGGTGCCTAGCTCATCATGAGCTGGAAAGCAAATTTATTATTATCATCATCATCATCATTATTATTATTATTATTACTATTATTCTTAGTATTATTGTTATTATTATTATTATTATTATTAAAACCTCAAATGATGCCTTGTGACAGCAGGACATTGAGGCTGAGGGCAACGGCCTGCAGCTGCACATGAAACGCTGTCCTCTCAACTAGATCGTCCACCATGCAGTCGCAAGCTAGCTTGCTTCCTTGTGTCTCATCACCTCAAATGATGCACTGTGGCTGCAGGGCATTGCAGCTCAGCATGATAACCTATGAAATGCTGTCCTCTCAGCTAGATGGTCCTCCATGCAGTTGCTGGCTTCTTTGTGGCTCATCACCACAATGGCCCAACCACCGTAAACTCTCTGACTTACCGATGATGCTTTGTGATTGCAGGACATTGAAGCTCAGGATGATGACCTGCAGCTGACGCTGAAGATGGCCTTGGAGCCTGACCTGAGGCTGCGCTTCTTTGATGCTGCCCACTACAGCACCTGGAAGCGGGGCTTTGAGACCTTGCAGCAGCTGCTGTTCTCACCCGGGTGAGTAGCTAGACTTTTAGGATCGAGCCCACTTTCTTGGAGACCCTGCAGCAGCTGCTGTTCTCACCAGGGCGAGTGTCTGGTCCATTACGCTGTTGTCATTCTTCAGGGTTTTTGGAGCTAGACCTTAGGGTGCATGACGTAGTTGCATGTTGCCGGCACAGAGGCTCTTGTCACATTTTGCTTGAGTCCCGTTCTGAGCCATCTTCAAACTCAAAAGTGTCGGAAGTTGCTTGGAGTCAAGTCTGGACCAGTGTCAAGCACCAAGGTCCCGGTCAGAATATACGCTGCTCACCTTACATAGGCATTCATGGTATGGGAAAAGGGCGATGAGATAGTGCATGCCTGCCATTTGAAAATTTTATGGAAGATTCTGCATCAGATCTCAAGCTCCAACCATGCAATCTCTGAAACCGCCCAAAAACCCTAACCCCTACATTGTCTCCCACGTCCCTGACAAGATCAAAATTTTGAAAGAGTCTACAAAATTGAAAACTACTAACCCAGCTCAAATGTAATTCAACAATGCAGCTCCCAGGCATGCACAAGCCAGCATTGGTTGAGCCAGCAATCATGTTTGTTTAGAATTCAAATAGCAGATTTGTATGCAGGGGTTTGACCATGGACCTGGGTGATGTCACCGATTTTGAGAATGCTGGGGATGCATCAGAGCGCCATGATCTGGTCATGAAGCTGGCTTCTGAAGGTGAGCACCTGATCTTGCACATGCTTTGCACATGCTTCTGCACAAAACAGTGTGTTCAGTCCTTGTGAGCACACTTGCTTTGCGCATGCCAAAGTTTTGCTTGATCACTGCACAGGCAGGATGTGTGCGAATCATTTTGTGTGTGTTGCTTGGCATTCAAGTAGGTGTGCATCTAGCAAAGTTCGAAAAGTTTAAAAAATATTATGTGACATTCAAGCAGGTGTGCATCTGGCAAATTTCGAAAAGTAAAAAACTACTATGGCCACTGGCGGGATCGAACCGCCGACCTTGGCGTTATTAGCACCACGCTCTAACCAGTTGAGCTAAGCGGCCACGAAAGCGTGCAAGTGGGCACACGAATGCAGACATGCTATTTTTGGCTACTAGACCCTTTTTCTCATGCAACAGGACTGACACACACTGTTTGTTTGCTGCAACAGGCAAAGTACACCTGCCTGTGAAATGAAACTTATTCAAACACCTCCTGAGTGTCCTGACGCTGTGCTTTGCCATGTCTGCCTGCAGGCCGCCAAGTCTCCAGTCCCCACAACATCTTGGGGTTCAGGCTGTCCCGGCGGCCCAGTACTGCAGACCCTAGCAACCAGCGAGTCCAAGCAGTAAGTCCTCTTTGCCACTCTGTGACTGTGGCTTAAACAAAAGAAAAGAAAAGATTAGGCCTTTCGGCGCCAAGCTAATGGGAAGCCCAGTAGGACACCAGGCTGCCCAGGGATTGACTGTGGCTTTACACAGCGCCTGTGCTGTCATTGCCAACCCTAAATGTGGCTTCACAAGACTCATTATGGCTGACACAGCATTACAAGCCAACATGTTGAGACTGCTACTTTTCTGATCATGAACAGGCATGCTCGAGAATTGTTTGTCCAGCCACAGTGAGTCTTGCCAGATGAAACACAGCCAAAAAGCAGCTGCAGATGGCTGAAAATGTATCAACATGTACTGAGGATCGACAAGTTCGTACTGCTTGGGAAACCCCCCCTGATGGGGTACGTCTAAGCTACCTTAGTACCCCATGAGTAGCTCATAGGCATGCACTGCCCTTTAGCATGCTCTTGGTTGCCAATCGACCTGTTTACTGCTAGGTGGCTGAAAGGGCTCGCTCAGGAATGCTGACTGGCACCAACACAGCCACCCCCTCCAGGAACCCTTCCAGGACCCCCTCTCGGGTGCACAGCATCTCAGAGGAGGCACCAGGGCCCTTTGCAGCGCCTGTGGGGCTGCGGCAGGGGCATGAGCCAGGGCGCAGAGGGGCGACTATGCCAGTGGCAAGTCTGCTGGAAGCCCTCAACGAGGGCAATGACCGCACTGAGCCTGAGACCTTTGAGGTGAGTCATGTTAAAAGACTCTATCCAGATAGCAACTGCACCGTAATGCTTGGGTGAAAAGTATCTTGTATTGCTTTAAAGACACCATTAAGACACAACACTATGTATCACGCACTCAGTGCCAATATTCTAGCTCTTTTCAATCCCATGATGTCTATTTTGACTCGAAAACGTCATCCTTACATTGGAAGCTAAACTCAGAAATGCCTGGGGACAGTAAAAGCGCGTTTCTACATCAAATAGATGTTGTAGAGGAACACCAGACCTCTGGTCAGGGCCCTCTGCAGAGCCAATTGGCCTTGTGTCTGTCTGCCAGCAAACAGGCCACAGCCATAGCGACATCAGTATCGTAACGGTGTCTAAAGCGTGCAAGCTTGGTCTAAGCGAGCAAGCTACATGCATATGCAACAATGCACAGTGGTTGCCCTAGGAGTCTCAGAAGCCAATAGGCATGCAGAGACAGCTCTGTTATGCCTGCCTTGAGATGGAGCAACATCTGTCCGACAACCCACCTGTGCCTAGCAGGCTCCCTTTGTTGGTTTTTTGTTTTTGGGGAGTTGAAAGATGACTTCCACCAGATCAACCAGCTTGAGGTTCTGCAGGTTGCTTCTTGAACATTTTTTGGGATCCCCAGTGGACCCTGAGGCCTACATGGCTTGCATGTGTGACTTACATGCACAGCAGCTTGCTTACATGTGCAGGAGGCTCAAAGGGGGTCCAAGAGCCCCTCCGACCATTCCAGCCAACTTCACACTGCTGCTGATGATTATGACAGATCATGAATGTAACCGATGAAGTCTGAAGTCAGTCATGAAATATAATGTGACAAATGCATTGTCAAGTCACAGATGCAAGTTGAAATTAGTGTTTCTGACAAACTTGCGTAGGAGCTTCCTCCGGGCTGCCGCCTTAGGAGGATCCACGTTATGATTGCTGAAAAGCATGAATTTTGCCTTTTCTTACCTTTCTAGGAGGTTCAGCTGGGCATCAAAAGGACCTCCACCATTCCAGTCAAGTTTCAAGCAGCTGGTGTCAGACTGCCTGAGCCCAATGTGACAAATCAGTTGTGAAGTCGCAAATGCAAAAATGAAATGAGTGTTGACAAACTGCATAGGAGGTTCAGCTGGGTATCAAGAGGACCTCCACCATTCCAGTCAAGTTCAAGCAACTGGTGTCAGACTGCTTAAGCCCAACTGGCAGCTTGAGGCCCGGCAAGCATCACAAGCTGTCAGAGGTGGGTAATGTGGACACCCCCCCTGCTCGGCCCATGACCCCCTTGGAGGCCCGGCTGGCAGAGGAAGAGGCACAGAGCCAGCAGGCAGAGGGGCAGGCTGGCCCCAAAAGGCTGAGAGTGACCCCCTTGGTGAGGCCTGTGTCTGCTGTAATCTTCAACCGTGACAAAACGAAGGTTGCTGCAGAATTGACTAGCAATAGTGAGGTGGAGACAAAGTGCTCTTGAGGAATGAAAGAATCTTGATGTGTGCTTTGCCTGGGAACGTTGCCTGATCTGTTGCTCGACCTGCTGCTCATCAGGAGGGCATGACAGCAGGGACATGCAGCCTCAAAGCCTATTTTGTCCCATTGCAAGTTTTGTACGCACCCAGCTGCAGGCAGCAGCAGTGTCGACGCATGTTGCAATCCCCCTCCCCAAGTATGCAATGCCACTTGTATACTTCTTGCAGGAGAGTGAGCAAAACCAACCTGCTGCCAGTCAAGGTAGCATGATAGAAAGGACCGGCAGCCTCACCCCCCCCATGTCCCCCTTTGGGGGCGACCAATTGCAGGCAGCCGCCGACAGGACTGCTGTGACTGATGCAAGGTTCAGTTCCCTGCAGCGCTTGAGTGGCACTGCAAGCACCTCAGATACAGGCACACAACAGGTGAGCTGTTCATTCATCCATACACTCTTTCACTCACTCACTCGCTCACTCATTCATTCATTCATTTGTTCGTTCGTTCGTTCGTTCGTTCGTTCGTTCGTTCGTTCTTTCGTTTAATTCTCTCATTCATGCATCCAATTGTTGGATCTGTGTCTTCCCTCTGGATCAGGCGTATACAGTCCTGTGTAGCTCCCTGTATGAGCTCCTGGCTTCCCAGACAAGATAGGCTGCTGGCACATCCTTGCATGCTGTGTCTTGCAATTCTATGTGGGTACAAGCAGCAGCATTGAGGGTTGCTACAATGAATGACTGGTAGCTCCAGGCTGCCGCCTTAGGAGGCTCCTGTTATGATTGCTGAAAAGCGTAAACTTTTCTTTTTCTTTTCTTTTCTTGAATAACTGGCCTGGGCTGCACAGCCAGATATGGCACCTTCAGATGTGCTGGCTTGGCATAGGCTCAGGTTCAGCAGGGACGTTTTGTGCTAGTTCACAGTGCCTGCAGCAATGCACTCTTTTCACTCTGGGCTGCATGCATGCTGACCTGCTCTTCAGCAGTTGGGCGGTGATCATGCACATCCCTCTTCCTAGAGCCATTTTGCATATCAACACAAATGGATTATTCATGACTGCACTGATACACTGTCTGCAATAGGCTCAGTCCAGAAGTTTGTGCATGCAGGCTGGGCTCCCCTTCAGCAATGGGGAGGTGCCTATGCAGGTTCCCACCCCTGGAGCTGCCGTAAGGCAGCAGACGCCCTTTGCCATGACAGACACCTCCTACAGCCAACCGGGCACCAGTGATGTCAGTGCCAACACTCAAGTCAGTGATGGCAGCTGGCAGCAACGGCCCAGCATACAAGGCATGGCTCTGCAGGTAAGGAATTGAGCCTTGCTAGGGTCAAGGGGGTGGGGGGTAGCTGCGTGTCACGAAGGGGTAGCTAAGCATAGTGACTGATGCATCAGAGTGTATGCTGGCCATGTGAAGCGCATGTGACCTATGTAAAATCTGATGTCAGCAGTGCTGCTACGGTTCCTGTGCAACCAAGAGAGACATGTGCTGCTTGTAAGGGTCTCGTGAATTCTGTAGCATGGGCATGGGCACATGCAGACGCCCTTGCATGCTCAACCAACTTGCAGTATACCTGGGACATGTTGCTGTTGCTATGCTGACTGCCAGAGCAGCAGCTCACAGAAGGAGCCACTCTGTCACCCTCAGTTTGCAGTGCTTGTCTCCTTCAGGCAAGCTTTCTGTGCATACCTGACCCTTGAAGAAGACGTGCAGTCAATGAATGAATCAGCAAATGAATGTGCACAGCGTCTCACAGAGAACTGCTTCTGATAGCCTCTGAATGCACAGCGCCCATTTCAGTGCTGACGCAAGCCTGCCACCTGTGCAGATGTCAGTTGAGTTGATACCGTACGAAGAGCTGAAGTGGGGTCGGTTTCTGGGGCGGGGGGCCGAGGGGGCTGTGTATGCAGCCTGGTATCTGGAAACGCCAGTGGCCGTCAAAAGGCCTGAATCCAAAGTTGAAGTTGAGATGAACCTGCATTCAGGTACACCATGTCATGTCATGCAGTGATGTAGTGCCCGGCCCACCGTGCACTCTACAGCAATGCAGAGCAGCGTTGGCTTAGTTGTCTGAATCAAACATTGTAGATGTTGTTCACTGTCGTTCCATTGGACTTGAAGCTCCCAAAGTAGTGTCATTACTAAAAAGCCGCCTCTGCAGTCTCATGCAAGACCGCATCCAGACACTGTAGTGCAAATCCCATGCAAGACCGCATCCAGGCACTGTAGCGCATATCTCATGCAAAGAGACCCAATCATGCAGAGTAAGAGGTGCAGAATAGCAATGAAGGTGTTGTCTGATATCACCTCTTTAGATGTTGTGTTCACATCCAGACACCGCAGTGCAGTCTCCATGCAAACAAACAGACACAAGCATGATGCCTGTTTGTTTGCATGAATCCTGTTTGCATGCAAACAAACAGACCCCAAGCATGATGTCCCAATCCTGCAGGGTCTCATGACAACATAGTGGGCTTGAGGGGTCTGTGTCAGCATGGGGACGATCTGTACCTGATCATGGAGTACTGCCCGAGAGGGACTCTGGATGTGATGCTGCACCACAGTGCGGCGGCCAGATGGGACTCTGCCAAGCTGGTGTCCATGGTTCGCAGCATCGCCAGGGGCATGCTGCACCTCCACACACGCAAGCCACCAATGCTGCACAGAGACCTCAAGCCTGGCAACATCTTTGTAGGTAAGGTTGGCCACACAGCACCAGATTTGTAAGGGGGAGGGGAAAACGCAGCAATCAAGAGAAACCCACACCAAACCAGTTTCTAAGTTTGCTTTGTGTGTGGCTCAGTAAAATGTAGTCTGTGGGCTGAGAGTCATTGCTCACTTCATCTGCAGACCTGAAGCAAACAGACAGTGTAAGTCCAGGAACAGTAAAATCTGGAGGATTCTCCGTTTCCGGTATGAGGCATTGTCAAAAGGTCCTGCAGTGACGCAGGGCATGGACTGGTGATGAAGATTGGTGACTTTGGGATGAGCAGGCAGATCATCATGCGCCATGTGGGCGATGAGGTCAGCCTGGAGCGTGCCATGTCAGCAAATGTCATCGGGACAGCTGCCTACTCAGCTCCTGAGCTGCTGCTGGCTGACTCACCTGTGAAGAAGAACCAAGTGGACGCTGCTACAGTCCTCAAGTCTGACGTGAGTTGTCTTTCCCCAGTCATGCTGTCTTCACGGCAGAAGCAATTCTGTGTGATCAGATGTTTACAGATTTTCAACTTGTTTGTCAGTGCTTGTGGTTCTCAAGCCTACTCTGTGTCACTTTTCTGGGCTGAAAAACAAGGCTGCCATGCGTCCAGGCTTGTCTTGGCTGCTGCATTACTGACACAACATGTCACAATGAAAGAGTGCAAGTTGAAGTATGCAAACGGTCCATAACAGCGACAGATGGGATCATTTTTGTTTCGCAGTTCTGCCAGCATGATCCTTTTCCAGTTGTGCAATACGCCACCTACATGTCCAAGCTGTGGGATTGCTGCCATTTGCGTCACAGCCAAAGGTTCATCCTTTTGAGATGGCAACTTTGTCTTTGTGCCTGCAACTATAATTCTCTTCTCACTGAGGATGAGTAGCTTGGCATCTGTGCTGAAGGATGCACCCTGTGCTGTTCCCTCTAGCCTGCACCTTGCCATGTAGCCAAGCCAGCTATGGTAAATGTTGTGCCTAGGGTAATTATTGATTTGCTCCTTGTTTTTGTGATTTTATCAAAAACCCACACCATAAGCAAAACTTTCAAAAGATTTGACAACCTGAAGATTTGCAAACAGTACTGCTGATACAACCTATGCTGTCATGACTTCAGGTATACAGCTTTGGAGTGACTTTGTGGCAGATCCTGGAAAGGAAGAGACCCTTTGAAGGCATGGAGGCCTATCAGGTATTCAAGTACTTCACGCCATGTTCATGCTGCATCATGCTCTTGCACTGTAAGCCAGCAGCTCATGGATGTCTGCTGTGAATGATGTCTGCAGCACACCATACTTCAAGGCCAGTCTGCTGCACCATGCGGTGTTGAGTGGCCTGCTACTTTCTGTCAGTTTGTACGTCTGTCTGTCCTTGAGGACCTTGTGCTAAATCAAGAGGTACAGCCCTTTGAGCAGCTAGGCTCAGCAGTACAGCAGAGTATGCTTTGCAGACAGCATGGTGCTTGGCGCTGCTACCTTGGCTCATACCACAATCAACACACAGCTCTGTTTCAACTTTCTGTCAAAGCTCTGGCATCATACAGCGGCATGCTGCAGCTTTGGAGGTACCTGGCAAGAACAATTAGCCCTATCGCCTGTATTATTAGTATCATTATTATAATGTGTGTATTTGTATATATTTGTTTATTATTGTTATTATGCTGCAGCTTTGTGGATGTGTGTGTGTGTGTATGCTGCAGGTCTCTGCGCAGTGGATTATGGGTGCTGAGGTGAAGCTGCCGCCTGTCACCATTCCAGAAGGCTTGTCAGAAGACAGCAAGTACACCCTGCGCATACTCAGCCAAATGGTGGTGGACTGCACCCAGTTTGAGGCACAAAAGTGAGTCACCATTCCTCTTCACCGCCCTGCTTGCACAAGCAGGCTGCTGACACCTGTCAGTTTGCAGTTGATAGACTTGTTGCCCTTGCACGTTGCTTTACTGCATGCGTCTGGGGGGGGGGAGGCATGCTGTATGATTTGCATGAAGGTGCAGCTGCAGACATGTTTGAGCCTGCTGTTAGCAAGGCCAAGACAAGGCTGTACATTCACAGCAGCAGATGCAGCCTTTGTCATCCATGCACTTCTGCTGAGTGGCAGCTTCTGCAAATTGTACCAGATGGCCAAGGTATCGTTTGATTTGCAGGAGACCATCCTTCAGACAAATTGTGGACGTGCTGCGGCGTCTGACCCCAGGGGGTGGGACCCTAGGGGACGCTACTGATCAGCCCCCCTCCTTCTGAAATTGATGTCCGCTTCCAACTAACATGGGTCATCAGAGCAGCCTGTGCACACTGCCTTAACACTATGATGCCATCAGCTTCAGCTTTTTCACAGTATACAGTATCAGTGTGTTTGCATGAGTTTTGTGCTCCCTCGTTGCTCTCTCAACTGTTTTCTGACCAGGCAAAGTATTTGCTACTTGCTGGCTGATGGTCTGTCCAGTTGCTGGCTCACTGCTGCAGCCTCAGCTCCTCAAATATGCAGTGCTGAAAGTCTGTTCAGCCAAGAATATCCATTACGTTAGCCTGATTAGGAAATCTCTGTTGGCGTCAAGTAAGTTAGGTATCCTAATATTATGTAACTTTTTGCATTGAGATTCACACTAATACTTCACCTACATGTCCTTGCATGATGCATGTATTGTCACGGTTGTGCTGGTGAGTTGCATGTGTTCCATCCAACTTTGCTAGCACTCCACAATGTGCATAGACCAGAAAACAAGTTGAGCGACGCAGCATGGGACCATAACATTAGGATAACCAAGCATCGAGACTGCATGTTGCAATCGCACAGAAGTCAAATTTAACATTGCAATGGTTAGCAGCTAAATCTTGCTCCAGTGATCCCCAGGCCGATCCCCGGGAAGCGTTGTTGGTCTGGGTTTAGCTAATCCCCACGAGGCTGAGCGAAGATGTTCAAAACAGCCACACACAGCCTGGGATGACCCAAAAAAGTGCACAGCCTCGCGACTGCACCCAGCAGCTCATTGCCGACCACCTGAGATTTCTGCAATCTCACCATGATGCGTTCTGTGGTTGTTGTGCTTTGTATGACGAACGCGATAGGGATTTCTGCCGATTTTTTGGCTGGTCAAACGGTGGATGTCAATACCTACAACAATGAGCTGTACCTTGAAGGCGCCGGCAGCTATCAGCGCATCATATACGAAGATGCGATGAACTCAACTATGACCACCAATATGATATGGTCAGAGATCTACGTAGCGCCATGTGGTGTGTATGCGCACGCGTGCTGTCGCTGGTTTTGTTTAAATTTACAACTGAGAGTTGCATAACCGACGCGCTGCGAAGGCTGCATGCCATGTGTCGAGCCTTTCGGCGGGTGAATTGCATGCGTTATTTAAGAAGTCCTGTCGTGTAACCCAAGTCGGTATCGACTTGTTGTAGTCTTATGCAGGGATCTGGCTGCCGATGTTGCATGTAGACCTCAGTGAGGTGGCATACATCATTGAAGGTAAGGCAACTGAAACGACACCAGTCACTGGCAGCAGCACAAAACAATGATTCCAGTGCGCAAGATGTTGTGGCTATGGCTGGCAGTTTGCACAGCTTGTTGGTCAAGTGTTGTCAATGGGTCATCATACAGCATTACTGCAATATAATTCCATAAGCTCCATGCATCAAGGCAAACAACCTGACACAAAAGTCTTGCATATCCTGTGCAGGCGAATTTGTGGGATGTATCATTTTAGACAAAAACGATGGGCCTGGTTGCCAGAACTTCTCTGCTGGCGGCGTGGTGGCTGTGCCTGCCAACACAGTGCACTCTGCTGAGAACCCAGGCTGCACACCAACAAGAGCTATGCAAGCTCTCTCTGGCGCGGTAAGCACCTCAAGTGGCACTGATTACTTGTTCAGGATGTGCGTACACATATGTGCAACTTGGCAAGCTTGAGCCTGAACACGATGTAGCTAACCAGCCTAACAGATTTTGCCAAACTGTCAAAGTTGCAGCTGGCTGGACAAGCAGCTGTTGTGGTTCATGCACATGCAAAGATCCAGAACTATGTTTCACTGTATTTAGTTGTGATTGGGTTGTGCCTATTGTACAAGGCATGACCCAATGGTTGCCAGCATAGATTTACAAGTCCTGCTGAAGCAAAGGCCCAACTCATGAGGGGCATTGGCTCTTGTGAACTATGTTTCATGCCTGATCTCAAGATGCTGGGATACATCACACCTCAAGGCCTGATCATGCAGCCTTGATGCGGTGCAGGACCGTTTCCAGCAGATTGCCATGATATCAGCGCTGTTTGCAATGAGCCCCTCTTCTGTGGAGTATGGCATGAACCTAACCGCTGCTCAAGTGATAAGCTCAGCTGCTAGCATCATGCCCACCTTCACTGTGAACCAGGCTTGTTTAGTCAACTGCGGGCTCACCAACAATGCCAGCACACCTGCTTTTGGCTGATGGAGAAGTCATACATTTACTTTGCACGAGTGTTGTGTTGCAGCACCTCAACCGCACCAATGCTGCTAGTTGACATTCTGCTGTGCATCACTGCCACGCAGGAGTTGTTGCATTTGGCAAGGAATATAACAAGCCACATTGTTGCTGGTTGTTGCCTGGTAATCTATGTGCAGATATCTATACACCAATGTATCAGTGTTCATGTACATGTTTTATTAGCTGCTACGGATATAATTACATAAAAGTACAAAGACTATCGAAGCATTCCATGCATGTACAGTTTGGTATGTAAGCCAAAGAATTTGCTGTGTGCCCGTTTGCATACTGCCAAGCTAGCTCACCTCAAGACACTGCATGACAATCACTGCGTCCCATTTTAAACTTGTATCTTAGTTGAGATCAAATGTGAACGCATGCAGAGCTATGCAGCAACCAGTCGTAGGCAATGTTATGATCTGCTTTCTTGTGTTTTGGTTGTCATGCAACTCTATCTACTATAGTAGCAACTCTATCTACTATAGTAGCAACTCTATCTACTATAGTAGCAACTCTATCTACTATAGTAGCAACTCTATCTACTATAGTAGCAACTCTATCTACTAGCTAGTAGTGCTTGATGCGAGCAGGTCTGTGGCAGTGCACTCATTCTCCATTCGCTGAACTTGATACAGACACATCTGTTAGACCCTTGAGTTCCACACGTCTTTTAGCAATCAATACGCATGTTTACCCAAAATTACACAGTATCACAGTGCAGTGCAACACAGCTGTAAGGGATGGTACCAAAGATTATACTGCTTGCAGGGGCAGCCTTTGCGCAAGCATGCCATAGTATAGGTGGGGGGAAGCCACTGTCATAACCTGCTGAACAAGCAGGCGGCTGTAGATGTAGCTGTAAAGAAATGTAGCTGTAAAAGAAAGGTAGCTGTAAAAGAAAGGTGACTGCAAAAGAAAGGTAAATGTTGTGGCTCATGTACATGCAGGGGTCCTGAATACTGAGAGTTCATTTACTTTCCAAATTTAAGCTGACATATGGCATTCCGTGATGTGTGCTTGCAGAGATGACGTGGCCATCAGTCATAGGCAGAACGTTGTTGTACAGCTCAAATCCAGCAGTGACAGGATACAGCTGTCTGCATAACTTTCCTGGACCAAAAAAAAGGCCAAAGCGCAGGCCACAGCACAGACTCAATCTTAATGCTCCAGCCGCTTGTGTGTCGGCCAGTGTTTCTTCTGACAGTCTTTGGAGCAATATGCACAACCACATGGACATGATTTAGTACTACCTGGCTGCTCACACCAGTTGCATGTGCCTTTAGGCACGATCAGCAAGAACCTCTGGATCGAACCAACAGGCCCAATTGACATAGGCCTCGTGGGAGCATCAGCACGGGCTTTTGACATATTCTTCTCTGCTACTTTTCGAAAAGACTCTTTAGTGCGTGGACGTACAGGGCCCCACAAGGGTTCGAGATTACAGTGTGGCAAGCGCCAAGCCCTCTTCGCCAGGTGCAGCCCACCCTCCGTCTTGTCTGCCCCTCCGACACAGAAATACACTTCAAAGGCCTTCAGCACACTACAGCCTAATACTCTTTGCGCCGCAGACTCTGCCATTTGCAGACCTAAGGACAGACTGGTAGCTATTTTAATCTCCGGTACCGGACGATGGTCCACTATCGGCGAACCTGCCAATATCATCTTGTTGTATATCTCATACCCTTCTCGTAGATCGAGCTCCAGAGAGCGCGCAGCCATGGCACGTGAGGACTCAGTAGAAGAAAAAGTCAAGACAGGGCTTACCTTTTGCACTGGCGAAGAAGAAGCAGACAGGAAACTGCCAGACACGAACTACAAATGCTGTGTACAATCGCAACATGACTCATGGTAAGACGAGCTGACCATGACAATCAGGTTTGCTCTGGTTGCTACAACGTTGGTAACAACTGCCTTTCTACATGCATCCTGTGAACACGCATCTGCGTTGAGTCCAACTCTAGAGATCTGTAGCTGCTGCTGAATAAAGAGAAAACAGTAAGAAAAAAGTTGATCACATGTTGAACATGTGTACAATTTGTCACGTGTCAACAATTCACCAACTTGAAGCTGCTGCTGTTGACTGTACCAGTAAGATAGCAGGCTGTACCAAGCACTCAGAACTAGTGACTGCAACACTATCACTCACATCTAATACATTTGACAAACATAGACAATCAATCCCCAACCATGCAGAGGCATACACCAGGCTGTACCATACAAACAATGGTCATTCTGAGTCTGGCTGTTATACACTGGAGAAAATAACGTTGAAAGAATGGCAGTGACAGTACGTTTATTTTCTGCCCATCATCAGGCTAATCAGTACTCTCCGCTCATGCCCACTCATGCCAGCAGCTTGCACCTTGCTTTCCTCAGCCATCAGGCCTGCTTGGGATTGCTCTGCTGCTTGATCAACCAAGGGATGAGGCCTCCAGCATTTTGCGCAACAGACTCCTCACTGGGCTTGGCAACATGACCATTAGTGGTTGCCTGCTGTGCAGACGCTTCGCTGGCTACCTGAGGCAGCATTGCATGAGGTCAAGCAAGGCAAGAGGCACACGTATGTAGCGCTACTCTTCCAGCAACAAAAGACGTTTGAGCCCAAATTGGCGGCCCAGAGATAAGACACATATGAATTATATAGGTACTCCAAATGCGGACAGCATTTGTTGTTCTTTTGACCATGACATTTGCCAAGCATGATGTCAGCTGTGTCCACCAGATTGATACAAATGCAATGAACAAAAGGAAAAGGTGGCACCAATCACAAGATACCACACACCATGGTGTAATGCATGACACACTGCAAGGCTTCGGTGTAATCTAGCTGTGCCAAGCAACATCTCTTTATGTTACTGACAACATCACAACCCTTGCTAACCCGTGAAAATGAAGACTCAGCATGGTAACCAAGGGCTGAAGACAGTGCAATTCACAAGCAAAAGGCACTGACCTCTTGTGGCTTCTGCAGAGATGCAAACCCAAGGATGGCTGCAACTTCCACGGCAAACAACAGGTAGTAGGGCCAGCCAATGCCAGCCAGCCAGATTCCCAGGTTGACAGCAACAAACCCAACAGCCATGGTGGCCGTTCCCCAGGTCTGATGCATTGCATTCCATGATGAGCGGAAGCTATGGTTGCTGAGCGGCCTCCAGAGCAAGGTGGATACAGCCTTCGAGCATACATCATCCCAAACAGTCAGCACATGTGCATTTGATCAGCAGGTGGTGACTCTGGGAAAGGTGGGAATAGGTTATACCGCAACCTGTATGACATATTTGCATGTCTACAGTGTACTTATGTGAGAACAATAGAATTTTGGGACAATACAGACCAGCTGGCTTCACCCAACATGTTCTGGAGCATGAAGAATGATGCAAACAATAACTGGAGTTCAGCACATGCAGGCACCTTTATAAATGTAATTACTGCTGTACATGTGCAAGAGCACATACCTTGCAAAGTGTATGTACATGCCAGGTGTACACTCGCAAAATGCTGCTGACAGCTCACCTGGATGACAATGAAGGCAAGAGCACTGTAGCCCGTGACTTTATGGCATGTGCCTGCAAATGTTACAGGGGGATGCGAGATGCGTAGCCGGCGGCCTAGAATGACTCCAATAATGACCAGAATCAGACTGAGGGTAGCAAGCGCTCTGTGCAGCTGAAACCACCACCCCTTCTTTCTGTGCCTCAATGATGCCATGAGAATGGTCAAAGGGATGAGCAATCCCCAAGTGTTGCCCATGACCAGTGCATGTCTCTGCAGAGATAGCCACAAGGTATATTCAGCCTGAAATGTAATGCAGCATGGGTAATCTGCAGGGGCTGATATTCGCAGATTGAAATGTTCAAGAACAAACTATGGATCCCCTGTGATGCAATGCAGAACAAGCTTCTACGCTAATGCCAGCATTCCTTCAGTATGAGCTTCAAGCTGTCACCAGAGCACCAGCACTGGACAGAAGCTAGGACATGCTCACCGTCAGGTGTCCGAGTGTCGTAACATCTTGAGTCCACAAGTGAATTGGACTTTCAGGCGGCCATTGACTCAAAGAAGCTACATTGTTCTTCAGACTGCAAGCAACATAGCTCAGCAGTAGAAATACAGACTAGTAGGGAGCTAATTATGCAACAGCTGGCCATCGCGCGGCATTGCGATCAATCAAGCTTACTTGTAGCTGTGATGGGGATAGTAAGAGTCCATCGGACAGACACTTAGTTGTTGCGCCGCTGAGAGGGTACTTGGACTGCAAACTGGTTGGCGTGAGCTGCCGTCGAAGGGCTGAATGGAAAAGCTGTACCCTTGATGAGCAAAACGGTGAGTATATCAGCAGGTAGTAGGAGCAAGTCGCGGTTCAAGACAGCAGGACAGATTCGTTAAGAAACCATTTGCTTTCGAACGTTCGGACTGTTGTGGCCGCGCAACCGCGAGCCGATTACGTAAAGAATGTATAAAAGTGTTAATGAGTAAGTTTGCTCTGCATAATGAGTGACCTTCGATAGACAAAAGCATGACCTCAGTCGTTAGGAATGCATGCAGATTGTGAAGAACAAGTACGTACACGGGAGGGCCGCTTGATTGCGCCCCAACAAATTGCTATTTAAGTTGCTTCAATTAATAAATTGCTTTGATCAAAAATTGCGTCTTCCACAAATGGCATGCACTGCTACAGAACCCGCTATGCAGCTCACTAGTGATACTACGAGGCACTGCTTGCAATCATCAGACCTCATAGGCTCACCTCACGACATTCAACGCTGGTGCTTGGGTACTTTTGGCCCTTGCCGGCAGCAATGTCTGCAAGCCTACTTTAGATTTCAAGCTTGGAGCAACGAGCACCGGCTGAGCAGTGATGTACATTTTTCCGACATCGCATGCCGGTTTGATATAGCCTCAGTGCTTCCCGCAAGACATGATGATGCGTACAACGTGAACGCGCGCCTGGAACTTATCACCATCCTCCCGCCACATTCCCCTGCACCGAAGTTGAGGCATTGTCCAGCCCCAGCTCGACATGAGGGTGTCCAGACAAAGGCAAGAAAACATTGCGCCGGAAGCTCAAACCCCAAGCGTTTTGAAGGACCATATTTTCAAAAGCCACCCATTGGACATGGACAGCGATTCCGAGGTATGCAGTCTTGCACCTGCTCTGATCAGCTGATCCCCAAAGTCCTGTCACGAGTCCTTGCCAAAAGGCCCTGAGCGTGAGGCACGGACTTGCACTTGGTCACATGATGCTGATGCTCACATAGCGAGCATCTCGTCTGCTTGGACGCTTGGCATGCTATAACCCAACCTCCATAAAACAGCTGCTGCGTCTACATCACATATTGGTTTGTGAATGCCAGGCATCATACACGAGCAGCCTTGACAATCAAGCAGACCACAGCACCTCGCCAGGTACTCATAGATGCATTCGGCATCTTTTTCGACAACCTTTGTTCCATATTTGTCCAAGATGGGCGCGCTGTTTTGCCAGCAAACAGCGATCAGAATCCTGCCTATATATGATTTTCTTCAGCATGCAAGTAAAGTCAAAACGACATTCTGTGCAGGCAAGCAGGAAGGGCAAGAACCCTCCGCATCTGCCCAAAGCACAGCTTGCAAACTAAATCAGCAAGTAAGCAGCCAGAGAGCAGACTTCATTGCAAGCCACACCCCAACATCTCTGAACAAAGCTCACAAGGTCAGTCATGCTGTCAGAAGCAGCAAACATGCACAACATCAACGCAAAGAACTTGTGTAGCATACACCTGTACACCTGTATGATGACATGGCAAGGTCCTGTCAAACCTGCTAACCACTGACCTCATCATCAGTCACAGCTTTGATTTGGTCAGACTGCTGTGGCTCAGTCCTGATCAGCTACATTTGTTGCCACGTTTGCCGACGATGGTCAGCAAACAGGACAGAGATTGTCATTTGCTGGTCGCCATACCATAGGCTATGTACGCAGATGGCCGGGTCAATGCAAAGTTTGGCACGTGAGGCTGCAAGGGCAGCCGCCAACAGAGCTGGAAATGTGTCCAGAAGCATTGAAGCCGCTGCAGACACAGAGATGGGCCAAGCTTCAAGCGCAACTCAGCAGGTGTGTCCCCGCAAGCCTTGCAGATAGGTGCTCTGCTGGTCCTGCACACAGCTATCGCTGGCTTGACATATTTGCAGCTTGCTTCCCTGGACAAGCTTGCACCTGGCCAGCAATTCAGTTTTGAGGCTGGCAATTTCCTATGGTCATAGCTGTGGGCTGCCGCCTTGGGAAGCTCCTGTTATGATGAAAAGCGTGTACTTTTCTTATCTTTTGCTTTTTTGGCTCTATGCCCAATGTGCAGCACCATCATTTGTTGTTGAACAAGCAGTCTGGCATACCAATCCCATTGCAGCAAGTCTGCATGGCCTTAGACATGGGATTGGGAACAAACATCAACATGACGCCGCTTGCTCTCCAGTTTCCTACAAGCAATGATCTGCAAACGTTGCAGTGCTACTTCACTTGTTTGCATGGTGCTTGCTTTTTTGCAGCATATGTTGCATCAAAACAGTCATCCTATAGCACTCTGCCAGAGCACCTGCAACCAAAGCTGCTTCACCTGCAGACTAAATGCACTGATCCCATGCTCAACTGCAATGTTTGCCGCAGAGTGATGGCCCCGACATGAAGGACGAACAGCAGAGCATGAAGCAAGCATTGAATGATGCAACTGTTGAAGACAAGAGCTACTCAGCTGGGTTTTTTGACAGGGCGTTGTCAACACTTTACTTCACAGCAGGTGTGTTGTCCAATGGTGTTTCTTGATGACATGCTGTTCACCCTTAATGACACTGCTATCAGGAGCTTTCATTACACATGAGAAACCATCTCACCAAAGCGCTTGTGGTCAAGAGCATTGAGATTGCCGGATGAAGCTGCAAGGTTGCTCAGTGCTAGTCATGAAGGCATACATGCCTACCATTGCACATACGGGCAAAACAAGTTCATGCAGTCAAAGATGACATGCGTGATGGAACCTCAGCATGTAATCACATGTGTGCAGCAGCTGCTGCATATTCAATCAATCTCACATGCACTTTATGCCAAGTGAGTGCATGGGCCCTCTAGGATACAAACAGAACGCCCCCCTACTCTGTCATTGACGTAAGGCAGGCTGTGGCTTGTGTAGCTTGTCAGAACGAGCAGCTGATGTCTCACTGCATCGGCACTACAAAAGGCTTCCATAGCCAATACCCTGCCTCAGGCGTCACATCCAGTGATCTGCCATGCAAGATACACAATACAGGTTTGCATCTATGCAGGTCTGGCTGTTGCTGTCAGAGAAGGCATTGCAAGGGGCTTACATGCAAGCTCCAAAGCACAAACCAGCTGACAGTCTGACATCCTGGGCACCACCTGGACCCAATAGGTATGTGAGTCCACCTGATTGCTGACTTGTCCTGCACGTACCTAGCTCATCATGAGCTGGAAAGTGTTGTTATTATTATCATGACTGATTGCTATGCCTTGTGTGCACTTGCTTGGTGCACAGGCAGTGATGTCTGCTTGCTGGTGCGCTACAAATCCTTCATTGATCTTGTTAAACACTTTCTCTCTGGCTATGGAGAGAAAAAGCAGTTCATGCCTTTTGATGATTACAATGGAAGCCTCCTGAGGCGAAGTCGACATATTGGTCGTTGTGACCCCAATGGCTGACTGTGTCCTGATAAGTGCATGTGATGCTGTGCTGCAGGCACGTTTGTCATGGGACCTGTGCTGACACATCACTTTATCATTCCTTGGAGCAGGTGTGCTTGTAAAATAAATGGCAGAACATGGTGCAGAAACATGCTCAAAGTCACACAATAGACAGCAATGAGGGCAAAGTGATGGAGGGATGGCATATTGGGTCAGCACATCATACAGAAAGGAAATTAGCAAGTTGTCTTAGATGGCCCAGCCATGTGATAGCAAGAACACTTGATAGAGGAGTTGGTGAATTCAGTAGAAGATTTGGTATGTCTTTAGGTACAAACAATCTGGTGTGCTGCAGTCCATGCATCTGCAGCTTGTATTCATATGGCTATATTGATTTTGCCTGTTTTGAGTACTGCTTGATAGACTAGATAAAGGTTGCACATAACCCACTGCACTGGTATACAAAGGATGACCTTTGGCTGACATTTTGCAATACAAGTCGTATGGATGACCAAATGCTTCAGTACCTTATCTCCGCAGCCACTATTGATGCAAAAACTCACCATTCGATGCTGACCTACAGTATATTGCATATCCTGGACATCTTGCACAATGTCAATACTTGAAGCGTAACCAAGCATACACTAACAGCGTGCATAGCTTTGCCTACACTTTGGCTGCTACTCCAGACATCACAGCCTGTGTGTCTTCACAAACGCCTGCATTACACCGTTTACAAAAAGACGAGATGCATATCTTGTCAATAGCGCCTCAATAACAACATCCAACATATGAGTTGCCAATCAAGCAGTGCGCCATATGCAAGGACAGACACGCAGACACATCCTGCAAAAATGGTGCTGCCTGCATGCGTGTAGCTTCATGCAACAGAAAAAGGTTCAAGTCAATGACGGCTTCTTCACATACTCCTGATGACTTCCTCATTGCTGCTGAGCTGTGTTTCGGTCTCCACTTCTTCGATACTGTACTCGTCCTGCTGTGAAAGATCATAGAACCGCTCAAGAATGTTGCGCTGACCATCGGCCAGTTCCTTTGCATACTCTTTTCTGCTTTCTCGCCATTCATCCCATTTGGCTTGCAACCGTTTTCGGCCTTCCAGAACATCAGCATCAGCCTGCGACACAAAGAAGGCTGGTTGACCATGGCAGGGTAGATCTAGATGACTTTCGACACAAAAATTGTACCCACTTCCTGTACATGCACATTTATGTGATGACAATACATCAGTGATGTGTCTGGTCGAAGAAGCAAGGTGTCTGGGCAAATTTCTCAACATACACAGGAAGTCACCTGCCAGATCGGCATAGCAACCGCACAGTCACAAGTCTGACATGACCAACATGACTAATGGTCAATGGAACCAGCACAGACCAGTTGATCTAATGACATCACAAGTCTGACATGACCAACATGACTGATGGTCAACGGGGCCAGCACAGACCAACTGACCTAATGGCATAGCTCTACAGGTTGATGAAACAAAGATCTCTCAAAAGTCCACAATAAACATGTTAATCTGTGGCTGCTTTGGAAACACAAGACTTGTCCAGCACGTACCTAGCTCATCGTGAGCTAGAAAGCCTTTTTATAACTATTCTTGTTATTACTATTATTTATCTGTAGCTGACCTGTGTATGGATGAGTTCATCCTCTTCCTGGTACTTCTTGCTATACCGCTTGAAGTCCTTCACAACCTGCGCTTCCTGGTCAGCTGTCAGGAGGGTGTCAGGTCTATGCCTCCAACTGAACTGAAGAAACCGTTCCCTCTTCGACCTGCATGGGAAAAGAAAGTCATACATGTGCAGCTTTGCACCAGCTGAACTGAAGGACCGTTCTCTCTTTGACCTGCAAGAAAGGATGTACTACATAGGAGCCCAACAGGTGTGGGCTTGCATCAGTTGAATAGTGGCAGCAGATCCTCAGCAGTCACTACTTGGCAGATATGTGCACTGCTAGCCTTTTTCTCTCTGCAATTTGCATTGGAAGATCAAAAGCAGATGCTGCACTGCAGAAGACAGTAGGTTGTTGCATCTTCCTATTCAGAAGGCAGAAGATGACGTTGTACAGGGAGCTGCTTAGGACTGGACATTCCTGACCTCGGTGAAAACATATAATCACTGACTAATTACTGGGTCATCATGGGGTCCTGATTGAGTAACGACTGAACAATGCTCAAGTAATGAGATGAAATGTAATGATACGCTATGACAGGCAACCTACTGGTATAGCTCTGTGCCGTTGAACAGCCACAGGTTGAAGCCGTTCTCCATTTGGTGGACGTGACCCACTGAGGTGGCCACAAACCGGCCTGTGGGGTCCCACTCGATGTCCGTGCACATGAAGTGCTCTGCTGCGCTCATGGGCTCAAAGTCATCAGCGTTGAAGAACTCCAGCTGGCCATTCATGCCCTGCATATGAGCAAACAAACCACTGTTGCCTTCCAAAACACGTAAAAGTATCACTGGAAATGGTAGCAAATCTCATGTTTGACACCCAAGAGACCTGTCTGAGGGGGTAAAATGTATCAGAAGGTACACAGCATCTGCTCTGTGAATTGAGAAGCAGTCAACAATGAGCAATAAACTGACGCCTGACACCACGCTGATGCTTAAATGTTGCTGGCTTGCTTATGATGTTGGCATTGAACAGGTGAAGAAGCTAAATATTAATATTCGTACTCATGTGAATGCAGACAGACTTCCTGCACAAAACAAGCACGAGGGAACACTACACAGTGTGCATGGTCTGGCTACCCACAAAACCTTTGTACAAGGTTTCTTGGATAAGTTTATTCCAGCATGTTGAACACAAAAGATGCACTGATCATAGTTCTAAAGTCTGGAAGGCGGTTTGCCAGGAAAGGCTCAAGGGATCAGGTGCTTCAGGCAACCTGTTCAAGATGCTTTTGGTCTGACCAAACATTAGCAGGTCAAGCAGGGTGGCAAATCAGCACCAGGCAGCAGCACAAGCATAGTAAAGCGCAGCTGAATTTGACAGCGTTTTTTAAGAGCCTACACAAACGGCTCTATAGAAACGGCGAGGCTAGCAGCGCGGCCTCGGCGAGTGTAACGCTGCAAGTAAGTCCTCATGGGGAAGGCAGGGGGGTTTGGGAGATGGGCAGCCCGGTTTAATACTGGGCTTCTCATTAAAATTGACGCCAAAAGGCATAGTCTTTTCTTTTCTTTTCTTTTCTTTCAGGATGGTTTAGGAGGTGGGATGGCAATAAGAGGGCTTGAGTCATGCATCTTAAAAGAGGCTCAGTGCTTGTGTAGGCTCAGTGCTTGTTTAGGCTCAGAGCTTGTTTAGGCTCACCTTGAGACCTCCCAGCACAAGGTACTTGCCCTGAGGGGACCAGTGTATCTGGTTTGCCTGCTTGTTGGGCTGTGTGCCTATCAGGTCCACTCCCTTCACTGTTGTCTTCAGGTCTGACTTCATGGCGTAGATGCTGAAGGAGGGCCGGGGCCCATCTCCGTGCAGAATGGCGAAGCGTGATCCCTGAAAGAATCACATGTCGTCAGTTTGGAGAACTCATGAAAAATTTGAAAAGCTTCTTGCTGGGGAAACATGATATTGTGCAGACAGGCAATCACAGCATGGCGCGTACAGCAGTCAAGCAGAAACTGCATGAAAAAGGAGGTACGTGCACATGAGGCGCGCGTGCAGTTGCACCAAGGAGGCACGACGCCTCTTTACTGCTGTGGTCAGCTCCCCTGCAGTCCCATGTTTGACAAAATACATGACTGGGGATCCCTATGGCATAATGTGGTGATGACATATATTAGCCGCTACAAACAACAGATAAGAGTCGCCGGTCAGATGCTACAGCTTGATGACAAGAAAACCTGCAGAGCTGTTGCATGGCATACTAGAGCAGTTGAAGGGCAGCACTATGAGGTCCAGAGACCACAGCAAACAGAGACTGCATCACAGGAGCCTTACTCTAGGTTCCCAGGCGAAGTCAGTGACTTTGTGAGTCTTATTGGGCAGCAGTATGAGGTACAGAGACCACAGCAAACAGAAGCTACATCAAAGGAGCCTTATTCTGGGTTCCCAGGCGCAGTCAGTGACTTTGTCAGTCTTGTTGGGCAGCAGTATGAGGTACAGAGACCATAGCAAACAGAGACTACATTAAAGGGAGCCTTACTCTGGGTTCCCAGGCAAAGTCAGTGACTTTGTCAGTCTTGTTGGGCAGCTCCAAGACCTCCATGGGGATGTCCTTGTCCTTCACACTGAACAGCTCAAAGCTGGTGTAGGTGGACTTGCGCGTCTTGGTGTACCTGTCCACTTGGACTGCTACGTAGTCCCCTTGTGGGTGCCAATAAATCGTCACCTCTGCAGGCAATCATGTCTGTTTCACAATTCTGGTCACAGGATGAAAAACATGATCTGGAGGTCGACTAGTCATTTGCCTTGATGAATCACTAGCTATGTTGTGGCGAGCATCTTGCACTTCATGACAGATGCTGAGTAAAGACTGGTGCCTAAGCTCAGCCCTGACTGATGAACAGGATGTACCTACTGTAATTGGCCATACAAGTGTAGCATGTGATGCTCAATTTGCGAAAAACCAGATTGCCTTCACCGCTGACTCTGAACAGAGTCTTTGGTCTGAGCTCATCCCTGTCTGCATGAGGAGACTGCATGCACTGCACGTCACTGCATGTACTGCTCATAGTTTGAAAAACAGACTGCACTCACCGATCACACTGAACAGGTTCTTCTGTCTGAGCTCAGCCCTGTCTGATGAGGGGAATGCATGCACTGCACATTGCTGTGATTGCTGCTGAGAGTATGAGAAACAGAACGCACTCACCGCTCACACTGAACAGGTTCTTCTGTCTGAGCTCAGTCCTGTCTGGCAGCCTGATCAGACTAATGCGAGCAGGCAGATTTCCTCCTGCCTGCTCTGACTGGTAAGCACACAAGATGTCTGCTGCAGGGGACCACTCGAAGTCCTGGATGCCTTCCAGCTTCAAGGACTTCTTGTCTAGCAGCACCATCTCGGGGGCCTCATACACACTGATGGCATTGCGGCCCAGGCGTGCAAGGAACCTGCATGGCCAGACAAACCTCTGCAACCATTCTATGTTAGATGTTGCAAGCTAAAACTGACTTACGGTAACACTCTACTTGCCCAGGAAGTGATTGAAACAATATGTGCAAGGGTCACCCCCACCCCTACCCTAATCTACTCCATGCTGACCTGAGCATGTCAACTCTGGCGTCATCAGCAAAACAGCATCGCACCCCCCGCCAAACAAAAGCAAAACAGGGTCACAGCTGCTACCGAATGACAGCAATGCAGAATCACAGCTCCTGCCAAACAACAACAAAACAGTGTCACAACTCCTGCCAATCAAGTCACATGTACAGCTTACTTGTCATGTGGGCCACCAGCCCACTTGAAGACAGGCCACTTCAGCATCCCAGTTGTGCCAGCAGCCGCTCCCACAGCAAACTCATCTACACTGCCAGTGAAGTTCCTCAGCTTCTTGCCGGTCCTGATGTCAAAGACATTGAAGATGACAGTGGCCTTGTCCCTGGGGTTGCTGGGGTCCTGACTGCTGTAGGTGATCAGGTACTTCTCATTGGGGCTGAAGTCAACTAGCCGAACCTACAGGGCAGCACAAGCATGTTCAGAGACTGCTGCCTGTCCCAGATGCCAAAGGCCTTGTGCCTGGGATTGCTGCTCGTCCTGATGCCAGAGATGTGCCAGATGACAAAGGCCTTGCTGCTAGGCTTGCTGAGGTTCTGACTGCTGTAGGTGAAGAGCCTGGCGGCCAGGTGGTCAGCCAATCAGACCTGCATATCTTGATTGTATTGATGAGCTTCTGCAGGGGTTTGAGTGAAATGACACTATCATGTTGTCCTTGATGCCAGTACTGCTGAGGCTTCAATTGCTGTACATCGCAAAGCACTTCAGGATAACAAGTCAAAACACTGAGGCAAGTTAAAAACATTACAGGCTGTTGGAAAGCTATGTTCTGTAAACACACATGGCATGTTGCTGACCTTCATGCAAGCTGCACACAGAGAATATTGCTCAGACGGTAGCTGCAAGTGGAGTGTCTTATGGCCATGATGCAACCACACTGTGATTTGACACGAGCACAGTGCATGGCATTGCTGGTGCTCAGGCTGCTGTTGATGGCAACATGCTCAGCCAGTATCACCTACAGCTCTTCAGACTGCAAACACATTGCTTTCGGAGTGCCCATGTTGTAGTGCAAATCTGCACTCAGAAACGCCTTGGGGTAGTGCAGATCTGCACTCAGAAACGCCTTGGGGACTGATATCAGACATTTCTGCAACAGGGAGACATCTGGAGCAGCTCAACTGTGCTCTCAAGCTGTGTTGCAATGCTGCCTGCTCCCACATGAAGCAGCAAGATTGCCCCTAGGCTTTGGCAGAGCAATCCTTAGTGCAGAGCAAGCAGCAGTCACCTGCTTGTGACTGAACCTCTGGATTCTGCCAAAGGAGGGACCACCCCAGACAGCTGTTCCCTGTGTGTGAACAGTGGTGACGTAGCTGCCCTTGGGCGACCACTGCACAAAGCTCTCTGTCCAGAAGCTTCGTTTGTAAACCTGCAAAACAAGCACATTCAGTGCTGGTGTTACTGATGTCATGTTTGAGGGTAGGTACAGAGGTTGGCATACATGTCTAGCTCACATGTGCAGTTGGGCCAAAGCACTGCCCTTCTCTGTCCTGTGAAGCCAGATACCTGCCAACTCATTCACTGCAAGGCTAGTATGCCTGCCTGATGTCTGCATGATCATTTCAGCCAGTACAGCATATGTCCTGCCTGCACCTGGCCACCCAATGCAATGCTGCCAGATGCAAAAAGGGTTACAATAGCCAAGTGTGCAAACAAGGTCCCGTCAGGTTTCAGTTGTCAGTGGCCTGTAAAGTGTAGGTCGTGGTACATGCTGCATATGTGTGGAAATTGGTGACCATCAATTCAGGGTCATATAGGCATGAGCGGGCATAAGGAAGCTGTCCAGCATGTTTATCACAGCTGAATCACACAGCAATCAGCAGCATGCATGCTGAAAATTGGTTTCCCAAACCGTACTGGCCAATTTTGTGAATGTCATTCAAGATGCATTGCATTAGAACAAAAGGATCAGTAAGGCCACAAAGACAAGATTCAGAAGGCTGACATGTCAGACCAGAATGACTCAGAATGTGCCATTTCACAGAATCTACAAGTCAGAAAAGTACAGAGGACAGGCAAGCACCTGCTCTGCCAGTTGCTTTTGATGATCGTTCCAGCAGACCTCAGTCTCATCTCCATATCTGATAATGAACTGATCACGACCACGCCTGTCCATGAGCCACTCCTGCAATATCAGCATCATGAGCAGACTGCATGCTTGATATGCATTTGCATGAGTTGCTTTGAGCCAGACACAACAGCGAGCACTGACAAGTCATAATTACGCAGGATGTGTTTTCGAGATCAACAACTTCATTGTAGGCTGTGGCCTGAGATTTGAGAGACTATAGCATTGCTGACCTGCAGGTTCTCTGTAGGTTGGTACTCCTTGTCCTCTGGTGCCTCATAGCTGTCTGATGTCTTCAGAAACTTGTCAAACTCATCAAACATGTTGACCTTGAACGCATGCCGCTTGTCTAGGTTGTAGCCCTGTGTGTGCTGCTTAGCCGCTTGTGCTTCCTGCATGTGCAATAAGGCTGCTCGGTCTGTATGTAGCTGTGTTGTGTACATGTGTAGCAGAAACAGCACAAACAAGGCATGCACAATGGGAATCTGCGATGACACTGTGACGACCTGCAATTACCTCTGGAGTGAGAAATTCAATGAAAGCAAAGCCCTTTGTCAGCTTTGTCTCTTCGTCTGAAGGCATCCAGAAACCGCCTGCAACCAGGACACCAGAGGTGACAGTCAAGGTCTGTTTCCCGACCAGCATGTGCTTAAACAGCGCGTGGGCTATTTGTATATGACGAGCTGTGAGACGAAGCATCACAGGAGAAAACAACACACCTTCTCTGATAGTGCCTATCTGGGCATACAAGCGCTTGATCACTGCTGCAAGTTTTTCTTGCTTCTCAGGAGGGACTTGAGGCAGATTGTCCACAGCTGCATTGTACTGAGAGTGTCATTACCAGAACAAGTGTTCTGCACGGCCCAGGAGGCAGCAGTTGGGAGATGGCGCTGCTGCTGAGTTCCTAATTATACCTATCACTGAGCCAAAACCCGTCTCTGTCTGGATCTCCTCCTCTGCAACCTCGTCATCTTCGCTGGCAATATCCATGTCGTCGTTCTCGGGCAGCATGACATCCTCCATTCTGAATTCAGGATCAAAGGGGAAGCCACGAGGCTGCCCTTCGGCAAACTGCCTCTCCTCATCAGCAGTGAGGTCATTGAGCTCGGGCATGTTGCAAACTGTGTGACAGAACCTGCCAGCAAAGTTGGAAGCAAAGTTGTGGCCTGTGCACGCACAGCACTTGCGCACTTTCCCCTTGAGAAGGCACTGTCGGCTAGAGTATTTGGTTCGTCTACACTGTGAAAGTTAGTTACGCCGATAGTGTCTATACTCAGGTGTAAGAATCATCGGCACCGTAACAAGCTGAGACACGAGTCGATCGGTTCCTGTGCTTTCAGCTTCCTGATCCGTTTTGAACGCTGTATCTTGCGAGAGTGTACAAAAAAGGTGGCTCAACGTTTCGATTGCTGATCAGAGCTGAGTTCAATAATTTTCCTGCTGTAGATGTTTACAGCAGTTCCAGTTGGCACACAACCTCGCAGAGCTCCTGTGGTGCAAGAACCAGCGTTACCTGCTGTAGACGAAGAGGTCATTGTCACGGCATTTGCTGCAGTGTCCGGCTCCTCGGAGGTATCGCATTTGTTGTATGCTTGTACGGGTCGGAAGCGTTTTCCCAGCTGACACTGACTGCTAGGTATACGGGAAGCACGGCCGCATAAAGAATCCTCCTCGCCGCGCAGAACGATTTCGTCCCCATTGCTCAAGGTCAGGTCCGTCATGGCGTGGCGGCCGACCAGGGCAGAAGGGGCCATATGGAAGATGCAACTGTAGCTGTGCCAGACTTTCGAGATAACCTCCACCAAGAGCTTGCTGCTCAAGCACCAGATGCAAACTGCTTCTATGGGGTAATATACCAATGGGCTCAGCCTCTTGCACAGCTGCTGCGTGCAGAATGAAAAGCATACTGAGGCAGGCACAAGGGACCAACATGCAAGACTCTGCATGATGAAACCTTGCGCATGCAGGTATTTGATGGACACAGCGGAGCAGGTGCTGCTCATTTTGCCAGAGATCACTACTTTGCTGGTTATTTGCAAGCAGACAATCTGGAACCCAACGAGATGCAGGAAGCCATGGTGAGTCTGTGGCCTTTTTTGTGTAAACACAGCTGACATATTGGCATTCACACGTCTGAGTGTTCAAAGTGCCTTTGCATGCCCATGCCTGACAGCCTATGTTGATGTGTCTTAGGTGCAAGCATTTTTACGCACAGATCGTGAGCTGTATTCAGCTAGCCATGGCCCAGTAGGCACCAATTTTGCTGAGGGATCTGGCACCACAGCTCTGACAGCCCTGATCTGGGGCGACCAGCTCATTGTAGCCAACGCTGGCGACTGCCGAGCGGTGCTTTGTAGACGTGGCAAAGCGATAGACCTCACCAATGATCACAGACCCTGCAATCCAGAGGAGGCACTGCGAGTCAAAGCTGCTGGGGGTCACATTTGTGCTGATGGCTATCTGAATGGCCATCTTGCTGTATTGAGGGCGTTAGGAGATCATCATTTCAAAGATCTCAAGGCGCCAACAGGGCCTGACGGTGCAATGGAGGGGCCTTTGCTAGCTAAACCTGAGGTTGCCTTGCACACAATCTCCCCTGAAGATGAGTTCATCCTGATGGCCTGTGATGGCCTTTGGGATGTGTTCAAGAGCCAGCGTGCTGTGGAGTTTGCAAGGCAGAAACTCAGGGATCATAATGACCCACAACTTTGTAGTCAGCAACTGGTAAGCTACACCTGTGCTTTCAAGCCAACATTTCTGATTAAGTCACAGTTGGCTCCACACCCTAGGCTGTAAGGTACTAAATGAATGTGAGTCTGGGGGCCACAACTGATAGTCTGCGGTATGCATGGATCCAGCTCACCTTGAAAGTTGAACGTCTTTTTCTATTTGGCTAACCTGGTTCTCTGCCACCCTCAATGGCTTGTGCTGGGCTTTGCTGTGAGATGCTCCGGAACTAGAGGCCTGCATCAGTACATCTTTGTCGCCTCTGTCATCCTGCAAGTCAAAAGGTCTTTTCACTACAAATACAGCCTTTTTGACATGCAGGTCGAGGCAACAAAGATGTACTTATAGTTCTAGAGCATCTCACAGCTAATGCAATTTCTTGCAGCAATGTCTTGTTGCTTTTGTGCTGTAAGTCTAAGTGTACACGTGCTTGCAAATATGATGGCTGCTCATACCTTGGGCATCTCAGCTCACAGGTCATGCTTGCACACAGGTGGATGAAGCCCTGCGAATGAACACGTCAGACAACGTCAGCGTAATTACAGTATGTCTTACAGAGGCTGCACCTCCCAAGAGGACTTACAGCGGCCGCCAGAGTAATGTCCAGCGCACCATGTCTCAAGAGGGCCTCAGCAGATTGGGCAGTGCTCTGATGACTGCAGACGAGTCTGTGCCCACAGTACAGCTATAGCTGTCAGTGCTTGAGTGCTTACAGACGCAGGCACAAAATGACGGCAGACAACTTTGCTGCATTAGCACAGCTATAGCTGTCTGCTTTGCTTGTGCCTGCATCTCATGGTGTGTTTGTTAATGATGCATCTAGTCTTAGACTGAGAGTGTACCATTTGTTGAGGCGACCTATGTCTCCTGTTCAATATTCAGGTGATGACCAATAAGTCAGAAATGAATTTGCATGCAACAATATGCTGAACAAGTATTGTTCTCATATGCTACAGTTTATCTGAGTCTCCTGTGTGCTGATTTAGCTTTTACATCTGATCTAGGGAAGGAGGCCTGCCTGTCTTTGAATGAATACAACTGGCGTTTTCTATGTGCTGATTCGAAGTTTACACAGATTTTGCTTGACGAGCGTGTACGAGCCTTCTGACCCATCAAGTTTTTGCAGGAATTTAGAGATACATGTATCGGTAAATGCCAATTGAGGTACCATGCTGAGAAGGTTTGCAACTGCTTGTGTGCGCCAGAAAGGCTGTCCCTGTTGGTCCTTTGCATGCAACCAAATCAGTTACCAGATGGTACAGTCTGCTGGATACTCAGCACAGTCTTTGTCTGTGTGAATGTCCTCACTGGACCCTTTGGCGCATGTAACTTTTGCCATTCTGATACGGCAGCAATATGGGATGCCAGAAGCTGCATGCAGTCAGCTGACTGCAGGATGGCTCCAAGGCTAGCCCTAAACAAGATTACAAGCTTTGGCAAGCCAACAAGTCTGTGGCAGAGCCTCAGCAACCCTGCAAAACGTGCCTCATTTATGTTGAACCAAACGTTAATGACTTCCAGACAGACATGCTCCGTCAACACCGTAAGCCTAAGCAAAGGTGCAATGCCAGACTAAGATAGCTGGAGGCTTGCATGCACATAGTCTGGGAGCCAACTAAGGCCCCAGGGTACAGGATTGCTTGCATGCAAAATGCCTAGGGCTGTAGCCTGAGCCAGACTGACACAGGCTTGCTTGCGTGGGGCCCCGCCAGGCTGTGCCCCAAGAGCCAAGACAGACAGACCTGCTGTTACTAGTGCAGTTGCTAGGCATAATGCTGCTGCTGCTGCTGCATAAGGCTTGCTACACAATCCAGCTTTATCCTGTAGCAAAGCTGCTGCTGCTGCTGTTGCTGCTGCTGACATTGCTGCTGCTGCTGCTTCTGCTGCTGCTGCTGCTGCCACTTCTGGATGCGGTGGTATGTTGTTGCACATACGTATGATCTTGCAGCATGGTGGCAGTACTGTATAACACCTTGTTGATTCCTGGGCCTGCAGCATACTGTTGCATTTTGCTTGTGTCCATGTTACCACTGCAGCAGTTGTTGCTGCAAAATTGCATTGCTGATTGTACAATACTGGTGCTGCTGCCTGTCACTACTGTTGCCTATTTGTGCTGCTTGATACTGCTGCATGTTGCTGCCACTGCTGGGAGACATTCCTGTGCAATGCCTTGCTTCTTGGTGGTACTGCTGCTGCATGGTGCTGATGTTTGCAGCTGCTGCTGCAGCTGCTGTTTTAGCTGCTGTTGCAGCTGCTGTTTTAGCTGCTGTTGCATTCTGTTGCTTCTAACACTGTGACATGCCGTGCACCGCCACAAACCGCTGCTGCTACAGCCTGCTATTACGTGCTGCAGCTGTTGCTGCGCTGCATGCTGGCATTGCATCTTGCTACCATATGGTACTGCCTGCTGTTGACACATGTGACTGTTGGCTGCACATGTCTGTTTCAACATTTTGTCGCTGCTTCTGCTGCATGCGGAATGCTGCAAATTGCTGCTGGTGAGCTATGGAATGTTTCTGCAGCATACTCTGTAGCCTCTATTTGCCACTACTGGTGCTATTGTTGCATCTGCTGTTGATGCACATTGGTTTGTGGTTGCAGGTGACCATCATTATGCTGCATGCCATTACTGCTTTTGCTGCACAACTGTTTGTGGCTGCAGGTGACCACCATCATCATGCTGAATGCCATTACTGCAAGTGGTGGTGTTGCAGCTGCTGTTACTACATATTACCATTGCTGGCCAGTGATGCAGCCTTGTATGATGCAGCCTACAGTGGCAGAAGTGCTACTTCATGAGCTCAAGCTGGAGCTGCTGTTGCAGGTAGTCACTGCTGCTGTGTTTGGTTGCTGCTGCATCCTGCTGTTGCCACATGGGTCGCTGGTTGTGGAATGACCGTGGCCCTGCTGCATTCTGCTTTTGCTGCATGTTGTTATAATGCATGGTGCTGATGTTCTCTATTGCTGCAAGCACTTGTTGATAGTGTGCTCTTCTTCAACAAGCTGCTAATCATCCCTTGGTGCAAAGTGCTGGTCTGCATTAAGTTGATCTTGCAGGTTGATGCACCATGCTGCTTTTAGTCGTGCAATTGCTGCTTCATGTTGCTGTGCTTTGTATACTGCAATTGCATGTTTCTGCACGTTGCTATTGCTATGATTACCGTTGTTCATACAGCCTGCGAGCATGCGTGAAGGCTGTTATCACTCAGCATGCCAGCCTGCTAAGGTGCGTGAAGGTTGTGTCTACCAATGATAGTATGTTTCAATACTGATTTTGCTGCCTGATGGCTCGTGACTTTCGCCAACGGCTGCCTACGAGTCCTGTGATAGTGATGCAAGGACTTCCTTATGCCTGACTGCGTGCTACAACGCAATAGTAATACAACGCATCAACTGCATTGACAGCCGTTCAGTCACAAAAAGGGAACGTGTAGCATATTGAAGCTGTACTTCCCAAGCATATACCAATTTCATCAAGTCAGTGCTGTTGTGTGACATTCTGCACATAGGATGATTCCAAACAATAGTATTGCAAAATCCTTGAACGTGTCAATGGCAGCACCTCTCTACAAACCTTTCCAACTGGCTGACATACTCATCAGGATGCCTTCTGTAATGCTCACAATGCGCGCTGTCTGTCCACATCTTGCTGTGCACTTGTACTCCCCTTTGTTTCTGCGTCTCCTGAAACTGCTGCACTGCTGACGGGGGTATCAAAGCATCAGCTGAAGAGTACAAGTATAGCTGTGGACACAGTGGAGCTGTGTTACTCCATGCTTGCCAGATCTGCAACACAGGATCGGTACTTCTTATGTTTTGCGGAAGTTCCTTCAAAATAGGTCATCTTAGAAGAGGGCGTTGCAGATGTTGCAGGTATCCAACCTGGTCCTGGTTGCATGCAAGGTGCTATGACAATGCTGGGCAAACTTCTGAGCATTGTTAATTGAACCTAAGGCATGGCTATGGGTACACAATGCAGCTTGCTTTGAGCTGTACACCAAAACAACCCACTGTTCCTGCAGCTGCGCGTGTGACCACAAAACAATTTTGTTTTCACGGCCATGCTAGGAAGTTGAGGAAGTTCAAGAGGACAGCAGATCACTCACAGTGCAGCTATCAACTACAACAGGCCTGTGCAAAGCAGGGAAGATGCAATGTGGCGGTCCATTGTTGTTGCAAAATCACACCTGATCTTGCCTGTTTGCAATGGGAGGAAACTTCAAGACAGGCGTGAAGAGCAGCCGAGCAGCAGAAACAAGTTGTGGATGCTGTATTTGTATTGATTCTGCTGGTTTGGATAATACTGCTGCTGTGAAGCCCCTGACCAGCAACAGACACTCAGATCAGCACACGGAGGACCTGACAAGCAAGCAGCTGCCAAACAGGAATGCATTTGTGGCAACTTTGCATCAATCAAACAACATTGGCATGACATAGCCCTTTGAAGGAATTTGTGTCTGCCTTTTGCCTAGCAGTGAATCTTGCCTCTTGTGTACATTGCCCAGGCTGTACACGGGCTGATGTCACACACTGAGCAAGATGTCAAGACTGCATGCAGCTTGGCTTGAAACAGTATAAGTTAATAAGGCTGCATGTAGGACAGCTTGGATGTTGCCATAGACTATACACTTCACTGATACAAGACACACCTGGCAGATATACTGGGAGTAAGACGGCAGGGAGCTGAGTCCAAGATGAGGCCCTTGACAGGTTGCAGCATGTTGTGCTGCAGGGAGCGTGCATTGCTAGTCAACTGTTGGCGTGGACTGAGGGGCAAGGCGTCAGCAGCTGCTATGGCTCTCAGCACAGTCCCAAAGAAGAGAAAGCCTGCATTGCTGCACACATTAGCTTGCTTCATCACCCCAGCTGAGGATCGTCCGATTGACCTTGCTGCTGCTTGAATGTTGGATTCAAGCAGTGAATCCTGCCTGTTTGGGGCAAGAGCTATAGATTCCGTCTCCCTGCAGTGAAAGGTGACACAACCATCACCGTGAAAGCGTGCTGGTCTGTACCTGAAGATGTGGTAGATCACTGGTTGATTCAGGTGCAAATTCTGAAAGCTTTGCACATCACGAATGAACTCTGCAGCCCTTGCACTCCCAATGGGGGGCAGCACAATGCTATTGGTGGGCGGCTGGTATCCAAAAGTCTTGTGTCCCATCCTCTGCCACAGTTCAGCATACCTGTATCAAACGTATGGGTCTGTTGTTAGAGAGCATATCTGTATGTGCTCTTGCGTAGTTACATAAGCATGTCATCTGCTTGAGTGCTTGAGCTTCCACTACTCAACCAGTTTGGGAGTTGCTTACTTGTTGAAATGTCGCTCCTTTGCCCCTAGCCAACCTATCAGTATCACAAGAGGCTTCTGCAGGTTCTCACTGCTTTTGTTGGTTGCCTGACTGCTCTGATGCAGTGCCCGTAGCCAAGTGTTCTGGTTGTTGAAGTCTGAAGTTGGCCTGCAGAGAGACATCCATAGATGACCCGCAATGCACGACACACGTGCCGCTTCCGTATGCTTTTGACAGCATACTTACCACCTGCTGTGCCTATTCCAGACTCTCGAGTTTGCTGGCCAAACACCTGATGGTCGACGTGCCGCTGCGATGATGCACTGCGGACGCACGAGCTTGCGACCAGTAACAACTCTGTTGATCGAAGCACCAAGTTGCATTTCAACTGCAATTGCAACAAGCTGAACCGATGCGCAGCTTTCGTATTTGGTGCCACTCAGAGCAGATCAGTCTGCAGCGAGTAAGTCTGGTACTGCGTATTATGTGCAGACTGCCGAACAAGCTTGTGCCCTGTGCTATCTATACGCGACATTGTGCACAGCATTTCGCCGCACATGAGCTTGTGCTGCAATGTCTGTTAGACATGTTGACCGGGAGTGGCTTCACGCTGTCCGGAAATTCCGCTGACCGGAACACGCGAACCGTCATCTTTACATTACGCTACCAAATTTGTACAAACCCAAAGTACTAGCACGAGTTGAATTGCCAAACCGCCAAAATTGCGACCCAGTCAAAGCTTTTCTTTTTCAGTGACTTGCTCCCCGTTGCCTGTGCTAGCCTCCTCTCACGCTACTTACGTCTAGCTTCTTGCAAGCCGCAAAGACTTCAAG
>JAABUK010001811.1_pt1 | contig 40039 bp, 36 predicted proteins | sample 5559141 | NCBI WGS metagenome assembly JAABUK01 (sample SAMN10711869, study PRJNA513367) | rock metagenome | isolation source: Antarctica rocks | place: Antarctica: Victoria Land, Pudding Butte nord | collected 2016-01-03 | reverse complement strand
GCAAGCCGATATGGACGAGCCTGTGCGAAGCGTCCCATGGGCAACTCGAAACTTCTGTGGTGACGGAGAAGGGCGCTGTGCCGACGGGCTGCGGGTAATCGTAAGAAAAATAGTTGATGAATTCCTCGATGCGAACGGCATCCTTCGGCGGCAACTGGTTTTCATTGAGGAAGCGGCGCGTGTTGGTGTAAGAGGCCGTGTCCACATCGACGGCGAAAGTCGAGAGCGGCGCGCGCGCGACGGCGAGAAACGGATTTTCTTCAAGGTGGCTGTAAGATTCCGCATCACCGCGCGGAGATTCGCTCTCTTGCACTTGCTGCTCTCGGCTAACGCTCATATTCCCGCTCATGTTGGCGTTCGCCATCGAGGTCAAATTGGATGTCGTCGCGGTTGTCGTTGTTGATGTGTTGGACTGCGGCGCAACGGTATCGGTCTTCGCCGACTGTGCTTGCTTTAGTCGGTGATCTTCGACGCAAGAGGAAAGAAGCAGCGCGGTGAAGAGGCAGGACGCAAACAAAAAATGTTGTGTGAAAACTTTGTTCGCGCGCGAAAGCGCCTTGCTGGATTGTCGTAAAGTCGTAGCGGTTAATCGGTGGTGTCGCATGGTGTGTCTCCTATAGCTAAGCTTACGGTGGCGGCGATTTGTCGAACACGGATTGAACGATTGAGTGCGCCGTATCTTGCAGCAGGCAACGACGGATTTTTCAATGCGCGGGCGAGTACACGAAAAAGCTTTCGCCTAAGGGCGCAACGCTGTCGCAGTCAGTTTGTTTTGAACAAGCACGGGCGTGGCGGTGGCGATGTCGAAATTTGTTTGAGCTTCGCGCGTGAGATTTTCAGGCGTCGTTGAAACGAAAATGCGCGCGTAGTAGTTGCTTGCGGGCGCATCTTCGTTCGCGCATGGAAGGCACGCGATGGCGACGGTCAAAGTCTTTGTATCTTCGAGCGCAAAAGGCTCGCGAACCTCGACGGGCGCGCCTGTCCGAACTTTTCGCGCAGTGTTGTCGGGCGCGAAGAAGACGGTTTGAACCCAAACTTTGTCGGGCGTCGGCACGCCTGCTCGCCGTTTGAGCGTGAGCGTCGCATAAGCCGTGCCGCTTACAAAATCTAGCGAGACAAGTTGCGTTTTATAGTCAACAAAATTCGAGGATTGAGCGGAGACGACGGAAAGTTTCGGCGGTGTGAGTGCGAGATCGGCGACGGGCAGCGCATCAACGTTGCTTAGCAAAGGCCGCGCGAAAAGACTCACGATGACGAGCGCCAGCGTGAACGTTGCAAGAAATGTCGCGAGCCTCACGGATAATTTTACTTTGCTCATCGTCGTCGCTCCTTTTAACTTCACAGTCGTTTTGAAGTGATCGTAATTTCATTTGCTGTCACACAAGCGCGGCTCTGCCTGCGTCCGGGCTTGAACCTTCCGGGATGTGTTCTTCTGTTGAACGAACGCTGTTCGTAAACCTTGCGCGAGTTTGATTAAATGAGCGGATAAATTTGCTGCCGACAGCGGACTTGAGTTTTGGAGTGATGAGGTGGAAGGAAAGAGCCGCGCGAGAAGTTATTTTTGTGCGCGGCGTGCGGCTTGTAGAAGTTCGATGGCGCGCCCTAATGCGCGGTCGCGGCGCGTGCGTAAGTCTTGTCTGGCGAGTCTGATTTCTTCATCGGGGACAACGCCCGCGCCTTCGAGCCGCGCGCCGTTTGGTGTGCGGTAATCCATTTCGCTGACATCGAGTTCGCCGCCGTCGGGCAAAGCATGTGTACGGCGAATCGCCAGCACGCAGCCGCATGTTTGTGTGCCGATGACGACCGCGCGATGTGCTTCTTTTAATGTCGCGGCGAATATTTCCGCAGCGCTCGATGTGCGCGCGCTGGTGAGCAGCACGACGGGCGCGCGAAAGCGTGCGGCTGTGTCTGCCGCGAGCAGCAGAGCGCGGCGCGTTTGCGGCGCAAAGGCCGCGCGTCCCGTGCGATCAGTGAATTGCCCTAGGCTCTGGCCCGCGTCCAAAAAAGCGGATGCTATTTCCGTCATCGCTTCTGCTTCGCCGCCGCCGTTGCCGCGTAAATCTATGACGAGGCCGGAAGCGCGATGCAAATCGTTTGTCATGCGGCGCGCGAAATCGACGGCGACGGATTCGCTGAAGGCATCGAACTGCACGACGCTGAATCCGCCGCGCACGCGCTTGACGCGCAGCGCTTGAACGCGCTCCTGTTGTTCGCGAAGAAGAAGCGCTTCGTGTTCTTTGCCTTTGCCGTCGAGCCATTCGACTTTGACGTTTGTACCTGCCGCGCCGTCGAAGAGTCCGGCGATGGCGCGCAAACGCGCCGCCTGAATCGTCGAAGAATTCATGCCGTCGTTTAATCGGCGCTCGAACAAAACGCGCGCCGGTTTATTGTCGATGCGCGAGATTACGTCGCCCGCGCGAAGGCCTGCGCGTGCCGCCGCCGAATCCGGCTCGACGTTTGTGACGATTGGCTCGCCTTCTATTTCGCGGACGGAGATGCCGACGCTTGTGACGCGCGGATGACGCCAATCGTATTTTTCATTCGGCGCATAAACTCTCGTGTGCGCGTCTCGCAGAGCGGCGATCATCCGGCGCATGACCGCGTACAACTCTGCATTGTTTTCGGCTGCAGCGGCCAGCGCGCGAAACTTTTTGCGTTGCTCCTGCCAATCAACGCCATGAAAAGTATCGTCGTAATAACGCTCGCTGATCGTTTCCCACACATCATCGAAGACTGCGAGCCGTGCTTCAACATGCGCCGTTTCCTTCGCCGCCGCTGAAAAAGTAAAAGTGAGCAACGCAAAAAGCGCCAGCGCAAGCACGCATGTCTTCAGCGCGCAAGTCCCGCGTAAAAAATCCGCACGGCGTCGATTAAAAGTCATCACTCGAATTTATTGAGACGGAAAACAAATCCAACATCGCAAATTAATTTACTTTGTTCGGGTTCAGCGGGCGGCGAAAATTGTAGCGAAGCAAAATACGCACGGGGACGGGAATGCCGTCGCGCATCGCCGGACGAAAATGCAGTTGGCGGACGGTGTCGATGGTCGCGTCGTCGAGGCCGAAGCCAGCCCAACGCACAATCGACACGCTCGCCACTTCGCCGCTTGCATCGATGTCTACGGATGCGTCCACAGTGGCTTCCGCTTCGGCTGCCGCCGCCGTCGAAGGATACGGCGGGCGCAATCTTCGGTAAGGCTGCGGCGCGCGAAAGTTTTTGGCGGCGGGCGCGTCTTCAGCGGGAGCGTCTTCGTAGACAGAAGCGTGCGCGGCGTTTGTCGGTTTTTGCGCGCGGCTTTTAATTTCTTCGCTGAAAAATTCCTCAAACGCGCGCGTGTAATTGTCGGCGCGGCGATTCATTTCGGCGATCAATTGTTTTTCGGCGTCGGCGGGAGCGCTAGATTCAAAGTGCGCGCGGTTCCACATCAGAAGTTTGCCCGTCGCGGCGCTGACGACGAAGACGGATGCGTAAGCCTCGAAGTAATCTGTTTTAGTCGAGGGCGAGCGGCGCAAAGTTTGGGCATCGCCCGTGATGAAGAAATCGCAGCCGATGGCCGCGCCTATATCGCGCGCTTCAGCAAGCGTCATGTTGAGCGAGCCTGTGTAGCCCACGCCGCGCGCGGCGGCACGCACAAGCGAGCGATCCATCAATATTAATTTTGCATCTGCGGCAAGCGCTGCGTGCAACGCTTCGGACGCGCGTGCGGCTGTCTCCGTGTCGCCGAAATCAAGCACGGCGACGTTAATGCGCCGCGACGTTTGACGCGCAACGGAAAAAGCGCTCGCTTCATTTGCGCATGAAACGCAGAGGCACAAAAAAGCGGCGACGGCAATAACAATGTGTGAGATTAAGAAGCGACGAGATTTCATCGTGCTGTTGCGGCAGTGGCGGGCGCAGTCCGGTGATAAAGCGCGTAGACTTCATTTTTTACTTCGGGCGGAAAGCACACGCGGTGCAATTGATAGCCGCGCTGCAGCCCGCGCGCGACTTCGCTGACTTCGCTGATCTCGCGTATCGCAGGGCGCGCGTAGCCGTCCTCGACGTAGATGCGCGCCTTCGGTTCGGCGGCTTCCGGCGTGTAATAGGAATAGTAAGGCACGTCGCCCGCATGATCTTCGATAAAGTAATAAGCGGGCGCGAAGCCTCTGCGTTCAACCGCCTCGCGCGCGGCTTGCAGGAACCCTGCGCGCTCTGCTTCGGGCATGTCCAGATCAATCGCTTTGAAGAGACGGCGATCAACGAAGCGATTGCTCAAATCGCGCAGCACGGAATCGTCTGCGCGCTGCCACTGCTTGACGTGAAAGAGCACATCGGAATCGTCCATCTCCAGATGCTCCGCAAGCGTCAGCGGTTCGCGGTGCAGAACCTTCTGAAAGGCAGTTCCCGGCGCGCACCAAACATCCTTGCCCGCCGCCGCGAGTTCAACCGCGCGCCTCAAAATCGAGCGCAGCACGGCTTCGGCGCTTCGCAAGGTGCGGTGAAAGTAAACTTGGCGAAACATATAATAACGAGCCTGCAAATATTCTTCGACGGCGTAAAGACCGCGCGCCGCAACGTAAATGCGATCATTCGCTTCGTCAATCTGCAAGGCGTTAATAATCCATTCTAAATCGTAGATGCCGTACTTTGCGCCGGTCATCAGCGAATCGCGCAAAAGATAATCCATGCGGTCAACGTCCAACTGCGAGGATACGAGTTGCGCGAGCGCCGCCGGTTGAAACTTGCCTTCGATAATATCGGCGACGCGGCGCGGCAAAGTGGGCGCGTAAGCCTTCAGTATTTGCCCGATTTCCGTTTCATCGCTGAGCACCGCACGAACCGTCCACGCTTCGTGATGAAAGCCCAAGACCTTCTCCGTCACATGCGAAAATGAACCATGCCCGACATCGTGCAGCAGCGCGGCGGCGCGCGCGGCGGCGCGGTCTTCCTCGCTGATCGAACGGCTTTCGCCCAAGCGGTCGAGCACGCGCGTCATCAAATGCAGCACGCCCAAGCTGTGGGCAAAACGCGAGTGCTCCGCGCCCTGATAAGTATAAAGCGCCAGCCCCAATTGCTTGATCCGCCGCAGCCGCTGAAACTCCGACGCGTCGATCAGCCGCACCATCAACAAGCCTTCGTCCGTGTCCGTCCGAAGCCGTATAATATTATGCACAGGGTCGCGGTAAATGCGTTCCGTCATATACCTCTAAAGGCTCCTCCGTGCCGAGCATAAAACAGCTCGGAATATTTAAGTGTGTTCTGGACATAGCCGCTTCTATTTATTTGCAGTACGTTGTATATCTTCAAATCAAGTTTAACATACACGGCATACTGCTCAACCCATGTTATGAGTAGATATTCAGCATTAATAATTGCTTTGATAGCCTGACCATGCTGGCCTTAGAACTCTAATAGTTTTGGCAGTGTACGTCCGAAAAATTGCGAGGAATCCAAAAAAATGAATATGTTTGTTTTGCTGAACGCTTTCTGAGAACTTCAATGTTAAAGGTAAAAACCTTTATTTCAGTTGTTTATGTCCTATGCGCCGTATTGCAATAGTCATGGCTTAATCTTTGCATGAATCCTTTAGTGTATAAGCCCGAATCACTTACAATCTCTAAACCGGCGATTCCTAAAACTAAGGCAATGTTTCCTGACTCAAGTCTAATTACATCGCTGACTCTGACGAGGCAAAGCCATGATTCGCCAAGCAATAGCTTTAGCGATTAAGGCTAACTAGATCGATAAAACGGATCGCGCGCGAGCGCAAAGAATCCCTTGAACTCTTAGGAGGTTCACTTACGTGTTGCGAAAAATAAGTTTTCTTTTGACGATTGTGACAATGATCGTCACTCTCACATCCATCGCTTTCGGTCAAGTAACGGCCGGTGCCGTAACCGGTACAGTGCTAGACCCTAACGGCGCCGTTGTTCCGAACGCTACAGTCACTCTACGTAGTGAAACAACCGGACAAACATTTAGCGCACAAGCTTCAAGCTCCGGTTCCTATAATTTCCCGAATGTCCCCGCAGGAAATTATACTCTTAATATTGAAAGCTCCGGCTTTCAGCCCGCGACTCAGACACTTGCCGTCTCGCTTAACCAAACGACGACTGTCGATGCGACACTGCAAACAACTGGCGTCGCCGGAACAACAATCGAAGTCACAGCAGCAAGCGAAGCTTTAGTACAATCCGATACTTCGCAACTCGGTAAGAGCTTCCAAACGGCGCAGGTAGAGAATCTTCCGATATTCGGCAACCAGAACGCGCTCGCCCTGCTTTCGCCTAATGTTGTGCTTCAGTCAGCGGGTACGGCTGGGTCGGGTGGTTCGGTCGGCGGTACGCGTCCGCGCTCTAACGTCTTTACGATTGACGGCGTTGATAATAACGATCCAAGTGTCACAGGCCCGGCCACCAGCGTTATTCAAGACGCGGTTGGCGAGTTTACACTGCTGACTAATAACTTTAATGCTGAATTCGGACAGGGCGGCGGCGGACAGTTCGTCACTATCACCAAATCCGGCACAAACGAGTTTCACGGCGTCGGTTTTCTTTATACACAGAACCAAAGATTGAATGCAGCCTCCACAGGTGAAGAGGCATTGCTACGGAGACCGGTTGCTCAGGGCGGCATTGTCGAAAAACCGCGTCTTAGAGATACCCGGTATGGATTCACACTAGGCGGCCCCATTGTTAAGAATAAACTGTTCTTCTTTGGCGCGCTTCAGCGCGAGCCAATCAGTCAGGAAGGAACCAGCACCACTTTTCTTGCGCCGACCGCCGCCGGGCTTGCGCAACTTGGCGGACTCCCGGGCGCAAGTCCCTTCGCGATCAATTTGTTGCGCAATAATCTAACGCTTGCTCAAAACGGAAGTATTCTGAGCGGTATGACGCTGGATTCAAGAGGGCGCATCCGCGTTCCGGTAACCAATTCACTCGGTGTCGCTGGTGTTCCCTTCGGCGAAGTTTCGGTTTCTACGCCAACCAGTTCCGGCGACAATCAGTTCCAGATTAATATTGATCAGTTGCGCGGCACGAAAGACCAATTTCGCTATCGCTTCAGCTTTGATCGCTTTGGTGCGATACAAGCTGGCAACGGCAATACGATCTTTAACAACCTTAACACTTTCAATTCGCGCCTTTTCTCTGCGACTTATGTGCGCACGTTCAACTCCAATTTAGTCAACGAACTTCGTTTGTCATACAAGCGAACCATCAATGACTCTCCACTGCAGAATCCAGCCCTGTCGAATTTCCCGAACCTCACAGTAGGTTCGCTTAACCTGACGCTCGGGCCGAACGAAAATCTGCCGCAGGGAGGCTTTGATAACAATTATCAGGTTTTCGATACGGTCAACGTTATTCGCGGCAAGAGCAACTTTAAGTTCGGCGGCGAATACCGCAACCTGATCTTTACAAGTACCTTTCTGCCGCGAGGCCGTGGCGATTACTCGTATGCCAACTTCAGTGAATTGCTTCAAGACCGCGCGCCGAGCAACGTTGACATTCGCGGCGTTGGCAGCGGTGGCTTCTCCGGTAACCAGCGAAGGTTTTATGGCTTTGCTCAGGATGACTACAAGGTGACGCCGAACCTGACGCTTAATCTCGGCGTCCGTTACGAGTATGTCGGCTTGCCGCGCGACGCTAAGTTGCAGGCGCTGAATTCAATTTCAAGCGTACCCGGTTTATTTAACTTCCGCGTGCCAAAGGTAGATAAGAACAATTTCGCGCCGCGCGTCGGCTTCGCTTACTCACCAAACTACGAGTCGGGAATTCTCGGTCGTGTTTTCGGTGGGCGCGGTAAGAGCGCTATTCGCGCTAACTTTAGCGAGTCGTTCAGCGAAGTCTTCCAGAACCTCGTGTTGCTGCAACTGCCGCCGCAGTTCCAGCAAGAGCTAGACGTGGCAACAGCAAACGCGGCCTTTGGATTGAACCTAAATCAAAACTTTCTTCAGCAGGGCGGCGTTCCGGCAAGACCGATCCCGCCCACCACTGTTGCGGATGCGCGCGCTGGCACAGGGAGCCTGATCGAGGATCAGCGTTTAGGCGAAACTTATGCCTTTGCGTTGAGCTTCCAGCGTGAATTGACGCCGACAACCGCCGTTGAGTTCCGCTATTTGGGAACGCGTAGCCGTCATCTGCCGGTTCAGTCGCGTCTCAACCAGCCGGTCGTTCCGAATGATCTACTGACAATTCCGACTTTCATCGGACAAACGCCTGCCGCCGCACAATTGGCCGGATTGAGAACTCTGGGTAGTCGCTTGAATGATCCGCGCGCATTTGCCTCGCCGGGAGATGCTGCCGGTATCGGTGGTTTCGTCACGGCTTTCGAGCCTGAGGGTAGCTCCAATTATGATTCGGCAGCGGTAAGCGTCACACGCCGTTTCAGCCGTGGGCTAGCGCTAACATCAGCTTATACATTTAGTAAAACCATTGACAACTCGACCAATGAGTTGTTCACCAGCCGCGTCAATCCACGTCGGCCTCAGGATGCGCGCAATCTGCGGAATGAAAGAGGTCTGTCTGCGCTCGACATTCCGCATCGCTTCGTCATTTCGGCTAATTACGAAATGCCGTTCTTCAGAAAGAGCAGCAATAGCTTTGTGCGAAATGTGCTTGGCGGCTTTACCTTTGCGCCTATTTTTCAGGCGCAGTCCGGCCAACCGTTCACCCCGAATAATAACGTGGATGCAAACCTGACGTTTGATACGGCTGGCGACCGCACGATCCTAAATCTGGGCGGTACAGCGGGAACGGGCAGCGGTGTTGTTGGACTTGATAGAAACGGCAATGTTGTTCTCGGTGCAAACGGTGCTCCGGCCACGCTTACATTCGGTAACTTGTTCGGCGGCGTCTTAGATAACGTCGTTGCCTACAGAGCCGTTAATCCGAATGCACAGTTTATCCAGACGGGCTTTTTTGCTCGAAGCACTTCGGGACGTAACAATATCCGCTCAAGAGGTTTTAACCGCACGGATCTGACAGTGTTGAAAGACTTCAGTTTTGGCGGAGATAGGAACTACCGATTTCAGGCTGGCGCAGAGGTCTTCAATCTGCTTAACCAAAGAATTCGCACTATTAGCGGCGTCGGCGCGACAACCTCGGCTTTCGCTAATGTGGACAGTTCCTTCTTCAACAATTACAGCCTCGGCAATTTCTCTGGTCGAACGGTTCAGTTACGCGCTAAGTTCATTTTCTGATCTCTCGGTCAACAAGACCTTTATTTGGGGAGTCCATTTGGACTCCCTTTTTTTTGAAGCGGAGAAATAAGCGCGGCAAACTATTGGCAGAAATTCAGGATGGTCTACTTGTAGCAACAAACACCGTTACGTTTAAGACGTGAATTTAAGAAGATGACCCATCTTTTCCTTCTTCGTGCTCAAGTAACGCCGCGATGCTTCTTGTGATTCGACTTCGATGGAGACGCGTTCGACGATGTGTAGACCGCCTTCTTCGAGGGCGCGAATCTTGAGCGGATTGTTCGAGAGCAAGCGCACCTGACACAGTCCCATCTCGAAAAGAATTTCGGCGCACTGCTTATACTCGCGCAGATCGACGGCGAGGCCGAGTCGTTCGTTGGCTTCGACGGTGTCGGCTCCTTCGTCCTGCAACGCATAGGCGCGAATCTTGTTGATGATGCCGATGCCGCGCCCTTCCTGCTGTTGATAAACGATAGCGCCGCGTCCTTCCGCTTCGATCATCTCCATCGCACGGTGTAATTGACGCCCGCAATCGCATTTCGTCGAGCCGAACACGTCGCCCGTCAAGCACTGCGAATGAATGCGCACGAGGGTCGGAATCTCCGGGCGCAATTCGCCTTTGAAAAGCACGACGAATTCTTCATCGCTCGTCCGCGAGCGGTATCCGGCAAGCTTGAACTCGCCCACTTCGGTCGGTAAATTCGCCAGCGCCACGCGCTCGATTGAAAGTTCGCGCGATGATTGCGCGCAGGCGGCGCCCGCCGCTTCTGTTTCGTTTTCCAATTCACTTGCTCCCAAGCATTTGCAGATTTCGATAGGCTCTTTGTTTTCCTTCGCGCCGAAACGAATCGGCAGAAGACGCTTCAACGTTTCGCCGATTCCCGACGGCCTGCCGAACAAATGGACAATCAAGACTACCTTAATTATAAAAGTAACGCGACGCACGCGACAACCCCTCTGCCCGCCGCACGCTCCGCGCGGCGTCCGACGCGAGTGCCTCCCCTGTGAATCTTCCGGCTAATCATAAGCGTTGCCGATGCGTGTCCGCGCGCGCTAAGATAAGCGTCAGGCGCGAGCCGTAAATAGTTTGCAGATTAAGCGCCTGCCCGCTACTCGACGTTAGCCAGCTTGCGCACGATTTCTATTTTACCGCCGAATAAAACATGCCGGGCGAATTCCCTAATAGAGAAAATTCCGAAACGCCGCACCGCAGCAACGGCGATGCGGGTGAACGCCGTCCCGCGCTCGTTTTTCTGCGCGGCGAACTGCTCGCCGTCCCGATTCCTCTCGAACGCGACGAAGTGATTCTAGGCCGCGCGCTTGAAGCAGATGTGCGCGTTAACGACGCCCGCGCCTCGCGCCTGCACGCGCGCATCACCACAGAGCACAATCCTTTGACAAGCGAAACGGAGTGCCGCGTCGCAGACTTAGGCTCGACCAACGGCACATATCTCAACGGGCGTCTTGTCACGGAGGCACTGCTTCTGCGCGACGGCGACAAACTAATTATCGGCGAGCACATCATGCGCTTCGAGATGCTCGACGAAATTGACAGAGAGTTTCACAGGCAAATTCATCGCCTGCTGGTGCATGACGAACTGACGGGGCTTTTGACAAGCAAATCCTTTTTCTCGGAACTGCGCCGCGAAGCCGCCCGCGCCGAATTTGAAACGCGCCCGTTCTGCGTGCTGATGATGGACTTGGATCATTTCAAACTCGTCAACGACACCTATGGTCACATGGTCGGCAGCCTGACGCTCGAACACGTCGGCGGGTGTATCACGCACGCACTGCGCGCGGGCGATGTCGCGGCGCGTTTCGGCGGCGAAGAGTTTGCCGCATTCCTGCTTGATGCAGATTGCGCGCAGGGCATTATTGCCGCCGAACGTGTGCGCGCTGCCGTCGAGCAATACCTCTTTCCTGCCGCAACACGCCCAAACGCCAGCGGCGAAGCCCCTACGCACCACATTACGATCAGCATCGGCGTCGCAGAATTTCCACGCGACGCGCGCGACCCGATTGAACTCGTCGAGTTGGCCGACTCCGCCCTGTACAGCGCCAAACGCAACGGGCGCAACCGCGTCTGCGCTTACCAATCGGCTGCCCCCGAAACAACCGTCGAGGAGCCGGGTTCGTCTTGGCAAATCTAAGAAACAACTTTCTCCCACGCCGCTATTAAATTCTGTTACCATGAAAAGCCCGCGTTCGCTCATTACCGATGCGATGGCAAAAACAATTCTTCGCGGAATGGAAAACACTGTGAATAGAAAAACAGAATCGCCGCTGCCCGCGCTTCTTCTTCTTTGCGCCGGATTGATTTTTGTTTTTGCCGCCGCCACAAAAATCGTTTGCGCGCAGGAAAGGCTACAGCCGCCGCAACCCGTAACGCAAACGCCCGTTGCCGCCGACGCACCGCAGAACGCCGCCGCGCCGACTACCTCTACTGCATCGAGGAGCGCGGTCAACGCTTCCGCATCGCAGGCGGAACCCGATCTCGCCATCACCGCCAACGTGACGGCGCGCGAGTTGCGCTTCGAGCAAGTGCCGAATCCGCGCGTCGATTTCACAGGACGCCCGCAACGCGAAACCGTTTGGGACGCCGCGCGCCGGAATTTACCGCGCCCCGTTCAGCCCGGCGTTACCTACCGCGACATCGGCATTGAACTAAAGATTACAAGCCGCTTTGCGGACATTGATCGCATCGTCGCCGAAGCTCTCGGCGAAGTGCCTGCGACAAGCAACGAACAAACGCCGCAGGAGAATCCCACTGCGCCCGCAGTACCGTCAACACCACAACAACAAACGCCGCCCGCTGCTGCTGCGCCGCCGTCGCTTACGCCAAACGCGCCGCCCGCTCCTAGCCCGTCACCTAACCAGAACGGAGGCACACAGCGTTGATAAGCTTTCTTTGGCGAATTACTTTTGCGCTTTGCTTTGCGGCGGCGGCGGCGCAAATAATCTTTGCGCAGAATGTAAGCAGCACTGATTTAAGTGCGCGGAATTTAATTCTTCAATCGCTGCCAAACGCCGAAGCAGTTTCCAACCCGCAGACGAATGCACAGACGAACGCGCAAACGAACGCCGACGAAAACTTTCAACTAGACATCGCCTCGCGCCGCATTACCGAAAACGATTATCAGGCTTCGACGGCGCTTGAAACCATTGCGGACAATACGCGCGGCGTAGCCTTGCGCGTCGGCGTTTTTCTGACTGCCACACGGATCGACGTAAACTTGCGCAACGTGCGCGGGCAAGTGCGCTTTCGCGGCTCGCTCGATGCGGTGCTCGAACGTCTTAAACTGCATCGCAACAACGATCCCGCGCCTTGAGAATCGAAACGTAAAAAACGCTTCGCCGGTTTTCTCTCCAACGGCAACGCATCCATTGCAAAGGCTCAATCCGCCGAGTTTCAAAACGGAAACCGGAGCCTTAATCAAACGCCTTATCACCAAACTCTCGGAGGAACTTATCTGTGAATAAGATTTTACGCTGTGGAATTTTTGCCTGTCTCGCACTGACCACCTGTGTTCCGGCGCTCGCGCAAACAACGAACACCAACACGAACGGTTCGGACGACGCGTCTATTACAACCAACACGACGACCGGCGCGCGCCGCTCAAACGTTAATCAGTCCACGGCGCAGCGCGCAGGCCAAACGCAAGTCGCGCCCGTGCGCCCGCTCTCGCAGGAAGACCAGCAGCGCCAGCAGGCCGCCAGCGCGCGACGCCGACAGGAAGCAGCCAGCGGCGACCCGGACGTGCTGCTCGACGTGCCGAATCTTTCCGTCGAAGAAATAAATCTCGAAGTCGAAAATCTTCGCGCGCGTGTGTCGCTCGATGCGCGTCTCGCCAACCTTTTGCAATTAACGGCGGGCGCGGATGTCGGCATAGATAAAGTCAAACTCACGATCAAAGGCGTGCGCGCCGAAGTGCTCTTGAAAGTGCGCCTCGACAACGTCGCCGCAATCATCGACCGCACGCTCACCACCATTGACCGCAACCCGCAAATTCTCGAACGTCTTCTGACAACCGTCGATAACACAGTCGGCACAGTCGGCGGCGTCGCGGGTACCGCCTTGCAGCCGGGCGGAGTCGTCGGCCAAACCGTCGGAGCCGTCGGGCAGACGTTAAATAATGTGACGCAGCCGAACGGACTGCTTTCGCAAACCGTCAACTCGCTCGGCCAGACAGTGCAGCGAACAGTTGACCGCACAGGCCAACTCGTCGAGCGCACTGTCGATAGCACAGGCCGCGTTCTTAACCAGCAGACCGTCGGCAATGTTTCGAGCCTCAGTGTCTTGTCGGAAACCACCAACGCCGCAGGGCAAACTCTGCGACGCGTGCGCGACAACGCCGGAGCCGTCATCGAACTGACGCTCGACAATGCAGGCCGCGTTACTAACTCGCGCGTCGTCAGCGGGGCAACCGGCAGGCAAAGATAGTCCGACGTAAAAACAACTTGCCGTAAAATCGTCGCGGCTATCGAGACAAAGAATCCAGATTCCGATTTGTCCCGATAGCCGCGCAAACTTTGCGAATTCGTCAAACGCTTTCCACACATTAGCATTTTACCTTCTTCTACTTTCCTGCCTCTTCGATTACATCGAACTATTACGTCGGACTGCGACTCACGAATCCGCACCCACAGCCTTTTTGCAACTCGCGGGCATTCAGTGCGTTTAAGAAATGAACCGGCCTGTTGCGTGTCAGAGCCGCCGTGCTTCAATCCATTCGGTTGCGCCCCTGCGGATAGTCGCGTTATGCTCGTTAAAGACAAACCGTTTATGTTTTTGGGCATCGCAAGGTAGCCGGAAATTTTTTGCTGATATATAAGCTGATATAAGTTGACGTGAGCGCCAGACTAAATCTCGCCAGCCTTCCCTTTCGCAATCGCACGCTGCCGTGGACAATCGCGGTGGCGATTACGTGCGTTTCTTTGCTCGCGCTCTTTTTAATTCTGCGCGAAAGCAATGCGCAGAACGCGCAGGCTGATATTGTCGAGCGCGATTATAAAAATCTGACAACACAGGCCGACGCTTTACAGTTGCAGGCCAAAGAAGTCAAAGGCGCGCTTTCGCCGGATCAACTGCGCGCGTTGCAGGATGCGCACGCGCTCGTTGACCGCAAGCATTTCTCTTGGTCGAAACTCTTCGCAGACCTCGAAGCGGTGCTGCCCGCAAGCGTCCGCGTCACGCGCATCAATGTGCGCGATGTCGTCACGCTTCGCGGCGAACAAACTTATGCGGAACTAGACCTCGCGGTAATCGGCAAAAATACGGACGACGTAACGGAGATGATTTCCGGGATGGATCGCTCCGGCGTTTTTCAGGCCGAGCCGCTCTCGCAAAATCCCGTCAAGGAACGAAATCAAAGCGGCACCGAGTGGACGCTGAAAGTTTATTACAGGTCGCGCGGATCAGGCGCGCCGAATGCCGATGCTGACGCCGCCGCTGACAACAGCGCGCCGCCCGCGCCCGATGCAGCAACCTACGCGTTCACACAAAAGCGGGAGACCGAATAGAGCAATGAGCAATCCGGCTCCGACAGAAAAAGACACCGCTGCGACGAACGCTCGCCGCACAGAACCTTTGCGCGTGCGCCTTGAAAAGCTGCTCGGCTTAAACGAGCAAAGCATTGTCGGCGTGCCTGAAATCGCTGCGCTCGCCGCAAGTTTCGTGATGCTGCTTGCCGTCTTCTTCGCTTACTTTTACTCGCTCACTCCGGCGCGCGCGCGCCTAGAGGATTTGCAGCGCAAGCGCACGCAATTGCAACTGCGTCTGCGCGACTCGCAGGAAGGCGTCAAGCGCAACACGGACACGCAGTCAACCGTCGCGGAGATCGGCGAAAGTTTGCAAAACTTTGAAGCGCATTATCTGGCAAATCGCACGCAGGGACGCACCGCTTTGATTGACGGATTGAACGCTTTGATTCGCCGCAACAACGCGCGCGTCAGCACAGGCTTTTCCTTCGCCGCGCTCGATGCGTTCGAGGTAAACAATCAAACGCGCGCATCCACGAAAACAGCTGCCAAAGGGCAAACGAGTTTTCCGGGCGTCGCCGTCAGCGTCACGGTCGAAGGCCAGTACGCGAATCTGCGACGCCTCATACGCGACATCGAAGCGAACAATCAATTCATCATCATCAACGCCGTCGAGCTGCAAAGCGTCACGGATGTCGCCGCGTCGCGCGTCGCGTCGGTTCCCTTCGGCGGCGTTACTCCCGGCGGATCAAGCGCGACGGGAGCAGTGCCGGGAGCAGCCGCAGCGGCGCGCCAGACTTTCGTCAGCCTGCGCCTAGACATGACGGATTATTTTCGCCGCGACGCTTCGATAATCAACAGCAGCACCACGACGAGTTCCAACACGACGACTACCGCTACTGCGCCAGCGGCGCGCGGCACACGTTAATTCGCGCGAAGCCCTTTATCGCACATGGCAACACGAACCGAAGAAACTCCATCAGTTCTGGAACGCTACAAGCCTTTCATCGCCATCGGCGCGGTTGCCATCGCGTTCATTATGATTGTGCGCATGTTCTTCTTCGGCGATTCGCCGTCTACCAACTCGAACAACAAGAAACGCGCCACGAACAAATCGGTAATTTCCAAATCTTCGTCAAGCACGACAACGATCAACGACGCGCCGACTCTTTCGCCATCCCAACTCCGCGAACAAAAAGAAGAATATGTGCCGACGCCTGTCATTTATGAACAAGTCGCGCCGTCGATGCCCGAAGTCGGGCGCAACATTTTCGCGTTCTACGTGCCGCCGCCACCGACGCCAAAACCTTCCACGTCAGTGATAATTGCAGCAGCTACTCCCGCGCCGACACCGCCACCGCCGCCGTTGATACTCGCTTCCGTGTCGCCCGCGAACGTCTACGCGCGCACAGGCGATTTCACGCTCGAAGTCACGGGCGACAAGTTTACTCCGGCAGCGCGCATCAACATGGACGGGCGCGACTTGGCGACGCGCTTTATCAGCCCGCAACAGCTTTCCGCCACTGTGCCAGCTTCTTTGATTGCCGGAGACGGCGCGCGCACAGTCAAAGTCCAAACGCCCGACGGCGTGCTTTTCTCCAACACCGCGACGCTCAACGTGCAGCCGCCGCCTGTGCCAAACTATACCTACGTCGGCATCATCGGTGGCCCACGTTACAATGATACGGCTGTCTTAAAAGATAAAAACGGTAACGATCTTTTGAACGTGCAGCGCGGCGACATCGTCGGCGGGCGTTTCCGCATCACAAGCATTTCCGAGCGCGAACTTGTGCTCACGGACACCAGCCTGCGCGTCAAACACACGCTCGCGTTCTCAGGCGATGCGGCAAGCAGTAATCCATCGGGGCGCAACGGCCCGACTGCGCCGCAGCGTCCTGTTCAATCCGACGATGATGAGCCATAAAACCGATAAAGAAAACGACGGCATGAATGTCGCCGCTGCTACTTCGAGCGCCGATAATCTTCGCCTGCGCGTGATGCGTGAAAGACGAAGCGAAGGCGGCTACACGCTCGTCGCGCTGCTGGCGCTGATGACGATCTTCGCCATTCTCGCAATGGCTGTCGCGCCGAGCATTCAACAACAAAACCTGCGCGCCAAGGAAGCCGAAGCCATCGCGCGCGGCGAAGAAGTCGCCGAAGCTATACGCCTGTATGTGCTTGCCCACCCGACCAACTTACCGACTTCGATGGCTCAATTGCTCGAAGGCGTTTCTGTGCGCGGCGGCACAAAGAAAATTCAAATCCTGCGCGCGGAAGCGGCCATTGACCCGCTGACCGGCGGCGAGTGGCGTTTGATTCAAACAAGCAATCCGGCGGTAATTGATTTCGTGCGCGCGGTCACGACGTATGCAGGCACAAAGCCACCGATTACGACCAATCCGAAAACTCTGATACTTGCACGAGGGATTCCGCAGGTCGTTCCGATACTCGATATTAAATCGAGCAATGATTCTTCAAGCAGCCGCGGCGATGACGACACGGGCGAAACGGAAGGCCCGTTTATCGGTGTCGCAAGCCGCGATAAACGCGATTCCGTGATGACCTATTACGGCGTCGATTATCATCGCGGATGGATTTTTACTCCCGCCATCAATCCGCGTTGTGACTCATCACCGTCTTCATGCGAATAGCTTTCTTGCCTCTCGCGTCAACGACTACACGCGCGCATATTTCATCTCATACAAAATAAATCTGCTTCTTATCTATCATCATTATTCGATGATCAAGATTACTTCATCGGGCAACGCTCACCATGCTTCGATAAAAAAAATCTTCAAACAAGAATAATTTATTGACATCGAACGCGTTTACGTTTATATACCAAGATGTTGTGCGCCGCTTACGCTAGGCCACAAGAGCAAAGCAAGCACAGTATCTTGTGGTTATAGCCTCAAACAAAAAAGGAGCAGCAACAACCTATGGCAACAAAAAAAGCAGCAGGTAAGTCCTCTTCAAAGTCTTCCGGTAAATCATCGGCGAAGAAATCGTCGGGTGCACCGAAAGGCGCAGCAAAGAAGAGCAGTTCCAAAGGTGGAGCGAAAAAGGGCGGAGCGAAAAAGGGCGCCTCAAAAGGCGGCTCGAAAGGTAGCTCCAAGAGTAGCTCGAAGAAGTAACTCGAACCTACACGGTAAGACATTAACCTTCCATAGGCGCACGCAACAAACTACGGCCAGCTTAACCGATGGCCTTTCAAAAGGAACGGCAACTTGCTTGATATAAGCAACGCGCCGTTCCTTTTCTTTTATCTTCTTTATCCTTGCGCCGCCTGCATATTGTTTCGTATGCTCGCCCGAAGATAGGCGCTGATAAAAATGAGTGCTGATAAAAACAAAAGTGGAAAGGCGGGCGACGAAAAATGCGCGAGATGGACGAAAGACCTTGGGGGCGTTACGAAGTTTTAGAAGAACGCCCCGGCTACAAAGTAAAAATAATCGAAGTCAAACCCGGCGCGCGCCTGAGCCTGCAACGCCACGCGCGCCGCGCCGAACACTGGGTCGTCGTCGAAGGAGTCGCCGACGTTGTGTGCGGCGAACATGAATTAAAGGTTCAGGTTGGCGAGCACATACACATTCCGCTCGGCGCAAACCATCGCCTCGGCAACAGCACGAACGAGCCTCTCGCGCTCATTGAAGTGCAACTCGGCGACTATCTCGGCGAAGACGACATCGTGCGTCTCGAAGATGATTACAAAAGATAGTGGTCAGTGGTCGGTTGTCAGTGGGCAGCACATAAGGCCGTTCGTTCACCGCTCTGTTATTTGTCATGCTTACTGACCACCCGCTACTGACCACTGCTCACTGACCACTTTTCTTATGCTAAGTGTCGCGCTTGTCGAGCCGGAGATTCCGCCGAACACGGGAAACATCGCGCGGCTGTGCGCGGCGACACGCACGCCGCTGCATATTGTCGGCGCAACCGGCTTTCGTCTCGACGCGGCGGCGGTTCGTCGCGCCGGATTGGACTACTGGCCGGAAGTCGATCTGCATCGCCATCTGGATTTGAACGCGCTCGCAGAAACTCTGCCCGATGCGCGTTTCGTATACCTTTCAACCAAGGCTGAAATTTCCTATACGGCATGGCGCTACGATGCGAACGATTGCCTTGTGTTTGGCAGGGAAACGCGCGGGCTGCCCGAAGATTTGTTGCGCGCGAATTGGGACAGATGCCTGACGATCCCTATGCTCAACCCGAAGATACGCAGCCTCAACCTTGCCACCTCCGTCGCCATCGTTCTCTACGAAGCTCTCCGACAACTCGGCACAATCAAGTAATAGATGTCAGATGCTGGATGTTAGATATTAGTAACAGCCGACTGACCAGCATCTAATATCTGACATCTAACATCTACTTTGCCCGGCAGTCTGTGGTAAAATAACCGTTTGTCCGACAAGCGGTAAAAAGTAATGTCTATAACTATGCAAGGAAACTTATGACTGAAGCGAGAAAAGATATACGCAACATCGCCATCATCGCGCACGTCGATCATGGCAAGACGACGCTCGTTGACGCGATGCTCAAACAATCCGGCACGTTCCGCGACAATGAAACAGTGCGTGACCGCGTGATGGATTCAATGGATTTGGAACGCGAGCGCGGCATCACGATCATGGCGAAGAACACTGCGGTGCGCTTCGGCGATGTGAAAATTAATATCGTTGACACGCCGGGACACGCAGACTTCGGCGGCGAAGTCGAGCGCGTTTTGAAGATGGTTGACGGCGTGATGCTGCTTGTCGATGCGGCGGAAGGCTGTTTGCCGCAGACGCGCTTTGTGCTGCGCAAGGCTCTCGAAGCGCGCCTTCCGACCATCGCCGTCGTCAATAAAATTGATCGGCATGATGCGCGTCCCGAAGAAGTCGTCAACGAAATCTACGAACTCTTTCTAGACCTCGACGCAACCGACGCGCAGATTGAATTTCCGATTCTTTACGCTGTCTCGCGCGACGGCGTGGCGAAAAAGAGTTTGACGGATGAATCGACGAGCCTGCGCCCGCTCTTCGAGCAGATCGTTGAAACGCTGCCGACGCCGGTTGCCTTGCGCAATGATTCGCTGCAGCTTCTCGTCGCAAACATTGATTATGATCCTTACGTCGGACGTCTCGCCATCGGGCGCATCTTTTCCGGCGAATTGAAGCTCAATGATGCTGTGGCGATTATTAAACGCGACGGCTCCATGCAGAAAACCCGCGTCTCGCAGCTTTATACTTTTGAAGGACTCAAGCGCGAAGCGACGGAGAGCGCGCACTTCGGCGACATCGTGGCGCTCGCCGGAATGGAAGGCATCGAAATCGGCGAGACCATCACGAGCGTGGACAATCCGCAAAGGCTGCCCGTCATCGCCGTCGATGAGCCGACGATCTCCATGATCTTCGGCGTCAATAATTCACCGTTCGCCGGACGCGAAGGCAAGTATGTTACCTCCAGACAAATCGGCGAGCGGCTCGACAAGGAAACACTCGGCAACGTCGCCATACGCGTCGAGCCGACTGATTTGCCCGATCAATTCAAAGTATCTGGGCGCGGCGAACTGCAACTCGCAATTTTGATCGAGATGATGCGGCGCGACAATTACGAATTGCAGGTATCCAAACCGGAAGTTATCACGCAGACTGTTAACGGCAAATTGCTGGAACCGATTGAGCAGGTCGTCGTTGATTGCCCGGATGAATTTATCGGCGTCGTGACGGAAGCAATGGGACGGCGCAAAGGCCAGATGATGAAGATGGTCAATCACGGCACGGGGCGTGTGCGGCTCGAGTTTGAAACGCCGTCGCGCGGGCTGATCGGCTTTCGCGGAGAGTTTTTGACGGAGACGAAGGGAACGGGCTTGCTTAATACTTTGTTTCTGCGTTTCGATGAATGGCAGGGCGAGATGCGCGGGCGCGCGACAGGCTCGCTCGTCTCAGACCGCACCGGCGACACGACGACTTACGCGCTCTTTAATTTGCAGGAACGCGGCACGCTCTTTGTGCGTCCCGGCGTGCGCGTTTACGAAGGCATGGTCATCGGCGAGAACGCACGCGCCGTTGATTTAGATGTCAACGCGATCAAGGAAAAAAAGTTGACGAACATGCGCGCCGCTTCCGCCGACGACGCGATGCGCCTCGTTCCCGTCAAAGAACTATCGCTCGAACAAGCGCTCGAATTTATCGCCGACGACGAACTCGTCGAAGTCACGCCGCAATCAATCCGCCTGCGCAAACGCGTTCTGCGCGCCAACGAACGCCCGAAACGAAAAGAAGCGTAAGAGCAGTATTCAAAAAAAACAGTATTGAGAAGTCAGGAGACAGAAGTAAGAACAGACGTAAGAGAAGAGGCGCGTGCATGTTTAGCTTGATCGTGCCCATCACCGCATCGTTTTCTTTATTCCGTCTCCTGACTTCTGTCTCCTGCCTTTCTTCTTCCTCATCATCCTTCGCCGGATCGTAAATTTCGTAATTTGTCGCGTCGTCGTAGTAATAGCTGCGCCTTGATTTTTTATCATCGGCGACGGGCGGCGCATCCGTGTGTTCTGATGTATCATCCGGTTGTTCGCTCATAATTTGTCTCCTTCAACGGAAGTCCGAGAAGGAAAATCTATCACACAAACCGGAAAATTTATGTCGATGCATAGAAACAAAAAAGCGCGGTTTGCTTTTGCGCTGATCGTCGCCCTCAGTTGCAGATTCGTGCCCGCAGCGGCGCAGGTCAATTCCAACGGCAATGCCGCCGCCGCACGACTGACGGTGCGCGAGATTATGGCGGAACCCGCGCTTGCAGGGATGCGTCCCGAAGGAGAAAAGATTTCGCCGGATGGCTCGTTCGCAGCCTTTTTGTGGAGCGCGCAGGGACGTGAACCACGCGACCTCTACGTTGTGCGAACGAGCGGCGAAGATAAGCCGAAACTTCTGGCGCGCGCCGTCGATAAGCCGCAGGATTCGCGCCCGAACGCAACGACCACATCCGCTGCTGCAACACGCGATGAAGCGCGGACGGACAGTCGCAGGGAAGAACGCGTCATGCAGCGCGACGCGGCGCAATCTTCGCGCGAGCAGAGTTTTAGCGGGCTTGAGTGGTCGCCGGATGCGAAGCGTTTGCTGTTTTCCAGAGACGGTGATCTTTACATCGTAGGCGTTCGTGATGCCGCGCCTGTGCCGCGACGTTTGACGCGCACCGCGACGCCGGAAGTCGGAGCGCGCTGGATCGCAGACAATCATCGGATTCTTTATCAATCGTCCGGGAATCTTTTTGTGCTCGATGTCGATCAAGCCTCGCTCGTACAATTAACGCGCGAAGGAAGCGGCGGCAACGCGCAACAGAGCGTTGGACAGACAGCGACAGCAGCAGCGGGCGCGTTAGCGATCACGGGCGCGCAGGTTTCGGATGACGGCAGCCGCGTCGCTTATATCGTCTCCGATTCTTCAAAGCAGCGCGCGCTGTTCGTGCCGGATTACACGGGCGAATTTGTGGCGGCTCCGACGGTGCGTCGTGGTTGGACAGAACAACGCGTGCAAGTTGTTTCGAGCGACGGTTCACAGGAGCGCCCGACGCTCGTTAAGCTGCCGAACGCGGAAGGCGTTTCCTATCTTCGCGGCATTCGCTGGACGCAGGACAACACAGCGCTCGTCATTGACCGCATTGACCACGACACGAAACGCCGACAGATTTTTCTCGCCGCCGTCGGCACTCGCGGCAACGCGCTTGCCAATGAAACGACTGCCGCGCTCATTGATGAAGAAACGGATGCGAAGTGGGTTGCGCCGCTCTCGCGGATCGTCGAGCCTTCGCCGAAAAACAATCAGCTTTTTTTTGCTTCGGAACGCGACGGGTTCAATCATTTGTATCTTGTGCCGCTCAATCGAAACAGCGCGGGCGGCGCGCAGGCGCTAAGCAACGCGCCTTCCGTCGCGTCGAACACCTCAAATGTGCGGCAACTGACGCGCGGCAATTGGGAAGTGAATTGGGCGAGTTGGCTGCCGGACGGCGAGCGCGTCGTATATTCGTCAACCGAAGTTTCAACCGCCGAACGCCATTTATATATACTCGATGTGCGCACGAACGAAACAAAACGATTGCCGACTGCCGCTGGCATGAACACAGACCCGCAGCTTGCGAAAAACGGCGCGTGGCTGCTTTACCAACATTCGGAATACAACCTGCCGAATGATCTGTATGCGCTTCGCGTCGATGCAGTGTCACCGCAATCCGTTAAGCCGAAACAATTGACGGACACTGTGCCCGCGCGCTTCAGGCAAATCAATTGGACGCGCCCGCAGTTCTTCGAGTACGCAGCCAAAGACGGCAAGCGTGTGAAGGCGCGCGTGTACACTCCGCCCGATTTCGACAGCACGAAAAAATATCCGGCGATTGTCTTTGTGCATGGCGCGGGTTATTTGCAGAACGTCGTCAACGGCTGGAACAATTATTACCGCGAAGCGATGTTCAATCACATACTCGCGACGCGCGGCTACGTCGTGCTCGATCTCGATTACAGAGGCTCGCTCGGCTACGGGCGCGAGTGGCGCACGGACGTATATGATTTTCTCGGCGGACTCGATTTGCAAGACGAACTCGACGGCATTGATTACATCGTCAAAAAATATGCGGTAGATGCCTCGCGCGTCGGCATGTACGGCGGCTCTTACGGCGGCTTCATGGCGGAGATGGCGGCGATGCGCGCGCCCGAACACATCGCTTGCGCGGCGGCTTTGCGCCCTGTCGCCGATTGGAAAAATTACTATGCTTCGTCGCCCGTCTACACAGCCGAGCGGCTCGGCTTCCCGGATAAAAACACGGAAGCATATCGCCGTAGTTCACCGATTACTTACGCAGACAAATTGCAGCGCCCGCTGCTGATCCTGCACGGCATGGTGGACGACAACGTGTTTTTTCAAGACAGCGTGCAACTCGTCGAGAAGCTGATCGAATTAGGGAAAACGGATTACTTCGACGTGATGTTTTACCCGAAGGAAAGCCACAGCTTCACCAAGCCCGAAAGCTGGACGGACGAGTACGAACGCATACTCAAGTTCTTCGACGCGCATCTACGCAGGTGACGTATAATCAGCGTTGAGCATCTTCTATAAACTAAAGATGAGGAGAGATAACATGACACCATTGAAACTCAAAAGGTTGCTTCTCGTAGCTTTGGCAATTCTGTTGTTCGCATCGAGCGTGGCTATAGGACAGAGATATGCGGGGCCTGTCACAAGGAGCCGTGTTAAGTTTGCAAGAGGGCGAACTACGGCGGTCATTAAAGGAATTGCGAGAACGCTGGGAACTTATGAGTATGTGCTTGGAGTTCGATCAGGACAAACAATGTCCGTACATCTAACGTCCTCTAATAATGGCGTCGAATTTTCTGTTGAACCACCAAATGGAGATTCGGTAGATGATGCTTTAGGCGTAATGGATTGGTCAGGAGAGCTAGAGTACTCTGGTGACTATAAAATACTGGTCACCAATAATAGGTCGAGAGTCCAAAAGAATCCAAGTTACACTTTGGAAGTGACAATCAGGTGAATTGGTAATGTATATGCAAATACATATCTCTCGCCCAGATGCTTAACAAGTCCTTGCAGCCGACTGCTCGACTACGTGTCTAGCATCAATCCGCTCTTGTTCAGGCTAATTGCTTTTCGCTTGCGGCAAAGGAAACCCAACGCTGTCTTTTCAATTACCAAAACTGTATCCGATCACGGACAGGCAACTCTCCGGGCTATCGCACGCGGAGCAGATTGCGCGTCTTAGCGCGGGCGGCGCGACGCTCGTTCAACTGCGGGAAAAGCATTTGGACGCGCGTGAGTTTTACATGCAAGCTAAAGCTGCGCTCAATGCGGCGCGTGAGTGCGGCGTGCGTTTAATCATCAATGACCGTGTGGACATTGCGCTCGCGCTTCAAGCCGACGGCGTACACTTGGGACAGGATGATTTGCCGCCCGAAGCCGCCCGCCGCATTCTGGGAGAAACAGCCATCATAGGTTTCTCCACGCACACTCTTGAGCAAGCGCGCGAAGCCGCTACGCTGCCTGTTGATTACATCGCCATCGGCCCCATTTTCGAGACCTCATCGAAGGAAAATCCAGACCCAAAACTTGGCACTGATGCCTTGAAAACGGTGCGCGCAATCGTCGGCGCAAAGCCGCTCGTCGCTATCGGCGGCATCAGCGCGGAAACGGCGCAAGCAACGCTCGATGCAGGCGCGGATTCCATCGCAGTCATTAGCTTGCTGCTCGCTGAACCGAAAAAAATCGCCGAAAGAACGCGTGAACTCTTCGACAAGCTCAAGTAAACATGTCTTAATAATTCGATAAACAAATTTTGCTTGCGTTTGTTTTGGTTTTACGCGACAATCAACTCGTCTTGCCGCAGCAGGGCAATTGCCCGTCCTGCTTGCGGCTCGATTCTTCAATCCGAGTCTTTTTATAAAACCCGCCCTGTTCGTATGCCGCGGCCTTTTTAACTCCCCGTCAGTGGTTGCGAAAGAAATGGAGTGTCCTTCAAAGTGAGCTTCTTCGATCTGCCGCCCGTCATCGAGCGCATGTTGCTCGTCTCCGACAAAATCTCTGATCTGAATTTTAGCGTTGGTCAAGCGCCGCAAGTCGAGATAAACGGCAAGCTAACGCCCGTGCAGCCGCTCGGCCTTCAGCGCCTGACGCCGTATCAAACCGAACTCATTGCGATGAGTTTGATGCACGGCAACCCGGATGCCGCCGAAAGGCTCGTGCAATCAGGCACGGCAGATTTGAGTTACAGCCTGCCTTCGCGCACGCGCTTTCGCGTCAACATCTTTTTGCAGCGCGGCACTTACTCGATTGTGATGCGCGTGATTCCGACGGATGTGCCTTCAATCAAGTCGCTTTCGCTTCCGCCGCAACTCGCCGACATCGCCGAACTGCGCAACGGAATCGTTCTTTTGACGGGGCCGACCGGATCGGGCAAAAGCTCCACGCTCGCCGCCATCATCGACACTATCAACGAAACGAAGCAGTATCACGTCGTCACCATCGAAGACCCTATCGAGTTTTTGCACGCGCATAAAAGTTCTACCATCAACCAGCGCGAAGTCGGCTCCGACACGAAGGACTTTCCGTCCGCACTGCGTGCTGCCTTGCGACAAGCGCCGAAGGTTATTTTAATCGGCGAAATGCGCGACCAAGAAACAACGGAAATCGCGCTCGAAGCTGCCGAGACAGGGCATCTCGTGTTATCGACTCTGCACACCATTGATGCCTCTAAAACAGTTGACCGCATCATCGGTTTGTACCCGAAGAACGAGGAGCACGTAATCCGCACGCGGCTTGCGCAAACCTTTCGCTACATCGTTTCGCAGCGTCTTATTCCGCGCGCGGACGGGCGCGGGCGCATCGCTGCCGTCGAGATTTTGCGTTCGAGTCCGCGCACGCGCGAGTACATCGAAGCGGGCGAGGCCGAAGGCAAGTCCTTGCTGGATGCGATGCGCGACGGCAAATTAGATGGAATGCAGAATTTCGACAACGTCATCAAAGACATGATCGACCGTAAGATAATAACGATGGAAGACGGCTTGAGCTTTGCGACGAATCAAAACAATTTGATGCTCGCGCTCAAAGGCCTCGACGCTTCCGGCGATTTCATAAGTGACGGAGGAGGAGCAGCGCCACCCACCGCCAAAGCGTCCGCCGGTTTCGGCTCTATGTTGAGCATGATCGAATAATTCCCGGAACAAAATAAACGCTTGTGCCGTGAACGACGAATGATGTGCATAGAAAACTCGCGGCTTATCATTTTCCCGTTCGGCGCTCGTCGTTTCTCGCGCGTTTAATCATCGTTTCTCATTTTCACAACTTAACGGATTCACGCTTATGCTCTTAATCTGCTCTTCCTGTGCGACGCGCTTGCAACTCGATGACGCGAAGATTCCCGCGCATTCGTTTACCATCAAATGTCCGAAATGCCAGACGCCAATCAGCTCGCACGCGCCCGCCGCCGCGACAGGAGCGACACAGACGATGCCTGACTCGCTTGCTCCGGCAGCCGCTTTGATGAGCGACAGCGGCAGCAGCAGCAGCAGCGGCGCGCAAGACGTTTCCGCCGCGCCGCGTTTCGAGAGGCCGAAGCCCGCGCCCGTTTTTGAACAGAAAGAAGACATGAATAACCACGCATCACAAAGCGACAATGAAGACGCTGCGGCCGCACCGTCCGAAATGAGCGAATTGACGCGCGTGCTGACGGCTTTGCTGCAACGCGGTGCCGCGCAGCCGACAGACAAACAGCGCAATGCTTCGCGGCTTACATGGGAGCGCCGCCGCGCGCTCGTCTGTGTTGCCGAAGGAGCACAGCGCGAAGCAGTGGCGCGCGCGCTTGCGCAAAATGATTACCAGACTTTCGTTGCCGAAGATGTCACGCAGGCGCTCGAAAGAATGCGCGAGGAACGCATGGATGTAGTGTTGCTCGATAAGGACTTCGATCCGCTGGAGCAGGGTGCGGCCTTCGTCACGCGCGAAGTAACTGCCTTGCGCCCGGTAGAACGAAGACGGCTTTTCTTCGTCAGCCTCAATGCCTCTGCACGCACGAGCGACGCGCACGCGGCCTTTATCAACAACGTCAATCTGGTCGTCAATCCGGCGGACATCGAAAAACTTCCGCGCGCCCTCGAACGCGCCGTCCGCGATTACAACGATCTCTACAGCGATTTTAACAGCGCCCTCAACGTCGCCGCGCTGTAACCGATTCAACTTATTTTGGACGAATGAAAAAGGGAGACCGAGAAGATATATCTTCGGTCTCCCTTTTTTTATAGTTTGCGAAGCTTAAAGCTTCCACTGTATCAGGCGCGTTTGATGTTGCGCGCGGACTGCGCTTTCGGCGTCGCTTCGGTTGCATCCTGTTCGCTTTTGGCGTCTGCTTTGCTAGCTTCGTTCTTTGTTTTTTCACCGCGCGCAGTGATGCGCCGGTCAAGGTCTGCGATCTGTTCGGGCGTTAAGCGGTAGATGTTCGGCTGGCTGTGATAAACCTTTGCGCCGGTCACGATGTCCGCGACTTTGAAGCCCAAGCCTTCGGCCTTGCCAATCAATTCCTGAACGGTCATCGGCGGCGGAACTAAACTAAGCGGCGAAGGTTTTTCTTCGAGCGTTTCGGCAACAACTTGCGGGCGCGGCGCGTTCATCGGCAAATCCGCTCCCGATTCGCGCGCCATGTGATCTAGGAAATCTTTGAACGTCACATCGCCCGTCATCTCGTAGCCGACCTCAAACGCGGGGCTGTTGCTTTTGACGATTTGAAACACGCGCGTAATTTCGCCAACGCGTTCCTGCAACGAAACTTCTACCATCACGTCAACGAAATATTCGAGGCCGCTCGCCGTCATCGGCAGCACGCGCCCGATCTCGTTGTCCTCTTTGGCTTCCTTGCCCTTCGCCGGAATCTGGTCAACGATGACGACGGACTTGCCGCTCTCTATGCACAGCTTGCGCAGCACGCCCTGCAGCACCATTTGATCCGCCGCAAGTTCTTCGGCGTTGGGTTGCGCTAAGTGATCGCCCGTGTGTTCGCGCACCGCCGAGACCATTTCAGAATGCTTCGCGCTGAAATAAGACGCCCACGAATCCAGCGCGAAACAGCCGTAATTCTGCTCGCGCCCTTCGCCCGTCAAAGCCCACTCGATAAATTCCGGCAGTTCGTCCGGCTGCTCTATCTCAAGGCCGTCGAAATCCGTGCCGACGCCCTTCAACAGACGCGACTTGCGCTCGACATCGAAGATGCAGAGGCGCCCCAAACCGGCCTCGCTCATGCTGCGTATGAAATGACTTTTGCCGACGCCCGCGCCGCCGCGCACAGCCATCACGAGCCGCTGCTGACGCGGGCGGCGACTAAGCGGATTAACTTTCGGTTTCGTTGTTGTGCTCATTATGCTTCACACCTCATTCATCAAATTTCCGGCGTTGCCGTGACCATAAGCAAGAGGGAATCAAATTCTCTTTACGGTAAATCAGCGATGTCGCTAAACGAGCGAGAGTCTAACACGTTTGGAACAAAAGTAAAACAAAATTTCACGGATGAAACATGAGGTACGCTAATTCCTCTTCCAACGCTGGAATTCAGCCGTGCCGAGCGAATAACATCCAACTTCATCGAAGCAAAGATTGATGAGAGGCACGCAGTCGAGGCGTCGCGCTGGAATGACTTGTTGGGCATCGTGCATCGATAGAACGCGCCACTTACGACTAATCCGTTATCATATATCCAAGATACGGCTCGGATATATTTTTAATCTTCAGGTTTTGATCTGGCCTGTCACGGGTATATAGACGCGGCTTTACATTAAATTCAACATCAACCTTTATGTAAGGGCAACTCCTTAGAACATACCGGCGAACGGGAATGGTGTTCAGTCCGCCGTCTTCCTCAAAAACCTTCAGGAGGTCAGCGCGTGACATGCCGGTAGTTACAGATTTCGCCTCTTTGATTCTATCAAGCAGCCATTCCGTATGCGTCTGCTCAAGCTTCGAGTGATGGAGCGAGCCTGCTACGGATACCGTGAATATAAGCAAGCAAACGAACAACAATGCTAATTTCTGCATACAGCACCTCTTCGGGATTTCTTGATTTTACATCACTCAACAGATGCCCAACTAAAATTATACAGCTCACCGAATGCAATTATAGATTTCGCTCAAGCGTCTTCAGCAACATCCTGCCGGAGCTACATTGATCGCTTAAGTGATGAATGTCCCCTCAATTTTGGCGAGTTCGCTGGCGAGGCGCGCGTGGAAATTTGTTGTTTCCCATTCATGCCACTGCGCGAGCGCATCGCGGTAATGCTTCGTGCGCTCTTTTGTAAAATGACGCAACAGCCAGACGTTGGCGGCGGCTTGTTTTGCGGAAGGATGAAACATTGCGGGCGTAGCAGTGTTTGCGATTTCCTGTGCAGGGTTACGCTCGCTTTGCAGTGCTTCGAGGCGCGCGCCTAACTCATCAATCCACACGTCGCAATCGTGCAATTCGCCGAGAGATGTTTGCATGTCCGACACGGCCTGCGCGAATGGCGCGAGCGATTTGCCGTAGCATTCCGCGCACAGTTCAATCGCATAGCGCAATCGTTTGGCAGCGATGCGCATACGATGTAAAGGCTCAATCGAGAACGGCCTGTAAAGATTTCGGCTGTCATTCTGCAATTCTGCGAAACGCGCGAGCACGATGTCGCGCACGGCTTCGCCAAAGCTTTTGTTTCGATTTGCCTTGGCGCTTTTGCGGGCGTGTTTGCCGCGCGCAAATTCACACGCGCGCTCAAGCTGTGCGATGAATTTTTTCTGCGCTGCGGCGAGTGCGTCTTCTGTAATCGCGCTCTCTAATTGTTCGCGCGCCGACGTGCGATGCGTGCGGCGCGCGTCGATGATTTCCGCGATGCCTGCGGCGATTTCTTCGCTTTCCTGCGCCTCTAACTTTTCGAGCGCGGCGATGTGTACATCTGCATCACGCACCGCGCCGAGCGCATCCGCTAGCGCCTTTAATTTTTTAGATGAAATGTTTTTCGCAAGAAAAGGCTTAAAGTCGCGCAGCAAACCGCGCAAGCGACGCGTGGCGACGCGCATGTCATGGACGCCTTCGATGTCGGAAAAATCGAGCGCGGCGGAACGCAGTGCCGCTATCTCTTCAAGACGAACGAGCAGCGTTCGCTTTATTTCTTGCAAGGCAGGCGCGGCGCAATCGAGGCCTTCAATTTCCTTTGCTTTCGCCATTCGTTTCTCAAGCGCTTTTTGCGAGGGCGCTTTGTGTGGTCGTTACTTTGCAGTCGAAGACTTGCTCGAAGAGATCGCACTTGCGTTCGGCAGCCCATATTTCCTTGTCGCACGACTCTACGCTTAAGAGTTCGATATGCAGGGTTTGTTTGTCGAAGGCGGGGATGATTGCTTGCACGCGCGCTTCGTGGCTGCGGTCGAGCGCATCGGCGACTCGTAATATTGCGCTCAACTGCCGGACGGTTTCGCGGTCTGGTTCGTTGAGCGCCATGTAGTCCGTGTGGCGTTCGCGCGGCAATGCGCCGCGATGATAACGCGCGATGTTGGCGATGACGTTGCGCTCGGCTTCGGAAAAGCCGGTCAGCTCCGAATGCTTGATAAGGTACAGGCTGTGTTTGTGATGCGATTCATGCGCGATGGTGTAGCCGATGTCATGCAGGAGCGCGGCGGCGGAAAGCAGCGTCCGTTGGTGGCGCGTGAAATCGTAAGCCGAAGCCATCGTGTCGAAAATCTTTTCGGCGAAGCTTGCGACAAGGTGCGCGTGCTTTTCTTCATAACCGAAGCGACGCCCGACGGCATGTACGCCGCGCAAGCGCACATCGTCCACATCCGGCACGGGCGGACGTGACTCCGCGTCCATTTCCGAGAGGCGATCAAGTATTACTCCTTCGCGCAAAGCCCAATCGCATGTGCGTAAGCAATTGATGCCAAGCGCGCGCATCGCTTCTTCGAGAATTTGCCCGCCCGCGACGATGATTTCCGCGCGCTGCCCGCTGATGCCGGGAACCGCGCGCCGCTCCGCGACATTCATCGCGGCCATGCGAAGGTTGAAGCGTTCGAGCTGGCTGACGACGATTTCCGCGCCGCTTGGCTGCGCGCCTTGAAGTTTGCTTTCCGCATCGCGCAGATAGCGCAGGCGCAACGCTTCGCCGACGGCGATGATCGAGCCGGAAGTTCCCGTCGCCTGCTGCCAGACTTGCCCGCGCAGTTCGCGGGCGGGGCGTTCGAGAGCAGCGCGAATTTCGTCTTTGAGCAGGCGCAGTTCTTTCGGTTTCACGGGGTCTGAATTGATAAACTTTTCAGTCAAGCCGACGGCACCGAGTTTGACGGAGAAGAGAGCGAGCGGCGTGCCGTCGCGGACAACGGAGATTTCCGTCGAGCCGCCGCCGATGTCTATGTTGACGAGCGTCGCCTCGCGCGTCGCGCAACCCTTCGATGCTGCGAGGCCGATCAAGCGCGCTTCTTCGATACCGGAAAGCACTTCGACATGCACGCCCGTGCGTTGCTCGATTTCTGAAATGAATTCGGCAGCGTTATAGGCTTCACGAACGGAAGCTGTGGCGATGGCGACAAGGCGCGTTGCTCCGCGCGCTTCGGCAATCGAGCGAAAGCGTTTGATGCAATCTGCGGCGCGCGTAATCGCATCGGGCGCAAGTTGCCTTTCGCGCAACGTGTCATGCCCGAGACGCACTGCTTCCTTTTCGCGCGCGAGCACGGCAAGAGAATCACTCGCCGCCGCTTCAACGACGACCAGCTTGATCGAGTTCGAGCCGATGTCTATCGCCGCAATCTTCAACGCTGTCCTTGTCCTTCGAGTTCTTCTGCCTGCCGCGCGATTGTTTTGGCCTTGCGCGACGACGGAGTTTCTTCGCTCGCTGCTTCGACGGATAAATCATCCGCGTCGGTGAATTTCGTGTCGCCGATAATGCGCTTGACGCCGCGCCGCAGATCGGCAGCGACGCGCTTGACGCCGCGCGAGGCATCCAGCGTGCGAAACCCGTATTCGCCGCTCATCTGCTCAAACTCCGTGAGCATACGCCGTTGATATTCGACGAAGCTATCGTAGAAATCTTCGCCCAAGTTCATGTCCATGCCCGACTCCCAGTAATCGAAGCCGCGACCGGAAGCAAGCACGCGCGGCACTAATTCTTCAGCCGAGCCGATGCGCAGATAAAAGACCGCGTCCGGCACAAGCGCGATGCCGTAGATGGCGCGCATCCAAGCGGGGTCTGCGCCGCGCACGACGCCGCGCGCAATCGCCGAATAAATATAACGGTCTGTCAGAACGATGAAGCCGGAACGAAGCGCGGGCAGCATTTGGCTTTGCAAGCGGTCTGCGAAATCCGTCGCGTAGAAAAGCTGCATCGTGAGGCGTCCGAGTGTATGACCTGCCTTCGCGTCTTTGATGCCGCGTCCGGCGAGCACAGAGCGCGTCATGCCCGTATCGAGGACGGCGTGGCCGCGCGATTCGAGCCACGCGCGCAACATTTCTATTTGCGTGGAACGCCCGACGCCGTCCGTACCTTCGATGACAATCAGCTTGCCGCTGTAGGGTTCAATGTCTGTGCCGGGCAGCGGCGAGCCGTAAAATCTTGTTTCCGTCATCACGCGCCCGCTCCTTCTGCCTTCAAATCTTCTTTCAAATAGCGTTTGACGATTGCCCGCATTTCGCGTTGCTGTTTCTCGATAGAGCGCGTCGCGTCGATGGTCGTCAAACCGTATTCGTCAACCATCTGGTCATACTCTTCGAGAATCTTGCCTTGAAAAACTTTGAAGCTTTCTTCCGGGTCGTCAGCCCATTCCATATCCAGACCGGCTTCGTAGAATTTCAATTGCGGCCTGCCGGAGAGAATGCGTTTGACGGCGACTTTGAGCGGCGCGCGAAAGAAAAAGGCAACAGTCGGCTCGACAGCAAAGTTGTAAATATCGCGCACCCACTGCCGATCACAGCCGCGCGCCACATCGCGCGCAAACGCCGTGTAGATATAGCGGTCAGCGAGCACAATCGCGCCCGCTTTCAAGGGCGGCACGATGTCGCGTTCGATGCGATCCGCGAAGTCCGTCGCGTGCAGCAAAGAAAAGGTTGCGGGCGTGAAAATCTTTTGCTTTTTGGCGCGCTTCGTCGTGTCCTTGACGAGCGGCGAAGAATTCCATTCCGAGAAAAAGACTGGATGTCCTTCGGCCTTCAGCCACTGGTGAAGCAAAGCGAGTTGGGTTGATTTGCCGCTTCCGTCCGTGCCTTCGACGACGAACAATTTGCCGGGAAAACGATGGTGTCCGTAAGTAATCATTTGTTATGACTATATCAGAACGATGTTACAGATAAGTAACATGAACGCGCGCTCGATGAAGTTCGATGATTGATGCCGCGAACCTAAAGCGAGTAGTATGATGACATCGCAAAAGTTAAAATGCAGTGTTTATAAACAAATCTGTCAAATGAATTGATGAAGGAGATTGATTGATGAAGGTACGGGATATTATGACGGGCGAAGTGGCGGCGTGCCGCCCGGAAAGCGATCTGGCGTCGGCGGCGATGGTTATGTGGAAACACGATTGCGGCGCTGTGCCTGTGGTGAACGGCGCAGGGATCATCGTCGGCATGATTACGGACAGAGACATTTGCATGGCCGCCGCGTTCAACGAGCGCGCCGCCGCAGAGATTACCGTCGGCGAAATCCTCTCGGGCAAAGTTTACGCGTGCCAGCCGGATGATGAAGTCGAAGACGCGCTCGAAATTATGGGCGAACAAAAACTGCGCCGCCTGCCGGTCACGGACGAAGCGGGCGCGCTCCGTGGCATTCTTTCGATCAACGACGTGATACTCCACTCGAAACGCGGCGAAAGCAAAAAAGGCAAACACGTCGCGCACAAAGACGCGATGCGAACGCTCAAGGCTCTCAGCCAGCACCGCGCTTCAAATCAAAATCCGCCGCACGATTCGGATGTGCAAGAAGTGATTATCATTGCGACGGGCGATGATCTGTTTTTATAACGCCTATTTTTATAAAGCGAAACCTCGTGCTCTATAAATTGCCTCCAGCACAAGCACGGAGGATACGAATTTAGAAAGAGTGCGGCTTCAGCCAAACACTTCGGCTAAAGCCGCATGTCTTAGCTTCAACTTATCCACTAGCTTCAGCTAGTGGCAATTTATCAAAATCTGAGAACTAATCTGATAAGGCATTAGCTGTCTGCATTCATAAACCGATTCACAGAAGGGTTGGAATGAAAACGCTTTTTCTTTTGCGACATGCGAAGTCGAGTTGGGCGGATGCCGGCCAGCCGGATTTCGCGCGCCCGCTCAACGAACGAGGGCAAAAAGCCGCGCCGCTCGTGGGCAGATTCATGCGCAGGGAAAACCTGCTGCCCGATCTTGTTTTGAGTTCTCCCGCCACGCGCGCAAGGGAAACGATTACGCTTGTCGCCGCAGCCGGAAAATTCTCGTGCGAAGTCCGTTACGACGAAAGAATCTACGCGGCGAGCCTCGCGCGCCTGCTTGAAATTGTGATGCAGTTGGAAGAAGGCGCGGGCGCGGTGCTGCTCGTCGGCCACAATCCGGGCATGGAAGAATTAGTGCTCCATTTAACGGGCGAACAACAACACATGCCGACAGCCGCGCTCGCTCGCATCACGCTGAACATCGAAAAGTGGAGCAAGGCGCGCGCAGGCAGCGGTCATCTCGAACGACTCATCAGGCCGAAAGAACTCACCGATTTGTGAACAGTAGGGATAGCTTCCGCATAAAGTATCATTACGTGGCTTCTCTAAATCTGAGGACATGTATTCCGAGGTTATCTATGACGAAACTTCGCAACATTATTCTAATCGTGCCGCTTATCTTTTCGCAGATTGCCTGTGGACAAACGCAGGCAAATCAAAATAGCTCCAAACCTTCAACCCCTCCGGCGTCCCCGAATTTGTCGCAGACTAATAGCTATCCAAATCTGAAAACACAAGCAAGGCAGTGGGCAGAGGCTTTTGACCGTGAGGATTACGACAAGGTTGCGTCCTTGACCTACCCTAAGCAAGTTGTGCTTATGGGCGGGCGTGAGGAGATGGCGCGAATATTGAGTCGAAGCATGAAGCGCGACGGATGGAAGATGCTTTCAACTAGGGTGGAAGAACCAAAAGAAATTATCCGCATCGAGCAGCAGTTATTTGCGGTAGTGCCGACTAGATTAAAAATGAAAGCACCCCAAGGTGTGCTGGTCGGCAACGGGTTTTTGATCGGCGTCTCGAATGATAACGGAGAGACTTGGACATTCGTGGATGGTTCCGGCGGAAGAAACCAAGAAAAAGTGGAGACATTGCTTCCGGCAGCGGCAGGCAGGTTAAAGCTTCCTGAACTCAATCCGCTTATGCTTGAAAGTGAGCCTTAATGTGTGAAGCGGCTTGCTGACATCAACGCGCCCTGCAACAACGCCATGCAGCCGACCTCGAAATTGTTTGTTTTAATGCGCGACTGCGGAGGGCAGGCGATAGAGTCGTAATGTTTCCGCAAGTTATTCGTGTGTTGCCTGTTCCTGTGAATTCTTCTCTCTCGCATCTTCGTTTTCAAGCTGCTCTTTGGCCTTTAATAATTCCTGTTTGTGCGCTTCTTCGACAACCGGATACGTCGATTTCAGGGATTTGAGTTTTGTGACGATGATGTCTGCGACTGCCGCGCGCGTGAACCATTTGTGGTCGGCGGGAATGATGTGCCAAGGTGCGGTTTCCGTGCCGGTGTGCGAGAGCATTTCTTCGTAAGCGGTCATGTACTCGTTCCAGAAGCCGCGCTCTTTGACATCGAAGAGTGAAAATTTCCAGTTCTTTTCCGGCGTGTCGATGCGCGCGAGAAACCTACGGCGCTGTTCTTCCTTCGAGACGTTGAGAAAAAATTTGAGAATCTGTGTGCCGCTGCGCGCGAGGTGCAGCTCGAAATTGTTGATGTCCTCGAAGCGCTCTTTCCAGATGCGCTTCGTGACGAGATCGGGCGGCAAGCCTTGCGCGTCGAGCAATCCTTGGTGTACGCGCACGACGAGAGTTTCTTCGTAGTAGGAGCGATTGAAGATGCCTATGCGCCCGCGTTCAGGCAAGGCTTTGGCCGCGCGCCACAAAAAATCGTGGTCGAGTTCTTCCGTTGAAGGCTGTTTGAAGGAATAAACCTGACAGCCCTGCGGATTGACGCCCGACATGACGTGCCTGATCGCGCTGTCCTTGCCCGCCGCGTCCATTGCCTGAAAAATAATCAGCAGCGCATGTGTGTTTTGCGCGTAAAGAATATCCTGATATTTAGCGAGCCGCGCGACGTCCGCGCGCAGCTTCGTTTGCGCCTCTTCTTTGTTCTTGAATTTCCCTGTGAAGCCCGGGTCGTAATTTTTGAGCTTGATGCGTTTGCCGTGCGGCGCGACGAGTTGGTCGTGGTTCATGGCGTTTTCATTTTGGCGAGCGTTTACATTTGCGGTAAATCGTTTCGGATGAAGCTGAAATCTTCCAGCCTGCGGCGTGGATTGAAACAGATATTTTGCGAAAAGTACATAATGCGTCGAAGCCTGATAATTCTTTGCTAGGCTTTCAGCCGGAGCATATTGTTTCTTCAAACGAGCGGCGCTTGCATGTGAAGGCGTTTTAACGAAAATGTATTTCTATGGCTTTTAACGAACAAGATAAAAATTCAACGTCGCCCGCAACCATCGCCGTGCATGGCGGCGAGCGTCCCGACGAGCACGCTTACAGAGCCGTCGTTGCGCCCGTTTTTCATTCGACTATCTACGGCTTCGAGAACTTTGCGGAGATGCGCCGCTATGCGCGCGGTGAATTGCCGGAGAGTTATTTTTATTCGCGCTATGCCAATCCGACTGTCGCCGAAGTCGAGCGAAAGATCGCGGAACTCGAAGGAGCGGAGAGTTGCGTCGTCACGTCTTCTGGTTCGGCGGCGACGTTTGCCGCGCTCGCTGCGCTTTGTGAAACGGGCGATGAAATTCTCGCCTGCGAAACAATCTACGGCGGCACGATTCGCATTCTCACGGAAGTCTTAAAGCGCTTCGGCGTCAATGCGCGCTTCATTCCTATCGAAGACATCGGGCGGCTGCCGGAACTCGTCACTGAACGCACGCGCGCTTTTTGGTTTGAAACGCCGACTAATCCCGTCAATCGTATTATTGATTTGAGTCTCGCGGCAAAGGCGGCGCGCGATGCGAAAATATTTTCCATCGTTGATAACACGTTCGCAACGCCCGTGCTGCAACGCCCGCTCCAGCACGGCATTGATGCGGTTATGCACAGCGCGACGAAATATTTTGGCGGGCATTCGGATTTGACTGCGGGCGCGGTTGCGGGAAGCAAAGAGTACATTGCTCGTGTCCGCCGTTTTGCGCTGCTGACGGGCGCAACGCTCGATCCGGGCGCGGCATATCTGTTGGCGCGTGGATTGAAAACTCTGGATGTGCGCGTGCGCGCGAGTTGCGAGAATGCGCAAAAGTTAGCGGAAGCATTGCGCGATCACAAAAAAATAGAGCGCGTTTATTATCCGGGGTTAGAGGATAATCCAGATCACGAATTAGCGCGCAAGCAGATGCAGGCTTTCGGCGGCATTGTTTCGGCAGACCTTGTGGGCGGCGAAGCGGAGGCCGAACGCTTGTTCGACAATCTGCGCCTTATTCGCAGCGCGACGAGCTTGGGCGGCGTCGAAACCATCGCGGGCTATCCGCTTTTTTCATCGCACAATGGTTTCAACGCGGAACAACTGCGCGCCGCCGGAGTTTCGACTTCAACCGTGCGTTTCGCCGTCGGCATCGAAGCGGCAGATGATCTAATCGCGGACGTAAAGCAGGCGCTTGATAAAATTTAGGAGATAGAGTCGGGGATTTATTGTGTCTATCTAATCTCTATGGAGCTTAATCTTTTATTAACGCTGGACAAACGCGAGCAGGCGGCTTTGCAGGCGGCGCTGGTGACGCACGGCGCGCCGGATTGTCTGGTAACGCTGGCGCTCGCGGGCGCGTGCCGCATCTCGACGCTTGAGGAAGCGCGCAAGTTGCGGCGCTGGCTCGCGGACGTGCGCGTGACGGGCGAAGCAAATTTGACCGCGCTGAAGAATATCGAACGCGCACTGATAAGTTTCGGCGTGTGAGCCGTGGCCGCATAGTGTTCTGTAAACATCCTTCCGAAGATTCAAATGGCGATTATCGAATTAGGTTACGGGCAAACGAAACTCCAGTTCACTTATTCGGAAACGCATTTCCGTGTGCTCGACGCTTCGTCTACCGCGCACGCCGCACAGCCAATGCTTTCTGATATGGAGATCATGGCGGCGATTGACGCGCCTATCCATTCGCCGCCGCTTGAAGACATCGTCAACCAAGGCGAATCCGTGCTCATCGTTGTCTCCGATGCGACGCGTCAGACCGCGAGCGGGCAGATCGTCAATCTGCTTGTGCGCCGCCTTGTGCAGAACGGCACTGCGCCCGGCGACATCAACATTATCTTTGCGACAGGCATTCATCGCCCAGTCACCGCAGAAGAAAAACGCGAACTGCTGACGCCCTTTGTGCTGCAAAGAATCAAGACGCTCGATCACCATCCTGATGATGCCGCACAGTTCATACGTTTCGGCGAAACAACAAACGGTTCACACGTCGAACTCAACCGCGCTCTGCGCGAACACGATCATGTAATTTTAACGGGCGGCATCGGCTTTCACTACTTCGCGGGTTTCACGGGCGGGCGCAAATCCATTTGTCCCGGCCTCGCTTCCGCAGAAACAATCGCCGCGACGCATACGCTCGCGCTCGATTTTGAAAACGGCGGCGGGCGGCGGCGCGCGGGCATCAATTGCGGACTGCTCGACGGCAACCGCGTGCATGAAGCATGTGAAAGCATCGCGGCAGCAATCACTCCATCGTTTCTTATCAACGCGGTAGTAAACAAAGACGGGCGCGCCGTTCGTGTTTATGCCGGAGACTGGCGCGCCGCGCATCGCACGGGTTGCGTTGAATACGCACGCGATCATTCGATTAAGATCAATGCGAAACGTGGAATTGTTGTGGCAAGCTGCGGCGGCGCGCCTTACGACATCAACTTGATTCAGGCGCATAAGACCCTAGAGATGGCGGCGCAGGCGTGTACGGCGGGCGGCACAATCGTTCTCATCGCAAAATGTGAGGAAGGATTCGGGCGCAAAGACTTTTTGAAATGGTTCGACGTAGAGGATTCGCACGCGCTCGCAGAGAGTTTACGCGAACGTTACGAGGTCAACGGGCAAACTGCTTGGGCGCTGCTGACGAAAGCCGAAGCATTCAAAGTTTATCTTGTCTCCGATCTTCACGACAAAGACGTGCGGCAAATGCGCCTTGTTCCAGCGCGCAACGTCGATGACGCACTCGCGCAAGCAAACGCGGAAGCGGAAGCCGGATATATTTTGCCGCACGGCGCGTCCTTTCTGCCCGTCGTTGATTGAGATCGCATACCGACGCGACGTTGATCCAGCGGGCTGCAAAGCACTACAATAAAAATTCTGTTAACAAGATTAACGCGACAGAACAAGGCAGCATAAACATGCACAAAAATCTTATAGCAATCGGCGCGGCATTCGTGCTTACCGCTTTTTTCGGCTTCGGGCAAGCCTTTGCGCAGGGCGGAGCGACACAGACGCCTTCACCGGCGGCGACAGTTGCGCCGTCGCAGGACGCGGGCGAAAGGCGCGTGCCTTTAACGGAGCAGCCAATCGCGCTCGACACCGCCGGACGCGCGGCGCTTGCCGGACGCCTTCGCACAGGGACGAACGCGACGCTGAACGGCTCACTCGATGCGCCGATCAGAAACACGCGAATCGTCATCGAAAATCGTAGCCCGAACTTTTTCACTTACGTTTCCGGCTTTGCGACGTTTTACGATGCGG
>JAABUK010001809.1_pt1 | contig 40056 bp, 37 predicted proteins | sample 5559141 | NCBI WGS metagenome assembly JAABUK01 (sample SAMN10711869, study PRJNA513367) | rock metagenome | isolation source: Antarctica rocks | place: Antarctica: Victoria Land, Pudding Butte nord | collected 2016-01-03 | reverse complement strand
CTCCACCTGGGGCCTCCGTGTCCGTGCTCTTGGTCGAACACGAATCGTGAGGCCCCAGGCCCGACTCCTACGCCAAGCTGAAGGTCATGTCGCGACGCGCCTCGCCACGCGTCATGTTGAAGAGCCACTTTCGGCGCGGTACAGGGGACTGGGTACCTGTAGTTGGTGGCGGTGTTTGTGAGCGTGCGATGTCCGAGGAGGGGTGTAGGAGGATTTCACGATCATGGCGAGGGTGAGAAGCCGCTACCGCGGTCTCGCGCTGCCAGCAACCGAGCCTATTGGCGACTCATTTTTGCGAGACGCTCTCCGAATATTCGCGTATTTCGCAGTCATTTTTCACTGCTTGAAATGTCACTGCCTTTGGCGCCCTCCCGTGCGGGGTCCTCGGGGCGTATGCAAGCGGTGGCCGGCGACGTACGTCGGGCTGCAACCGGCATGTGCCAGGGGTTGTCTTGGCTACTTGTGCGGCAGCAACCGGGCGGCTTAGGCTGGTCTGTAGTTCCAGAGTGACAGCGCGAAGCCTCGCGGCTTGCTGTCCGGCAACCCTGTCCATCGGGGTGCTTCCGCGAGAAGAACTGGTTCGCACCAGCAGGTGCGGGCAACGATGGATCTCCAGCCAGGCGCATCGGGGTCCTGACAGTTGGAGCATGCACATGAGCGAACCATCACGACCGTCCCTCCAACCCGAAGCGCCGTCGGTGGTGCTGACCGGGCCGGGTGCTGATCAAAACGCGCTGCTCGTCATCGGCCTAGACACCGTCGTGTCCGATCTCGAGCCTTACACGACGCTGGCGTTCGCGAGCACCTTCGGTGAGGCGCGCGCCTTCCTTGACGACTCGGATCCCATCGACGGCCACCTCGAGAGGTGGCTCGAGTCCAGGATGACCCCAGAGGATGACTGGGACGAGGGAGAGCAGGCGCTCGTGGAGCGATACGCGGGAGACTCCAGCCCTTTCGACGCCGATGAGTACTTCGGCGAGCACTGGGATCAGTGGCGACCGCAAGCACACCGCAGCAGTGCGCACTGGCTCCAACGGCGCTCACCCCACGTATTCGATGAGTTCGCGCGGCAGGACACCGGATGGGGGTTTGACTACGAGCCCGCTCCCTGGGTCGCCCTCGACGACCGGGTCGCCATAGAAACAGCACTCACGGCAGCGGGCTACCAGGTTCGTCACTGCGAGGACCTGTCCAACCTCTACCTCGACCCGCGACAGGACTGGCGCGACGTCGTGGAGGCGAACTCCCATGGGTGAGGACGCTGCCAGCCGAACCTGGGCCACGAAGCTGTTCGGCCCAGTACCTACCGGGCGGGAGGCCGGCACTGCCCGCGGTATGGCCGCCTACGACCGGTGGAAGCGTCAGACCACCGGGGAGCACATTGCCGAGACGCTGCGGGCGCAACGCGACTCCCTCGTCCAAGCGCTACCAATACAGCCCGGCCCCGAGGATCACCAACCTCTCGTGATCGTCGATGACGAAGGGTTTCGCGGTAGCTGCGCCGCGCACGGCTGCCGCTACCTCGGCGCCTACCGGGAAACCGTGAACGCGGCAACGGGCGACGCAAAGCGGCATTGCACAGCACGTCACCGATCACGGGTTCGCGGTAGCGCGCCGCAAGCATGAGCGTTGCGACGAGTACCACTACGAACCGACACAGCAAGGCGGACACCATGTACTGCTCGAACTGCGGAAGACCCAGTGCTACTGCTACTGCCGGGGTGCGGCCAGGTCTGGATGAACTGCCAGGGGCAGTGTGGTCGCCCGCCGATGTTCAACGAGGTGCAGCAGCAGGGTTACACCCCGGTGGAAACACTCATGGTCGCCGGGAATGCCTTCGTATCAGGAGTCCTCGGTGTTTTCGTGGGAGTGGTCACCTTCTACGGGCTGTTCATGATTCTCACACCCGACATCACAGCCGCGACCCACACCACCCAATCACACTTCTGCTGACCTACTGAAATACGACTTTGCCGGAGCCCTGCCCCCGCCCCGCGGACTCTCGCTCACTAGCGCGTCGTTCTGACTCGGTTAGCCAAACAAGGACATCGAAAAGCCGCAGGACGCTGACGTCCTCCAGCTCACCGGCCAGGTCGGCGGAATCACGAAGCCACCGGTGAAGCAAGTTATTGTCCGCCTTCAGGATGTCACGCATCCAGTCCCAGTGAGTGAGCGTGTCCTGCCCGGTCGAATACTTGACCAGGTCATCCCACACCGGAATGAGATGGGTTCTCTTGCGGGCCATCAATTTGCTGGTTGTCGTGGGCCCCATTCCGTCGCGTTCCTTACGGAGACGCTTCCATAGCCGCGAGGCGCCTGAGGTCCCGACCGCGATCACGTCAGGTTCAGCATCAGCCAGTGAAGTGTGCGGGATCTCTTTCAGCAGCGAACAAATTCGATCCCTGTCGCGATCGAGGATACGGAGTGCTGCGGGAGCGGGGATCTGAACGCCCAGCATGCTGACTGCAATGAGGTCATCGCTCGTGATTTCGTTCGGGGCGAGACGATTATCCACGCTTTTGAAGCGTTCGAACTGCGAGCCGGTGAACAGCGGTATGCCGAGCGATCGCTCTTCCGAGAAGTATCGTCGCCACAAGGCTGTGGCTCGGTCGACATCCCTGTCCCGCAGAACATCCGGCAACTTTCCGGCTTGAATCTCCTTGGGCTTCAACGGATGCAGCCTCTTCCCGTAGCGGTTCCTCGATCAAATCAGTCGTGGTGCTGCTGCGCGGTGCTCGCGGCGTCGAGCCGCGAGACGGTCACCAGGTCGTGTCTTGCTTGGACACCGCCCTCGGCGGCCTCACCGCTCGGTCACTTGATGATGACATGCCCACTGCCTGTCCTTGACTGCGCCTCAGTGACCACCACTGTCCGGTCGCACCCAGCGATTTTCGTCAATCCGTCGTCGTAAAGTACGACGAGCATGCCGTTCGACAGGAATACCCGCTGCCCCGGTCCGCCTCCGCGGTGTTTCATCTCATCGCGTTCGGTGACAACAGAGTCCGGCTTGCGGGCGTGGGTTGACCACCGGTATCCAAAACAAGTCCGGGTCGGGTGACGTGGTCGGTCGAAGCGGCTCGAAACCCCGACGTTGCGCCGGGCCTACAGTTCCGCGTCGATGCTGAGGGCCACGGTGGCACGCCTTCACCGGTCGAAGGCAGCCATAGCGCGCTGACGGCCGCCAGGCGAGCCGAAAATTGGTTTCTCCTACGTGAGCGGTGCGGTCGGAGTCGGAGATGGGGCGCCCCGCGGTGCCGGACCCCAGACGAGCGAAGCCCATCCTTGCCGCACCGGTCGGTGCAACCCGCTCCTCCTGCGGGAGCACCCTGATGAGAGGTTTGCTAGGCCGCCAGCCGCAGGGCCCGGCTGTCACTCGGGAACTGTCGACGACCGTGCCGCGACCCGCCGACAGGAACCAGGACACACGTGCCGCGGAGTCCTTCACTCGTCATGGTCGTCGTCGGTGACTCCTTCGTCGTCAGCTCCTCGGATCTGCTCGGTAAACCACGCCTCGGCCTCAGCCACGGTGGCGAACGGTCCCTGCTCCGACCACCCCATCTCCGCGTCGCCGAAGTAGTAGGTGCCGCCCGACTCGATGAGGTAGGTGACGCCCTCGGTGTTCAGGGGCGTGCCGTGGTCGCCCTCCCACCTGCTCTCCGCCACCACCATCCAGTCGGGAACGTCGGGACCGGGCAGCAGAGCTGAGCCGTCCCACGTAAGGGTCGTCCCGTTGACCTCGATCTCTGTGTTTTCGATGCCGGGGGTCAGCTCGGCTATGGCGACCATGCAGCGCAACCCCGCGGTGCTGCCGTCCACCTCGACGACGTCACCCGGCGCCAACTTGTGCAGGTACCAGCAGGCGCTGGCCAGGTCAGGCAACCGCAGCCAGGGGCCGTCCTCGATGCGCACTGCGAGATAGGGGCCCGTACGGATCTGCAGACAGGTCTCCTCGTCGTCCACCATGGTCACCACGTGGCTCGGCCCGGACTGCTCGATCGGCCCGATGCCGAGGTACTCCTCGAACCGGTCAGCCTCACACCGGCAACCCTCGTCGCAGTGGCGGACCAGGGCGACGTCCACCGGCGGGGCGGGATCGACCTCGTGCAGCGCCCCGAGGACTGAGAGCACCGGGTCGTCGCCCGGGTTCAGCCGTCGGGCAACCTCGTCGGGGCGGTCCAGACCCTCCAGGACGGACACGGCAGCAGCGTCCCAGTCGTTCGAGTACGACGCAACATTCGCACGGTGCAGCCGCAGCACGTCGCGGACATTGCTGTTGACGCGGATCGGGGGGTGCTGCATCCGCAGCACCTCGATCTCCTCGGGCGTCAAGGGTCCCACCGCCACCAACGCAGCCGAGGGCGTCCACCTCCAGTCGCGGAATGAACGGGCGACTTCGACGTCGAGACCGTGGTCGAGCCAGGCCTGCCGCATCCCCTCGCGCCAGCCCGGCGGCCACGTCCCTGCGGTCGCCCGTTCAGTCATGGTGGTCCTCCGAGTGTCGTCTGGTCTTGTGACCGCAAGTCTGACACCCGGCCGGCTAGTCGGCGCAGACACAAACCACCTGCTGGCGAACCCGCCCGTGCTGCACACCGTGCACCTTTCGGGTGCGGACGCTCCCCTTTTGCATCGCCCCGCACCACCCCATCACGCAGGTAGGTAGGTCAGGTGCTGATGCAGGCACACCCCAGCTCCAGTGTCTGGTCGAGACACCCCAGGCTGGAGCCGGGCGTCCGTGAGGGCAGCCGACGCAAATGGGCGGGAACACTTGTCGAGCCGGTGACAGCGGTCTAGGGTTCTGCTAGTTCCAGAGTGACAGCGTTCAGCCCTGCGGCTTGCTGTCCAGCAACCCTCCCATCGGGGTGCTTCCGCAGGAAGAACTGGGCCATCACCGCACGGTGCCGGCCAAGGATGGATCTCCAGCCGCAGGCATCGGGGTCCGCACCGACTGGAGTCCGCGATGTACAGCAACACACCTACCACCATCCCTGCCTACGGTGCACACCACCATCACCACTCTGATGTTGGTGAGGCACTCGGTGTCCTCGCCCTGCTCACTTTGGTCCTTCGCGACCCGAACCCCGGCAGAACCCTCCGCGACCTCGTCGCTGGTGTCGGCATGCTCATCGGTGTCTGGTCGGTGCGGGGATTCTCATCCATCTGTGGTCCGTGAGCCCGGTGCTGGTGGGCCTCGTCGCGGTGGGATGTTGTCTGGTTAACCAGCTCTTCACCTCAACGAGGCTGCGGCAGGCCGTCGCGATCGAGCTGGGCCGCCGCGCCTACTACCTCACCGAGCTGGCACTGGTGGCCACCCCGCACGAGCTGGCCATGGTGCCCGACCTGTGGGACGTCGCCGAGGTCTCCTTCACCACCCATGACACGGTCTCTGCGCTGGAAAACCGTTGGGACACCATGTTCCCTGCACAGTTCGCCTCACAGCTCGACCGGCGAAACTGTGGCCGGCTGTGCCGGTGCCGCCCAGACGAGGGACACTGCTGTGAACGGCCCACCAACATTAATGTCCCTGTCGTCGTCGAGCAGCTCGACGCCCAACACCGCCGTATCGCAAAGCTGATCGGCCGAGCAGGGGCCGACTTCGTCGTGGGCGCACCGACTTCCTTACGCACCGCATTTCTCTGAGAGAGGGTTCGACCCTGAGGGCCGCCATGGGCAACACCGCTCCCAGTCGGGGCCAGGTTGCCGTCTGAAGCCGATACGCCCACCGCCTCGGTGACCGTCACCAACAGGGGTACAGCCCGCGAGGCGGGCTACACCATGCGCGTGAACGCGCGGCCAAACACCCCAACTTGGAGGTTCGAATGGGAAACCAACCGGTCCGGCGGATCGAGTTCCACAACGAATATGAGTACGGCATCTTCGACGACCATGGGAATGCGCTAGAGCCTAACGTCACCTACCCCAACCGCGAGTCAGCAGAACTATCCCTGAAATACCTCCTCCTCGACAGAGCTGAAGCTGACCGCGACCGTCGCTTCACGATCTTGGTTCGCCCCACACCCCAGTGTTGGACGGCTCTACCCCCTGATACCGAGGGAGGGATATCGCCGCCCCCTGCTTCCGCTGGCTGACCGCCTGCCTGTTCGTTACCGACTCAGCGAGTGCCAGCACCTGCGCAAGGTCGCCGTAAAGGGACCGGAATCGGTCGGCGGCGGTGCGCAGGAACGTCATTCCTACCTGTGCGGGTAGATTTCTGCTTTGGCACCACCACCCAAATGCCGCTTGGCGGTACGGTGATAAGTTCGAGAACCACGGTGGCTGCTTTTTATGCCACTGCCACTTGTGCCACTGTCCTCACCGGCCCGCGCGTGGGTGCCTGCGTAACCGGGCCGCCGGGTCGGTACGTGAACAATTAAAGGTACCCCTCGATAATATGCACGAATTGGCTTCCCAAAAAGCGTCCTTAACCGGTGAACCCCGTCCGGGCGGGAGCCGGCCAACTGAAGAGAGTGCGTGCCGCGAACGGCGATGAGCCCCTACCTGGACCCGCCGAGTCGCGCGCGGTCGCGGTTGGTCGCGGGCGGGTGGGCGACAGAGGTTTAACCTTGGTGCCGGGCGGCGGATGGCCAACCGACACAGCCGACGAGTTTGCCGAAATACCGTGTCGCGGACCGAGCGTGTCGTCTCGGTGTCGATAACGCACGCGTCTCGTGGCGGACGCCGGTGAAGGAGGGACCACGCTAGCCGACTTGCTCAGGCGCCGGCGCCTCGGCGACGTCCACAGGTTGGTGCTGAGCGGTTGCCGACCCGTGGCCGGTCGTCGACGGATACCGCACGACGTCGGAACTACTGCAAGCCGTCGGAACCGAATGCTCGTTGGACGACGCTGAGCGGATAAGACCCAAGTCAGGGAGCCTCGGTGACCGGTAGGACCGGCATGAGCCGGCGGGTGATGGTGCTCGGCCCGGCGCCGTGGACCCGCGCGCCGGGTCTAACAAACCTTCGATTGTGAGACGCCAACGCGTCGTGGCGCTGTGGTCCCACATCAGCGCCGCGCGACCAGATTCAGCGAGTGTCCGCCAGCCTCGCGGAGGCCTTCGACGGTCTTCACCTCAGCGTGGAGGAGATCGCCGCGATGACGGACGAGGACAAGGAACGCTTGGGCGACAGTCTCGCCCTCGCAAACAATATGCTCGCGGCCTACGGTGCAACTAAAGATCATCTCGCTAAAACGCGTGGGTCTTTGGCGGTGATGATTCGGTACGGATCCATGAACGGCGAGGATCTTGAGTTGGTAATGGAAGATTTTAATGAGGTCTTCCGCCTCACCCAGGTCGCAGCCCGACAGCATCTCGATAAACAGGCTGGGCCCGCAACCCCTCCGCCACCAACCCCGAAGAGACACGCAAACCCGGGCTGGCCGTCTGAGAAGCAATACATAAATTTGCTCAAGCTAGACAAGACCATTGAGTCGCTGTCGGACGCAACACTGAACGACGAACATGGCTAGGCCGCGCCTCCCGCTCGGCGGTCACGGGAGGGTCAGTCGCGTCGAGGTCGAAAAAAATACGTGGATCGCGAAGGGGCGGGTGCGCGATCTGGACGGGGTGACACGCCTGGTCGAACGCCGCTCCCCCGCCGGTGTTGTCGACAAGTACGGCGCACAGGCTGAAGCCGCACTGATCGACGCAATTGCCGAGCGCACCGCACCGAGTGCGGGTGACCTCACCGGCGAGTCGATGCTGTCGGCAGTGTGGCAGGTTTATCGGGCGCAGCTTGTGGCGGACGGCAAAGCACCGCGCACTCTTGACCGCTACGACTATGTGGGAGCGAAGATCACCTCAGGCCTCGGGTCGATCCGCGTACGCGAGGCCACTACGCAGCGGCTCGACACGTTCGTCCGCATGCTGGCCGTCAAGAGCGGCCCCAGTGTCGCCAGGACAGCACGAGTCTTGCTGTCGGGAATGTTCAAGCTCGCCGCCCGGTACGGCGCGTGTGCGTCCAATCCGGTCCGCGACGTGTCCTCGGTGCGGATCACACCGAAGGCGTCCCGAGCGCTCACAGTGGACGACGTGCAGGCCATCCTGCGCGGGATGGCGACCAGCACCATGGAGCTGCCGCCACTCGCGAACGCGAAGCGGCAAACCTCCCGCACCACCATCGCCAACTACTGCACCGAGGCAGACCTGGTGGACGTGGTCACCATGTTCGTCGCGACCGGGTGCCGTATCTCCGAGGTGTTGGGCTTGCGCTGGTCCGACGTCGACCTGGGCACGAAGACGGTCAGCATCACGGGCAAAGTGATCGGTGTGAAGGGCCGTGGGCTGGTCCGCGACAACAACACCAAGACCGAGGCGGGAAAACGGGTGCTCCCCCTGCCATCGTTCGCGGTGGCCATGCTGCTGGCGCGTCAGGTGAGCGCCGAGACCAACCCGCACGACGTCGTGTTCCCCAGCGCGGTCGGCACCCTGCGTGATCCGGATGGTGTCAGCAAAGCAGTGGCGGAGGGTGCGGGACGCGCTCGGGTACGAGTGGGTGACGAGCCACACCTTCCGTCGGACCTTGGCCACCATTATCGACGCGGAGGGCATGACGGCGCGTATCGGCGCCGACCAGCTCGGGCACCGGCACATCTCCATGACTCAGGACGTGTACATGGGTCGTGGGGAGGTGCACACCGAGGTAGCCGAGGCACTTGATCGGACCATCGGCAGGGGCTCAAGCTTTGGCCAAAGCGTTGGGTAAACGTTGGATGCGAACCGGAGTAACAAGCACGGTTACCCCACCAAAAACTCTTGACCTGCAGTTATGGTGGCCAGGGCCGGGATCGAACCGGCGACCCTTCGCTTTTCAGGCGAATGCTCATACCGACTGAGCTACCTGGCCGAACCCGTTCGATGCCCCCGCGCCGACGCACGATCGCACCAAAACGGACGCCCGAACGGCGACCCTGACGGGACTCGAACCCGCGACCTCCGCCGTGACAGGGCGGCGCGCTAACCAACTGCGCTACAGGGCCATGCTGTCGAACACTTGAATCGACTGCACAAGCCTATCGTGCCATCGAAACTCTACTGCCGTACCCCCTACGGGATTCGAACCCGCGCTGCCGCCTTGAAAGGGCGGTGTCCTAGGCCGCTAAACGAAGGGGGCGCACCGGTTTCCCGCTGGACGGCCCCCACCGTCGGCCGGGGCTTTCTGTGGGAGCGCTGGAAGCATAGGACACCTGGTCACCCGCACTCAAACCGGCCGGTCAGCTCCGCCCATGTTGACGGCCTGGCGTAACGGTGCCACCGTGAGCCAATGACAGAACTGCGGATTCCGCCGCGGGCCGAGGAGACCATCTTCACTTGGGGCGCACCGCCGTTGAAGTTCGGCGCTGGGGCTTCCGACGAGATCGGCTTCGAGTTGAGCCAGTACGACGTGCACCGCGTACTGATGCTCACCGATCCGGGGGTCATGGCCAGCGGGGTACCGCACCGTATCGCCGACTCACTCGCCCATTACGGCATGAGTTACGAGATCTTTGACGGCGTGCACGTCGAGCCCACCGACGACAGCTTCGCCAAGGCCTTCGGCTACGCCCGCGAGCAGGGGCCGTGGGATGCGTTCATCGCCGTCGGCGGGGGCTCGAGCATCGACACCGCCAAAGCCGTGAACCTGCTGACCAGCCACCCCGGCGAGCTGATGGACTACGTGAACAAGCCGGTCGGGGCAGCGAAAGCGCCGCCTGGTCCGCTGAAGCCGCTTATCGCCGTGCCCACCACGGCAGGCACCGGTTCGGAATCCACGGCCATGTGCGTGCTGGACATTCTGTCCATGCGGGTGAAGACCGGCATCAGCCACTGGCGGTTGCGGCCCACCATGGCCGTGGTCGACCCGCTGCTCACCATGACGCTGCCCCCCGAGGTCACCGCCGCCTCGGGGATGGACATCGTCTGCCACGCACTGGAGAGCTACACCGCTCGCGACTACCGCGCCAGCGCGCGCAAGGCACCGGAAGACCGGGTGACCTACTGCGGGTCCAACCCGGTCAGTGATCTCTGGTCGGAGAAGGCGCTGACGTTGTTGGCCAAGGCGTTCCGCAATGCAGTGCACCGCGGAGCGGCCGACGTCCAGGCCAGGACCGACATGATGATGGCCGCCACTTTCGCCGGCATGGGCTTTGGCAACGCGGGCGTGCACATCCCACACGCGAACGGCTACCCCATCGCCGGTCAGGTCAGCGGCTACCGGCCTGCCGGGTACCCGCAGGACGAGGCGATGGTGCCGCACGGGCAGGCCGTCTCGCTCACGGCGCCTGCCGCCTTCCGGTTCACCTTCGACTCCGCCCCGCAGCGTCACCTGCACGCCGCCGCGTTATTGGCGCCGGAGCTGGACCTGCTCAACGACCCGTCCGAACAACTCCCGCGTGCGCTGACCGAGCTGATGCGCGACATCGACATGCCCAACGGGCTGCACGCCTGCGGGTTCGGCGCCGGCGACATCGACGAGTTGGTCGAGGGCACCATGAAGCAGCAACGGCTGTTGTCCACCTGCCCGAAAGACGTTGCCGAGCACAATATCGCAAACATCTTCCACGAATCATTGGAGAATTGGTGAACGATACTTTCGACGTCATCGTGGTCGGCGGCGGCGCCATCGGCGAGAACGCGGCCGCCCGCGCGGTCGCCGGCGGACTCAGTGTGGCCATGGTCGAAGCCGAGCTGATCGGCGGCGAGTGCTCCTACTGGGCGTGCATGCCCAGCAAGGCGTTGATCCGCACCCCGCAGGCCGTGCGTGCGGCCACCCGCCTGGATGGCGTCAGTGTGTCCTTCGACCCCAAAGCGGTGCTCACCCGGCGCAACTCCTTCACCTCGGACTGGAAGGACGACAGCCAACAGAAATGGGCCGAGGGGGCAGGCATCACCGTCATCCGTGGGCACGCCCGTCTCAGCGGCGTCAAGGCGCTCCGGCTGGATGACGGCACCGCGCTGACGGCCACCCACGCTGTGGTGCTCGCCACCGGCAGCGTGCCCAAGGAGCCGCCGATCGAGGGCCTGGCCGCGATTGAGCATTGGGGCTCGCGCGAGGCCACCTCCACCCAAAGCATCCCGGCACGGCTGGCGGTGCTCGGCAGCGGCGTGGTCGGCTGCGAGCTGGCACAGGCGTTCGCTCGACTCGGCTCGGACGTCACGCTGATCAACCGGGGCGACACGGTGCTTGCCTCGATGGAACCCTCGGCCAGCTCACTGGTCCGTAAGGGCCTGGAAGACGACGGCGTGCGCCTGCGGTTCGGGGTGAGCCCCACCCGAGTCACCCGCGACGACAGTGGCGTGCACCTGCAGCTGGACGACGCCACCGTGGTAGCGGTCGACGAGCTGCTGGTGGCCACCGGACGCCGACCGGCCACCGACGACGTGGGCGTGGAGGCCGTTGGGCTCACCCCCGGCGACACGCTCGAGGTGGACGACAGCGGTGCGGTGTCCGGTGTGGACGGGGGGTGGTTGTACGCGTGCGGCGACGTGACCGGCCGTGCCCCGCTGACGCACCAAGGCAAGTATGACGCCCGGGTGGTCGGCGACGTCATCGTGGCGCGGGCCAAGGGCGCCGTGGATGCTGGCCCCTGGACCAAGTTCGCCGCCACGGCCGATCACAGCGCGGTACCCCAGGTGGTGTTCACCGACCCCGAGGTCGCCTTCGTCGGCCGCACGGCCCAGCAGGTCGACGATGCCGGGATCACCAACGACGTAGTGGAGATCGACATCGCCGTCGGTGGTTCCGCGCTGCACGCCGACGGCTACGAGGGCAAGGCGATCATGGTCGTCGACCGCGAACGGCGCGTGCTGCTGGGCGTCACCTTCGTCGGGTCCGACGTGGCCGAGCTACTCCATGCGGGGACGGTGGCCATCGTCGGCGAGGTCCCGCTGGAGCGGCTGTGGCACGCGGTGCCTGCTTACCCGACGATCAGCGAGGTGTGGCTGCGGCTGTTGGAGGCGGCCGGGCTGTAGCGCTACAAGGTGAAGTTGAAGCTGTGCCAGCCGGTCGCACCGTCGGGGTCCGGCCGCGACATCTGCTCCGTCTGCTGCACACCGTCCGATCCGGTGGCGCGGCACTCGACGGTGTGATTGCCTCCGGAAACACCGGCCGCGTCCGCCCGCCACATGCGCCATGCGTCCGTCCCCCCGTCCGTGCCCAGGCGAGTGTCCTGCCAGGCTCCGCCATCGACGCGGATCTGCACCCCGGCGATGCCGAGGTGTTGCGCCCAGGCTGCGCCGGTGACGGTGACTGTGTTGTTCGACGGGCCGACGGAGCGGCGGGCGGCGGTGACCTTCGAAGCGATCTTCACCGGACCGTGGTCCGACCACCCCCGCGGCGTCCAGTACGCCTGCTTTGCGGCGTAGGTGGTGAGCTCGATGTCGGTGATCCACTTGGTGGCCGAGACGAAACCGTACAGACCGGGCACCAGCATCCGGACCGGAAACCCGTGCTCCACGGGAAGCGGTTCGCCGTTCATGTTGACGGCGAGCATCGCGCCGCGGTCCGGCTGCAGCACCACGTCGACCGGCGTGCTGGCGGTGAAGCCGTCTTGGCTGCTGGAGAAGATCTGGTCGGCGCCGGGGCGGACACCGGCCTCGAGCAGCAGGTCCCGCAAGGAGACACCGACCCAGTCGGCGTTACCCACCAGGTCTCCCCCGACCTCATAGGACACGCAGGTGAAGGTCACACGTTGGGCGAGTTGCGGCCGGGCCATCAGCTGCGCGAAGTTGATGGTGATCTCCTTGTCCACCATGCCGTGGATGCGCAAGGACCAGTCCTCCGCCCGGATCCGCGGCGGATCGAAAGCGGTGTCGATGCGGTAGAAGTCGGCATTGGGGGTAATGAATGGCAGCCCACCATCGGCGAGGAAGTCGGCACCGCCCGGCGCCGGTGCCAGTGCGTTGACCGGCGTCACGGTGCCCACTGTCGCCCGCGAGACCGCGACGTCGGTCGAGTTCCTGGCGCGCTGGCCGACCACTGCACCCAGGCCTGCGGCGGCGGCCAGTGCGGCCGCGGTGCCGAGGAACGAGCGACGAGACAGCGGGCCGCCGATCGCGTCCGGCGTCGCCTGACGAACTAGCAGCAGCAGCACCGCGACGCCCACCACAACAGCGGCAAGCGGAGCGAGGGCGCCGACGGCCTTGGTGTCCGGGCGGCCCAGTGCCGCCAGGATTCCGACGATGCCGAGCAGCACGATAAAGCCGGTTCCCGCAGCCCGGTTGCGGCGGCACAGCAGTCCCGCCGCCGCACCGACCAAGATCATCACGGCGCCCATGCCCAGGAGCAGGGCGAGCTTGTCATTGGTGCCGAAGGTGCTGATCGCGAAGTTCTTCAGCCAGGCCGGCGTGCGGTCGATGAAGCTGTTGCCCACCGCGAGGTAGGGCGAGGACTGCGGGTCGAGGTAGCCGGCAACGAGGTGCCCAGCGCCCAGTGCGGCCAGTACCGCCACCACTCCGCACAGCGCCGCGGCCGGCTTCGTCATGAGCCGCTGCGGACGTGGCTGGGCCTCGGGGCTGCTCAGCATGGCGGTGCTCACGACAACGACTCCCGACCGGTGTAGGTGGTCGAGCGCGGCGTGTCCGACCACCACCGAGTATGGCGCGCACCGGCATTGATCGCTCTTGCGTCGCCGATTTTCAGCGTGTCTGCGTCAGGGCCGACTCCACGGCCGGGGGCAGGACCTCCCCGGCGCGGCCCCGGACCACCAGGTCCGCCACCGAGTCCAGCGGCGTCGGCTCGTCGTTGATGATCACCAAGGTCGCACCGGACTTGACCGCACGGACCGGTAGATCCGCCGCTGGAAACACCTGCAGCGACGAGCCGATCGCCAGCACGAGATCGGCCGACTCCACCAGCGCCACGGCCGCCTCGATCACGCCCGGAAACAGCATCTGGCCGAAGGACACCGTCGCAGATTTGACCAGACCACTGCAGTGCGGGCAGTGCGGATCGACGTCGCCCGTGTCGACTCGATCCAGCGCCCAGATGTGAGCGGCACGAAATCCGCAGCCGTCTGGGGTGCCCGCCGTCGGTGCCACCCCGATGCACATCAGCTCGCGCGCGGTCCCATGGATTTCGAGCACCTCGCGGGAACCGGCAAGCTGATGCAGCCCGTCGATGTTCTGGGTGATCACCCCGGCACCGCGCCCCGCCCGCTCCAACGCTGCCAGCGCACGGTGGGCCGGATTGGGCTCGGCCGCCCCCGCCAGGAACTCGCGTCGCATCGCCCACGCATGTGCCCGTACCTCCGCCGACCCGACGTACTTCTCGAAGGTGAAGTCCATCGGGTCATATCGCGTCCATACCCCGCCAGGGGAACGAAAGTCGGGTATCCCCGATTCCGTCGACACCCCTGCGCCGGTGAACGCGACGGTGCGGGTGCTGCGCTGCAGCAATGCGGCCAGCGGTGACGACTGCGAACTCATCCGTCCTCCCTACCAGGCAGCGATGCTGTGCAACCGCTGAGGGAGGCCCACGCTTGCCCGCGCGAGTGTGCAGAGTGGTACCCCATGGACTCCCTCATTGTCGCCGTCGCCGAATACCTGCTGTACGTCATGGTCATCGCCGTCGCGTTGGTCTGGGTGTTCAAGGAAGACCGCCGGGGCAAGCTGCAGCTTGCCGGCGCGGCGGTGCTCGGTCTGATCATGGTGGGGATCTTCATGGTCATCGCGGGCCACGTCTACGACGATCCGCGGCCGTTCATGCAGGACCCTTCCCTCAACAACATGCTGCACCACTCTCCGGGCAACGGCTTCCCTTCTGACCACAGCTTCGCCGCCGGCCTGATGACGGGAATCGTGGCGCTGCGCCATCGTCTCTACGGCGCCATCCTCGCCGTCGCCGCCATCCTCATCGCCGCCGCCCGCGTGGCCGCCCATGCCCACCACGTCCAGGACGTCGTCGCAGGGTTGCTGCTCGGCGGGCTCGCGGCCTGGCTCGGCACCCTGCTCGCGACCTGGCTCATCACTCGCTTCGACCTCGCTACCCGGCTTGGGATCAACCGGGGCACCTCGGCGCCGCGGGCCTAGCTGCTGCCGCGACAAACGGCTGTTCATAGCGATCAAGGCCCTGAGGGTGTAAGTGTATGCAGGTGAGCGTGTCGACGCTCACAGTCGCCGGGAGGAGCTTTCTCTGTGTCGTGGCTCCGTCCCGAGCGGCTGGCCCGTGTCGTCATCACCGTCTCGGCCGCCGTCGCCGTCTTGGTGGGCACGCCGGGTGGTGCTGCCGCAGTTCCCGCCCCGCCACCTCCCGATCCTGGTGATTCCCAGCTGAACAGCGCGGCGGTCGACGCCAACCGCAAGGCTGCGGCGGTGGACGACCTGGCTGCGAAGCTGGCGAAGGCACAAGCGCAGCTGGACCAGTTGCACCAGCAGTTGGAGCTCACCCAGGAGCAGGCGAACAAGGCAACGGTGGACCTCGCCTCCGCGCAGGACGCGGTCACGGCCGCGGACGCCGCAGAGGCCGACGCCCAGCACACAGTCGCCGCCGCCGACGCCGACGCCGACGCGGCCGGCCAGCAGGCCACCCGGTTCGCCGTCGGCAGCTTCCAGCAGGGCAGCACCATCGGAAACTTCAGTGCGTACATGGCGGCGGGCAGTCCGGAGGATCTGCTGGACCGGGTCGCTCTGCTCAACGCGGTGGGCGGCAGCAAGCTGGACGTGCTGAGCACGGTGGCCCAAGCCCAGTCGCGCACTACCGGGGCCCACTCAGTTGCGCAAGCGAGCAAGGCGAAGGCGGACGCTGCCGCTGCCGACGCCGGCGCGGCGAAGCAAACCGCGGACACGGCAACGAAGGCCGCGGCGCAGGCCCAGCAGACCCAGTTCACGCAGGCGAAGCAGGTCGAGAACCAACGCGATCGCGCACTCTACGACTACGACACGGCGCGGCAGAACGTCACCGGGCTGCAGGTGCAGCGCGTCGCCTTCGACCAATGGGTGGCGCAGCGCCGCGCCGCCCAAGCCGCCGAGGCCAAAGCCGCCGCGGACGCCGCCCGCACCCAGGTTGTCGCAGTCGGCAGCCTGATGAGCCCGGACAGCACAGGCAGCACGGTTCCGGCATCGGCCAACGCCCAAGCAGCGATCCGGCGGGCCGTCTCCCAGCTCGGCGTGTCGTACGCGTGGGGCGGGGGCAACACCGCGGGCCCCACCCTCGGGGTCCGGGATGGCGGCGTCGCCGACAGCTATGGCGACTTCGCCAAGGTCGGCTTTGACTGCTCCGGGCTGATGATGTACGCATTCGCCGCAGTGGGAGTCTCCTTGCCGCACTACGCCGGCTACCAGTACCTCGCCGGCAAACAGGTTCCGCTCGCCCAGATCCAGCCCGGCGACATGGTGTTCTACGGCTTGAGCGGCATCCATCACGTCGCGCTCTACATCGGCGCCGGCAAGATGATCGAGGCGCCGGAGTCGGGCTCCTACGTGACGGTCAGCCCGCTGCGCCTGGGCGACATCATGCCCAACGCCGTCCGCCTGACCTGAGTGGTCCGAGACCGCAACCCAGCGCGGCGCGGGGATGTGGGTGTTCGCTAGGCTGCCAATCGCATCAACCGGCCGCGCCGGCGAATGCCTTGGGGCCTCTAGCTCAGTTGGTAGAGCTACGGACTTTTAATCCGCAGGTCGTCGGTTCGAGCCCGACGGGGCCCACGAGTGAAAGTCGCAGGTCAGGCGGTACTTCTACTGCTCAACTTGAATACTCCGCGGCCTGAAAACGGCGGCTCGGTCCGCAACTGGTCCGCATTTGCTTCCGACACCCTCCGCGAGATCGGCCTCACCGAAACTCCTCGCCCCGGCGCACAGCGCGGCGCACACCCCGGGCCGACACCGCAAGCACAACAACAACGACGGCGGCGGCCACAAGAATCCGCGACAGGTCCAGACCGGCGCCGGCGCCGGCAGGGATCGAGAGCATCGGGGATGCATCGGGTGGGACAAGCAGACCATGGGCAAGGCACCAGGTGATGACCTTCTGCCAGGCCACCGCAGCGATCGCGGCGGCGGAGCCCAGGGCCATCATGCCCACCACGGCCATCACGGCCATCACGATGATGTCGGTATCTGAGTGCTGTTGCGGTTGACGATCCATCACCACTCCTCACAATCGGTCGACAGCGTCACGGCGGCTGAGTTGGCCATGCTCATGCGGACATCTCCTCAGAGTCGGGATCCAGGGGGCGACGAACAGTGACGATCTCGGTGTCGGGCATCGTCATGGAGCCGTTCTCATCGCCGTCGCCACGCCAGTCGATGACCATGAGGTCCTCGTCGTCGAAGTCGTGCTCGGCGAACTCACACACCGCCCACAGATACAAAGCCGGCTCGACGAGGACCCGGTCACCGGGCTGCACCCGGCGGGCAGCCACGTCCTGCTCCGGGCCGTACTCCTCATCGACCGACCACTCGGAGGCCTCACCCTCACCCGGAGCGTCCTCGGAGATTTCCGGGGCCGGCGCCGAGGCCGGCACCCGGGTGGCGTCCGCAGCCTTGGTCATCGACACGGTGGACGTCGGATTGTGATCGTCAAAGCTCAGTGCCGGGACCAAGTCCGCGCACAGCACCGCTTGCCACTCCCCGGTGTTGGCTGATTTGTCGTCCTCGTCGATGGGGTGCAGCAACTCCTCCGCCAGCTGCACCTGCAACTTCGGATGACGTGTCGCGGCGGGACGCAACCGGTCCAAGATCGCCAGATCCTCGACGACGCCCTTCTTCTCCTCCCGCCGCGGATCCGGGGTCCAAAACCCCTGGACCTCAACCGGGACATCGTCATCGTCGACCGCAGTACCCCGACCGGGAACACCGCGGGGCACGCTCACCCCGATGTAGGGGGCCTCGAACATCATCATCGCCCCCTGCGGCGACAGCCGCCCCAAACTCATCCGGGACGCGAAGTTATCGCGCATCTCCCCACCCAAAAACTCCGCGTCGGGACGCTGCGTGCCCATCACCACATGAATCCGGGCGGTACGACCCTTACGTGCCAAGCTGCCCACCGCCTCGAACACCGGGCACTTGGTGGGCATCCCCCGCTGCTTGATCGACTGCCACCAGGCAGTGACCATGGCCATGAAATCGCGGTACTCATCCAGCACCAGGATCAGCGGCTCAAACTCGTCGTCGTCAGCCTGCTCCGCCTCGACCATCGCGTAGCGGCGTTCCATCTCCTGCTGCGCCCGCAGAATAACGACCACCATGTCCGCCACCGAGGTCGCCACGATCTGCACGTTCGGCCACCGGCGCAAACCGATGAACTCCACCGTCTTCGGATCGCACATCCAGACCGGCCATCCCCGGGCCGCGGCTTCCATCACCACTCCAGTGATCGTCACCGTGTTGTGGGTCGGGATGAACGACTTACCCACCAAATACAGCCGGTTAGGCGAGTCCACGGTGATGCACCGGACGGGCACCGACTCCACGGGGCGGACATCGACGATGTACCGCGACCGACTCCGATCCGGGCTGACCCGCGCGGTGCGCTCCTTGTGCACCAACCGCTTGCGCTCCAACGCGAACACCTCATCGGTGGTCGTAAACGACACCTGCCACTTCGGTCCGCAATCCCGACCATTCAGGGTGGCCCGGCTTTCCCGGATGGCCCCCTGGTAGCCGAGAGAACACACCAGCTCGTGCACCCCCAGGGCGAGGGCATGGTTGGTGTTGTCGAACTGCACCGCGCCGGTGTGGGAGACGGTGCCGTCGATGTCCAGGAGTCCGGCGAGCAACGCCCGGCGTTGCTCCTCGGAGGCGAGGAGGTAGTTGGGCGGGATGTGCTTGTTGCGGCCGCGGCGGCGCTCGTCCCGGCAGCGAAGCAATTCCAGATCGTTGAGGAGGCGCCGGATTCCCCGCAATGCATAGGTCCGTGCTGGGCCACTCCCTGGCTTGCACTGTGGACGGCCGCGGTCGACGACATGCACACCGGCCGCTTCGACGTGCAGGGCGATCTCGGGGTCTGCGCTGGTGATGATCGCGCCCCAGACGGACCCGTCACCGAGCCAGGCGCCCAGCGCATAAGCCGGGATGGGCTGGTTGGCCGACGGGTACTGGATGCTGTCGGCGACAGGTATGGAGTGGTTGGTGTGACCGCTTCGGGTGCGCAGGGTGGCGGCGATTTCCTCGGTGGTACGCACCGCACCGGCAGCTCGGGCTGTGCGCGGGGTCCAGGCCAGCCCCTCACCCCAGTCGATGAGGCTCTGCAGAAGATCGACGGCCACGTACGTGGTGACCGCAGAACCGGGCAGGCGGCGGAGCAGAGTGCGGGCAGGAACCTGTAGGTGCACAAGACGCGTCGCCTTGCTCCGCGGCACACCGCACCGGGGGGCGGCGGGTGGCGGAACGGGCCATGAGTTTCTCCTTCACGGGGCGACTCCTCATCAGAAGGTGCCCACCACCCACACCCTGTGACCGCGACCGCGGAACTACGTGTATCCGGGATGACCCATGCATGGGTGGTGGTTGGGCCCAGGTGCTCGCTTGACGCCCCCCCTAAAATCGGCCCGAACAGGGTTCTCGTAGAGGTTCATGATTCGGGCCGATTTTAGGCGGGTCCGCCCCGCTCCCTTACATTCACAATTATTTTGTCGAGATGTGTCGAGTTGCAGTCAAAATGAAAATAGGGCTCCTTGTAGATAATGTATAGAACGTGTGAAGTCCAGGCGCGCAAATTACCGAGGAGTCGGTGAGCAGCCCGATGGTGATCTGCGGTTCCAGGCGACGTTCCTTGGAAAAGCCCGGCTCGCGGAAGCCGTCGCCAGCGTCGGTCTCGAAGTACAGGGTGCTGACGTCATAGAGCACGAGACTCGCCGGTCCTAGCCCAGCGTGCGCCGCGCACGCCGTGGAAACCTTGCGCCGAAACTTCTCCTTCGCATACCGGGGAAGGCGACGCTTCACCGTCGCGTACGACGGCGCCGCCAGCCCGGCGTCGGCCAGCACCCGAAGCGAGTCCAGCTTGCTCGTCGGCTCGATGATCCGCGCCAGCACGAACTGGCAGAACACCTCGTCCCCGCTGGCCGCGACGTCAAAGCCGAGCCGGTCGTACACCAGCGCCAGCGCGTCACCGAGATGACCCATCCGCGACGACGTGATCGGCAACGGCCCGGGCGAGTCCGCACCGAGGTCGAAATCGAGCACTCCCTGCCCGGCCGCCAAGCGTTCACCCGCCGCAGTCTTGAGTACCTCCGCCTCGGCTTCGGAATGTGCTGACCCGAGGGTGCTCAATATCGCGTGCTACCCGCCGCGAGGAGTGCACGATCTGCACCCGCAGTCGCCCCCGAGGCCGTCTTCACGGTGCGCACCTACGGGGACACGAGCCCACCCTACGACCCGAAAACGACCACGATTAGTGCGCAAATCCACACCAACCCCACCACATCACCCCTGGTCAACGGCGCACAGCCAACGGGGTCCGCCGATCGTGAGCCAAGTCAGGTTGCACACCAGAACGCCTACTCGTGATCGATACAGTGATCGCCATGGCGGCCCGGCCGAAGTGGTGGCACATCCTGCAGGCCAGCCGCAGGGAAGCACTGCTCGCTGTCGACCTCTGCAACCGCGCCGCCTCGGAACGCAGCCTTGAGGCCTTCATCGTCCATATGAGCCTTGCGTGGCTGTACCTGCACCACGCGCGGTTCGAGCGCGATGGCGTCGACTACCGCTACCGCGACGGAGACGGCCGCCGGTTCGTTCGCGTCGACGGTGAGATCAAACGGTGGGAGTTGGCTCGCTGTTTGCGCGAGGCCTTTTCCGACGAGCGCAGTCCTATGCGCGCGAACGTGGACTTCTTCGTCAAGGTGCGCAACGAGATCGAGCACCGCTACGAGCGGCTGCTGGCGGTGGCGCTGGCCGGGGCAAGGCACAGGGCTACACCTTGAACTACGAAGAGACGCTGGTTGCGTGGTTCGGCGCGAAGGAGGGCCTTGGTGACGATCTACGGTTCCCGGTGTGTTCGTGTCGAGCCTGACGCCGGACGCGGTCGCCGCACTCAAGGCGACGTACCGGCAGCTGCCCAAGAAGCTGGTCGACTTCATCCGCGAGCAGGACGCCGGCCTCCCTCCAGCGGCGAGTGCTGTGGGGCGGGGCCGCCTCCCGAAACTCGGGAGAGACCTCTGTCCGAGAAACGCGGGGCACTCCAATGCAACTCAGACTTCATACTGATTGCCCGGTCAAGTGAAGAGCCACTATGCCAACACACCAGTGGTGACGGTCGTGATGCCGGCGACGAGAATGAGCATAAGCGTGAGCTTGCGAAAGAGATCGCCGGAAAGCCTTGGCCCAAGTGAGGTGCCCAGTCTGTTCGCTGCAAGCGAGCCGGGCAGCCACCACGCGAAAGACAGAGCAAAGTCGGGTGCGGCTCCATGGGTGCGGGCGAAGAGCAGGACGAGGGCGATCGCATTCGACGCGACAAAGTACGCCGCCAAGTCCGCGATGAAGATCTTCGGCGGCACGCAAGCTCGGGTGAGAAGAAGCACCGGCGGCACACCGTTGAGTGACGTCGTCGTGCCGAGCAAGCCACCTATGAACCCTGCTCCTAAGCACGGTGTTACACCGGTATGAGCAGGTTGGCTAGGTCGCCGGCCCATGAGTAGCGGCGCCAACACGATGACCAGGCAGCCAACTGCCACCTTGAGATACTGTGGCCGCACTTCGGTGAGCACGATGCTTCCCGCGATAATCCCCGGGATGCTGCCGACGACCAGGGCCGTAACGCGGCGGGGGACGACCGAGGAACGGAAACGCCAGACTACGGACACGCGCGTAACGAGGGCCAACGCCAGATTGAGTTCCACCACTGACTGCAATGGGAGACCGACAAGGAGCAGTAGCGGAGCACTAATAAGACCATATCCGAATCCGCTAATACCACCAATCAGCGATGCAGCGAAGACGACCAGCGCACCCAACACAAGTTGCTCGACCGTCACTGGAAAAGCCCCGACACCCGGACACATTGATACCGGCCAACTGGCGAGTAACTAGCCGACGGACGATCGGTTGCGTGGTAGGCCCGCGGCGCGCCCTGCCTGCAGCACCCGCCAGATCCGCACGCAACCGACCTACGAGGTGTGACCCGGCTGCCGGTCGCCGAACTACAACTCTCGGTACGCCACACGGGGGTTGCCATAAGCTCCGTATTCCGAAGGAGAGTCGAACCCATCTGTTTGGTGCGACGGGTCATACAATAGGTGCGGCCTGGGAACGGTACCTCGCTAGTCGCTTGCTTCGACCCACCCAAGGCTGCAAGCAGCCCAGCCGTTTGCGGACCGGCCCGTCCGCCGGTCCAGGCCGGGCTGGCCTAGAAAGTCACATTCCGCGCCGCACGCGTCCATACATGAAGCCGCGGTCAGCTTCCCTGCGTGTTTTGCACGGTCGGGAACACAAGATCCTTCCACGACTCCGGAGTCTTCTTGATGAGTCCACTCTGCTTCATAAAGGTGGCAAAGGCCATCAGGCTATGGGGCGTTACCGTATATTTTATGGCCGGATCTGTAATCCACGTCTTGTACTGCGCAGGAGCTACCTTTCCACCCGACTCTTCAGAGAGGGCCTGAGCAGCCTTATCGGGGTTCGAATTGATTGTCTGAACAGCATCCTGTAGGTCCGCATACAGCTTCTGAGAAAACGCCGTGTTCGCATTATAGAACTTGCTCGTAGCGAACACTCCATTGAAGGTGTGTGGTCCGCCGAACACGTCATAGCTGCGCACGACCACATGCGCTCCTTGTTGTTGCTCTTCAAACTCGAACGGCGGGGATGTGAGGTGGCCAGCGACCTGACCGCTTGTCAACGCTTGAAGACCGTCCGGATGGGAAAATGAAACGATATTGGTATCTAGTGCGTTGGCATCCCCGAGTTGCTGCTCAGCAGCCTTGCGCAGTACCACGGCCTGAATCGATGTAGGCGAAGGCATTGCAATCCTTCCGCCAGACTTGAAGCCTGCGACCGTCTTATACTTCGAATCCTTGGCCATCAGCCACAGATCTGCATCGTCCATTGCCGCAATATATTTCCAGTCGACTCCTTTGGCTGCACCGATGATCAGCGGCGCCACACCGCCAGCAGCGATCTGGATATCGCCAGAAATGACGCCATCCTGGATAGCTGCCCCCGAAGACAGTTCCCTCCACGTAAATTTAGTTTTGGGGAACTGGGTCTCCAGGGTCTTGGCATTCTTCATCACCAGAAGTGGTGCATATCCGATACCGGCTTGGTAGGCGATAGTAACCGAGTCCGGTACCCCGTTGCTCCCCCCACTACTTGCGTTGCCCCCGCCGCACGCAGCAGCCGATAGGAAGACGGTAGTAACTCCGAGTGTCATCCAGGTGCGCCAGCTTCGTCGTCGCCGCCCTGTGCTAATTAATTTCCTCATGGGACGTCAATCACCTTCCGTAGTCAAGACCAGCAATAACAGAAAACCAGTTAGCGCAGTGCGGTAGCGGGTTACGCCATTCCCCAGCGAACGACAGTACGTTTTTCGATCCAACCAAATACGAGGTCGATGAGTATGCCAATAACGGCAATCGTCACAAGCCCCGCGAAGACGCCTGGAATATCCAGGTAATAGCGCGAATTGTTGATAAAGTAGCCGAGCCCGCCTTTGCCGCCCGCGACACCGAACACAAGTTCGGCGGCGATGACCGTGCGCCAACCGAATGCCCATGCGGTCTTCAGACCAGCAATTATATGGGGAAGCGCAGCGGGTAACAACACTTCGCTGATCATCCGCCACCGGCTGAGTCCAATGTTGCGACCGACGGCAATAATGGTTGGATTTACGGTACGGAAGCCAATACTAATGTTGATCGCGATCGGCCACACGACCGCGTTGGCGACAACGAAGATCAAGGCCTGCGAGTTGAGTCCGAACCATAGGATGGCCAGGGGTAGGATTGCAATAGACGGCAGCGGGTTGAGCATCGAGGTTAGAATAGTGAGCAGGTCTTCGCCAAACGTAGTCCAGACCGCAATGGTTGTGAGTACGGCGGCCACTACCATTCCTATTGCCATCCCGGTGAACAGTATCTTCAGGGTCGCCCAGGTCGAGCCTGCGATTTCTCCGGACCCCCATCCGGTAACCAGTCGGTCAGCGACGTCGGAAGGGCTGGAGAACAGCAAGGGATTGACTTTGCTGATACTGACATATGCCTGCCAGACGGCGATTAGGAGTAGTACAATCAGCACACGCCGCACGATAACTGGTAACCGTCCCCAGGCGGGAACCGCAGACAACGACGCCCGACGAGAACGTCCCTTCGAAGGCTGCGCTACCTGGGAGGCAGGCGTGCCCGTCGCGTTTGCCTCCGCCAGACCTGACGACGTCTTAGTCGAAGGGCTTGATTTCATGTCCATCTTCCGCCCCTTCTGAGACGAGCATGCTACGCAAGTGGGATCGCATTTCTAGGTAGTCGTCCGAGTCGGCACGCTTGGTCGCTTCGGATACGTCGACAATTTCTCTGACTACAGATGGGGGGTCGCTCAGGATAACGATACGGTCGCCTAGTATTATTGCTTCCTCGATACTGTGAGTGACGAACAAGATGGTGACCTCGGTTTGAGCTGCAATATCGTTCAGTTCTTGCTGCAGTCGCGATCGGGTCAGTGCGTCCAAACTTCCGAATGGTTCGTCCATCAACAGCATCGCTGGCTCGAGGGCCATCGCGCGCGCTATCGATACTCGCTGCTTCATGCCTCCTGAGAGTTGGTGCGGGAATCGATCTACGGCCTCTGAAAGACCCATCATGCCTAGGTAGTGCTTAGCACGGTCTGCTGCCTTCGCTTTTGACCGTCCGTTACGCCGTAAGGGGTACGCGACGTTATCGAGCACGGTCCGCCATGGGAACAACTGGTCGAACTCCTGAAACACCACAGCACGGTCCGGGCCGGGTGCGACCGTACGTCGGCCCCGCAGCGAAATCGATCCGCCCGAGAGATCGATAAAACCCGCGATCGACTTCAACAACGTTGACTTTCCGCAACCAGACGGCCCCAACAAAATTACCGTCTCAGCCGGACTGAGATCGAAACTTACGTCCTGAACCGCAAGATGGAAGCGATTCTCCAACTTATACCCCAGTCGCGCGTTCTCCACCTGCAGCAAACTGTCACCGGCATGTAGACCGCCAACCAAGCCGGGTTGCCGGTCCGGCGCGGTGGGAGTTTGGGATCCCTGCATACCTGGCACCTTGTCCTTCGCGTCGATCGACCTCGACTCGGCGGCCCGCGCGTCGGCCGCGAGGCATGAGGTCTTACCAGCGGTAACGGTACAGACGGCTGCCAAATAGGTCAACGGTTTACGTTTACTCATCTAGGAATGCGCGCATGCGGCGCTCCCGCCGGGTTCGGTTTCTCCGGCCGGTTAGGCCCAGCGGATGGGATTTCCGATGAGCCAGCGGCATGCGGTGACGAAGGCGTTCGCGACGCGGTACAAGCGGACGGACAAGGCCGGCAAGGGCAGCATCCTCGACGAGTTGTGTGCGACGACGGGGTGGCATCGCAACCATGCCCGTAGGGGGCTCAGGTGGGCGTTGAAGCCAAGGAGCGTCCGCCCGCGGTCGCCGCCCTATGGGACGGAAGTCGTTGGGGCACTGCGTTTACGTTGGCGGTGCTGGGTGCCCCGACGGCAAGCGGCTGGCCCCGGTGTTGGGGGCAGTGACCTCAGGAGCGTGGCCCTTGCAGACCTCGTCGCAGTCGGGCCCGCCCGCCCGACCGTCGGTGGCCCCACCCCGCCTGCCAGCGAGGAGATGGGCAGTACCAGGATGCACGTCAACGCCGCCGGCACACCCAAACACGGCGACGACCGTGTCGAGATGATCCGCGTCCTCGAACTCGTTCGCGACTCCGCGGTCAAATCACAGACCCAGGCGACCAACCAGGTCACGGCCGTCCTGGTAACGGCACCGTCGGAGCTACGCGAAGCGCTCGCGGACCTGCCGCGGATTGCGCTGTTCGAGCGGTGTGCCGCACTACGTCCCGGTGAGCTGGCCACTGGCCATTGCGAAGCACGCATTACGCCTTCTCGCCCGTCGCGCCCTCGCCCTGCGCGCGGAGGCCAAGGCCTTGCGCACGGAACTGACGGCACTGACCGCCGCTACTTCCCCGGCGCTCGTCGAGCTCGCCGGCATCGGAGCCGACAGCGCCGCTGCGCTTCTCATGAGCGCCGGCGACAACCCGCAACGGCTCCGCAGCGAAGCCGCCTTCGCTGCGCTCTGCGGCACCAACCCGATCCCAGCGTCCTCCGGCAAGACCAGCCACTACCACCTCAACCGCGGTGGGAACCGCCAAGCCAACGCCGCCCTGCACCGTGCCGTCGTCACCCGCATGCACTGGCCCCAACCCACCAAGGCCTATGTCGAGCGGCGCACCGCCAAGGGCAAGACCCTGAAGTACCTGCCCAACTTCCCCGCATCCTTCGCCAGCCTCGCCGAGGCCCGCCAGTTTTGCGCCGGCTTCTTCTACGAATACAACTACGTCCACCACCACCCCGGGATTGCCTGGCACACCCGCATCCGTGCACTTCGGGAACGCCAAGACGATCGACCAGGCCCGACAAACCACCCTCACCGCCGCCTACCACGCCCACCCCGAGCGCTTCTAGCTCTGTCGGGACTGTGGATCTAACGGTGTTTCCGGCCCGACACGCTGACGAGTGTCAGCGGGGAAGGTGCCGTGATGATGACGACACTGAACGACATGACCGCGAAGAAGAGGCCCGAGCCCTGCGCTGAGGAGATCGCAGCCCGGGAGCTGGTCCGTTTGGCCAAGGAGCAGGGGTTGTCCTTGACTGGGCCGGACGGGTTGGGCAAGCAGTTCACCAAGTCGGTGCTGGAGACGGCGTTGAACGAGGCGGTGACGGAGCGTCTGGGGCATGAGAAGAACCGGGCACCCGGTGCCCGGGATTCGGCCAATGTCCGCAACGGCACGAGGGCCAAGACGGTGACCCACGCCACTGGTGAGGTCGAGCTGGCGGTGCCCCGAGACCGGGAAGGCACCTTCGAACCGGTCATCGTCCGCAAACGACAACGACGGCTCACCGAGGTCGACGAGATCGTCTTGTCGTTGTATGCCCGCGGGTTGACCACCGGGGAGATCGCGGCGCATGTCGACCAGATCTATGGCGCCTCGGTCAGCAAGGAGACCATCAGCCGGATCACCGACAAGGTGATCGAGGAGATGCAGACCTGTCCACCCGACCCCTGCAGGAGGTCTACGCGGCGATCTTCATCGACGCGATCGTGGTCAAGGTCCGTGACGGTCAGGTCGCTAACCGGCCCCTCTACGCGGCGATCGGGGTCAGCTTGGCCGGGGAGAAAGACGTGTTGGGGTTGTGGGCCGGCACCGGCGGTGAGGGCGCGAAGTTCTGGATGAGCGTGCTGAGCGACCTGCGCAACCGCGGCGTCAAGGACACCTTCTTCGTGGTCTGCGATGGCCTGAAGGGTCTGCCCGAGGTGGTCGGGCACGTGTGGCCGCTGACCACGGTCCAAACGTGCATCATCCACCTGATCCGTAACACCTTCCGGCTCGCGTCACGGCGGGACTGGGACGCGCCCAAACACGACGTGAAACCGATCTACACCGCTGTCAACGCCGGGGCCGCCAGGGCGGCCCTCGAAGAGCTGACCGAGAAGTGGGGCACCAAGTACGGTGCGATCATCCGGCTCTGGAACAACGCGTGGGAGGAGTTCATCCCGTTCCTGGACTACGACGTGGAGATCCGCACCGTGCTGTGCTCCACTAACGCCATCGAGAGTCTGAACGCCCGCTACCGCCGGGCCGTCAAGGCCAGAGGCCACTTCCCGACCGAGCAAGCCGCCCTGAAATGCCGGTACCTGTTCACCAGATCCCTGGACCCCACCGGGCAAGGCAGGGCACGATGGACCACGCGGTGGAAGCCAGCACTCAACGCGTTCGCCATCACCTTCGCCGACCGCTGTCCGGCAGCAGAAACCTACTAATGAAAACCGCCGGAAACACAGTCCCTTCCGGGCGGATAGTTCTGCTTCGTTGGCGTACCGGTAGTAGCCGACTGTGGTGTGCGTGGTCGCGCCAGGGTCCCGCGAGCTGCGCAGCGCACCCGGAGTTGACGAGTTTGTAGTTAGATTGAGCTTGGAGGATCAGTGACGCGCATCGTGATCATGGGCGGTGGGCCGGCCGGGTACGAGGCGGCTCTGGTGGCCGCCCAGTACGGCGCCGAGGTGAGCTTGGTGGAGGAGGAGGGCCTGGGTGGCGCCTGCGTGCTGTATGACTGCGTGCCCTCCAAGACCTTCATCTCCTCGGCCGGAGTGCGCACCGACCTCCGCCACGCCAAGGACCTCGGGGTGGACATCGACTTGGGCAAGGTCGCGGTGGCCGCGCCTGTCGTGCACGGTCGGGTGCGCTCCCTTGCCGTGGCTCAGTCGGCGGACATCCGATCGCGACTGCAGCGCGAGGGCGTGGACATCACGGCTGGGCGCGCGCAGATCGTCGACGACATGCCGGGGATGGCCACCCACCGGGTCTCCGTGGAGCGGGACGGCGCCGACCCGGTGGTGCTGGGCGCCGACGTGGTGCTGGTCGCGATCGGTGCTCGGCCGCGCGTGCTGCCCGGCGCGCGACCCGACGGGGAGCGCATCCTGGACTGGCGGCAGATCTATGACCTCGAGCAGCTGCCCGAGCACCTCATCGTCGTCGGGTCCGGTGTCACCGGTGCGGAGTTCGTGTCTGCCTACACCGAGATGGGCGTCAAAGTCACCCTGGTCTCCAGCCGGGACCGGGTGCTGCCCGGTGAGGACGCTGATGCCGCGACGGTCCTGGAGGATGTGCTCGCCGAGCGCGGCGTGACCCTGGTGAAACAGGCCCGCGCGGAGACCGTCGAGCGCACCGAGTCCGGGGTGCTGGTGAGGCTGACGGATGGCCGCACCATGGAAGGCAGCCACGCGCTGATGACGGTCGGCTCGGTACCCAACACTGCCGACCTCGGTCTGGACCGCATCGGGGTGGACCTCGACCGCGGTGGGTACATCCCCGTCGACCGAGTGTCGCGGACGTCGGTGGCCGGGGTGTACGCGGCCGGTGACTGTACCGGGCTGCTGCCGCTGGCCTCGGTCGCGGCGATGCAGGGCCGGATCGCAATGTGGCATGCCTTGGGCGAAGGCGGCCCCCCGATCAAGCTGAAAACGGTGGCCGCCGCGGTGTTCACGTGCCCGGAGCTGGCGACGGTGGGGATCAGTCAGCAGGCCATCGACGCGGGCGAGGTCGCCGCACGGACGGTGATGTTGCCGTTGGCTACCAACCCGCGCGCAAAGATGCAGGGCTTGCGCCGCGGCTTCGTCAAGCTGTTCTGCCGCCCGACCACCGGCGTGGTGATCGGCGGTGTGGTGGTGGCACCGGTGGCCTCGGAGTTGATTCTGCCCATCGCGCTGGCGGTGCAGAACAACCTGACCGTCAACGACCTGGCGCACACGTTCTCGGTGTACCCCTCCCTGTCCGGGTCGATCACCGAGACCGGACGGCAGCTGATGAGCCACGACGACCTGGACTGAGCAAGCATTGGGCTGGCGGGCGAAGCCCCGCTAGGTGTAGTGGGCCGCTCGGCCACGCCTGTTCGCCGCAGGTCACACCTTCTGCGTGGTTCGGGGGTGGCTGAGAATATGGGCGATCAAATCGCGGACGGCGCCGGCGGGAGGGTTGCGCGGGCCGACCCAGATGGCCCGCAGTTGGCGGCGCAGGTCGATACCGCTGACCGGTACGCGGCCGAGCCGGTGGCTGATGATGTCGTCGGCGACGGCGAGCTCGCTGAGGACGGCGGGCCCGGCGCCGGCGAGCACGGCGGCGCGGACGGCTGAGGTGGTGGACAGCGTCAGAGCCGGCAGAACCTGGACGCTGTCCCTGCCGAGCGCCGCGGCCAACGCTGCCCGTAGCGCGTACCGGGTCCCCGATCCGTCCTCGCGGCTGACCAGCGGGATCTCATTCAGCTCCGCGGCGGTGATAGTCCGGCGACGCTGCACCCACGGGTGGTCGGGGCGCAGCACCACGACCAGCTCGTCGCGTCCGATCACCCGGCTGCGCACCCCGCGTGGGCTGTGTGGGCTCTCGATGAAACCGACGTCGGCCTGCCTTTCGCGTACCTGTTCCACTACGCTGTCGCTGTTGGTCGCGGTCAGCACCACCTCAGCCGCCACCCCGCCGCGGCGCCGCGCCGCTGCTTGCAACGACACCAACCAGCCGGGCAGCAGGTGCTCGGCGATCGTCAGGCTCGAGCTCACCTGCACATGCGTACGCACATCGTGGCGCAGCGCCGCGAGTCCGGTGTCCAGCTCACCGGCTACGTCGAGCAGCCGCGCGGCCCACTGGGCGACCACCACTCCCGCAGCCGTGAGCGTGGAGCCGTGCATGGTGCGAACCACCAGCTGGACGCCGGTCTGCGCCTCGATCGAGGAGACCCGCGCCGACACCGCCTGCTGGCTGACGCCGACTTCACGGGCAGCGGCGTTCAGGCTGCCGGTGTGCGCAACGGCGAGCAACACCTCCAACGCGCCCAGCTCAGGCATCCGGGGGCTCAGCGTCACGCCACCACAGTAGCCGCCCCACAAGGCCGCTTTGTACCTAGCCGACCGGCTCCACGCTGAGCGGACGGCGCAGGAGGGGCCGGCGGACGGGTCGCAACGCCGCCGCGACGTCGGTCAGGGCCCGGGCAGACGGGCTCTCCCGCGCTCCGGCGACGACGGGCACCCCGCTGTCACCGGCCTCGCGCAGCGCCGCATCCAACGGGACCTGCCCCAGCAGCGGCACCCCCAGCTCGCCGGCGAGTCGCTCCCCGCCTCCGGAACCGAACAACGCGGAACGGCCCTCGCAGTGCGGACAGATCAGCTCGGACATGTTCTCCACGACACCAGCGATCGGCATGTCCACGTCGCGGGCCATGACGCCGACCCGGCTGGCCACGGTCCGGGCGGCCTGCTGCGGGGTCGTGACCACGACCAGCGACGCCTCGGGCAACAACTCCAGCACCGACAGCGTCACGTCCCCCGTACCTGGCGGCAGGTCGAGCAGCAGGACGTCGAGCGGGCCCCAATGCACGTCGTGCACAAACTGGGTCAGCGCCTTGTGCAGCATCGGACCGCGCCAGACGATGGGCTCCTCGTCCTCGACCAGGAAGCCGAGTGACATCAGCCGGACACCATGGGCCTGGACCGGCAACATCGTTTCGTACATGGCGATGGGGCTGCGCCGCACCCCGAACAGCTGGGGCACCGAATAGCCCCACACATCGGCGTCGAGCAACCCGACCGACTTGCCCTGTTGGGCCAGGGCCACCGCTAGGTTGGCGGCCACACTGGACTTGCCCACGCCGCCCTTGCCGCTGGCGACCGCGAACACCGCGGAGGCCGCTGACGCGCCACCGGCCGGACGGTTCGCCAAGAACTTGTCCGCCACCGCTCGGCGTTCGGGCTCCGACATGACGGTGAAGGTGACCTGCACGTCGCCGGTTCCCGGCACCGAGGACACCGCGGAAGTGACGTCACGGGTCAGCTTGTCGGTCATCGGGCAGCCTGCCGTCGTCAGGGCGACCTCGACCTCAACGCGGCCGCCGCGACCCGTCGTCACCGCGCGGATCATGTCAAGCTCATCGAGGGACCGGTGCAGCTCCGGATCCTTTACGTCACCGACCGCACGACGCACGGCAGCGACATCAACGGGTTCGCGCCCTAGTCCCAGCACAGCGGTTCCTCTCCTCGGGCCAGTCTGTCGGTCGGTTCCAGCTTGTCGGTCGGTCGGTTCGCTTCGGTCACAGGGCGAGTACCGGCACGGCGTCGCCCGCCCGCACCGGGCGCGCACCGGGGTCGACGCGCAGCAGGCAGTCGGCGTCGGCGAAGGCCGTCAGTCGGTGCCCCGAGTCGGCGAGCCCACCGAGCACGGTGCCCTCGCCTCGGCTCAGCAGACCAGGCACAAAACGCGTGACCTCGGCTCGCCGCGCCAGCGATGCGGTGAGAACCAACGGGTGCCAGGGCGGCATCGGGTCGAGGTGCCCCTGGCAGGCCCGCAGCAGCGTACGCCCGAACACGAGGTAGGAGACGAGGGCGGCCGTGGGGTTGCCCGGAAGAGCGAGGACGGGCGTCGTCCCCAGCGCACCCAGCCCCTGCGGGCCCCCCGGAGACATCGCCACGCTCAGAAAGCGCATGCACCCCAATGGCGTGAGGGCCTGTCTGACGACCTCGTAGGCTCCGGCACTGATGCCGCCCACCGTGATCAGCAGGTCGTGGTCCACCGCCGCACCGAGCAGTGCACCGAGCAGCAGGTCCTCGTCGTCCGGCAGGTGGCCCATCTCGGTCGCCACCGCCCCGTCCTGCTCGAGCAGGGCGGCCAGCATCGTCGCGTTCGAGTCGTAGACTCCACCGGCGGGCCGCGGTGCGCCCGGGGATACCAGCTCGCTGCCGGTGGTGAGCACAGCGACCCGTGGCCGCCGGTGCACCGGCACGTCCCGAATGCCCACCGCCGCCAGCATCGCCAGCCGCGCCGGCGTGAGCTCGGTTCCCCCGCGCAGCGTCAGGTCGCCGCGGCGGAGCTCGTGGGCGGCCTGACGGATGTTGGCGCCGCGCGGCGGGCAACGGCGCACCGTCATCGTCTCGGTACCTGCGTCGGTCCACTCCACCTGCACGACCGTGTCCGCACCGTCCGGGACCGGCGCACCGGTCATGATGCGCTGGGCCGTCCCCGGTGCCAGGCAGGTGGGGGCCCGTGGTCCCGCCGGAATGTCCCCCCGGACCGGCAGCACTCCACCACCCGCTGGGATGTCCTGGGCGCGAAGGGCGTAGCCGTCCATCGCGGCGTTGTCGAAGGGCGGCAGGTCCAGCGGCGACGCGATGTCTTCGGCGAGGACGCACCAGCGCGCAGCCTTCAGATCGCGCTGGACGACGGCAGTTGGGCGGGCGAGCGCGAGCACGTTGGTGGTGTGGGTTTCGACCGAGTCGCGCAGCACGGACCGGCGCGTCGCAACGGTCATACCCGCTCCCGCGGGACGGACACCGACGGCGTGCTCGTTGCCTCGGCGGCCAACGTCTCGAGCACCCGGGCGGTGTTGGCGGCTCGGAGCGACCACCACTGGCACGGGTCGTTCTCGCCTGGCTGTGCCGCGGGCTGACGCTGCGACCACCATCGGGCGTGCGCGCTCAGCCAGGCGAGGGTGGCCGGCGCGTCCTGTTCCAGCATGGCCCGCAGGGCAAAGCGGCGCTCACCGCGGCGGAACCCCACTCCTACATGCTTCGCACAGGTGGCGAGGTCTCGGTGGGTGAGGACGACGCCGCAGCGGATCGGGGCGACCAGTGCGTCGAGCGTGTCGTCGAAGGAGTCCGCAGGGTCCATGCCGGGGGGTGCGGCGCGTAGGGCGAGCGGCAGCAGCTCGGCCGCACCCAGCTCTGCGTACTCGGCACGCAGTGCCTGCTCGGTCAACCTCGCCCACGCCGAGGCCGAGGCGATGCCCAGCTCGGTGACGGCGAGCAGGTAGCCCGGCGCCCAGCTCCAAATGTGCTCGTGAAAGAGCGCGGTGCGGGCCCGGTGTAGCCGCGCCCGGCCGCGCTCATCGGGCGCCACCTCCTCGGCCTCGCCGAGCTCCGCGTACAACATGAGCAGCGCTCCGAGGTGGTCTGCGTCTTCCGGTGCCTGCAGGCCCAGGACCCTCCAGAAACCCGCGATCCGGTCGAGACCTTCCCCGCCGAGCTTGCCCTCGGGCCCTAGGTGGATCGCCCCGTGCGGTGGCACGCTGAGCACAAACGCATCGGTGTGCTCGACGCCCGTCGGGATCGGCAGGTCCAGGGCCTCGCAGACGGCGCGGTTGCCCGGCGGCGGGGTGAGGACGGCAGCGCCCAGCGAGCGAAACAGCTCCCACCGGGTGGGCACGATCAGGGCTCCCGAACGGCGAAGGCGGCCGGGCTCGGCTTGAGCGGGCGCATCAGCCAGGACGGTCGGCGCATCCCCTGCGGTGAGGCCTGTCCGGCCGGCCGGGTCATCGTCAACCACTGGGCGTACACCTCTCGCGCCTTCGCGGTGTCGACGGAGATGTCGCCCGCTCGGTCCTGCGGCCCGGCGGGCACCACCCGGACGGCCTGGTGCCAGCAGTGCATCCCGGAGATGGGGTCGGGGTGAACCGGGAAGGTCAGGTTCTGGTGCACCCCGGTATCGCTCCACCAGATGCGTTGGGTGTCTGGATCGCTGCTGGCGTAGGGGTGCACCGCCTTGACCCGTCGCATGGTCCAGTCGTCCGCATCACGCTGCAGGTCGACGGTGGCCATCATTCCGCCCGCTCCACCGGACTGCTCGGTTGTCCGCCACCGGCCCATGTGGTGGCTACAGGCCACGACGCCGGGCCGGATGCCCTCGGTGATCCACGCCTTGGCGATGAAGTACCCGATGTCGGTCTGCACCCGGACCAGGTCACCGGTGTGCGCGACGCCGAGCCGCCCCGCGTCGGTGGGGTGGATCCACACCGGGTTGGTGTGCGCGAGCTCGTCCAACCACTTGGAGTTCGCCGAACGGGTGTGGATCTGCGTCGGCAGCCGGAAGGTGGACAGCAGCACCAGCTGGTCGGGGGCCAGCGCGTCCGGGTGGACGTGGCTCTTAATGTAGCCGGGCAGCGCCTGCTCCGGCCAGCCCCAGCCGGCCAGGGTAGAGGAGTAGAACTCCAGCTTGCCCGAGGGCGTCGGGAAGCCCTGCCGGATGACGCCGTCGACCTCAATGCCCACCGCCCGGCGCCCGGTGTCATCGGGGGCGGGGGCTCCCATCGGCACGATGTTCGGGTTCGCCGGCTTCGGCGTCGAGGTGTATACCCGACCCAGCGTGGAGACGTTGACATCGGCCAGCTCCTCGGCCGGCACCGGGAAGGTGTATTGCGCGCCGAGGCCCTTGGCGATCTCGAAGGCGCCGTAGCGGCGCATGAACTGCAGCGGGGTCAAGCCTTCCTGCGCCGCCCGCTCGGGCAGCCCGGGCACGGAGTTCTCGAACATCCAGCCGTAGTACTCGTCGACCGAGAGCTTCTCACCGGGGTTGGCCCGCGACTCGTGGTATTGCCGGATGCCGAGGCTGCCGTCGGGGTCGATGCGCCAGGACAGCTCGATCCACCACTCGTTCTCCTCCCACACCTCGCCGGGGTTCACCTGCCGACTGTCGGTGATGGTCTCGCCGAGGCGCTCCCGCGCAGCCCGCAGCACCGGTTGCCGGAAACCCAGCCACTGGCCGTCGTACTGCTCGTAGGAGTGGGTGTCGTGCCGCTCGGACCCGTGTCCCATGGGCAACACGTAGTCGGCCAGGTAGGCCGACTCGCTCCAGGTCGGTGTCAGCGCGACGAAGCAGCCCACCTTCTCCTCATCGGTGAGGACCTCCATCCACGACAGACCGTCCGGGTTCGTCCACACCGGGTTGTAGACGCGGACGAAGTAGGTGTCGAGCTTGCCTCGGCCTTCCTTGAGAAAGTCCGGGAGCAGGAACGACATCTCGTTCTGCGCCAGCGGGTACTCCATCGGCCACGTCAGCTCCTGCCACACGCCGGGGTGCGGCGGGGTGTGGATTGGCTTGGGTACGAACTTGTTCCAGGTGTTGGCGAACAGGCCGCCTTCGGTGCCGATGGACCCGAGCAGCGCCGAGATCAGCACCAGAGTGCGGGTGACCTGCCAGCCGCCGAGGTTCGAGGCGGCGGCCGAGCGCCAGCAGTGCGAGGAGAACCGGGTGCCCGCGCCGGCGACGATCTCGGCGACCTCCTCCAGCGTGGCGGCGTCGATGCCCGACTCGGCCGCGGCGTAGTCGAAGGTGAACTCGTCGTACAGCGTCGCCAGCTCGGCCTCGAAGGTCGCGAAGTCCTGCGGCAGCTCGGGCCGAGCGGCCTGCAGGTACTCCTCCCAGTTCCACCACTGCCGCACGAACTCACGGTTGTAGCGACCGGTGACGATGAGGTGCCGCGCGACGGCCAGGTTGATCGCCGCTTCGCTACCCGGCTGCGGGGACAACCAGTGGTCGGCATGGGTCGCGGTGTTGGACAACCGGGTGTCCAACACGATGACCTTCGCGCCGTTGGCCCGGGCCTCGATGATCCGCTGGGCGTGCGGGTTGAAGTAGTGCCCGGTTTCCAGGTGCGAGCTGATCAGGTAGATCACCTTCGCGTTGGCGTGGTCCGGGCTGGGCCGGTCGGCGCCCATCCAGAACTGGTAGCCGGTGCGCCCGCCACTGGAGCAGACGTTGGTGTGCGAGTTGTGGCCGTCCACCCCCCAGCTGGCCAGCACCCGCTCGGTGTAGCCATCCTCACCGGGGCGCCCGATGCTCACCATGATTTCGTTCTGTCGTTCCTCGATGATGGCCGCGCGGAGGCGCGCCGCGATCGCGTCGAGCGCGTCGTCCCAGCTCACCCGCTCCCACTGGCCCGAGCCCCGCTCGCCGACCCGGCGCAAGGGGTACAGGATCCGGTCGGGGTCGGTCACCTGGTTGATGGTCGCGGGCCCCTTGGCGCAGTTACGTCCGCGCGAACCCGGGTGCTCGGGGTTGCCCTCGAACTTCCGGACGTGCAGGTCCTCGCGGTCGACGTAAGCCAACAGCCCGCACGCCGACTCGCAGTTGAAGCACGTGGTGGGCACCAGCATGTAGTGGTGCTCCTCATGCCGCGGCCAGGCCCGCGAGCTCACCTCCACCCAGTCGTCCCAACGCTCCTTGGGCGGAAAGGCGGACAGGTGCACCCCGCTCGGGCCCTGGTAGAAGGTTTCGCCGCGGGCCTCGACGTCCTTGCGGGCGGCGGAGACCCGCTCGGCGCGGGCGGACAGGGACGCAGACAGTGACCCAGACAATGACTTTGCCATGAGACCTCCTCAGGCCAGGGGAACGGATTGGCCGGCCTGGACGTAGGCGTGTTCGTGCGCCAGCAACCCAATGAGCGCGAAGGGCACAGCGATCACCCCGATCCACGGCGCCGCGACGGACACGGCCACCGCGACGACGCCGACCCAGAACAGTCGTGCGAAGCGGCCTCGCACCATCTCGTGGGTGGCCAGGCGGGCATGGGCGGTGACGTGCGGCAGGCTTGCCTCGGTCCAGACGAGGGCAAGGTGGACGGCCGCGGCGACGGCGAGCACCACCTCGATGGCATGGGCACCCCGCGCCGGGGAGAGCCACACGGCGAAGGGCAGCAGGGTCGCAGCCCCGGCCAGCACCGACTGGACGGCCAGGTGCGCCGGCAGCAACGGGTTCTGCCACAGATCCCGGGCCTTGGCCTGGGCGAAGAGGTAGGCGGTGTAGCACGCCGTCGCCACGGCGAGAGCGATCCCGACCACGCCGGTGACCTGCTGGAAGACTCGAGCATCGAGGACCGAGGCCACCAGATAGAGCACGACGATCCCGCCGTAGGCGCCGATGACGAACGCGCCCTTCACCAACCAGCTCGTCCAATGGCGTTTGGTGAAGATCAGATAGAAGCGCGACGGGTGCTTGAGGTCCCAGATCAGCAGCACCCCGGTGATGCCGAGGAACACCAGCCCCACCGCCGGTGCCACCCAGCGGGTGACCCCGTCGGACCAGTCGAGCAGGCCGGTCAGCGCCAGCAGCACGGCCAGCAGGAAGGCTCCGGCGGCGATGCTCTTGGTCCACGTGTAGAGGCTGACCCGCCAACCCCAGGGAGCGTGATGGGGGATGTCGTAGGACAGCAGCGCGGCCGCCGACGAGCGGGCCCCCTCGGGGTGCCCGGCGCGGACGAGCTGCGGGTCGGGCGCGCCTTGGGTGGCCCAGGCGTACAGGCCGCCCTCGGGCCGGGTCGCGCCCAGCGGGTCCAGGGTGGCCTGGTGCGCCCCGAGGTAGAACACCCCGGGCCCGGTCTCCTTCTCCGGCCGGCGGACGAGTGCGGGGCGGCGCGCGACGAGCTGCGCCACTTTGGACGTCGGGTCGTTACCATCGCCCACCAGGATGGCCTCGGTCGGACACACCGAGACACACGCCGGTTCGAGGCCCGCATCGATCCGGTGGGCGCACATGTTGCACTTCTCGGCCGAGTGATCCTCAGGATTGATGAAGATCGCATCGTAGGGGCAGGCCGCCATGCACGCCTTGCACCCGATGCAGATCTCCTTGTCGAAGTCGACGATGCCGTCCGGGCGTTTGTACATCGCTTCGGTCGGGCAGGCGGTGACACACGGCGCGTCGGTGCACTGATTGCACCGCGTCACCTGGAACGCCCGACGGGCCTGCGGGAAGGTACCCACATCCACCGACTTCACATACGTGCGGGTGACCCCGACCGGCACCTCGTTCTCGCTCTTGCACGCCGTGGTGCAGGCATGGCAGCCAATGCACCGGGTCTGATCGAGGACCTTCAACCACCGGATCGGACGCTGCGCCACCTGCTCCATGATTGGAGAAACTAGCCTGAACTGCTGAACAACAACACCTAAGCCGGCCTTGTACCGGTACAAGACCGGCTTGTGGCCACATGGGGACAGGTGTCGCTGGGCAACACTAGGGTGACCACAGCAGAGCTACGAAGGAGTTGGCGGTGACGCAGAGCCCGGATCCCGAGGACCGGCGGGAACCAGAAGGGGCGAGAGCGGCGAGTGCGTTGCGCCGGATCCGGGAACGTCGGCCGCCGATGAGCTCGGTCGGGCACGACCCAGACTACCGCTTCTCGCTGGCCAATGAGCGCACGTTCCTCGCCTGGATCCGCACGGCGCTGGCCCTGCTCGCCGGCGGCGTCGCTGCCGTGCAGCTGGTCCCCGCATTCAACTTCCCCGGCGGCAAGCTGACCCTGGGCGTCATCCTCGTCGTGCTCAGCATCGTGGTCGCGGCCGGAAGCTATTACCGGTGGACGGCCAACGAGCGGGCGATGCGCCTGAGCCACTCCTTGCAACCCTCGCTGGTTCCGCGGCTCCTGGCCGCTGGGTTGACATTGGTCGCGCTCCTGGCCCTGCTCATGGTGGTCATCGGTGCGTGAGAACCGCCGCCGCGATCCGCAGCAGGTGCTCGACCGTGGACTGCAGAGCGAGCGCACCCGGCTGGCCTGGTCGCGCACCGCCCTGTCCTTCGCGGCGGTGGGCGCGCTGCTGCTGCACACCGCAATGTCGACGGGTCATCGGCTGCAGGAACTGCCCGGGCTGCTCGCCCTCTGTTCCGCCGCAGTCACCTACCTCCTCGGTGTCGGCCGCTATCACGCCACACCCCGCAATGTCTTACGCGAGCAACCGATGACCTCCGCCGGCTCCGTCCGCACTCTTGCCGGGCTCACCACCCTCACCGCTGTTCTCGTCCTGATTCTCATCACGACATGACGCCACACCATGCCGAAGTCACTGCCATGATCCTGTCAACCGAAGATGGCGCGCGGATTTCGGACCTGAATGGACGCTTTTTCCGATCGCGCGGCTTCCCTATACGAAGTCGACGCGGTCGCGACCAGCTCATTGATGAGATATCTTCTGGACTCTTGACTACTCGATTAGCCGATCGCGTAGACCCAGTCGAGACGTTAACAAGCAGAGTTCACCAAGTTCTTCGGTTGCATCGCCTAATCGGACAATTCGTAAGATCGATGCTCGTGTTTCGGCGTCGGTCAGCACCAACCGTCGCGCGATTTCGCGACCAGCGGCGATAAGGTCAGACTCGACTTCAACCACCTGCGCCAGTAATCCCATTTTAAGCGCATCAACCGCTAAACCCTTCTCCTGCAGGGGAAACCCTGCAAGCGGATTCTGCTCCCACGAGACGTGTAGGCCGGCGTGTCCCTAGAACCACGCCGAACTGTGGGCTCGGAAACCTCCGTATCACATCGATGGTTCCGACCCTGAACGTGCACGCTGCTACTAGATCAGCCACTGTCCCAATAGTGGCACCATTAACGCATGCGATAATTGGAACAGGTGCATAAGCGATCTTCGCAAGTAGCCGCTCAAGTTGCATAACCCTCAAGTGTAATATGCCGTCCTCGTCTGGTGCTAGGTCGAATCCTGAGCAGAAGTGCTTGCCTTCGCCCCGCATTGGCCGCGACCGAGAGGGTTGCGCGGCCCCGCGCGCGGCGTGTGACAGTCGATGCCGAGCTGCGCGCCGTGGTGGTGGACCTGCTGGGCAAGCGGTGGAGTCCGGAGCAGGTCTCCCACGAGCTGCA
>JAABUK010001808.1_pt1 | contig 40066 bp, 66 predicted proteins | sample 5559141 | NCBI WGS metagenome assembly JAABUK01 (sample SAMN10711869, study PRJNA513367) | rock metagenome | isolation source: Antarctica rocks | place: Antarctica: Victoria Land, Pudding Butte nord | collected 2016-01-03 | reverse complement strand
TGTCAGTGTTTCCCATTGACACCATATTCACCCCTCCAGAACTGCTGCTGATTGGCGGCGTCTGGCCTTCTATGGATGAGCTGGTGGCACGCGGCAAGCGAGTCATGTTTGTCAGTGGTGCAGACTATGGACTGGCCATGAACACAGTCATCTTTACCAAGTAAGCATCTTCTGAATGCTGCAACTTGGACGCTGAAGTGCAAGACATGCAGGAAGACATTTACAGCATCATCGTCATGCAATTGACGTGATCAGATGCCATTGCTGTGTAACAGTGAGTGCAGGGCACGCATCTGCACCTGGCACCGCCGATGGATTGCATCTGTCTCTGGCATACGATGCTTGCAGGCTCTTGACACAGTGCAAAAGTCCTTGCAAAACCCAAAAGTCTTGCCTCCTCTGCATATGGCCAATGAACAACACAGCTTACAGTACCTGACCACCCTTGCAGCAGAAATGCTCAACATTGATTGCATGTTGTGTGCAGGGATGGGACAGTGTGTGGGTGGAGGGAGCCGCCTCTGAGACATTTTGTTGCGGCGCCAGTCTGCAGTGTGGAGACCAATGGCACCTACCCAGCTGAGGGTGCAACCCTAAATGGCCAGCTGTACCGTGTCACCACCTGTGAACTCCAGTATGGCCCAATGAACTGTGACTTCATCTGGGGAGCATCAAACGAGTAGGTTCCTGACTTGGGTTGCTTGCGCTTGCTGCCCTGTTTACTCACTAGTCCATGTTGAGGCACAACTCCATGCCTTCCTGCTTGCATGACAAGGTTCTGGTTCTTTGCTGTAACACCATGGTGCAGTGTTCATTTTGCTTTGATGTTTGACCACTTGTTGCAGGCCTCTGCTGGATGAAGTGACTTTGCCTGAGGTGTCTCGCTGTGCTCTTAACTCACCATCACCTGACTCTCTCACCCCAGCTCGCGCAGCTGCAACAATCTGGACATGGGCTGATGGTCACCCCTATGACCCCTACTCCGGCCAGAACCAGCCCGTACAGTTGTGGATGATGCTGCAAGACATGCTTCAGTCTTTCTTTGTTGGCGATGACACAAAGGTGACACAGGCTGCAAATCTCTGACATTGCGTGATCAGCTGACTGCCTGTCTGGGTGACTCCCTGGCTGACTCGCATCCAGTGCACTGACATCAGTGTATTCAATGTAATCTGCCTTTCGTACAAGACCAGACGCTTGGCCATCATGGGCTGCACTACATGCCTGGCTTGCCAAATTTGCTTATCATGTCCATGCATCGATTTTGACAGGCTAGTGATGTGGTTATGCAGGCAGAGTGTGGGGCTATTTCCACCATTGATGGGCGATGGCGAGCTGTGAAGTGCAGCAGCATCTTGCCCACAGCATGCAGAGGAAATGGTGGTGAGTGGCAGCTGGCAACAGGAGTTAGAGGCACCTGTCCTCCTGGGTATGTATGGGAGGTGCCACACCATGCCAAGGAGAACATGCAGCTGCAATCGCTGCTGAAACTCAATGCTGGACCACCAGTGGAAGCCGCTTGGCTTCCTGTAGCAGGTAAACTTCAGCCAACCATGCATACAATTGCCCGTTGCAGGTATGTCACTTTGGAAAACGTCATTTCTGTGGCGCCAAATAAGGGCTTGTGTGTTCAAACTTGGTGGCACAGCTTTGTTGTAGTCAGCAGGCTTGTGTGTTGCACAACAAGTTTGTGTCAACGCATCCGTTGTGCATGCTAATTCTGTATTTCTGTACAGGATACTCAGTTGTCTGATGCTCACCCTGGTGCTTGATTGCAGGCCCTCATTGGAACATAACTTGGCCAGCAGCAGCATGAATATGCTCGGTGGCCCTTACACCACTGCTCTGATATCAGACGAGCAGGTGTATACATATCATTTGCTACCTGTAGCTTCAAAATTGCCTACCAGTGTCCTTCAGGGCATGAGTGTGGCCCATCTACCATTTCAGTTGTGCCATATGAGTCGTCGTTACTCTGCTGTGTTACACTCTTATCTGTGAAACGGATGCATTGTCCATTGTAACTGTCATTCAAGTCTGTTCAATCCTATGCAGAATAAAACCTGCCGTTTCATGTGTTGTGTCGCATATACCACCTGTGGAGGTTGGCAATCGTTCCCTGTCACTGTGGCAATGTGAGCATGCTGAAATGCATTTCATTGCGATAAGCGCTTGGGTGGAGGTGTGCTCCGAACAATGCAGTTGAATGACTGCAACTCACCCCCAGGGTTAGATTCCAGCTTCCACTTTGCAGAGTTGACTTGTTTTCTTGCCGCACAGTCACAAATGTAACTTCTGCCGACAAGTTGAAGTCGTGATGTGCTTGGCTGTGGCATCTGAGCAACGACCTGGTCAGAGCAAGCCTTCTTATGCTGTACGATCGAGTAGCTGTTACTTGTTGAGCGATATGTAATAGCTTTCAACCTGAGAGCTGCTCTTGACGATAATGGCTACTGTCGAAAGCTTTCGTGTCACCAAGTCTCCCGCAGAGACGAGAGCAATCTCACAGCAGACGCAAGCATTTCCAAGCAAGCTCGAATCGACAGGAGCCAGCCTTGATGCCTGCTTCCTGGAGGTTGTGTGCTAACTATCTGTTTCTCATCATAATTGTGGTGGTCTTGACTGGTTCAGCATTCATGCTCGCAGCCAATATTGACATTGGGGCGCAGGTGTACCCCAAAAACAACATAAGGAGACCAAAGCTGCTAGAACAGTTGCAAGATATGCTTGCGCACAAAATGTGTGCTGCCGAGATGATAGTTGATGCAAACTTGGTTCCTGGTCAAAGAAACCCTGATGCAGCTGTCTGTCTCAAGTTGGATGTGTATCGGGAAATCTTTGAGGCATTCATCGATGGGTTTGCAGCTTACAGGCCGCTCCTGACACAAGTCAAGGTTGACACCCAAACAGTCTAGCTCAGCCATAAAGCTGACCATCACCCATGCCTCAGCATTGCTTTGCAGGCACAGGTTGCTGCAAATTTTATGCTTGATGCAGGACGCCTATGACACAGCCTTGCAGCAAGGGCTTCAATGTGCACTTGAAAATATGGACCTGCGCTCTGAGCTGGCAAAAGCAGCCAATGTGCAAGCTCAAGCTGTCAGCCTGGCACGCTCAGAGTCTGCAGCTGAGGCTGCTGCTTCCAAGCTGCATCTGCAAACAAAGTATGCCACCCTGAGCATAGTGCTCACAATTTGGCAGTCTACTTGCTGCCATGTCTTTAGCTTGCAAGCACAAGCCATGCACAGCCTGCACATGTGCCATTTATGGGGTGTAGGTGCATTGCAAACATCTGTCAAATCTTATGATGAGGGGTTGCTGCAGTTGCATTGCACTGCCAAGGCACACCTATATCACTCACAGCCTGAGAATCATGTACAGGTTGGTTGAAATGGAAATCAAGGCAGCTGAGGCCGAGGAACGGGCATGCAAGTTGACGGCTGCATCTGCTAAAACCAGGTGTGGTGACTGTTTTCCTGCCATTAGGACAAAGTTTTGCATTTGCCGCAAGCAAACAATGCATTGCAATGGCAGATGTCAGGAGTGCTATATGGTTTGTTAGTAAGCAATTTTGCATAGTTACCCCAAACATTGTCATAGATGCAAGCAGTCTTAAAGCAACACCAGTAGAGATGCGTTTTTGTGCAGATCAAATGCAGATTTAGCAAAGGCTGAGGTTGCACACTTGAAGGAACTGGAGCAGCATTTGCAGCAAGCCCTGCACACTGAAGCTGAGTGGTGGACCAAGCCTACAGCTTCTTTTGTTGGTGCTGCTCTTGTCGGCTCCCAGCAATAGGACTAAGCATTCTTGCAGCAGCTGTGGATGCAGCCTTGCAGCCAGGAGTCCTTTCAGTTTCAAACAAATTGTCAGTGAATGCAGATCTTTCACAAGCTGTCGGGTTGAACGACGGCATTCAATGTCAGGCTGCTGCTATGTCTGCAGCAAGTGAGAGGCACAAATGCATGGCCCTGTGCCCGTGTGCATGGATTCGCCTTCAGCTGTATTTTCAATTGCAGACAATGTACCGTTTGGTGCCGGTTGTAAACAAGCAGTGAAACATGCAATTTTCCACAGTGTACTCTGACTAGTTGCATCAGATGCGTGCTGCTAATGTCATGGTAACACGACTCAGACAAATATCATCGGCCTCGAGGTGGCAAGCTCCTCTGTGTATCTTGGCATGCATTGTTTGCTTGAATGTGTTCCTCAAATCACAGTGCACCTGGCCCAGGTGCCGTAAATTCGACTCATTGCCGGCCGGCGTGATCTTCAACGCGTTTGTGTCGATCGCAATTTCGAATAGGTCAAAGCGCTTCACAACAAGCGACAATGGCGCACAACGAAGTTCTGCTATGACGCAGCATGCAGCAGATAAAATGCAGCATTCCTTTTAGCAGTCGCTCCGGCTCGCGAAACCCACACGCACGTATGACGAGCATGTGCACAAGAACGAGCGTACAGTACGCTGCAGCGAGAAGGCGTCGACAGGCACTAAGATGATGCCGAGGTTTGCTGGATACATGCAAAAACCGATCGACCTCCACTGTCAGGCACTGAAGCTGCCTCAGTATGTTTTTTCCCTGTAGGGCCTGCTCAGGCATGCTTGCCCGAGCTTTTCACTGCAGAATGTACAGCACCGACGCTGCTGTACAAGAGATCGAGGACAGCCTGAGAGTTGCATCGCTGGTGCACTCCTTCAGAAATGACGGACACCTTGCTGCTGCCCTGGACCCGCTGAGAAGAGTCAAGCAAGGTCCCTGGCTTACAGAGTCCCGACAGGCGACCACTTGGTATAGCTGATGGATGCTATCACGAGAACTCATTGTCAAGCAGACACCAATGTTTCAACAATCTTTGACATTCTGCAGGAACAACAACAAGCTCGGTAATCTTGTGCATGATTTGCCCTTGGACGCATCGCACCCACTCAAATCAAGCAAGCTTGCCAGCAAGCTAGGCCTCCTGTTGCCGACCACTGACGACAGGTGGGCCTTGATTTGCCTTTGACCACTCTTTTGATCCAGCAAGCAATCTCGCAACCAATAGCTGCGCTACACAGGCAGTTTTGTGTGGGGGATGTCCTAGACCCTGGTACCCCTCACAGAACATGGACCCTGCCAGCAATTGTCAAGAGGATGCAGGCAGCCTACTGTGGCACACTCACCGCTGAACTGAATCATTTGGCCACTAGGTAATACTCTGTCAGCCTTTTTGCCACTGACCATCCAGTCACTGTTGATTTCAACTCTCTCTTCATTGTGGTGCTTCAAGTACTGCCTGTTCTGGTGTTGCATGGTCTCTATTAGCCCGACCTGACACGGGCATGACATAGGCAATGCTTTGACTTAAGAGCATAGCATCAGCAATCACGCCTGCATGGACATTCCTCATGTTGAGCAGCTTGACATCATGAGCTGCTTCCTCTTTAACCCTGTGTGCCTGCTCTTGTCAATTGCTGCTATACAGAGCCTTCTTCTGTGCAGCGAGAAGAAGCAATGGCTAGTGCAGAGGATGGAGAACAGGCAGAAGGCAACCAAGCAGGAGCAGCTGGCCATACTGCGCGGGCTGGTGGATGCTGATGCCTTTGAGAGGTTCTTGGCTTCCAAGTTCCCTGCCTCCAAGGTCTGTACCACCTACACAGCTTCCATATGGTGCAAACAAGCTCTTTGTATGAGCTGCTTGTTGCAAAGCTGCACTTGCACATCCAGATGAAAGATAAAGGCAGGCCTTGACCTCCTTGTCTTGGCTCACTGATCAACATCATCAATCAACTTATCAAGCCATGCTGCCCACAGCTGTGCCCCATAGAGTATGTACCCTCTCACTCTTGGCAACAAACAAGCTGTTGCAACAACACCAAGCTGCAGTCATTTATCATTGCAGAGGTTTGGGGTTGAGGGGTGTGAAGCAGTTTTGGTGGGGTTAGAGACGCTGGTGGCTCGATGTGCTCAGCATGGTGTGCGCCGCATTGAGCTGGGCATGCCACACAGAGGCCGCCTCAATGTGCTGTGCAACATCCTGAAGAAGCCGCCAGGTGCCTTGTACGGCGAAATGGAAGGAGGCCAGAGTGAATTCCATGTTGGGGATGTCAAGTACCATTTGGGCCAATCTGCCAGTCTAGAATTTGCTGCTGAGGTTAGTGTAGCTGCAATGCATGCTGTGCGCTACAGCTGTGCAAACACGTGATGCCCTTTGATCAACAGACCCTCAAAGTACCGCCTGGAACTGTTGTCTTGACTCACATGCATGCCTTGGGTAGCTCCATCACCGCTTCTGAACATGTCCTATCTTCATGTTGATCATTGTGATGTCTTGTCAGTGACGACGATGAATTCATGTCTGGGGAGATGTCTCATTGGAGCCAAACAGTGCGAATGCTTCTGATAGCTGCATGCCCTCCTTCTGTCCACCTGTCACCATGCGGTTACAGCAACAGCAGCTGACACCATTCAGTACCTCGACAAGCGTCCTGCTACACCTTGGTTCAGGAGGGTGGAAAGGCATCAGGCCAAGTGCGAGTGAGCATTGCACCCAATCCCAGCCATCTGGAGTTCATTGGTCCAGTTGTGCTTGGCATGGTGCGTGCAGAGCAGACACGCCTGCAGGATACAGCCAAGCAGCGTGTCATGGGCTTACTCATCCATGGTGACGCAGCCTTTGCTGGCCTGGGTGTTGTGGCCGAGACTCTGCAGTTAGCTGACACACCTGGTCAGCCTCATGCACAAACTGACACATCCAAGTTTTGTTTTCAGTCAGATTGACAAGCAATCAACTGGATCTGTGAAATGTTGTGACAACAGTTGCTATACATGTGTTGACTGTGTTGCAGCTGCACTGCTGTTTGTTTATAATACCCCTTGTTTGCTGTGAGATGCCACACATGCCATCATCAGACCCACTGGCAGAGCATGCACTGCATGTGTCACGCTGCAACTGCCCATTGTTTTTCAGCCACTTTGACTCCTTGTTCACGCACTGTGTCTTCCCTCCCAGACCAGTGACTCAACACTAAGCCCTCAGCCCTCAGCATCCCAAGCTGTCACACCTACGCCTTGCACATATGGTGTTCATCCACTCAGACAAATTTTCCGTACAATCAGACATTGTATGCAAAGGTAATTGGTGCTGCACGTGCATACTTCATTCTGTGATTGCAGGCTTCTCGACTGGCGGCACAATTCATTTGATCATCAACAACCAAGTGGGCTTCACCACAGCCCCGGCAGATGCACGCTCCTCACCGCACTGCACTGATATTGCCAAGACTATTGGGTGAGCTGCCTCTGCCAAACCACCATACACACTGCTTTCATTGAGCTCCCCCCATTAGATCTGTCCTCTGCCACACTGCACTGCCTGGCATGTGTATCTGGGATGACCATGAAGGCACCACTGCATGTGGTCTATACGGCGATGCTCTCAGGATATGTGTGCAAATGGCTCAAACCATTTTACAGATCATTTCAGCTGAGGCTGTGTGTTGTGCAGGGCCCCGATCCTGCATGTAAATGCAGATGATCCAGAGGCTGTTGTTGAAGCCTGCCGCATTGCTGCTGATTGGAGAGCTGAATTCAAGCAAGACGTTGTGGTTGATATTGTGGGCTACAGAAGGTAACCTTCAAGCGTTGCATACGCTGCAGTCTTGCCAGCTTTCCCAGTAAGATCCCATACTTGTTACTGTGAAATTGCCTGTCAGCTTACATGTACTTTTTGCAAATTTTGAGCCCTGCATGGTGGTACACTATGTGTGGTCACTAGCCGTGTGTCTACACTCACAATGTGGATGTGTGTGTGTTCCAGGTATGGACACAATGAGTTGGATGACCCCACCATCACACTGCCCTTGTCATATCAGGCAGTTAAGGACCACCCTCCCGTGCTGCAGCTGTATGCCTCCAAGCTAGATGAACAGGCTGTGCTGAAGAGCTCACAAGTCACGGCCCTGCAGGTGTCATCATAACAAATGTTCTGACAGCCCTGTATGCTCTAATGCTCTCATTTGCACCGCTGTTTTACTTTGTAGGACTGAGATGTGCATATCTGTGTGCCTCAGGCCATTTGCAGAAGTTGCATGTGCCTCATGTTTATGGCAGATGTTGCTGCCTGGTCGCGTGATGTCCATTAAATTGTGGGTAGCATACAGCAGCCTCAGCAGCTCTGCTCCTCATTGCCACAGACGTACGTCATGCTATTCACCCAGCGCCTGCAGCGAGTTGCTGCGGGTAGTGCCATGTGTTCTTCTTACGTCATGCTTCTGCAGCGAGTCATGAAACCCATGGTGCACATCTGGCTGTGTGGTCATAGAACATACTGTGGTGCAGGATGTAGCAGCCCAGCAGTATGAGCAGGAGTTTGAGGCTTTTCAGAGTGGCAAGTACAAGGAGTCTGCACAGAACTGGCTGCATTCCTCCTGGCAAGGCGATGCTCTGCAGGCAGGAGCCTGCCTTTGGTCTTCACACATGCTCCTCCCTGTTGAATGCATCTTCGTAGTATTGCATGTTCGGGCAATAGTCTTGCCACTGCAAAACGGTGGAAGCCTTAAATGTGGCTGTTGAGGTTTTGGATGAGCCTTCCTGTCAGATGAGCTCCTAAATTATGAGTGGAGCTCAGGCATGTGCTTGCCAATACAGCCTGGGCTGTCAACTGTGCAAGTAGCAACAAAAGCCTGCCGTAGTCCAACCGACGTATATTTTCTAACTTTGGGACTCAGCAGGGGAGTTAGCAGGCAACAACAGGGGGATCAACATACACTTAGCACTCAGTGTTCAACAGCACTCCACCGTAGAGCACCAAAGAATTTGCAGTAGCGATGTTGTGATGGTCATGCTTTTTACCTAAAATAGAAATTGCCTGAACTGCCGTAATGAGAGCTATCATCAGCAGGTCATGCAACAGTGTTTGTGTGCAGGCGGTGGGTCAGGCTGCAGTGTGGGGCAGCCAGGAGCCCACTGGCTTGCCCTTACCCACCCTTGCCTGGCTGGGCAATGCCGTCTGCAACCTGCCCGCGCACTTCACCCCCCATCAACACACCCAAAAGCTGCTGCAGAAGAGGAGGTAAGCCTCACAGCATTGCACGGCACAACTGCTGCAATTTGATGTCGTGCCTGTTGAGCACCTGACCATTTGTGTCAGGAGGTTAGTACAGCGGTGTCAGCAGTCCATCTTCCTCCACAATGGAATTCTATTGAGACCTGCTTGGTGGGATGTTTCTAATGCCCGTGTGCTGTGATGTACTTTCTGTGCTCAAAAAGTTGGTGCCATATGCCTGACAATGAACCGCATCTCTAGGAAGACCGTCATGTGGTGCCCAAGCCCTGATTCATAGTCCTTTACAGGTTGTGAATGAGGTGGGCATGCAGACCTTGGTTCAGATTGCAAGGCATGTGCTGCTCACTTGCAGATCAATCCTGAGCTGTACAATGGCTTTTCGTAACAAGTGCAAAGCTGGTCAGCACAAAGCTGGTCTCATGCATCCTTGCATTGCACAGCCTGACCTGCAGCAACACAGAGATTGCCTATTCAGGCAGATGTGCAAGGATGAATCCAGCAGAGTGGACTTCGCCATGGCAGAGGCCCTGGCCTTTGGCACCCTGGCCCTCAGGCGGGGGGTCAGACCAGCCGGGGTCACCCCCTCTGACTACTTCTCCATGGACCCCTCCCTGGGGCTGAACAGGGGTCACTATGCAGTGCGCCTCTCTGGGCAGGACAGTGAGCGAGGCACCTTCAATCAGCGCCATGCTGCCTTGTATGATCAAGTCACTGGAGAAAGGTGAGCACACTGCCTCAATGCTGTTTTGCACCTGAAGACTCATTGCTTGGGTTCTCACATAGCAACTGCTGTTGGCATTGCTTGCCTGCGATCTAGCAAGTCTGCCATGCCAAGGGCACATTGCAACATGCATCTGCACTGAGCGACGGGCTGTACAGTGGAGCAGGACCTTGCCCAAAGTCTGCATGCATGGGCAGTGGCGTACTGCTCATCTTGCTGAACTGCGTGCATGCTGACAGCATCAACATGTAGGTGCTTGGTGTCTTCTCTTGGTGTTGTACCATGGTGCGTGATGTTGCACTGGAATCCACCTGGACTACATGTAGGCTTGTCAAGCTGAACAGCATGGTGGAGGGGCAGCAAGAGCCTGTAGAGATCTGGAACAGCCCTTTGAGTGAGGCTGCCGTGCTGGGATTTGAGTATGGCTACAGCCTGGGGTGTGCCGGCACCTCCCTGGTGGTTTGGGAGGCCCAGTTTGGAGACTTTGCCAACAATGCTCAAGTCATCATTGACCAGTTCATTGCAGCAGGTGAACACACAACCAGATGAAGCATGCTGCCATGTGTTTGAAAGCACAGGGACATGAGAGCATGGTCAGGCTGGCTGAATCAGACCTGCACTGTAATGCAGCATTGCAACACGCCACTGCATCTTACTTACTGCTACTGCGGCCTGCAGATCTTGCCAAACTTGTGGCAGGAACGCAACTCTTCTACCTGGTGCCATGGCGGTATGACATCTGACTTGTTCTTTGTCTGTAAGCTCCGGGCTGCCGCCTTAGGAGGCTCCCTTTATGATCGCTGAAAAGCGTGAACTTTTCTTTTTCTTTGTCTTCAGGAGAGGAGAGGTGGGGTCAGCAGTCAGGCCTGGTGCTGCTGCTGCCACATGGGTATGATGGTGCAGGCCCGGATCACAGCACTGCCCGCCTGGAGCGCTTCCTGTCTCTGTGTAATGATGATGCTGACCACCTGCCCGGTCACAGCCCTGCACAGCGCAGGCAGATGAGCGCCACCTTCACTGCCCTGGCCAAAGACCACGGCGGCCGCCTCCACAGGCAGCAGGTCTGTGCACTCACCAGCTTTGCAGCTTTGCAGCTTTGCAACTTTACACCTGCTTGGCTTGACAGACTACAAGGCAACCTTCTGCTGGTAGTACTGGTGCAGACTACGAGCCAACCTTCTGCTGATAGCATTGGTGCACCTTTTGCCTCATGACTTGATCCAGTGGACTCTGCTGTGATACAGTGAGCGAGGAGTTGCAGCAGGAGTTGCTGTGCAGGTGATGGCTCTTCTGAAGGCAGTGGGAGGGCAGGGTGAGGGGGCAGGGGAGGGGGAGGCGCAGGTGAATGGGGAGCTGGCAGAGACCCTGTGGACAGAGATGGGCCTTGCTCCAGATGCCCACATCACCCAGGTGTCACCATCAAACACAGCCAGCAAATTGTCACATGCCTGCACTGAACAACTCATGCGCCCCTCATTGCTGGCATGGCTAGCATGGCTGGAAATGCCACAGATGTTTGTCAACAACAAATGAGACATGTTGTGATTCGAAGCAATAGACTTCAGCACAGAACAGCACAGTGCAATTGATATCGTACACCGCATTCAGAGGGCATCCTTGTTGTCACTGACCGGACAAGATGAATTTTTGAATGCAGGATGTATGGCAGAAGGTAATGGTGCAGCACATGCGGCGCCATGCAGAGCGGCTGGCCAACATGTTTGTCGTCAATGCCACGACACCGGCGCAGATGTTCCACGCCTTGCGCCGCCAGCTGAACAGACCCTTCCAGAAGCCGCTGGTGCTGCTGACCCCCAAGTTCCTGCTGCACCACCGCCCAGCCACCTCTGCATTGCAGGACTTCACCACTGGCACCTTCTTCAATCGAGTCATCGATGATGGCAAGGTACCACCAGCTGTCACAATTGCCATCTAATTCTGCCACCTTGATTGCTGTCTGTGCGGTAGTATGGGCCTTCTCCCAAAGCTGGGAGAGTGCCTCTTTGCCCTGATGTGGCAATAGCATAGCAGCTGATGTGATATGGTTGACGGTCTGGCTAGCTTTGCGTCTTGGCTCACTGCCCTACCAACCTTGTGCAAATCACCAAAAGAAGGATCAATTTTAGCAGAGCACTTTCAGATGAAGGCAAGGCAGAGACACCTCACACCAGGGAACCACTCTCTGCAGCAACAACAGATGGTCTTTCCTGCTGTCAGCCTTGAGTTTCATGACAGCGTATTGGCCTGGACTACACTATCTGGTGCCTCATGGGGCAACAAGGATAAGCTGCAAGGTGTCCGGCAGACTTGAGGAGTGCAGCTCAGCAGGGCTGACATGTTTGGTCATGACTGCGTCTCCACTTGGCTGCAGGCTTCTGACAACACAAGGCAAGCACAGACCAAGTCAGGAGAGTCCTGGCTGCTGCCTGCTCATGAAACAAGGCGGGTCATACTATGCAGCGGCCAGATCTATTACACACTGTCAAGGGCCAGGAAATCACGTCAGATACGTGATGTCATACTTGTGCGCCTGGAGCAGATTGCCCCTTTCCCCCATGACCTGGTCACTCAGGTATGTCATACTGCCATCATGCACATCATGTGTTATCACTGCAGTGAGAAGACAGTACAGCCGGCCTGACAGCGTAGCTGCTGCCCAGCAGTAAGGCCATTGTATTTGATCTGTTGGGAGGGTCCGTAGACCTGAGTGAAATATTACTGTGCCCAGCTGGGCATTTAGTCAGGCTTGCAAACTATGCAAATGGTGCAGAGTTAACAAGATAATCTGCTATTGTGTCCTGGCATGCAGGCTCTGCAACTGTCTGAATAATGAGCAGCTGCCATCAGCCTTGGCCAGCAACAGGCTGAGCTTTGTTTACCAGAGCAAATGCGATGTGGTTGATGTGCAGGTAGTGATGCAGTACTCGAATGCCCAGGTGGTGTGGTGCCAAGAGGAGCCCAAGAACATGGGAGCTTGGCGCTACATCAAGCCCCGCATGGACACTGCCATGCGGGAGCTGGTCAAGAGCCAGGAGGGCAGTATACCCCCGCCGCGCATCAGATATGTGGGCCGCCCTGCTGCTGCCTCCCCAGGTCTGATCCTCTTGCCTCAAATTGCAAAGACGCCGCTTCTGCCCATAGCACACTCTCTGTCAAGACAATAGCAGTCTTGATATGTGATGCAATGCTGCAGAGCTGCTGCAATTCCTACATCACTGTCTGCATCAACAAGCTCATTTGACAAGGATGGGAAAGCATTCCATGTTTGAAGGCATGCCCAATTTTGATGGTGTCAATCTGACTCCCTGTTTGTGTGATTGCAGCAACAGCAAGCTTGGCTATACACCGCCAAGAAACGGATGAGATCGTGAACACGGCATTATCTGACACTTTGGTGTTGACTGGGGAAGAGGAGTTTATCAGATTCGACTCTTGAACAAATGATGCAAGCTCTTACTGACCAGCTTGAAGGGATCACCTGGACCAGTTTGTGGACTCATGCACCTGTGTGCAGTTGTAGAAGCAGCAAAAACGGCAAGGATGTCAAATTTTATATCAGTCTTGTCATATTTCACATGTGGCAAATTGCAGTCAATTGATATCGGAGGCACCACATTGGCTACCTTTGCTGATTTACACATGTGTACATTGACGTTGCCGAGTCATCATGCTGTGCGTATATCTCCAGAAGTAATAACAGAAGATCAGCAATGACATCTGTGGGCATACGTATGGGCAAATTAAGCTGGACTCTTTTGGCCATAATACTGATACAATGTCTGCTACCGTAATGGCTGCATTGACACAACGTAATAAAGTGAGAGATTAGGCAGATGAAGCTATTCAATCTATACCAGCATGTCATAGCCGATGCCTGCTGACTTGCAAGACACCATTGTCGAAGTGCACACTGAGCCGTTTGCACCATAGTGCACAGCCACATGTACAGAAAGATCTGAGCACACTTGACTGCTGTCTTGCCAGTGGTGGTACAAACATTGGTGTCTGTAGTGCTGCTGTTAGCAGGCATTGCGTGACTGTGTTGGGTAAATGCTCTTCCAAGTACTTCAACTGGTCTGGTACATCCTGCTTCAGAGTGATGACCGGGGTGTCAGTGGGAGGCAGGCAGACACAGGTGTGCTGCGTCCGCACAGCAATATCAACCTGATCAAATGAGCTGATCCGAGACAGAAGGCAGCCGTTTGAAGAAGGCTGCGGGTGGCGCTGGTGTGGGAGTGCGCAGCTGTGGTGGCCGTAGCTGCAGGGCAACACCATCTTGTGTCAACGACGCAATACAGCTCCTTGTGACAGGCATAGCTCTGAGAGCTCTGTGCAGTCTGATTGAAGTTTTGGATGCAGCAGATGATACTTGACAAAACCATCACAAGCTGCACAGACCAATATGGGCAACTTCAGCTGAGTCAGGACCAACACTAGACAGGAAACAGCTTCAGACAAAGCTAAGAAACCATCAGCTCAATGCAAGCAGCATTGCCGTATTTTCAATTGCCAAATATAGCAGAAAAAAGGTCACTCCACAAAATGTTTGAGCCAGGAAAGCCCGTGCAATGACAAGCCTGTCAGCTGAGACACCATGCCTCTTTGTGGCAGAAGTCTTACCAGCCAGAAGCAGCCAATGGCCATGACAGTAGGCAGGCCCAGGAGAGCCAGCGCCATGGCTGCGCAGGCACAGAAGGCGATGAAGAGCAGAGTGGCTGAGGGGTCCTGCCATGTGATGCAGGCGTGCAGGCGCTCCAGCTGGGTGGCCACATCGTCCAGCAGGTTCTGCAGCGTCAGGGCCACGCCCAGCAGCTTGTTGTACTTGCGCCTCAGTGACGCCACAGCGTTGGTGTTGCCGCTCAGCAGCTGCATGCCCAGGCAATGTTGCTGGTGGTATCTGACTGCTTGGTGCTGCCCAGGGTGACGCAATGGTGTGTTGAAGGCACAGAGGCAGACTGTGAGCAAGAGTGTTTGCGCAAGGGAAGTTGCATGTGATCCGGGTTTGCCAGCGATGCTACATGTCAAAGGGCAAAGAATGCAGGAAATCTATCAAAGGCACAAGACTTGAGCTTCCACACAGAGTGCTATGATAGCTGGCATGCAGTTCAGCGCAGCATATAACGGTGGGTCAATGTTGCAGTGTGTGGGGAGGGAGGCGTCTGGTAAGGTTGAGGTACCTCAGTCTCCTCTTCTGTGTCGTCACCTTCTGCCTCTGCTTCCATCTCCATGGGCTCTCCCTGATACACCCCTCTGCACCACACGCCATGCTCACATCATCATCTGTTGACAAGTTCAGGCTTCATTCATGCATGTCTCTTGCTCTTGCCCTGCACTGATCCTGCCTTTCCATGTTTCAAAGAAAGACCTGTCAGCCATCCAACATGTCAGCTGTCACACATGCTCAAGGTCGCTGCCAGTGCCCTGTGCGAAGTCATTGCTGTGCTGGTCAAACAAGAGACTGTGTAGTTGGCATGTCTGCCTGTGCAGTGAGGTAGGGCAATGTCAATAGCAGCAAGCATGGCCTTCGCCACAGTCAATGAAAAATTCTGTCAATTTTGGCCACAAGCATGTCTGTAAGGAGAAGAATGAGCACCACTGATAATAGATCAGCATTGCAAACCGCATGACACACCAAGGAGGCAGCCAACAACAGGCACCAGTCTATACACTTTCAGATTCACGGCAACGGAATTTGCTGAGTGGGAAAAGGCCGAGTTTTGGGCAGTACCTGTACATGAAGAGGGAGTGCAGCATGAGGTAGACCAGCAGGCAGGCAAGCACAGCGTGGGGGTAGAAGCACAGCAGGGTGGTGCAGCTGATGGCTGCCAGGGAGGCAGGAGGGTGATCCCAGCGCTGCACAGCATGGAAGGCAGTCTGGTACTTGGCCACGTGACCCCGGATGTTCTGCAGGCGCCGCCAGTTGGTGCGAGCCCGAGACATGGTGAAGCGCCATCTGCATCACACACCGCACTTCTTGCTGCTGTGACTGCACTTGATCCAGAAGCTAGCACGGATTTGATTGTTTCTGGTAGAGGCTTGCTACCACACATAGACGCCGGCTGCAGATCACAAAGGAGCACAGCAAACCATCAAATAGCTGTAGCAATGATAATTGGGTACAAGCTAGATAAGCAGAGCAGCCTAGTGCATTGCATAGGCCGCAATACAGGTCAGCTTTGGGACCTCAGCTGAGCCATTTGCCTAAAGACTGGATAGCAGGGCTGCTGAGCAGCTAATGACTCACTCCTATCACACATTCTGTACCTGCAAAGCTTGAGATGGCTGTATGCAGCTCAGCTGGCAGTGAATCAGGTCTAGCTTTGCTCTGTAGGCATGCGTACCTTTGAGTGTCCACCACCCCCATGGCAATGGGGGTGGGGATGGAGGGGTTGACCCCCTCCAGCCAGATGGCCACAGTGCGGTCATGCTCGTGAGCCACCTTGTGAGCTGCATCCCCATGGTGCATGTCATACTTGTACACATCACTTGGAAAATGTGGCTTGATGTACTCACTCAGCAGCACTCTCTGGTTCCAATGCAGCACCTGCACCAGAGAGCACAGGGTGCTAAATCTGACCCTCAACCCAAATGTGTGTGAGGTCTTAGTGTACTTGAAGCAGCGTATGCAGAATGCACAGAAGGGCACAGAAGCTTTCCCACAACTCCAGTGTGTAAGCTCTCCTGCTACACTACACCATCGACTACTGCTGAGCAAGTGCAACAACAAGCTTGCACGCCTGAGAGCTGTGGCATTGCTGCAAATCTGTGGCAAGAAACAGGCAAGAGCATCCTGAAGGCACATGCTGTGCCATTGCAAGGAACCTGGCTCACCTTGAGGGTGACATGAGCATACGCAACTTTGGAGCCTCCCTTGTCCCTGTCAGCCAGCATGGGCAACCTTGCTTCTACTTCAGTCCAGGGCTGCAGCGTGGACAGACGTATGCGCAGCTTGCCCAGCACAGCATCCTCCTGCATCACAGTTTGTGTAGTGCTTCACCACTGCCCAATGTGTGAGTCATTAAAGACTATCTCCTCTGCTATCCCAAGGACGGGTACCAGCATCATGTGTGCGTATCTTGCTGACACGCGTAGACTAATGGTGTAGCATTGGAACATCACTGTCTGCAGGACAACAAGGTGAGTATGCCAGCAGATTATCGTTTGCAGCTGCCCAGACAGCAAAAGGAGCAGAGTACACCGGGATGTGTACCAGCTGTAAGCCGGGGAGTTGAGATACTGTTTTTTTGTCATGCATTTGCGTGTGAATGAAAGCCAAGCAGGAGGAAGCTGAGCAGCGGTAAGGTGGCAGTGCATACCTGAGCCAGAACACTGCGCACAGCCCTAGTCAGGACTCGCGCTTTGTGCACTTTTGGCTGAGCAGAGCACACAGCCAGCAGCATCACGCTGGACGGATCATACAAGGGAACATGCACCTGCATCACACGGATTTGCATGTGCGAAGCATGTCCCTATGCTTGCAAAGCATGCTTTGCATTGGTTTGATGTTTCAGTTGTATTTGCAAACTCAGGGTGCCAAGACATGTCTATGTGTTGCTGTCAATTCATTCACATGCACAATGCAGATACAGGCGATGGAAGTGTTTGCATATATGAAGGTGGCAGCATAGCTTGTGCATCACAACTTCCATTATAGGACAAGACATACGCATGAATGAGTGATGCGCGCCCACCTCCCAATCCCAGGACCCCTTTGGAGCAGCCATGAGGGTGGTAGTACGCCCCCAGTGGGGGCCAATCTTGATCACACAGAAACACAGGGATGGAGTCATAAGCTCCACATCATGAAGGGTGACTTTCACCATGCCAGCTGGCACGTTCACCCCAGGGTTCCTGACGGGCCCATGCTCATGGGTCTGTATGCCCTTGCCCATGCGTACTGCCTGCTGTATACACTCCTGAGTGGCTGCTGCGGCTGCTTTGGCATGCAGCGAGGCTGTGTGGAGCAGCCCTCGCCGCTGGTCATGCGTTTGTTGTGGCACGTAGGTGGGTGATGAGTAGGCCGGCCACTCTTGATGCTGACTGGACCTGCACATGTGATCTCCCTCAGCACGTGATGAACAGTGGTCTAGCAAGAAGCTACATTGCTTCTGCAGGAGACTGATGCATAAGAGACCTGCAGTCTTTTCCTGCAGTCCTGTAACGTGCAAATGCTGGTTGCGCCAACAAGAAAAGTCTACTTTCTCAATGCAGACCTAACAACAGGTGCAGAGTCTGTGATGAGCATGAAACCCTGTACACCTTGCCTTCGACAGCTTCTGCTCAACCTGATATCTTCTGTGTGCTGTTGGCCCATGACAATGATGACATGGAGTTGATCCCAGTCCCTGCTGAAGATGAGCCGTCGCTTGCATAGGGGGTAGACATCCATACTGGCTGTGCTTACATGACGCCGATCAGAGACTGTCATCAATTTTGGTGAGTGTGACAGCGAGAAATGATGCAGAGATCAAGATGTTCTCCTGCCATGCAAGCAGGCAGCGCCATCTGTTCTGCACAATGCATAGGTCACATTCACATGTCATTCCCAGCACACAAACAAGCACTGCCTTTTCTGGGCACATAAGCATACCCAGTGGGACTCATAGGTGTATGTCCCCCAGCATCTGAGACAGAGGGGTCTTGAGCAGCAGACAGGTCTGAGTGCTGGCTTGTGGCATCATCATTCAGCCATGACATGACCCCTTCATTGGGGGAGCGGGGGTGGGAGGTGGTGAGGTGCTCAGGCAGGGGGGTCAGCTGCACAAGGGAGGGCTGAGCTGTGCCACTCTCCTCAGCCTGCCATGCTTGCTTCTCATACTGAGGCACATTGCCTGGACAGACAACATATGAGCATGTTAGATACCAAACAGCCAGCAAACACACTGAACACAGAGACGTATTTTTTTGGGGTGAACATTTGTTGTGATAGGTTTAGGTGGATGCTGAATTTGTTGACATGCTGTGGTTGGCCTGACGTTGCTTGCATACGTGGTGATCAGGTCCTGGTGCCAGAAATAGATGGTGGCGACGGCAGTATTGCCCTCAACATGAGCTGTCAGGGAGCAGGCAGCACCATGTTTGACAGTAAGGCAGGCACAAACTGTCGCAGCAGCCATCTCCTTATAGTGACACATCAGCCATGAGCCTAAATTGTCCTGAATCTCTGGTTTCTTGAAGGCATACACGAGACATAAATCTGCATAGCCTTGCATGTGCACTTTTCTGAAGGAACATACTAGACACAGATCTGCAGAGTGTCACATCAGTATAGAAGCAATTCATAAGTTCAGGCAAAGTGAGAATTGCTTTAGCTACAGCCTGAGGAGGGAATGGAAGGCAAGGGCATGCCTGTGAACTTGTCCTGGCTGAGCAGGGGCTGCTGATACATGGTCCTGCGCACATCTGCATCCAGCACCGCCAAGGCCATCTTCACAATGCCAGCATCAGTCTGGGATGCTGTCTTGCCCTGTCCATGCAATCTGAACCATTGGCCTTCTTCTGCCCTCTGCCTGCCAGGACCATGCACCTCGCTTTCTGCACACAAGTCATGCTGGAAAAAAGGCTCTCGCTGCATGTCAAAAAGCCTTATATATGCTGAATAGACAGCTTGCCCAGCTGGAAACCAGGATGCAATGATGACTTGCACAAAGGTACTTTCAGCATGCACCCTTGTTGAAGCAGAACCAATCAAGCTGCATAGGTAACACTGTGCCGTCTTCTTGACAGCCTGACATGCTATTGCAAACTGTTGAAAGAAACTGGCTCGTTGTTGGTTTGTGCGCAAAGCTTATAAACTTACAGATGCTGACAGTCCTGTGTAATCGCAGCCTGGCCAAGCTGGTGAACTTCTGCCTAAGTGGTCACTGGGCAATCTGACGACAAACATGAGAAACACTTTTAGGTGTGGTTGCCAGACACCATGAAGACGTGAGGGCACCTTGGCGGAAGCCCATGAGCTGGAAGAGAGGGATGAGGGCTGTGGCAAGCAGCTTGCCAGACTTGGTGCGGCTGGACGTGCGATGCAGCTCCACCTTGACAATTCTGTTCTTGATGGGCACTTGCGCAACCAGAGGCAGTTTCAGGTCCCAGGTCAGCGAACCGTCCTCATCAGCACGCTTCAAAGGGCTTGTGTGCTTCTGGCTGCCCATGTTCACCTTTTGCACCAGCAATGAATCTGTCAGCTACTGGTGGATTCAACGCCACCAGTCCCGACATGAGGAACATCTGATAGGCTGCTTAGCTTGCTGTCAATTTTGGGCCATTTCAGCGTACGAGTTGACACGTCAATATCCAGAGGTGTAGATGCTGATGACATGGGGCTGCATGCAGCATTCAGCATTTGGCAAAGCCCAGGTTCAAGCGGAGGTGAGCTGTGTTACCAGGAGATAGTAGTAGCGTCCTCTACGAGATCGGCTGTGGTGGGGGCCGTCTGGTGAGGTGCTGCCGACATCAGTGTCTGCCTCAGACTCCCCAATCTCACTCTGTGCGTTCTGAGTCTGCTCTTCTTCATCCTTGGCCCACCAGGGCTCTTGCCCCTGGTACCACTGCCGGAATGGGGAGGGCTGACTGTCACCCCCACTTGGAGAATCAACGCTCCTGTGCAAAGATATGATTCAGGCACAGGGACAGGACACACTGCCCAGCAGCAAGAGGTACGTTGTAGCATGTGGGTGCGCCATACGCCAAGTATGACTTGAACAAGCAGCAGGATACACAGGCATGTAATCTTGTCCCTCTGCATGCCGCATCATGAGCCATACAGCCAAAGCAAGCATGTGTGCCACGCTCAGTGCCTGAGACATGCCGATTATGCAGTCACATGTAACGGCTGCTGTTGAAGCAGCCTGTCATGCGCTGCCTTGAACTAGGATAGGCTACAGGTGGTGCATCATCAAGTTCAGGTGCGACTTGTTTCTGAGAACAACCTTGGGCTGTCACCTTCCCCGGCAGCATATGGCTCAGAGGGAGCAGTCAGCAGCGTCTCCTGCACTTCCTCGCTCTCAGTCAGAGCAAGGTTGGGATGGCGCTGCAGCGCTGCTGGCGTGCTGTGCTGGCTGCGCTGCAGGGCCCTGGCAAGTCTGCTGTTGGCAGGGGCAGTAAGTTTGCCACTGGAATTGCTGCGGCGTAGACTGCGCACCCTGGATATGGCAGACCGCTGGGGCATTGACTCACCACCATGGAGGCCTTTCACCTGCAAGTTGAACCAATCATGTCTCACCCCCTCATCATCAGAAGCTGCCTACCTGCCTACCTGCCGGTCAGTGCTTCTCCTGCCAGATCAGAGAGCTACCTACCTACCTACCTGGCTGATGCGAGAGCAAAGGCTGACACAGGTGAACATCAATCAATCAATCAAATCAGAGACACAAAGCTTGTACAAATGCTACAGGACTGCGAAGGCAAGTTGATGTAGTCATGGCTCCAGCTCCATGCATGTGTCTGACTTCTGGCATGACCAATAGGCAAAGTTTTGCTCAGTAGGATAACCCATGGATTGATTTGTGCCTAGTGTAATGGGTGGATTGTCAACTGCAAACTGTCAAGACAGCATGGGGCACCTTGGTGACATGCAGATGGAGGTACGCCAAACAAGGCTCCTCATACAGAGTGTTTCCGCCAGTATGCACCACAAGTGGCATTGTCTTGGGTTGCCCAAAAGGACGTACTGCTGTGCTGAGCTTGGTGCGAGCGCCACTCATTAAGCCTGCACAAAGACAAGTTTGCAGCTGCGACCAGCAAAAGCTTCATTGGCATGCTTGACAGACAGCACTACAATTGCATCAGCTGTTGACTATCCCCAACAGTTGCGAAGATTTGGACATATGCAGCAGATGATCGCTTAATGCATTGGATTGTATGGCAACTAGCTGACAGGCTGTCTGGCAGATGCGCTCAAGGCATGATTCAGCAGACCAGGACACTGCTGCAAAGTTGGGTGTGCATGTGTATGCCATGCTATGCAATGCACCTTCACGCATTCTTCCCATGTTATTGCCGGTGGGGCCAAGCCAAACACCAAAACTCAGGGACCCTTTGCTCTGTGTTTTGGCTTTATGCCGATTGGAGTGAAGCTGAAGCTGCTGCGTAACTTTATTGTGCTGCACTTCTGCCGGCAGCTGACAGCTGGCCTGCAATGACATGACATATGGCACATGTGATCAGCAACCAGCTTGGCATTGTGCATTCACAAGCATTTGCTGTCACATTACTGAGCCAATTGCTATTGAACCTTATCACAGACTGCAACAGTTTCAGCTGTTGATTGTGCTTGGTGTACGTGCAAAGAGTGTCAGCAGGCTGAGTGACGGCGCACCTCCCCCAAAAAATAGTTTGGAGCAAAGTTATTGTGGTCCCACACTTCAAAGGAAAGCATTGGGACACTGCCCATCACTGCCAGAGCATCTGGCTCCAGCACAAATATGAACGTCTCATTCCACTCTGGATCAAGAGTGTGCTTCAAAACACGAGTGCGTGCCTTGAAAGGCCCAAGTGAGATTTTGCAGACAGGATCTGAAGATCCGCCCATGTCAGCACCTCGCAATTTGCTGGCATGCAAAACCTGCATTGGGGCCAGACGCTTATCAACAAGTTTGATCTCAACATCAGCCTCAACATGAGATGACCCATGCCTGCACAAAAATGTCACGATGGCACAGCCATTGGAAGTCAGTAGGCTGACTCTCATAAGCTGTTGGCTGTGCTGCAACTTCGACACTTGCGGTTGCTGCAGGAGAGAAGACCTGGCTGGTGCTTGTTCCTGCAGCTTCCTGAAGCCATACAGATACGCAGCTCAGAGCAAAAGCGCACAAGACAACATAGGGGTTCAGATGGGGACTTGCCCTGGTGTCTAGGGGTGGAGGAGCTGGAGATGTCTCTGCCAGTGACTCATTGTGGTGCTTATGTGACTTGAAGCCCAACTTGTGTTTGAGTTTGCTGGCGGCTGTTCTGACTCTGCCACCTGAATGATGAGGTGTGCCGGGAGTTGTGCCGTTGGAAGATGCAGAGATCTGCGGACTGACCACAGTGGACTGCAAGCTTGGAGTTTCAGAGCCTGGCATGTTGGTTGATCAGGATCACCTATCAACATACAGTTGACAGTTCCGATCACACAATACAAAAACACGTCTGACATTCAAGCAACACGAAATTTGCCGGCACATGACGCTGATTTGTCGCGCTTCAGTCCGGTCAAGCATTCGTCAGTGGCTTTGTCATGTTGCCATTCTGTTAGTCAGCTAGCGTAAGTTCGGCGTAATAGTGAATGGAGCCTGCCAATCTGCACTGATCAGTGCAGCTCTGCAGAGCTCTGCATGGCATTTCTGGTGGTGCCGGTCGCCGGTGGTGCCATTGGTGGCCTAGCGGGCGTGGGCCTGTCGTGGTCTTACACAAAGGCAGCCAACGCTACAGCGAAACAGCTATACGGTATGGTCATCACCGTCACCGCACGAGCCTATCTACAAGATTTCATTGAGTTGCTATAGGCTCCTGCAGGTCTGCATGAAGCGTACCCTTGGCCTGTATACAAACCTTGGTTTGATCACAGAGTCAAAAGTAATGCCACCAACACAGGGACAGTAACTGCACTGCTATTTGGCGGTGTTGCTTTTGGGTAAGGCCCAGGAAGATTTTGCACAGATGCTCGCAAGTCACCTTTTTGGAGGTTGGTGGCATGGTGAGACCTCAAATGAGGTGTTGTCTTGCAGCTTGCAGCGTCGCTACATTTTCAAACCCTTGGTAAGACAGCTGTGGGGCGCTACCCCTGCTGGCAATGTCAAGATAGATAATTTTGTGCAATTTGCAAAGCAAGTCGGTCCAGGGTGAGTGCTTTCCAGCACAGGCATGAACAATTTGCTTCTCCAAGGTCTGTGCCATCTCTTTGCATCATACTGTTTGCAGGCTAGGAGCAGCAGGACTCAGTCTGACCACCACAACTGTGTTGGTAGGACTGGTACGGCCTGTCATGGATGGCAAGAATGTAGATGATTTGCATCATGTCATGTCCAAACCACACTGAGCAGTAATTGCACAAGCACATTTGCAATATTAGCTAGGACTTCCAGCAACACAAGCTCAGTGTTACATAAGTGTGCAACTAGTAACTGTAGCAGTGCAGAAAGATAGCTCCTGACACGCTAGCAGGCGCCTTTCACCTCAGCTCTGCTACAGCAACATGCATGCTGACTGCTCAGCTAGTAAACGATAGCTCAATGCCTGAGTATGTGACTGCTGTTGTGCTTGTACATGTACTTTACATTGGTAGCTATAGCACTGCAGTGAGACTTGTACAGGAGTCCTAAGTGCTAATTTTTTTTTAGCGATTGCAGCCATGGACCTGCTGCCATAAGACCTGTATAAATAATTATCTTCTGCCCCGTAACAACAAAACTTGGTTGCAAACACACAGCTGGGCTGTAGCAAGGTGACACACATGCTCCAGCTTTGGAGTCGGATCCGATAATGAAAGAAGGTGTGAGCGGATCTGATTTTGTCTTGCCAATTGCAGTCTTGATCAAGTTCATGAAACGCACACTGGCTTACAGTTTGCCACATCATACAGCTTGCGTATGTTTACTGCTTATAGCCTGCTCCTTTGATTGCTTAAGTGGTACATCTCCATGCCACACAGTTTCCAAATAGTTGAGATTGGTCCTAACCAATCATTGCGTTGTGAAAGAACAACTCAAGAAAATGTCACTGTTGTAATTGCAGCAGCATATCAGACTTCACAACTATTGTCCATTATTTCCAGACCATAGCTTGTCTTTGTATTCTGGTTTTTCAATGGTGACAACAAGGAGCTTGAGCGCTGGCCAAGCAGTATTGCTCCTTGTTGGAAACTCGCAAGTCCCGACATGCTGGTGTGACATGATATGTTTCTCCAGTCTACCAAGCTCGTACCTGACATTCTGAACCCCGAAAACCTCATAAGCTGCTTCTTGTACATACTTGTATGTGACTGTAAGGTATTTCAGCACAGGCCAATCTGCCAACATCAGATGAGCAGCATCTGCTGCATCAATCCGCACACAGATAAGTTTAACTATCTTCAAAAGCTTCCATGATGTGCAAGACAAAGACTCAAAAGCCAGTCTATCAGGCGTAGCATAGCTGAGGTCCAGCCTTGTCAAAAGTGGCCATGAGCCAGTTGCCACGGGTTTGATGCCGGCCATGTCCAGCTCTAAAAGTCTCAGATGTTGCAAATTGGATACATTGCCAGCTCTCAAATAGCACACAGCTTTGTCTGTTAGTCTGCTGTGGACTTGCAGCCTTTTGCAATGCCCCCAAGAGCCATTTGCAACATGCAGCATGGCGTCATCATCCACTTGCAGCCCTACCAGGTCAACAAATGCCAGAACAAGCCAGCTATGGCTAGTCAAGTGTTGCACGGTCTTGGCATCTATCCATGAGCTTTGCAACTTGAAGTGTATTGCAGTGGAACCATGCTGTTGCGCAAATTTTTGTACAGCATGACCGCTAAGTTGAAGTGCCAAGGGTGACATGGAGTGAAAGTTGGGCTTGTACAAGACAGTTTGGGCACTGCCCCTTATGTTCCAAGCAATGAGATTCATGTGCCGTTTCCAGTGCTCCCTGAGAGGACCAAACCAATCGCGGCCGTCGTTCTGCACAGCTGTAGGTATATGCACAATAGCCAGCACCAGGTATAGTAACAGTTGTGACTCTCTGGCGAAACCATATGCGCAGAATTGTGCACGTGGACGCCAGAGCTTGCACAGATTCCGCAGCCAAGTAGTCAAGTAGCCTTGGTGCTTCAATCATCACGCTCAAAATATCCATCTTGGGCACTGTGATCTAACAAACGGTGGTTGCGGGAATAAGCCCACTCGCTGACGAGTTGCAGACGCACCCGGTCTGCTCTGCAGATAGCAGAACAACTTTCAGGGAGCGGTTTTCTGTCTCATCGATCGGCATTCCTAAGTGGCCAGATTACAATGGCAGCTTCATCAGTCACCGTACATTCATTCATTCACCGTATTTGCACTGTTCTTCTTCTTCAGCAACAGAAATATCTATGCACAACTGGTACTCTACAAGTTTGCAGATTGTCAACAGGGTTACACAACAGACGTGCTCACAAGAGAAAGCAAGCTGGATTGTGCGGTGCTGCTCTGCGAACCAGACAGTCTGCACCCTTGTTCAGCACAATCATCCTTACAGAATATACTATATATATGCAGATATGAGGTCTGTACAAACAGCAAGTTCTCACCAGTGCTGCACATCAAGCTATTTCTCTATGCTACATATATGTTACGATTCATGACAAGACGAGCCCACATGGTGACAGAACGTCATCAAGCTGGTACAAGTAGAGCCTCTTTGAGATCCTGTACACATACCAGGCAGCAGGTGGGCGCTTGCCTGTGCCGCAGGAGAACGGCTGTCAGACAGAAATGTGTGTAATGCAGGCTCACGCAGCACTGCAAGAACCTCCAAAACACATGAATTATCTATCATACTCCATAAATTGTGAAACGTGTTCTGGTATTAAGCAGCCTTGCAGCCCTCAAACCAGGTTCAGCATGTGTAAAGCGCGTTCTCATACCATATGATACCTGGCACGATGCACTTTGTCATGTTGCAACACAGACAACTTTGCTATTGTACTAGGCAGTTGCATGCACTTCATCCACCAGGTGCTGTATTTGTGTTTTCCAGTAAGAAGACCGTAGAGGGTCAGCATTGTGCAGCTCTTGTAGTATATGGAGATGCTGCACCAGACACTTCTTGCGCTCCTGGACAGAGCCCATTGTGCAAATGTCGCCAAGTAGGGTCAGTGCTGGTGGACAGGATGGCGTCGCTTCTAGCACCTGCCACAGAAGTGGAGCATCAAACTATGTGAAAAGTATTCCAAAAGCAAGACGTGCATGATCTTCAAGCAAACAAAAACAATGTTCACTGTTTTTGATGTGTATGGAAAGCACTGTAAGCTTCTGTCTGGTACTGTGAGTGGAAGTTGCCTGGATCACCTAAGTTCTATGACAGCACACAAACGCCTGACTGCCTCCAGAAGCAGAGCAGGAACGTCTGAGTAGGTACTGTTACCTGCAAGGTGAAGCTTGCCACTGAACCCAAGAGCCCATGCTGCCGTTTCACATCTGACAGACTCAAAAGTCCTCGAAGGTAGCTCCAAGAGCTTTCATTGTAAGGACACTCCAGGATCTTCCCTTTCACAAACTGAAGCTCATCAGTGCTGTCATCACGGGATCTGTACAGTCATCAGCTTAAGGTTGCCTGAAAGGCCTAGCTGTTGTAAAGTGCAGTGCCATCATGACGCAACTGTGGCTCTGCAACATGGCCGGGCCAGTAGGGTAGCCTTCCATTTCAAAAGAAGGCTAGTATGCTCATGAAGCATAGTGCAGATTTACAAAGTGTGGCAACACCTGCGAGTTAGGCTGCCATGAGGGAGACACTGACAAATGTTTGGCCAATACAGCCAGAGTAGATAAACAACACATGACATCTTTGGCATAGCGGTGATGATGGCCTCACATGGCTGACTCAGAGATGATGAAAAAGCGCTGGTTCCATGCAGAGTTGTTGCGGACGTCCTCAACTAGCAGTTCATGAACTGCCTCAAGCTCTTGCTGCCACAGTCCAAAATGCCTGACAATAGCTTGGCGATGTGCCCAGGCGTGGTAGTTCTTAGCATCCTCTGCAAGGCACTCCGCAGCATAGGCCAGCTCCTGCATGCATGGCAATGATGTATAGGCACAGGTATTCCTCCTTACTCAGGTGCCTGCCTGCTTGAGCTTTGCATTACCTCCTGAGCGTAGGAAGCTCCGCGTTTGAATGCAAATTTCCTTCTGTGATTCCAGAGCTGGTAGTTCTTAGGACTGCGACTGGCCATCTCCTTGATGAAGACCATCTCATCATCCAAATTGCCCAGTGACTCCAGACATTGCCATCTGTATGCCCAAGCTGTATAATCAGCAGAATTGACGTAGATCACCTGTACTGCCAACACAGCAGTGAGCTGCTGACGTGTGCAGCTCTCAGAGCCAGCAATGCCAAGATTGGTGCTGCATTTCGCAGAGATGTAGCTCACTTCTTGTGTCAGCCACAGGGCCCGGCTGCTCAATTCTTTCGCAGCTCTGATAGCCCTGAAGTAGCTGTAGAGCTCTTTGACGTGAGTTGTGTACTTGATCGCTACAACAGGGGACAAGCTGACTGGCTGCTCAATTGGCTCAAGGTCCTGCCAATCTGGCTGCTTGGCTATAGAGACCCATGGTGCTGTTGTGTCATCATCAGAAGATGACATCAAAGTTCTCAGTGGCAAGTGTACCGGGGTGCCTCATACAACCAGCTGCAGCAGGCAAGACAGGAAGAATTTTATATTTGCCCAGACAGTGCACGTACTATAGTGTGCTTACTTGTCTTCTTCCAGCTCCTTGAGACTGCCTCTCAAGCTCACCAAGACTGTCTCCATCAAGGCTGCAAGAGGATCAACAGGTCTAAGTGGTTATTCAGGCCAAGCTCATCGCCTTAAAGGTCAACATGTTATGATGCAATACATCGGTTTGCAGTGATCGTATGGGCATTCACTCACCCTTGTCAACTTCTTGCTTTCTTTGAGTGATCGAGGTATCACCTGCAGGTACAAAGTGTCAGCGTGGAAATCTGACCTCAAGACATATGTACGTTCAAAGTCACTCACTGTCCGTTGCGTGGCCTACAGCTTCCGCTGTTCGTGGTTGGTCCGCCATCGCGGCATTGCCAAGCACGCTGTTGTTATGGTGTGTGTAGTGGAATATCTACACGCACATACTTACGACAGACTCGGGCCTACTGCAGCAAGGCAACACAGATCAGTCTCGGTTTTTCTTTGCGCTGGTCTGAGAGGCTCACACCCCTCCACAAGGAAAGATGGGTGACACAATGCGCCCCCCAGCCAGGGAACCGCCGACCCCTAGAACCAACGCTGACTTCAGAGCTTTGCTCGAAACGCCAAGAGCAAACAGAGGAGGCGAGACTCCAAGCAGGGGACAGCAAAAGTCAGGAGCTCAAAAGAAGAAACCTCCCAGGCCAAAGCCAAAAACAGAAAAGGAAGAAGCAGATGAGGGACCTCTGTACAGAGATCGCGCAGAAGAGCGCAGAAAAGGACTCAATCCAGACTATGAGCGCACAGCCATGTCTGGATTGCCTACAGATGCCCCACTTAATCCCACCATGAGTGTGGAGGAGACAAAATATTTGGGTGGTGATTTGGAGCACACACATCTGGTCAAGGGGCTGGACTATGCGCTGCTGCAGAAGGTCTGAGTTGACAGTGAATTATAGTCACTGTCCAGTTCACCTGCATGTGCTACAGCTTGCTTCTGAAGCATGCCATGAGGTTTGCTCAGTACGTTGGCTAATTGTTACAGGTCAAAGTAGAGCAGACCGACAAGCAGCTGCAGGAGATGCAGGACTCAAAGAGTAAGGGTCAGAAGACCAAACAAAAACATCAGGTGAGCACTGAGCTTGAGTATCAGCAAGCCATACCAAGCTGAAATACTTTGTTTGAGCATGCTTGCTGCATCCAATATGTGCCTGTAGTCTAGCATTTCAGCAGGCATCTGATGGTCTGCATCATCAAAAGTATGCTTCACTCTGCAGGATCTTAAGTTTGTTACACCTGCTGGACAAGCTGTGTACAATGCCATCTTCAAGCCATTCAAAGCACCAGCCAGTGAGATGTTCCTACCCATGCGCACAGCATTTGTATATGACATGGAGGAGCATGACAGCAACACTGATGTGCCGACAACGCTCAGGCGCTCCAAGGAGGATTGTCCTCCGGTAAGCCAACTTTGTCAACTCCTCTTGTGTACCTGTTTGAACAGCAGCACATTCCAAAACCTCAAGGCTTGCTTCCCATGATTGCTCTGACATCTGATCTGCCTCCCAAATGGTCAGAACAGTGACACGAGTGTGGTGTGTATACAGCCTGTCCAGTACGTCAGTGGGCATGTGGACAATGCTGTGCTGGAGCGTATGGGCAAGATCATGTCCTACCTGCGGGTCACAGCTGGCAAGCCAAACAAGAAGCCCAAGAAAAAGGACAAGCTGGCAGCTCTTCATGGCATGGGGTCAACAGGCGGCACAAACTTCCCTATTGTGCATGGCACTGATAACATCATGCCCAAGTCTGCAGGTCAGTGGGCATCAGCTGGCTGCAGGATTCTAGCTCAGCAAGGGCACATAACCTTGCAGGCTCAGTTCCATGTGCATCCACACAGCTCCCTGTTTGAAAAGACAAGCATGGCTTACCATACATGCCTGCGTCAAGGGGTTGACTGGCTGATGTGGTGTTGCAGCAAATGGCAACAGCAATGGCATGCCACCGCCTCCAGCCAGAATCAAAGCTGACGATGATGACATCTTTGGAGATGCTGGCACAGACTACATCTGCGAGCTCCCCAAGGTATAGGCAGAGTCTGCATCCTTGTGGCTGTCAAGCATGTATCTGCCTGTTTTCGTCATAATATGGCCCAATGCCAACCATTTTGCTCTCAAGTTTTGCTTTTTGAGTCTGCATTGAGTGTGGATGCGTCTGACATGCAGGCTCGCAGCAAAGCTGGCAGTGATGCCTCGAAGCAGGGCTCATACTTTGGGCAGAATGTTGACAAACTGGAGGACCTGCCTCCCCTTCCCAAGCCATCTGGTCAGTGCTGTGCACTCAGCCTATTTGTTGACGCACCATGCCTGCTGTCTCTGCCAGAAGTGTTTGGCTCATCAGTGTGTATGGCGTCATGCAGTGCTTGCTCTGCTTGCTGTCTGGACAACTGCACATGTGACTTGTTTCCAATATTGCAGGTTTGCGTTTTCCTAAAGCATGCTTGCCTTTGGGTGAGATCTGTTTGGCCACCTGAAGGGATGGCACAATCATGTTGAGGCATGCAATGTGTGTCAAGTAATTGATTTGAATCAATTCAATCTGCTGTTGCAGGAGAGGTGGACATGGATGTTGATGACAGCATACCCCCTCCTCCCCCACCCCCTCCTGGAGGCATGCCTCCTCCACCCCCTCCTCTTCCTGACACTGGGGTAGCTGGCCCTGCTCGGCCTCCTGATGGATTCGATTATTCTCAAGCCTATAGCAGCTTTGGCAACCAAGGGTTCGGTTGCTTGCCGAAATGCTTTTGATGCACACACATCTGCATGTCATTGTCTGCTTGCAAATGCCCTCAATTTGCAGATTGGGTAATGAGACGTCAATGCTTACATTCGTGCTGTGTTGTGTGCTGTTTGTTGACTGCGGAGTCTTCTGGCTATGATTTCACTCAAGGAATGATTTCGCCAGACTAGGCTGATGAGGTAGTGACTCATCTGGACAATTTCTGTGCGCAGGCCTGATCCGCAGCATGATGGTAACTACGAGGCATACGTGGCCTCCAATGTGCAGTATCAGGCGAGCACAGACCCCGCGTACCAAGCTTTACTCAGCCAGCGCCAACAGCTGCAGGATCCTGACGCTGAAGCTGCAATGGTCAGCCCTGCTAACTTCCCAAACTGACTGCTGGCCAGTGTGCATTAGTCCACTTATGTCACTTGATGCATGGTTTCTTTGAGTTGAGCTGGCAGGCTGTTCAATGAGAGGGACTGGTGATGGAAAAGGGCAGCTTGTGCTTGTCTTGCGGCAAATTTTGTGCATAATGTGATGTCGGCCACAAGGGGTCGTCACATGCATTCTTGAACTAACACAGGTGCTACACAAGATACTTTCAAGAAGGGACTAAGAACCTGAAAGGCTTTATGTCTTTGGACTTACGGCCAGTACACTGCCAGAACAGCCTGCATGTAGGTGCTGCATCGGTGACTCAATACCATCTGGACATTATGCAGGGTAGCATGACCAAAGAGCAGAAGGATGCCGGTCTTGCGTCTGTGTTCAAGCGCGATGATGACAAGTCCAAACGAAAGGAGCTGGATGCACGGATGCGGGAGTCAGCTTTTGTGCCTGACGCCTACGGAGAGTGCTACCCCGGGTACCATGAGCTAGGCACTGCTGTTGTGGATGACGATGAAGCTGATTTCACTGCCATGGACAGCAAGGTATGCAGTCATTCTTATGCATGCATATATGTTTGCCAAGCAGCCTTGCAGAGGCTCTTGACACAAGCACTCTTGAGCATGCATATTGCATCAAGCTGCAAGCACAGTTGGCTGCTGTGATATAGCACTACCTGCTTTGAGTGGCAACTCAGCGGGAGCGTACAAGGCTGAGGTCTAATCCAGATATATGTAATCCAGATATAACATTCAGCATCCGTTTAAATGAGGCCATTGTTGCAGGAGAAGGGACGGTCTCGCTATGATTTTGATACAGAAGAGCAATGGCAGGATTATAAGGGTGCCAAGGAAGCCAATCCCAAGGCTGCTTTTCAGTTTGGTGTCAAGATGTCTGAGGGCCGCAAGACGCACAAGGACCTTGGCAAGAACAGAGATCAAAAGCTGTCAAACCAGCTGGGCAAGATCAAGAACATTCTTGAGAAAGACGTAAGGTCCCTTTTTCAAAAGCTTGTGTTGCGATGCCGTTAAGGTTGTTTCCTTAGTGGTATGAATCCGAAGTTGAGGTTGTTTGTGTGTGCTTGGCGACGGAATGTTGCCTTCATCTGAACTGTGGCATGCAGGGTGGTGACTACAACAAGGCTTTCAACGGTGGATCATCTGCTGGTAGTGAAACACCAGGAGCTGCCAAGAGGCGCAGGATTTGATGATCATTGTCACCAGTTCGAAATAGATGCAAACAGTTTGCTGGTCTATCACAGGACACGTTTGCTTCTTGCACGATTCTGCAAAAAAATCTGGGTTTGTGCCGAATCCTGTATACCGGTATTGAGCATCGGTGTAAGATTTGCCTTCGACACCTGCTTTTTGCGATCAAAAACCAACAAATAGAATACATGCTGCTGCCGACACCATCCGATGATCTGATGATCAGCAGTGCATGAGTGCATTGCAACCCATCCAAACTTTGTGCATGCTGCATTTTGAAAGCGGCATCCGAGCTGCCCAGGTAGGCTCATCCACTAAGATTAAGTAGGCTCATCACTTTTGTCAATGCATGTCTGTCTGTCTGAGAGTCTACATTGACATTTTCCTTCTGAAGCCTATCAAGAAGCAAATGCATCCTAGTACTTTGTGAGCAGCGAAACGGGAAGTCTGCTGTTGCCCGGAGTTTATCGCCTTCGGAAAGGCAGGCCGCGTGTTGCACCAGCGGAACTGCTATACGGGAGCAGGATGAGCGCGACAATGATGCAGATGTCGCCCGTGTGTTCGAAAACGTCGAGCACCCTGCCCAGGTATTGCTCTGCGGCAAGATAGGGTCAGATCACTTCGTTCTGCCTCTTCGCTTGGACACTGCCTTCGAGCTTGCTCAGCTGCGATTATTTTTTTCTCTTTGCCGTTTGTGTGCACGACAGATATGCCTTGCACCCCGCACCGCAAGCCCTTGCTGCTCGTCTGACCTATCGTAGCTCGACGTAAAGTCCTCGCTCATTGTGCAAGACTCAAAACGACCTTGCTATTCTGCAGCCGCATGCAGCACACGGGTTCAGCACTGCCATCCAGATGCAGCACCAGCTTCTTTCAGGTAAGGCAGTTTGCGTTGCTTTGCTTGTGGGCCAATGGTTCAACAAATTGCACCTCGTGACCTGCTTTGCGTGCATTCCATGTAGGGCTCCGCTGCTCTTCCCAGGAGCAGAGTTTTCAGGGTGAGTGCTGCTCTCCAGATTGGGAGATGTTATGTTAATTTTGAGCCAGCAGCTACTGACAGTATTGTCCTGCACAGGCTGTGAAGACATCTCAGAGGCGTGGGGCATCTGTTGTTGTCGTCAAGGCTGCACAAAGGACAGTTGTCATTGGCTTGGCTGCTGACTCAGGCATGTACTGGTTTTCTCAGCTCAGCCTGTCATACCATGTTAGGCCTGGTTGCTCAGTTTTTGTTATGGTACAGGCTGCGGCAAATCTACCTTTATGAGGCGCATGACCTCAGTGTTTGGTGGCAGCCCAAAGCCTCCTGCAGGTATGACACAGCCATAGTATTTCTGCGCTTTTTCCAGGTGCTCTGCAGTGTTTGCCGCAGAATAGCTATCTAAATTTGGCAGGATCAAATGCTACAAATCACTTTACGCCAAGGCGCAGAGCAAGCATCTGAAACAGACCACAGTAGCTAGCACCACAAATCTGCAGCAATGATGTAACATGCTTGCATTGACACGCCACAACCATCAAAGAGAGCAAAGCAGTCGCAATGATGTGTTACGTTGTGCATTAACAGGCGGCAACCCAGACTCCAACACACTCATTTCAGACATGACCACTGTCATCTGCCTGGATGACTACCACAGCCTGGATCGTGGTGGTCGCAAAAGGGAGAGTGTGACAGCTCTTGACCCCAAGGCTCAGAACTTTGACCTGATGTATGAGCAGATCAAGGACTTGAAGGATGGCAAGACAGTTGCTAAGCCCATCTACAACCACGTTTCTGGTCTCTTGGATCCTCCTGAGGACACCTCTGCTGCCAAGGTGTGCTTGTACTGCATGGCTCACTCTTGCATCAAAACTGCTCTGCCACTCATGTCCATTAGCACTGTGATGGTACTGTCAGTATTTGATGCATGTCTGTGTTCAGCAATCCTTGTTGGTAAATAGTGCAGAGCAAAATCTGCTTGCATTCTGTGCCACAGTGGCAAACATATCATTTCCTGATCTGGTCTGTTCTCATGCAGCTACTAGCTTGTCAACATGACCCTGTGCTCACAGGCCAAGCAATCCCATGAAACAACGTGTTCCATGTTTCATCGTGTTCCAGCCAGCGTTGCCTGCTGCCTAAAAACATGCACTTTCTGCAGATCTTGGTGGTTGAGGGACTACACCCCTTTTACGATGAGCGCGTGAGGGATCTGCTGGACTTCAAGCTGTACCTGGACATCAGCGACGACGTCAAGTTTGCCTGGAAGCTGCAGAGAGACTCACAAGAGCGTGGTCACTCAGTGGAGAGCATCAAGCAGTCAATCGAGTCCCGCAAGCCTGACTTTGATGCCTACATTGACCCCCAGAAGAAGCACGCAGACATTATCCTGCAGGTGCTTGGAAATTATTGCCCATGCCTGCAATGTCATGTTGAAATCACTGTTGTGCACAGCATGCAGTGATGCGTTCAAGTTGTGTGGCTCAAAAGGCTCACATTTGCCTTTGTGTGTGGGACCTTGCTACCATTTGCTGCAACTGCTATGTGCTGCCATAGTGACTATGCAAGAACTATGTGTTGGTCTCATTTCATGTTGCTTCACTGGTGGCATGCTCAACACAATGGTAAATTGAATGTGATGTGCATTGTCTTTTGGAATTGTCAAGTCCATCTGCAGCAGCTGTGACAATGTGAATGTCGCACACGCAATGGTGAACCTCATGACCAAAAAGGAAACAAAATTGTTGATTGTCTGTTTCCTTGAATGTATAGGACACCTCCCATAATTACATGACATGAAATATTTTAAGCAAATATCACATGAAATACACCATTGCATGTATGATGCACATGTAATCTATCAAGCCTGGTGTGGCATGGCAGGTGTTGCCTACTCAGCTGATTCCTGATGAGAAGGAGGGCAAGGTGTTGCGTGTGCGACTCATCCAGAAGGAGGGGGTCAAGCTCTTCAACCCCAGCTTCCTGTTTGACGAGGGGTCCACCATCTCTTGGATCCCCTGTGGCCGCAAGCTCACTTGCTCCTTCCCTGGCATCAAGTTCTTCTATGGACCTGACACCTACTATGGCGAGGAGGTATGCCACCACCACAGTCTTGCTGTATGGCATTCCCAATCGGGGCGAGGCATACCTGATATTTACCTGGCTAATGCGACAGCAAGGGCTGGCACAGGTTCAAATCAATCAATAGTCTTGCCAGCACCTGCTCAAGCAGGAACACAAGCTGGAAGCCATATTGTCCCGACCTGACGCAATCTTTGACAAGATCAGAGCCAGACAAATAATCCTGTGACAGGGGAACTCTCACACATTAGACTGCTCACTGTGCATCTTTCCATCCACACATGCATCTACAAGTCAGTAACCTGGGTACTCATAGCCTTTTTCTCAATGCAATCAAAGCTGTGACCTTCGTTTGTTCCAAGTGGTCACATAGCATGTGCAATATACGATTTTAGACTTCTACGTCATCTCATAAATCGTGCCATCTGCCATGTGCAGGTGTCTGTACTGGAGATGGATGGACAGTTTGACAAGCTGGAGGAGCTGATCTACATTGAGAGCCACCTCAGCAACACCTCAGCCAAGTTCTACGGCGAGATCACACAGCAGATGCTCAAGAACTCCCATTTCCCAGGATCCAACAATGGCACTGGTCTGTTCCAGACTATCTGTGGGCTCAAGTTGAGAGAGGTGTACGAGGCCCTTGTTCAGCAAGAAGTCAGGCCTGTCGTCTAAGTGTGCTACATTGTCTCGGTCAATTGGCTGCTTGTTCTGTGTGAAAGAAGCCATCAGGTGTTCTGACTTCTGCATTGGCAGGTGCCTCTATTTGCTCTACAGCTGACTGCACATGACCTTAGCTAAGCGGATGAACTTTGGTTACTTGATGCAAGGTTGAAGCTGCCAATCAAATATGGGAGTATATTCAAGCACAACTGTGCTTTATGCTCGAATGTCATTCCTCTTTGGGAAGTTTTGTGGGCCATAGCAAGCATATACTTTACAGCACAATGCATGACATCGTTAGCCGCAGCCGTTCTTGGGAATCGAATAGTGATCTGGGTCACATATGTGCTAGGGACAAGCATTGGACTAAGTGTAATCTGTCAAGCAGTCTGGGCACACTGTTTGCGTCATAGCAAGCAGGCGTCTGATTTGTAGTGTCCTGCAACACAGCACAGAGGTGATACTGTGCCCAGCAGCACTCGTGCTGCTTCACGCAACAGCATACTTGTTTAGCACTGCACTCAAGGCAGCAGCCATCAATATAAGAGCATTAAACGACAGCTGACAACATAATAGCATAACAGCGCAAAATGACAATTGATACCACAGCAGACCAGAGACTGTGGTCGTTAGCATCATGACCCAAATCAGAGCGTCTTTCCAGTTGAGCTGTCATGCATGGCGATTTGCAACCAAGAGCGACACATTCACAGAGGGCAAACTTCAGATCAACAAAGTGGAACAGAGCAGCAAATCAACACCATATGCGCAGCTGCATTGATCAAACATCAAGTGCACCAGATTGGGACAGCATCATGGTGCTCATGCTCCAGTCAGATGTTCGCTCAACCCAGTGCTTGTATCTGATTGGTCCACAGCAAACAGCAACCCAGCTGCGCATCAGGTTCATGGGGCTCCTCCGCCCAAAGCAAGGGGGGTCATCAGAGAATGTGTTGCTAGTCAGCAAGTCCTTGGTAGTCACATCTGCAACACACATTTGCTGCATATTATACGCTCCATAACTTCTGAAAGCAACATGATGCCATGAAGCAAGCAAGCTGAACTGGCAATGGGTCTTACCACAGAAGATCCAGCAACACTGGAACCAGCCGAAGAACAGCATGAGGACTGTGGCACAGTAGACGATGTCAAACAGCACCAGGAGATATGTTTCTACACGACGCCAAGAGATGTGCCTGCAAGACATGGCATATACTATTGTGATATACTACTGTGATGAGTACAACTTCCACTGTGAGACTGCAGCAGGTAGCCAAAGCGTCTGAGTAGGTATCAGGATATACAGCTGCAAGTAGGCAGCAACTCACACGCTGTGCCAATACACTGACCAAGAAGCCACTCAGTTCCATAAGCTGAACACAACAGCATTTACTAAGTTGTCATGACCTTGCAAATTGTAGTTGAGCGTGTGAACTTGTTGCTGTGCTTCGACATGGTTCAACCAGTCGTGGTTGATGGGGTGGTAATGACGCTGTGTACTGGCAGAGTGCAATGACAGGTTGCCACACATGTCTCTGTGAGTGTGGACAGTGTGCAGAGGCAGACTCACAAGGGGAAGCCTTCACGGTGGAGGCGCCAGGATGTGCCAGCTGCAGCAGTCGCGCAGGCCAGCTGCCCCACCACCAGGAACGCCACAAAGAATCGGTGGTTCTTCTGCGCTATGCACGTCCCCACTACATCACAATGGTGATCAAACCTCTCCTGCAATGACATGATTTGGGAACATAAGTCGGAACCTTTTCTGCTGTATTGCACGACATACGTTGAGGACAGTCATGGTAATGTACAATATGAACAAGATGCAGGCTGCATTTTTGCAAACAACGTGCGGTACAGCTCACAGCATGCCCACTCATGACAGGGGTGAGCTGCTGTCACTCACAATATTGCCTTTTCAAGGCCAGGAGGACCTGACAGGTGCAGTGTGGTTTGAGCAGCAGCACTGTAAGAACAAGGTCTGACCAGGATGCAGCTCACCATGCAGTAGCCACACACACTGCAATGATGAGCTCGAGGAGGCCTCCAGATGTTACAGCTGCTGCAATACTTCTCGTATCCCCTGCTTGTGCGATGCATCCATTGGCCCTGCACATTACATTGCTGCTGAGATGGGTCATGACTTGTGCACAGACTCAGACTGCGCAGCTCACGACTGGAGGTTTGCTCAGGCAGGGGCAAGCTATCAACCTTGTCCTGAAAAGCTACTGCTCAGGCCGTGTTGAGCACAATCCATCATGGTGATCAGCAGGGAGGCTTGTACTGCTCATGTCAGCATACCTTGTAATCCTTCTCGTAGGCCACCCTGTCAGGAAGCTCTGCTCCTGTGTCGTCCAAGGCTTCTATGATGGGATCTGGAAGAACATGGGACGAGTCAGAGACACTGAATGCCCGTGTGTAGCCTTATGGAATCAGTGAGGAGCGATTGTTGTGGCCACAAGGTGCAGGACATAACTTGAATGTAATGCTAATTACAGGAATGCACCTTGCTCAATATACTGTCACAGTACTAACCTTACACCAAAAAACAGTCTCAATGCATGACAATTGCGTTATCATGCCAGCACTGTCTGCGCTTCATGTCTCAGGTCACACCTTTGTAGGGTCGGGGTAGGATGACCCCAGGATCCATCTGGTTCAGCAACCATTGCAAGCTCAAGGTCAAAACAAGCATGCACGCCGCCAGCAGCTGGTACCACCATGGTGTAGTTCGGAACCTAACACATGCATGAGCACTTGTATCTATGATCGCAGGCAAACAGATGATGAGACCTCACATGAAGCATGGCACAACACTTCTGATAGCATGCTTGAGTCAACAGCAACTCCGCTTCTTCTCATATGATAGTGGAACATCCACTACCAGTGATTGTATGCATTCATGGGCAATCTTCAGGAGTGGCTGATCTCCTTGCTGTACTTACCCACAGGAAAATGCAGTCACAGCCAGAATGAGTATGTAGACTGCCAGCCCTGCAAGGCAGATGCAAATCTCAAGGAACCAACTTGCTTCAGCTTGTTTGTGGGACTGTCAGATACACTGCATACCGATGGGGATTGAGTTTTTGCTACTCCATTTCTTGGTAGGCACCTCTGCCTCTTCAAGCGGCATGTCGTGCTTTGACTGGAGGGGAGTCGTGCCGGTGGCCAAAGGGCTGTCATCCTCATGAGCACTATCTGCTGCTGAGCGGACCTTGATGGAATTCAAGTGTTGCATGCAGACTTCACACTACTAACCACAACTCCTGTTCTTCCACATTCACTTGCCACATCTGGCTTGCAGGATGAGAGGGCGTCTCCGGGACTGTGTTGCAGGACAACTTGCCCCCAAGTTTGGTGCTTGCCGGAAGAGGGTATGATCACAGCTGGTCAAGCGATGCAGCTGTTCATCACTACGTTCGAACAAACGAACAGACTATTGAACGGAGATCAACGTAGGCAGGGACGTCGCTTGCTGTTGTAGGTTCCCGTACTGAGTGCAAATCCCAAGCCATACGTGAGTTCAAACCGGAGCGCTGCAAGTCTAGCTGCAAGTCTGCAGACCCAGACTTGAGTAAATTTGCATGGACAGCTGAGTCAGCTGGCCTGAGTTTCCGACCTGAGTTGGCGAAAATTCAACGAGCTTTGTGGGCATTGTCATTTGACTGTGGCGTAAACGAGGCCAGACCGCAGGCCATCGTCGAGACCAAGAACGTATCGTGCGCCATTCATACAAGCACAATGAGCAGCAGAAGTGCCCAGCCCTCTTTGTTCGAACCCGATACACTCATGCAAGCTGCGGAACTACAAGTTCTCAAGGATGAATACAGACGAGCTTTGCAAGAACCTCCTTGGGACG